>Ga0335070_10001036_pt1 | contig 31919 bp, 25 predicted proteins | sample Lox_Sample_13_FD_206722 | JGI IMG/M metagenome (GOLD analysis project Ga0335070, IMG submission 206722) | Soil microbial communities from Loxahatchee National Wildlife Refuge, Florida, United States - Lox_Sample_1.3 | ecosystem: Environmental > Terrestrial > Soil > Wetlands | place: USA...
AACGGATAATGGAAGCCCCAGGCATTGTAATAGTCGATCTTCAGCGGCCGTCCGTCGGCGTACCACCCCGCGCCCAGGTGGAAGTTTCGAATGCGGGGGTAATGGCCGAGACCATCGGCAGGCAGATCCTTCGCCTTGAAGTACCGCAGCACCAGCCGGATGAGGAGCGGAAACAGGTGCCAGTTATTGTCGTGGACCCTGAGGAGGGCCAAGGCCCGCAGCCAAGCGAGAATCCGATCCTGCTCCGCCGCATCGAGCCGGGCCCATACCTGATCGCGCGCGAGCCAGAGCGTCAGCGCGATATCGGCGCCTTCACAAATTCGCTGATCGGTCTTGCTCGGCAGGCCCCAATAGCCCGGACCGTTCGGATCGGTACCCGCTATAAGACCCTGCCGCAACAGTTCCGCCAGATCGGCGAGCTTTCCGTCCAGCGTCTCCACCGTGGCGGGGCGGCCGCCGGCAAGCCAGGCGGCAATCAAAGGCGCGAACCGGCTGAAACCCTCGATCGCGTCGATATCGGCGCCGTGATTGCTGAGAAGCCCCGGATAGGTCGCCCGCGCTCCATCCGGCGACCGCCAGTCCAGGAACCCGGTGAGGAGATAGCGGAACAGCCAGACATAGCTCGACTGCTCCTCCGCGCCCGCGCCGGCAAAACGCCGGCCAAGCTCGCGGTCATGGGCGCGCCATGGGCCCAGGCGAAGCGGCTGGCCACCCGACCGAATCACCAGGTTTTGTAAGAAACGCTTGAGCAGACCGCTTGGCCCCCCGAGTCGGCCGGCTTTGTCGATGGGGAAGGCGCAGACCTTAGAGATGCAGGGCAGAAGCGGCAAGCCGTTCCGCCGCCTCACCGGCATCGAGTTCGCTACGCTGGCAGCGGTTGCCTGGCCATGCCATCCTTGTCGTCATGGCTCATGCGGATTTCGTCCATCTGCGCACCCATTCCGCCTATTCCCTCTCGGAAGGCGCGCTCAAAATCAAACAGCTCATCGAGCTGTGCAAGAAAAACGTCATGCCGGCCGTCGCGATCACCGACAGCGGCAATTTGTTCGGCGCGCTCGAATTCGCCATGGCCGCGAAGGATGCGGGGGTGCAGCCGATCATCGGCTGTCAACTGAACATCCGCCGCGAGACGGCCGAGGGTGGCCCTGCGCGCGCCGGTCACCGGATGGCACCCGACAAGCTGGTGGTGCTGACTCAGAACGGCTCCGGCTACGCCAACTTGATGCGGCTGGTGAGCCGCTCCTTCCTCGAAGGCGAGGCCGGCAGCGAACCCCAACTGACCCTGGGCCAGCTGGAGGGGGCGAGTGAGGGGCTGATCGCGTTGACGGGTGGCATGCAAGGCGCGCTCGGGCGGCTGATCGCCGAGGGGCAGATGCCGGCCGCCGAGGAAATGATCGCATCGCTCGAACGCCTGTTCCCCGGCCGGCTCTATGTCGAGCTGCAGCGCCACGGTCTGCCCTTGGAGCGGCGGATCGAGCCCGCCTTGCTTGATATCGCTTATGCCCGCAGCCTCCCCTTGGTCGCCACCAACGACGTCTTTTTCGCCGACAGTACGATGTACGAGGCGCATGACACGCTGCTCTGCATCGCTGCAGGAAGCTATGTCGGCGAGGCCCAGCGCCGGCGCGAGACGCCGGAGCATCGCTTCAAGAGTGCGGCCGAGATGCGCGCGCTCTTCGCCGACCTGCCCGAGGCGATCGACAACACGCTGGTCGTGGCGCAGCGCTGCGCCTTCATGCCGGGCTCGCGCAAGCCGATCCTGCCGCCCTTCACCGGGCCGAATGGAGAGCCGGCCGAGCAAGAGCTGCGCCGCCAGGCCGAAGCCGGCCTCGAGATGCGGATGGCGGCGATCGCGCCTGCGAACGCGACGCCTGAGCAGAGGGCCGAGCGCAGCAAGCCCTACCGGCAAAGGCTGGAATTCGAGCTCGACGTCATCAACCGCATGGGCTTTGCCGGCTACTTCCTGATCGTCGCCGACTTCATTCAGTGGGCGAAGCGGGAAGGCATTCCCGTGGGCCCGGGGCGCGGCTCGGGCGCCGGCTCCGTGGTCGCCTGGTCGCTGACCATCACCGATCTCGATCCGCTGCGTTGGAAGCTCCTGTTCGAGCGGTTCCTCAACCCCGAGCGCGTGTCGATGCCGGACTTCGATATCGACTTCTGCCAGGACCGGCGCGACGAGGTCATTCGCTACGTTCAAGGGCGATATGGACGCGACCGGGTGGCGCAGATCATCACCTTCGGCAAGCTCCAGGCCCGCGCGGCGCTGCGCTCGGTCGGCCGCGCCTTGCAGATGCCGTACGGCCAGGTCGACCGCATCTGCAAGATGGTGCCCAACAACCCGGCCAAGCCCGTCACGATTCAGGAGGCGGTGAACGGAGAGCCCTTGCTGCAGCAGATGCGCGACGACGATCCGCAGGTCGAGCGCCTGATCGATGTCGGCATCAAGCTCGAAGGGCTCTACAGCCACGCCTCGACCCATGCGGCAGGCGTGGTGATCGGCGACCGGCCGCTGGCCGAGCTGGTGCCGCTCTATCGCGATCCGCGGTCGGACATGCCGGTCACGCAGTTCAACATGAAATATGTCGAGATTGCGGGCCTTGTGAAATTCGACTTTCTCGGCCTCAAGACGCTGACCGTGCTGCAGCGCGCCTGCGCGCTGTTGCAGGAACGCGGCGTCCATATCGATCTCGCCAATCTGCCGCTCGGCGACCCGCGAAGCTTCGAGCAGATGGGGAAGGGCGAGACCACGGGGGTGTTCCAGCTGGAAAGTTCGGGCATGCGCGACGTGCTGCGCAAGCTGAAGCCCGACCGCTTCGAGGACATCATCGCCGTCGTGGCGCTCTATCGCCCCGGCCCGATGGACAACATCCCGCGCTATATCGCCTGCAAGCATGGCGAGGAGCAGCCGGACTACCTGCATCCTGCGCTCGAAGGAATCCTCAAGGAGACCTTCGGCATCATGATTTACCAGGAGCAGGTGATGCAGATCGCGCAGGAGCTGTCCGGTTACAGCCTCGGCGGCGCCGACCTGCTGCGCCGCGCGATGGGCAAGAAGATCAAGTCGGAGATGGACGCGCAGCGCAAGGACTTCGTCGAGGGCGCCAAGAAACGCGGCGTCTCCGAGGCGAAGGCGGTGCAAATCTTCGAGCAGGTCGAGAAGTTCGCCGGCTATGGCTTCAACAAGAGCCACGCCGCCGCCTATGCGCTGGTCGCCTATCAGACCGCCTGGCTCAAGGCCAACCACCCCGTCGAGTTCCTCGCCGCCTCCATGACCTACGACATGGGGAACACCGACAAGCTCAATGTCTTCCGTCAGGAGATCGAGCGCCTCGGGATCAAGCTGCTGCCGCCCGACATCAACCGCTCGCGGGCCGGCTTCACCGTCGAGCGCGACGAGGGCGGCGCGCTGGCCATCCGCTACGCGTTGGCCGCGGTTCGCAATGTCGGCGCCGGCGCGATCGAGGCCATGGTCACGGAGCGCGAGGCCAACGGTCCCTTCAAGGACCTGGCCGATTTCTCGCGACGGATCGATCACAAGCATCTCAACAAGCGCCAGCTCGAGAGCCTCGCCGCCGCGGGCGCCTTCGATCGGCTGCTATCCAGCCGTCGGCGCGTATTCGAGGCGGTGGAGCAGCTGCTGCGTCACGCCACGCTCGCGGCCGAGGAACGCAGCAGCGCCCAGGTCAGCCTGTTCGGCGGCGGCATGGTCGAACCGCCGCGGCTCGAGCTTCCGGACCTGCCCGACTGGCCCGCCATCGAGCGCCTGCAGCATGAGTTCGAGGCGATCGGCTTCTACCTCTCGGCCCACCCGCTCGACGCCTATGAGACGACCCTGAAGCGGCTCGATGCGATCCGCTATGGCGGATTGGGCGCCTGGCTCACGGGGCGCCCCACCAACCGGGCCAAGCTCGCCGGCATCGTGGTCGGCAAGCAGGAGCGCACCTCGGCCAAGGGCAACCGCTTCGCCTTCCTGCAGCTTACCGATGCCAGCGGCATGTACGAGGTGACCGTTTTTTCCGAGATCTTGGCGGCGGCGCGCGAGCTGATGGAACCCGGCAAAGCGGTGCTGGTCACGGTCGATGTCCGGGTGGAGGAGGAGAACTACCGGCTGACCGCCCAGTCCATCGTCTCGCTCGATCAAGCGGCCGCCCAGGCGGCGGTGGGCTTGCGCGTATTCCTGAACGATCCCAAGCCGGTCGAAAGCCTCAAGAGCGTTCTGGCGCGCCAGGGGCGGGGCCGCAGTCGGGTGGCGCTCGTATTGGAGCTCGACCGCGACCGTGAGGTGGAGATGTCGCTGAACGAGACCTTCGCCCTCTCGGCCCAAGCCCGGGCCGCCATCAAGGCGATCCCGGGAATCGTGGATGTCCAGGAGATCTAAGGGCCCAATCGCCAGCGTTGATAATAAACCAATATAATTCAATATCTTACAAGACTTTCCTTTGGGCAGCGCCGGGGTCGCCGCCTGGCTCCTGGCCGAGCGACGTGGCTAAGCTTGCGTTCCGGCAGTCATACCGGTAAAAACCGGCGCGCAAATCCACACGCGAGGGCTTGCGGCCAAGCGGGGAGAAATCCCGCCGGTCGCTCCGGTGCCTGAGGTCGGCTCGCCCGTTCCTCCGGTCTCCTTGGCCCCGCGGAGGTCTAACCGGAAAAGGAATTTTTTCGCATGGCAATGCCAACCTTCACCATGCGCCAGCTCCTGGAGTCTGGCGTTCATTTCGGCCATCACACCCGTCGCTGGAACCCGAAGATGGGCCCGTACATCTTCGGCGTGCGCAACGGCGTGCATATCCTCGATCTCGAGCAGACGGTGCCGATGCTGCATCAGGCGCTGCAGGCCGTTCGCGACGTGGTCGCGGGCGGTGGCCGGGTGCTCTTCGTCGGCACCAAGCGGCCGGCCTCCGAGAAGATCGCCGAGGCCGCCAAGCGCTGCGGCCAATATTACGTCAATCATCGCTGGCTCGGCGGCATGCTGTCCAATTGGAAGACCATCTCCAATTCGATCAAGCGCCTGCGCGAGCTCGATGAGAAACTGGCCGAGGGTGGCCAGGGCTTCACCAAGAAGGAGCTGCTGCAGCTGACCCGCGAGCGCGACAAGCTCGAGCGCGCACTGGGCGGCATCAAGGAGATGGGCGGTCGCCCGGACATCCTCTTCATCATCGATACCAACAAGGAAGCCATTGCCGTGGCCGAGGCCCGCAAGCTGGGCATTCCCGTCGCGGCCGTGGTCGACAGCAACTCCGATCCGGCCCATATCACCTATCCGATCCCGGGCAATGACGACGCCACGCGCGCGATCGCGATGTATTGCGATCTCGTCGCGGATGCCGTCCTCGACGGTCTCCAGGCCGAGGCGATCGCGACCGGCGCCGATGTCGGCGAATCCGAGCAGGCGCCGGCCGAGCCGCTGCCCGCTGCCGCCCAGGACGAGGTTCAGCCCTCCGCCTGATTTTCGCGACGGCCGGACGATGCCGCGGCAGAGCGCCGCCGGCATCGTCCGGGCCGGCTGACGCGCAACCGCTAGATTAGACGAGGAACGACATGGCTGAGGTATCCGCAGCGCTGGTGAAGGAACTGCGCGAGAAGACGGGCGCGGGAATGATGGATTGCAAGAGGGCGCTGGGCGAGACCGCCGGCGACCTGGAGCAAGCCGTCGATTGGCTGCGCAAGAAGGGCCTCGCGGCCGCGGCAAAGAAGGCCGGGCGTATCGCGGCCGAGGGCCTGGTCGGCGTCGCCGCCGAGGGTTCGCGCGGCGCAGTCGTCGAGGTCAATGCCGAGACCGACTTCGTGGCGCGCAACGAGCAGTTCCAGGACTTCGTGCGCAAGGTAACGGCGATCGCCGCCGCCAAGGGCGCTGACATCGCGGCGCTGGCGCAGCAAGGCTATCCGGGCGAGGGCAAGGCCGTTGCCGAGAAATTGACGCAATTGATCGCCACGATCGGCGAGAACATGAATTTGCGTCGCGCCGCGGAGGTCAAGGTCGGGCAGGGGATCGTGGCAAGCTATGTCCACAACGCGACCGTGCCGGGCCTGGGCAAGATTGGTGTGCTGGTCGGGTTGGAATCCGGCGGCGACAAGGAGAAACTGATGGCGCTCGGCAAGCAGCTTGCCATGCATGTGGCAGCCGCCAATCCGCAGGCGCTCAGCATCGCCGAGGTCGATCCCAAGCAGCTTGAGCGCGAGCGCGCCATCCTGGCGGAGCAGGCGCGGGCCTCTGGGAAGCCCGAGGAGATCATTGCCAAGATGGTCGAAGGGCGCTTGCGGAAATACTACGAAGACGTGGTTCTGCTCGAGCAGCTCTATGTCGTCGACGGCGAGAGCCGCGTGAAGCAGGTCATCGAGCAGGCGGCCAAGTCGGTCGGCGCGCCGGTGAAGCTGACCGGTTTCGTTCGCATGGCGCTGGGCGAGGGGATTGAGCGCGAGCAGAAGGATTTCGCGGCGGAGGTCGCGGCCCAGCTCGGGCATTGAGGACAGGCCTCTGCTGCCGGCGGGCATTCCGCCTCGAGATTGCCCGCCCCGTAAGCCTGCCGCGGCAGGCCGCTTGGTGTATGATCCGCGCGGCCCGGGAACGAATCGCCCGGCCGCAGGAACCTGGCACCCGCAGGACGAAGAGGTAGGGAGCGATGTCGGAGCCACTCGCGAAAACGGCCAAAACTGCCGACGCCCCTGGCCGTTTTCGACGTGTTCTTTTGAAGCTGTCCGGCGAAGCCCTGATGGGGTCGCGGGAGTTCGGCCTGGACCCTGCGACGGTCGAGCGAACCGCGCGTGAGGTCGCCTCGGCCAGCCGGCTGGGCTTCGAGCTCTGCCTGGTCATCGGCGGCGGCAACATCTTTCGCGGCATCGCCGGTGCGGCTCAAGGCATGCAGCGCGCCAGCGCGGACTATATGGGCATGCTGGCGACCGTCATCAACGCGCTCGCCATGCAGAATGCGCTCGAGAACATGGGCGTGCAGACGCGCGTGCTCTCCGCCATCCCGATGGCCACCGTGTGCGAGCCCTATATCCGCCGGCGCGCGCAGCGCCATCTGGAAAAGGGCCGCGTCGTCATCTGCGCGGCCGGCACCGGCAATCCCTTCTTCACGACCGATACGGCCGCGGCATTGCGCGCCTCGGAACTGGGATGCCAAGCCTTGATGAAGGGGACCAAGGTGGATGGCGTCTATAGTGCCGACCCGAAACTCGATCCCAAGGCTGTTCGCTTCGATCGATTGACCTATTTGGAGGTCCTGTCGAAGGATCTCAAAGTGATGGACGCGTCCGCGATTTCGCTGGCCCGGGAAAGCAAGATCCCGGTGGTGGTGTTCTCGATGCAGAAGGACGGGGCGCTTGCCGACGTCCTGGCGGGGCGCGGAAAATTCACGATCATTACCGACGAGGTATAGCCGTGCCCGATGCTATGACGAATGACCTCCGCCGCCGCATGGACAGTGCCCTGGAGGCGCTGCAGCGGGAATTCGCCGGACTGCGAACCGGCCGCGCCTCGGCCCACCTGCTCGACAAGGTCGTGGTCAAGGCTTATGGCAGCGACATGCCGCTTAACCAGGTCGGCAACGTCAACGTTCCCGAACCGCGCCTGATCTCGGTGCAGGTCTGGGACCGAGGGCTCGTTGTGGCGGTCGAAAAGGCCATTCGCGAGGCGGGCCTCGGCCTCAACCCCGTGACCGACGGGCAGCTGGTTCGTATTCCGATTCCGGAGCTCAGCCAGGAGCGCCGCCAGGAACTGACCAAGATCGCGCATAAATATGCGGAGCAGGCGCGGGTCGCCATCCGCAATGTGCGCCGCGACGGCATGGATGCGCTGAAGAAGATGGAGAAGGACGGCAAGATCTCCCAGGACGACCATCGCCACCGCTCGGACGAGGTCCAGAAGATGACCGACGGGCACATCAAGAAGGTGGACGAGACGCTCGCCCAAAAGGAAAAGGAGATCATGCAGGTCTGAGAATGGAACCGCTGCCCGCATCTTCCGGTCCGGTCGCACCGCTACACGTCGCGATCATCATGGATGGCAACGGCCGTTGGGCGAAGGCCCGGGGCCTGCCGCGGGCGATCGGGCATCAGCGCGGCGCCGAGGCCGCGCGGCGCACCGTCCAGGGCGCGGTCGAGCTGGGTATCGGCTATCTGACCCTGTTCGGATTCTCATCCGAGAACTGGAGCCGCCCGACCGCGGAAGTCGACGACCTGATGCAGCTGCTGCGCTTCTATCTCGAGCGCGAGATCGAGGAGCTGCACCGCAATGGCATCCGCCTATCCGTCATCGGCGACCGCCAGCGCTTGAGCCCCGCCATCGTCCGCTTGATCGAGAACGCCGAGGCCATGACCAGCGCCAATGCCCGTATGCGGCTGATCATGGCGCTTTCCTATGGCGGGCGCGCCGAGATCGCGGCAGCGGCGCGCCGCATCGCGCTGGATGTGGCCGCCGGGCGCATCAGCGCGGACCGGATCGATGAGCATACGGTCCAGCGCTACCTCTTCACCGCCGACATCCCCGATCCCGATCTGGTCATTCGCACCAGCGGCGAGATGCGCATCAGCAATTTTCTCCTGTGGCAGTCCGCCTATTCCGAGCTGATCTTCGTGGACAAGCTCTGGCCGGATTTCGGCAAGGACGATTTGGCGGCGGCCATCCAGGAGTTCGGCGGCCGCGAACGGCGCTACGGCCGCTCGGCGTGACATCCCCCTCCATTCCCGGCGCGAGCCACTCGGCCCATTCGCTGGCGCGCCGGGTCGCTGCCGCGCTGGTGATGATCCCGGTCGTGTTGGGCGCCCTTTGGCTGGGCGACCCTTACTGGGCGCTCTTGGTGACCGCCGCCTGTGGCGCGATGGCCTGGGAATGGCGCCGGCTGACGGCACGCGGATCATTGGGGCCGGCGGGGTTGGCTATGGTTGGGCTCGTCCTGGCCGTGTTGCTCCTTCAAGGCTTGGGAGAGCCGGACACGGCACGGTGGGCACTCATTGCCGGCGTCCTGCTGCTCGGCCTGGCGGTTGGATTGGGCGAAGGAGTTGCGCGAGCCGCCTGGCTTGTTGGGGGCGTCATCTATGTGGCGCTCCCCGGGCTGGCGCTGACCTGGCTGCGGCAGGATCCTCGGTTCGGGCTGCCGGCCGTGCTCTGGCTGCTCCTGCTGGTCTGGGCCATCGATACCGCAGCCTTTGCCGCCGGCAAATTGATCGGCGGGCCGAAGCTGATCCCCCGCATCTCGCCCAGCAAGACCTGGGCCGGCCTGGCGGGCGGCGCCCTGGGCGCCGCTCTGGTCGGCTATCTGACTGCGCGTTGGGGAGAGCAGACCAGCCTCTGGCCGCTGACCCTCTTCAGCCTGCTCCTTGCCTTTGTTGAACAGGCGGGGGACGCGTTCGAATCGGGGATCAAGCGCCATTTTGGCGTCAAGGACAGCTCAGGCCTGATCCCCGGGCATGGTGGAATTCTGGATCGCGTCGATGGACTGGTGGCCGTCACCCTGGCCGTGACCGGGTTTATCCTGCTTTCAGGCGGCGTCCCACTTGCGGATTGGCACCAATGAACACATATAAGTGGTTGATTTGTAATGCTATCAACCAAAACCACTCCCGTTCAGCCCTTGTCAGGTGGTTTCCGCTTAGCCTAGTGTCGCTCGCGTCCGGGGCCCGGCGCGCGGCCGCCGTCCCGCTCGATTGATTCCTCCGCCAACGCACCGCCCTCTCGAGGATGCTTGATGCTCGATTTCCTGCCGCCGGTCCTGCAATACCCCGTGAGCTTCGTCGCCGTACTGACCGTGGTGGTCTTCGTCCATGAGCTCGGGCACTACCTGGTTGCCCGTTGGGCCGGGGTGAAGGTCGAGGTGTTTTCGATCGGCTTCGGCCGCGAGCTGTTCGGCTTTACCGACGGCCACGGTACGCGCTGGAAGGTCTCGCTCCTGCCGCTGGGCGGTTACGTGAAGATGTTCGGCGATCGCGAGGATGCGGAGGCGGGTGAGCAGCCGCCGCGACCGATGACGGCGGACGAGCGGTCCGTATCCTTTTTCCACAAGCCGGTCATCCGCCGCATGGCGATCGTGGTCGCCGGCCCGGCCGCCAACTACGTGTTCGCGGCCATCGTCTTTGCCATCCTGTTCTCGAGCTTCGGCCAGCAGGTCACCTCGACGGTCGTCGGCGCCGTCATCGAGGGCAGTGCCGCCGCGGAGGCCGGGCTGTTGCCTGGCGACCGCGTTGTTTCCCTGAACGGTCAGCCGGTGACCCGGTTCGAGCAAATCGCGCGTACGGTCGAAATTGGGCTCAGTGAGCCCCTCGCCATCGGAATCTCGCGGAACGGGCAGCCCATGACGTTGAATGCCGTGCCGCATGTGGTGGTACTGACCGACAATTTCGGCAACCAGCACAGCGCCGGTCGTCTCGGGATCAGCAGCAGTGGCGCTGCGGAAGTGATCCATTACGGTCCGTTTGAAGCGGTCGGCGCGGCGCTGCGCGAGACCGGGAATGCCACCTCCAATATCTTGAAGGCCGTCTGGCAGATGGTGATCGGAACGCGCTCAAGCGACGAGCTCGGCGGCGTCCTGCGGATCGGCAAGATGTCGGGCGACGTTGCGAAGCTCGGATTTCCGGCCTGGGTGACCTTCACCGCCGTGCTTTCGATCAATCTCGGACTGATCAATCTGTTTCCCGTCCCCATGCTTGATGGCGGCCACCTCGTGTTCTACCTGGCCGAAGCCGCACGCGGCCGGCGACTTTCCGCCCGAGCCGAGGAATGGGGTTTGCGGATTGGACTGGCTATGGTATTGACGCTGTTCGTCTTTGCGACCTGGAACGATCTGGTGTCGCTGGAGATATTCAAACATTTTCGAACCCTAATCGGCTGACGGGGGTTTGCCGCAAGGGGGTTCACGTCTAGGGGGCGGCGCGTGCGGGTTTGGTGCAATGTAATCCTGCTGGCGCTTGGCTTGATTCTGACCGGTGGCCTGCTCCAGGCGGTTCACGCCCAGGAGTTCTTCACGGGCGAGCCAATCGCCGATATCCGGGTCCAGGGCAATCAGCGCATCGAATCGGAGACGGTTCGGTCCTATATGCAGATCGCGCCGGGCGACCCGTTCGAGCCGGCGAGAATCGACCGTGCTCTGAAGGCACTGTTTGCGACCGGCTTGTTCGCCGACGTGACCTTCCAGCGCGACGGCAGCACCCTGGTGGTGGTCGTCAAAGAGAATCCGATCATCAACGAGCTCGCGTTCGAGGGAAACGACCGGATCGACGATAAGCAGCTGCAGAGCGAAGTGCAGCTTCGCCCGCGCACGGTCTATACCCAGACTCGCGTGCAAGAAGATACCAAGCGCATCCTCGAACTCTATCGGCGCTCAGGGCGCTATGCCGCCACCGTCGAGCCCAAGGTGATCCCCCTCGACCAGAATCGCGTCAATCTGGTGTTCGAGATCCATGAAGGGTCGTTGACGACCGTGCAGCGCATCGATTTCGTCGGCAACAAGGCCTTCAGCGACAGCACCCTGCGCGACCAGATTCTGACCAAGGAAACCGCGTTCTATCGGTTCCTCACCAACAGCGACATTTATGACCCGGACCGGCTTGCCGCCGACCAGGACGCGCTGACGAAGTACTACACCTCCAACGGCTACGCCGATTTCGAGGTCGTGTCGGCCGTCGCCGAGCTGTCAGCCGATCTCAAGTCCTTCTTCATCACCTTCACGGTCGACGAGGGCGAGCCCTATAGCTTCGGCAAGATCACCGTCGAATCCCACCTCAAGGACCTCGACCCCGCTACGCTGGAGCAATATCTCGAGACCAGCGAAGGCGACAGCTACGATTCCTCGGCCGTGCAAAAATCGATCGACCAGATGACCACGGCGATCGGCACCTTGGGCTATGCGTTCGTCAAGATCGAGCCGCAGATGGACCGGCAGACGGACGACAAGGGCAAAAAGATCATGAACCTCACCTACGTCGTAGAGGAGGGGCCGAGGGTCTTCATCAATCGCATCGATATCACCGGCAACGTCCGCACGCTCGACAAGGTGATCCGTCGCGAGTTCCGCATTGCCGAGGGCGACGCGTTCAACAGCGCCAAGCTGCAACGCACGCGCCAGCGAATCCAGAATCTGGGCTTCTTCAGCAAGGTCGACATCTCCGCGAAGCCCGCCGATGAACCGGATAAGATCGACCTCAACGTCAATGTCGAGGAACAATCCACCGGCGAGCTGACGTTCGGCATCGGCTATTCGACCGGCGACGGCCCGCTGGGCCAGGTCAATCTGCGTGAGCGCAACCTGCTCGGCCGCGGCTACGACTTGCGTACCGATTTCACCATTTCGGGCCGCAATTCACAGGTGAATTCGAGCTTCACCGATCCCTATTTCATGGATGAACCGATCGCGGCCGGCGTCGACTTTTTCCGCACCGAAACCGACCGGAGCGAGAGCAATTTCAACGAGAGCCGGCTCGGCGGTGGTGTCCGGATGGGTTTCGACATTCAAGAATACCTGCGACAGACTTGGCGCTACAGGCTGTCCTACAACAAGGTTTTCGATGTCGATAACGATGCCTCGCTTGCCATCAAACAACAGAAGGGCGATTCGCTTAGCTCGCTGGTCGGACAGGATCTGATCTATGACCGGCGCGATAGCCGTTTCGATCCCCGGTCGGGTTACTACCTCCAGCTTTCAACCGACTTCTCGGGCCTCGGCGGCGATGTCTTCTACACCGCCCATGAGCTCTATGCCGGCTACTACTACACCTTCCTCGGCGACATCACCGCCAGTGCCGAAGGCCAGGTCGGCTACATCCACGGCATCTTGGGCGACGATGTCCGTATCGTCGATTCCTACAGCCTCGGCGGTACGACCTTCCGCGGGTTCAAGATCGGTGGCATCGGCCCGCGTGACCGTGCCACAGGCGACTTCCTGGGCGGCAACATGTATTATGTCGGTTCGATTCAACTGGCATTTCCGCTCGGTTTGCCCGAGGAATATCAGATCCGTGGGCGTGTTTTCTCGGATTTCGGTTCGCTCTGGAACTCGGATCTGAGCACTTCCACTTCCGTCGACGAGAATGTGTTGCGCGTTTCCATCGGCTCGGGCATTACTTGGCGCTCCCCCTTCGGACCGATCGCCGTCGATCTGGCGTATCCGATCGTGAAGCAGAGCTATGACAAGGAAGAATTCTTCCGTTTCAGCGTAGGAACGAGATTCTAGGCAGTTATGAAGCACTTAAAGTACCGTCAGATGGCGTTGGCCATGCTGGCGCTTGTGGTGTTGGCACCCGCCGGCGCCTCGATCGCCCTGGCCGAAACAACACAACCCGCCGCGCAGCAGGTCCCCCTCACGGTCGCGGTCATCGATATCCAGCAGATCTTGCGCGATTCGACCGCGGCCAAGGCCGTGCGCGCGCAGGTGGACAAGCAGAAAGATGTCTACCAGGCACAGATCGCCCAGCAGGAGAATGCGCTGCGTGATGTCGACAAGAAGCTCGCGGAGCAACGCGCCACTCTTTCGGCGGACGATTTCGCCAAAAAGCGCGACCAACTCGGCCAGCAGATGGATCAGCTGCGTCAGAATTCCGAGAAGCTGAGGCAGCAGCTCGAAGACGCCTTTAATGCCGGCATGGGGCAGGTCAACCAGGCGCTGGCCGGCGTCCTCACCGATATCGCCAAGCAGCGCAATCTCACCCTGATCCTCGACAAGCGGGCCGTGCCCTTGAGCGCTAACGCGTTTGATATCACCGCCGACGCCCTCAAGGCGCTCAATGCCAAGCTGCCGTCCGTCACGATCCCGAAACCGTCCGGACAATAGGCCCATCGGCGCCGAACCCTCCGGAGGAAGCCGCGACCAGGGCGTTCCGGGCGGGACGGCTTCGCGCTAAGATCGGCGATCTCTTCCGGAAATGCCGGCGTCCCACCGCGGGCGGCAGGCGGGCTTGACAGATGATGCGGGCGAAGAAGCGGGGCGCGGCTTCAAGGAGCGAGGCGAGATGAGCGATAGCGCGGTCGAGGGCCGGACGCTAAGTGCGGTCGATGTGATGCGGGTCATGGAGATGATCCCGCACCGCTACCCGTTCTTGCTGATCGACAAGGCGGTAGAGCTGATCGCCGACGTGAGCGCGGTCGGGATCAAGAACGTGTCGATCAACGAAGCCTTCTTTCAAGGCCATTTCCCCCGCCAGCCCGTAATGCCCGGTGTGCTGATCATCGAAGCGATGGCGCAGACGGCCGCGGTTCTGGTGGCACATACCTTGGGCGAGGCCGCCGAAGGCAAGCTCGTCTATTTCATGTCGGTGGACGGGGCCCGCTTTCGCCGGCCGGTCGTTCCGGGCGACCAAATGCGCGTCCTGGTTACGAAGGATCGCAACCGCGGCAGCGTCTGGAAATTCAACGGGGAAGCCAAGGTCGACGGAAACGTGGTCGCCGAGGCCACCATCACGGCCATGATCAGGGATGATTGATGGGGGATATTCATCCCACCGCCATCATCGCGCCGGGCGCCCAACTGTCTGCCGATGTGAAGGTCGGCCCTTATTGCATAGTCGGCCCGGATGCCGTCCTCGGCCAGGCGGTCGAACTGATGGCCCATGTGGTGATTGAGGGGCGGACGCGAATCGGCGACCGGACAATCGTTCATCATTTTGCCGCACTGGGCGGCGCGCCGCAGCATCTGCGCTACGAAGGCGAGCCCACCGAGCTGCGGATCGGGCGAAATTGCCGGATTCGCGAATATGTGACCGTCAATCGCGGAACGGTCGCAGGGGGCGGACGCACCGTCGTCGGCGATGGCGGGGTCTTCATGACCGGCGTCCATATCGCCCATGACTGCCAAATCGGCGCTAATGTCATCATGGCGAACCAGGCCACTCTCGGTGGTCATGTGGTCATCGGCGATCATGTCGTCATCGGTGGATTGTCTGCCGTGCATCAGCATGTGCGCGTCGGCACGCATGCCATGGTGGGAGGCATGACCCCTTGCGCGGAGGATGTAGTTCCCTTCGGCATGGCGGTGGGGAACCCAGCGCATCTCTCCGGCCTCAACCTGGTCGGGCTCAAACGGCGCGGCTTCGACCGCACGGCTATCCTGACGCTGCGCGCGGTCTATCGCGGATTGTTCGAGGGGGCGGGCACCTTCTCCGAGCGCGTGGAGCGGACCGCGGCGACATTCGCGACCGAGCCGCTGGCGCGGCCGGTGCTCGATTTTGTCCGTGGCCCGCGGATCCGGCCGCTGTGCAAGCCGGGCCGGCGCCATGGCCGCTACTGACCTGCCGAAGCTTGGCATCGTCGCCGGCGCGGGTCAGCTCCCTCGCCGCATTGTCGATCGATGCAGGGTGCAGCGGCGCGACTATCTCCTTCTATTGATCGCTGGCCACGCCGATCCGGCCGACTATGACGGCATCGCCCATCGAACGGTTCGTGTCGGTGCGGCTGGCGAAATGTTCCAGCTCCTGCGCCAGGGCGGCTGCCGAGAGGTCGTGCTGGCGGGCAAGGTCGAACGGCCATCCTGGCGCGAATTGCGGCCCGATTGGCGTGCCGCGAAGTTCATGGCGGAGTTCGCTCTCAAACCCGACAAGGGCGACGATGCGTTGATGTCTGCGATCGTCGCGACTTGCGAAGGCGAGGGCTTCAAAGTTCGTGCGCCCGCCGAGCTGCTCGAAGAAGGGGAACGCATCCCGGGTGCCCTCGGTCGCGTCTTGCCCGATGCCGAACAGCTCAAGGATGTGAAGCTCGGCATCGACATTGCGCGGACTATCGGGCGCCTCGACATTGGCCACTCCGTCGTCGTTCAGGGTGGCTTTGTCCTCGGTGTCGAGGCCGCGGAAGGAACCGACGCGTTGATCGAGCGCTGTGGTCGGTTGCGGCGCGCCGGCGGAGGGCCGGTGTTGGTCAAGCTGCGCAAACCCCAGCAAGACCTGCGCGCGGACCCACCGGCGATCGGTCCGGCAACGGTGGCGCAGGCGGCGAGTGCCGGTTTCTCCGGCATCGCCATCGACGCCGCCGGCACCCTGATCATCGATCAAGGGGCGACCATTTCCGCTGCCGATCGCTCCAATCTGTTTCTTTTGGCGGTCGAGGCGCCCGAGTGACGCCGGCCGGGTTCGAGGCTGAGCGACAGGGCCGGTCGCGACAGGCAAAGATCTTTCTGGTCGCTGGCGAGCCCTCGGGCGATCGCTTGGGCGCCTATCTGATTGCCGCTCTGCACCGACGGCTCGGCGAGATCGCATTCTCCGGCATCGGCGGCGAGCATATGGGCGCCGCGGGGTTGCAGAGCCTCTTTCCCATGCGCGAGCTCACCTTGATGGGATTTGCGGAGGTGTTGCCGCAATTGCCTCGTCTGTGGCGACGGCTTCGCGAGACGGCGGGCGCTATTCGCGCCGACCGGCCGGACCTCGTGGTCACGATCGATTGCCCCGGCTTCAATGGCCGACTCCTGGACCGCTTGCGGGGCTCCGGCATCGTTACGGCGCACTATGGAGCGCCTGCCGTTTGGGCGTGGCGCCCGGGCCGGCTGCGCCACTGGATCGGGCGGGTCGACCGCTTGCTGGCGATCCTGCCGTTCGAACCGCCGATCTTCACGGCGGCCGGGATCGATTGCCGCTATGTCGGCCACCCGGTCCTGGAGCACCCCAGCGCAGCGTCTTCCGCCGGCGATTTCAGAAGGCGCTTCGGAATCGACGAGAATGGCCCGCTGATCGGACTCCTGCCGGGCAGCCGTCGGAGCGAGCTCCACTATCATCTTCCGGTTCTGCGGGAGACGGCCGAGCGGCTGCAGCAAAGCGAACCCAAAGCTCGGTTCCTGCTGCCGACGCTGCCCGGTTTGATGGCCGAGTTGCGAGCGGTGACGGCATCCTGGCGTTGCCCGCCGCTGCTGCTCGAGGCCGAAGCGGATCGGCGCGACGCGTTGCCGGCCTGCGATCTGGCGCTGGCAGCCTCGGGCACGGTGACGCTGGAACTGGCCGCGGCCGGAACGCCGACCGTCATCATCTATCGCACCGGGCCCCTCAATGCCGCCATCCTGCGCCGGCTGGCATGCGCTCGCTTCGCGGGGCTTCCCAATCTGATTCTCGATCGCCCCCTTGTGCCCGAGCTTTTGCAGGATGATTGCCAACCTGACAACCTCGTCAGCCGGGCCCTGCTTCTGCTCCATGATCGTCGGGCCGGAGCGGCTCAGAAGGCCGGCTTCCGGGAGGTCATGTCGCGTCTCGCAATCGAGGGCAGGCCCAGCGACCGGGCCGCCGGCCTGCTGGCGGAGTTGCTGGCGAGGCCGGCTCCCCGGCTGTAGGATGATCGGCAAATCTGATGTTGCGGACCAAGAGAGGCGAACGGGCGCGATGACCAATACTGCCACTGCGGCACAGCCGCGCTTCCTGCATACGATGCTGCGCGTGCTCGACCTCGAAAAATCGATCGATTTCTACACCCGCCTGTTGGGCATGAAGCTGCTGCGCCGCAAGGACTATCCGAGCGGCGAGTTCACCCTGGCCTTCGTCGGCTTCGGCGACGAGGATGACACGGCTGTCATCGAATTGACTCATAACTGGGGCCAGAAGGAGCCCTATCAGCTCGGTACCGCCTTCGGCCATCTCGCGATCGGCGTGGGTGACATCTACGGCACTTGCGATCGGCTGGCGAAGGAGGGGGTGAAGATCCCGCGCCCACCCGGCCCGATGAAGCATGGCGGCAGCGTCATCGCCTTCGTCGAGGATCCCGACGGATACAAGATCGAGCTGGTCGAGAAGTCCTCATAGGCCCGCGGACCCGCTCGTGCCGACATCCCACCGTTCCTCAGCCTTCAAGCACAGAGCGCGTGCACGCGGGGCGGGAACATGGCGATGAGACCGACGCGAACCGAATATGCCGTGGGGCTCACGCTCCTGGCGGTGCTTGTCGTCGGTTGCTTGCTGGTGATGCGGCCGTTCCTGACCTCGCTGCTCTGGGCGGTCATTCTCAGCTACACGACCTGGCCGCTCTATCAGCGCCTGCTGCGCCAGCTCGGCGGGCGCGAGTTCTGGGCGGCGCTGCTGATGACGCTGCTGGTGGCGATGGTGCTGGTGCTGCCGCTCGCGATCCTCGGCGCAACCTTGGCCCAACACGTCGCCAGCGTCGCCGAAGTGGTTCGCGAGCTCCTGGCCCAAGGTGTCCCCCCGCCGCCGCCCTGGGTCGACAAGATCCCGCTGGTCTCCGAAGAGGTCCGGCGCTACTGGGAAGCCCTCTCGCATGAGGGGCAGACCTATACGGCGGCACTCGGCCCCTATATCGGACAGGCGCGCCTCTGGGCGCTGCAAAGCGGCGCCACCCTCGGACGCGGCGTCCTCGAGTTAGCTTTGAGCGTGCTGGTTTGTTTCTTCGTCTATCGCGACGGCCAGTTCGCGGCGGAGCGCCTGCACGCCGCCGCCAACCGCTTTGCCGGCGAACGAGCCCGCCATTTGCTGAACGTTGCCGGCAGCACCACCAAGAGTGTGGTCTATGGCATCATCGGCACCGCCATCGCTCAGGCCGCGATGGCCGCCATCGGCTTTTGGATCGCCGGCGTGCCCGGCGCCTTGCTGCTGGGGTTTCTGACCTTCGTGTTGTCGCTGATCCCCGGCGGGCCGCCTTTGGTCTGGGTCCCGGTCACGGTCTGGTTGCTCTACACGGATCAGCCGGGCTGGGCGTTGTTCATGGCCATCTGGGGCTTCATCAGCATCAGCGGCATCGACAACATCATCCGGCCCTACCTGATCAGTCGAGAGAGCCGGTTACCGCTGCTTCTGGTCTTCCTGGGCGTGATCGGCGGCGTGCTCGCCTTCGGCTTCATCGGAATTTTCCTCGGCCCCACATTGCTCGCGCTCGGCTTCACGCTCCTGATGGAATGGACCGTGGGCGGGCGCAAGGCCGTCACCGCGGCGGGCCCTCCGGTGAAAACCGATGCCGCGCCGCCACCGCCCGGCGGCCCCGCGGTCTAGCCACAAATGGAAAAGGGCGGCCCGCCAGGCCGCCCTTTCCCGTCTTGCACTTGCGGATGATCGATCAGCGCCGCTTGCTCAGCGGCACATAGGAGCGCTTGTCGTGGCCCGTATAGAGCTGCCGGGGCCGGCTGATGCGCTGCTCGGGATCCTCGATCATCTCGTTCCACTGCGCGACCCAGCCGACGGTACGCGCGACGGCGAACAGCACGGTGAACATCGAGGTGGGGAAGCCCACCGCCTGCAGGATGATGCCCGAATAGAAGTCCACATTCGGGAACAGTTTGCGCTCGACGAAGTAGGAATCCTCGAGCGCGATCCGCTCCAGCTCCATCGCCAGATCGAGGAGAGGCTCGTCGCGGATGCCCAGCGCGTCGAGCACTTCATGGCAGGATTTGCGGATCACCGCCGCGCGCGGATCGTAATTCTTATAGACCCGATGCCCGAAGCCCATCAGACGGAACGGATCGTCCTTGTCCTTGGCGCGCTTGATGAACTCGGGAATGCGGTCTTTGTGGCCGATCTGGCGCAGCATGGTGAGCACGGCCTCGTTGGCGCCGCCATGGGCGGGACCCCAGAGCGAGGCGATGCCCGCTGCGATGCAGGCGAAAGGATTGGCGCCGCTCGATCCGGCGACGCGGACGGTCGAGGTCGAGGCATTCTGCTCGTGATCGGCATGCAGGATGAAGATGTGATCCATCGCCTTGGCGACGACTGGGTTGACCTTGTACTCCTCGGCCGGCACGGCAAAGGTCATGCGCAGGAAATTCTCGGCATAGCCGAGGTCGTTGCGCGGATACACGAAGGGCTGCCCGACCGAGTATTTGTAGGCCATCGCGGCGATCGTCGGCACCTTGGCAATCAGGCGGTGCGAAGCAATCACGCGCTGGCGTGCGTCGGAGATGTCGAGGCTGTCGTGGTAAAAGGCGGAAAGCGCGCCGACCACGCCGACCATGACCGCCATCGGATGCGCGTCGCGGCGAAACCCGCGATAGATCGCCTGAATCTGCTCATGCAGCATCGTGTGGTAGGTGATGTTGTGCTCGAACTCCTTCTTCTCCTTCGCAGCCGGCAGCTCGCCATGGAGCAGGAGATAGCAGACCTCCATGAAGTCGCTATGCTCGGCTAGTTCCTCGATCGGGTAGCCGCGATAGAGCAGGACCCCTTTCTCGCCGTCGATATAGGTGATCTTCGACTGGCAGCTCCCGGTCGAACCGAAACCGGGGTCATAGGTGAAGAAACCGTGATCGGTGTAGAGCTTGCGTACATCGATGACCGAAGGGCCCAAGGTGCCGTCAAGGACCGGTAGATCGAAGCTCTTGCCGCTCCGATGGTCGGTCAGCGTGACTTTGTCCTTCGACTGGGGTTCGGTTTTAGCGCCAGACTTGTTGGCCATTTCAAATCCCTCTCGGCTACTCATGGAGTGTCGGACCGCAGCACTCCCCGGGCGGCCGAACGAACGTAGTGCCTATCCTCGGACCGATCAATTAACCATTGGTGTCAGCCGTCACGCGGCGATGTCCTTGATTCGAGCGAGGGTTTCGGTTCGCCCGAGCACCTCGGCCACCTCGAAGATCGGCGGTGAGGTCGTCTGCCCGGTCACGGCGGCGCGCAAAGGCTGGGCAACGTCGCCGAGCTTGATGGCGGCCTCCTGGGCATAGGCCCGGGTCGCCGCCTCGAGGGCGGGCGCGTTCCATTCCGGCAGACGATCGAACCGGTTCAGAAGCGCGCCCAAAGCGGCGCGCGATGGCGGCGTCAACAGGGCAGCAGCCTTCGGCTCTAGTTGGAGCGGCCGCGACTTGAAATAGAACAACGCGCTGTCGGCGAGTTGCTCCAGCGTCTTGGCGCGCTCCTTGAGGCCGCCCATTCCCGCCTCGAGGCGCCGCTTTCCCTCGGCCTCCGCGGCCCGGCCCAGGCGCTTCTCGATCCTCGGCAGGACCAAGCCGGCTAGCCGTCCGTTCTCGGCCAGCCGCAGATAATGCCCATTGAGGTTATCGAGCTTGGCAAAATCGAACCGGGCTGGCGAGCGGCCGACGGCATCGAGGTCGAACCATTCGATCGCCTGCTCGGTCGAGATGATCTCGTCGTCGCCATGCGCCCAGCCGAGCCGCAACAGATAGTTCCGCAGCGCCTCGGGCAAGTAGCCCATGTCGCGATAGGCGTCGACGCCAAGCGCGCCGTGGCGCTTCGAGAGCTTGGCGCCGTCGGGCCCATGGATCAGCGGAATATGGGCGAAGGAGGGGATGCTCCAGTCCAGCGCCTGATAGAGCTGGACCTGGCGGAAAGTGTTGGTCAGGTGGTCGTCGCCACGGATCACATGGGTGATCGCCATGTCGTGATCGTCGACCACCACCGAGAGCATGTAGGTGGGCGTGCCGTCGCCGCGCAGCAGCACCATGTCGTCGAGCTGCTCGTTTCCGACCCGGACCTCGCCCTGGACCTGGTCTTTCACCAGTGTTTCGCCGGACTGTGGGGCCTTGAGACGGATGACCGGCGCCACGCCGGGCGGTGCCTCGCTTGGGTTCCGGTCGCGCCAGCGACCGTCATAGCGCATCGGCCGGCCCTCGGCCTTGGCTTTGTCGCGCATCGCCTGCAGCTCGTCGGGCGTGCAATAGCAGTAATAGGCCCGGCCCTTTTCGAGCAGGGAGCGTGCGACCTCCGCATGGCGCGGCGCCCGAGCGAACTGGAACACCGGGGGCCCGTCGAAATCGAGCCCTAACCAATTCAGCCCGTCGATGATGGCGTCGATCGCCGCCTGGGTGGAGCGCTGCCGGTCGGTATCCTCGATGCGCAGCAGGACCTTGCCCTTGTGGTGGCGCGAATAGAGCCAGTTGAACAGGGCGGTTCGGGCACCGCCGATATGGAGATAGCCGGTGGGCGAGGGGGCAAAGCGGGTGATGACAGTCATGCAATTCCGACGAAATCGAGAGAGAGGGGCTCAGGCATGGCCGCCGGCCGAAGCCGATCGCTGCCCTTGCACGGCGAAGAACGAGGCCTGCTTATAGGCGATCGGCAGCTCGATGTCGCGGGCCTCCAGCCGCGCCATGCGCGTCGGATGGCCGCGCAGGATCATGCCTTCGTTCGGATTGGCCATGACATTCTTTGAGAGCGGAAAGGCATCGGCGGCGCTCATCACGCAGATATAGAGGCCGCGCGATTTCGCCGACCGGTTCGCGTCCGAGCCATGCAGCAGGCAGGTATGCATGAAGCAGACGCTGCCCGCCCGGCCGGTGACGGCGACCTCCTCCGGCTTGAACCGGCGCTCCACGGCCGGATCGACCGCGCCGGTGAAGCGCTCGCCGTCATAGAGCGAGTAGAGCGGCCCGCGATGGCTGCCGGGAATGACCTTGAGGCAGCCGTTCTCGAGCGTCATGTCGTCCAACATCAGCAGGCAGGTGACGAGATCGTCGTTGGTGTGGGGCGTATAGGCGAAGTCCTGGTGGTAGCCGACCTCGGTGTTGGTCCCGGGCAGCTTGAGGTTGATCTTGCAGTGATGGAACTTGACGTCCGGGCCGATCAGGTCGGCGGCCATGTCGGTCATCGCCGAGCTTTTCACCACTTCCATGTAAGCCGCGGAAATGTCGGACGGGTTGTTGACCCGTCGCAGCGCCGGTCGATCGGCCGAATGTTCCTCACCCATGTCGAAGCGTGGACGCCCGTCGATCGTGGGCGGTCCGAAAGGTGCGCGATGGTGACGGCTTTCTTCGACCCAGGCGGCAACCTCCTGGCGCAACCCTTCGAGCTGGACCGGGGTGACGGCATTTGGCGCCACCAGATAGCCGCTGCGCCAAAATTGATCGATTTGAGCGTCGCTGAGCATGGCCGTGGGTTCCCTTCGAGGGGCGGCTCGGCTCGGAAACCGGCCGGGCAACCCCATTTTCTGCCAATTCTGGCCGAATCCGTCGCGGCCAACCAGCGCCCCTTTCGGTGCCTATCGCCGGGATGAGATAGTCTGACGCAGGGGGAACCGGACATGAGTTGGGCCGTTTTGGCCGCCCCGGCCCGGGGTCTGGGCTGGATGAGCGGGCGTCTCGGGGACTTGCTGGCCGTCGAGCGCGACCAATGGTTGCTCTGGGCGCCGGTCGGGCTCGGGATCGGTGTGGCGATCTATTTCGCCCTGCCCGAGGAGCCGCCGCTCTGGCTCGGCCCCGCCTTCACCCTTTGCGGCGCGCTGCCGTCGCTCCTCTGCCGACGACAAGCGCGGTTGGTTGCCCCCGCGGCCGCGCTCACCCTGATCGCCCTCGGCTTCGGTGCCGCCAGCCTGCGCACCGCGTTCGTGGCGGCGCCGATCCTCGATCGCGACATCGGTCCGGTCAGGATCGAAGGCGTGATCCAGGCGATCGACCCGCTGCCCACCGGTCAGCGCCTGGTCCTGCAGGATCCCGACATTGCCGGCCTCGCGCCGCAGCGAACGCCGGACCGATTGCGGATCAAGCTGATGCGTGAGGTTTCCGATCTCGAGATCGGCGATCGCGTCTCATTGCTCGGCAAGCTCTCGCCGCCGGCGCCACCTTTCGTGCCGGGCGGATTCGATTTCCAGCGCGATGCCTTCTTCGACGGCATCGGCGCCATCGGCTTTGCGTTCGGGCAAGTGCAAACCCAGGCCAAGGCGGATGCGGCCCCCGGCAGGATCGATGCGTTCATCGCCGAGATCCGGCGCTCGATCACGCAACGCATCCTTGCGGTCCTCCCGGGGTCGGAGGGCGCTATGGCGGTTGCGCTCATCGCCGGTACGCAGACCGCGATCGACAAACCGACCATGACGGCGATGCGCGATTCCGGTTTGGCGCATCTACTGTCGATTTCCGGCCTTCACGTCGGATTCGTCGCGGCGATCCTGTTCTTTTGCGTGCGTGCCCTGCTGGCGCTATGGCCGACGGTAACGTTGCGGCATCCGATCAAGAAATGGGCGGCCCTGATGGCGTTGCTGGGGACCGGCTTCTACACGTTGCTTGCCGGCAGCCCGATTCCGACCCAACGCGCTTTCTTGATGACCGGGCTCGTCCTCTTGGCCGTCATGGCGGATCGCGTCGCGCTCTCGATGCGGTTGATCGCCTGGGCGGCGTTCGTCGTGCTGCTGTTGCGCCCCGATGCCATGGTCGGTCCGAGCTTCCAGATGTCCTTCGCGGCGGTCCTGGCCTTGATCGCGGCCTATGATGGCAGCCGCGAATGGCGCGCGGGGCTGAAGGCCGATGCCGGTCCCATGCGCCGGGCGTCGCTTTATCTCGGCGGCCTTATCGTCACCAGTCTGGTCGCGGGCGCCGCGACGGCGCCGTTCGCTATCTACCACTTCAATCGTTTCAGCGAATACAGCGTGATCGCCAACCTGCTGGCAATTCCCCTGACGGGCTTCTGGGTCATGCCCTGGGCGGTGGTCGCCTGTTTACTGATGCCCTTCGGGCTCGAGGCGCTGGCCCTGATCCCGATGGGCTGGGGCATCGAAGGCGTGATCTGGATCGCGCAAACCGTGGCTGGATGGCCCGGCGCCGTGCTGCTGCTGCCGGCCATGCCGCTGTCGGGATTGATCCTGGTCACGCTCGGCGGGCTTTGGCTGTGCCTGTGGCGCCGGCCCTGGCGTTATTGGGGAGCGGTCGGGATCGCTGCCGGGATGGCTTCGATGCTGCTGACGCAAACGCCGGACATCCTGGTGGCGGAAGACGGCAAGCTGCTGGCGGTCAAGGCGGCCGACGGGCAACTCGTTTTGAACACGCAACACGACAGCCTGGCCAGCGAGACCTGGCTGAGGCGCGCAGGGCAGGGCGAAAGCGATCTCTGGCCGCGCCAAGGAGAGGGCGCCGGCGGCCTGCTGACCTGCGACAGCCTTGGCTGCTTCTATCGGCAGGCAGGCCACAATGTAGCCCTCGCCTGGAGCACGGAGGCACTGCTCGAGGATTGCGCCGAGGCCGACCTCGTGATCTCGCTCGAGCCGGTGCGCAAACCATGCCCGTCGGCAAAGCGGGTCATCGACCGCTTCGATCTCTGGCGTCAGGGCGGCCACGCGATCTGGCTGCGGCGTGACTCCATCGTAGTCGAGACGGTCGCCGAGCGCCGTGGCAACCGTCCCTGGGTGGCGCGCCCCCTGTCGAGTGGGGATGAAGCTGCGGAAACCGGCGATTAGAGCGGCTGGTCCCCTGGGAGGCGGGCCGATAGACTGCGCCCCGCCATGAAAGCGAATCCTGAGAAATCGGACCCGCAGCTGACCCGGGCCATGACCCTGCATCGGGCAGGGCGTGTCGCCGAGGCCGAACCGCTCTACCGCAAGGCCGTCGCCGCCCATCCGAAAGACGGCCGCTATCTTTACCTGCTCGGCCTCTGTCTTCTGGACCAGGGCAAGCTCGCCGAAGGCCGCAAGGTGATGGCCGACACGGTGGCAATGTCGCCGCTCCATGCCGGCGCGCACTACACGCTCGGTCGTCTTCTGGCGCATGCCGGCGAGGACGATGCTGCCAAGACGCATCTGGTGCAGGCGGTCACGCTGGGTCCGACCGTGGCCGAGCATCATCTCGAGCTCGGCAATCTGCTGGCGAAAAAGAACGACCTTTCGGGCGCGGTCGCGTCCTTCAAGGCGGGCTTGCGCATGGCGCCGCAACATGCAGGCCTGAAGGCCAATCTCGGCACGGCGCTCTATCTGCTGGGCGACCGGAACGAGGCGATCAAGAGCTGGCGCGAGGCGCTGTCGCGCGCGCCAAAATTGTCCGTGGCACGCCTCGGCCTTGCCAACGATCTGCGCAACCGCGGCGATCTTGCCGGCGCCGAGCGCGAATTGCGCCAGGCCGCTGCGGCCGATCCGAAGAACCCGCAAATCCGCTACAGTCTCGGCGTCACCCTGCGTCACCGCGGGGATCCGGCAGCCGCCATCATCGAGTTGGAGCAGGCGAGGGCGCTCGACCCCACCATGGTCGAGTGCAAGATCGATCTCGCGCGCTGCTATCAGCAGATCTGTGCCTGGGACGAGCTGGGTCAGCTACAGCCGGCCTTGCAGGCCGAGTTCGATAAGGCCGTCGCCGGAGAGCCCTGCGCGATCTCCGCATTCTTCGCCTTGTCGCTACCGGCAAGACCTGAGGAACGCGCCGCCGTTGCCCGTGAGCATGTCCGCCGCGCCAAGGCAAGAGCCGCCATGGAGGCTCATGGCGCGGCGCCTTTTGTGTTCGACAACTCGCCGCGCAAACGCCTCACCATCGGCTATCTCTCCTCGGATCTGCGCGATCACCCTGGCGGCCATCTGATCGCGGGGCTGTTCAAGGCGCATGACCGCAGCAAGGTCGCCGTGCATGCCTACTCGATCGGGCCCGACGACAGCAGCCCCTATCGGCGCCAGTTCGAGGCCGACGCCGACAAATTCGTCGATCTGAGCGCGGTCGGCAATTTCGACGCCGCGCGCCGAATCCATGAAGATCGCGTCGATATCCTGGTCGACCATAACGGGCTCACAAGGCTGGCCCGGCCCGAGATCTCGGCCTTGCGCCCTGCGCCGATCCAAGCCACCTGGTTGGGCTTCCCCGGCACCACCGCCGCCGACTTTTTCGACTACGCCATCACCGATGCCATCGTGACGCCGGCAGGCGTCGAGCCGCTCTATACCGAGCGGCTCTGCCGCTTGCCGCATAGCTATCAGGTCAATGATCGCTGGCCGCCGACGACCGGCACCGCGACAGATCGGCAGGCCGAGGGCCTGCCGGCCACAGGGCCCGTCTATTGTTGCTTCTGCGCCTCCTACAAGATCGAGCGATCGATCTTCGCACGATGGATGGCGATCCTGCAGGCGGTGCCGAACGCCGTCCTGTGGCTCCTGTCGGGACCGGCAGCGATGCAGAATCGCCTGCAAGCCGCGGCGTCGGAGGCGGGCGTCGAGCCTGTGCGCGTGATCTTCGGGGCCCGCAAGCCGAAACCGGATCATCTGGCCCGCCTGGCGCTCGCGGATCTGATGTTGGACACGGGCACCTATGGCGGGCACACGACCCTCAGTGACGCGCTTTTGGCGGGCGTGCCCGCGATCACCAGGCTCGGCGAGGACTTTCCCAGCCGGGTCGGCGCCAGCTTGCTGACCGCGGTCGGCCTCGAGGATCTCATCACGCCGGACTTCGATCGTTATGAGAGCCTTGCCGTGACGTTGGGCCAGGATTCCGCCGCGCTCACCGCGATCAAGGCGCGGTTGGCTGCGGCACAACCGACGACGCCATTGTTCAGTCCCGATCGCTTTGCCCGCAGCCTCGAGCGCGCCTATCGGGAAATGTGGCGCATTCGCAGCGCCGGCGAGGCCCCTCGGACCATCGATCTGCCGCTGGAAGACCGCGGATAGACGAGAGGATCGAGCGGGACAGGACCGGTGTCGTCGGGAGCGCTTGCGGCGGCGCGCGCGATCACGAGCCTCGATTGTCGGCAGCGCGGGGCCACCGCCGCCGGGGCGCGCGAAATCGCATCTGCTGCAGTTCCGCGACGATCTCGTCGGCATTAATCGTCGGGATGATGAGCGGGTTGGGGGATTGCAGCGCCATTACGGCGCCGCCCATGACAATAACGTTGCGCTCGACCCGGCCCGGCGTGTCGAGCAGCCGCGCCGGCAATCCCGCTTCCTCCATCGATCCAGCGATCCGATCGGCGTCGGCGTCCAGATCATGCGCGACGAAGACATTGAGAAAGAGGCTGCCGTGGGGCGCCAGGCGCCGGCGTGCCAGCCGGAAGAACTCTGTCGAGCGAAGATGGGCCGGGATTCTGTCGCCCGCGAACGCATCGATGACGATCGCGTCGAAGACATTCTCTTCGCGTTCCAGAAAAGCCCGACCGTCGCCGACATGGCAATCGATCTCCTGCGGCAAGCCGAAATATTGCTGGGCGAGCGTGATCGATTCCGGATCGACATCGACGATCGTGACCTTCTGCCCGGTCGCGGCCAACATCGTCCCCAGGGTTCCGCCACCGCAACCGATCATCAGCACCTCGCCTGGCACGGTCTGCGCCACCAGGGCATGGAGGGCGTGAATATAGGCGGCTAGGCTGATGCCGTTTGGGTCAGCCTCGCTCTGATAGTGGTCGCCATGGCAATAGGCGATCGCGCCCGTCGCCCGGCTCTGGAGAACCGTGACCTCGCCGAACTCCGTCGATCTGATCGCCAATGTGATCATCGCCTGATCTTCAGCCTATTCCGCTACCGAGAGCGATAGGTGCGCTCTGTGACAGCTTTGCGGTTCCCCACGCATAGGGCGGCCATATGATGGACCAGCCATCTAGACTGATGTTTTAACCATTATTATCTAGACAATATATAACATCTCATTTATGTGGAATTGGTCAATGTGTGAGGCGACCGGATGATCACAGCCGGACAATTGCGGGCGGCGCGGGCCTTGATTGGCGTCGATCAACGCCAATTGGCCGAGCTTTGCGGCCTGTCGGTGCCGACGATCCAGCGGATGGAGGCCAGCGAAGGCGTCATCCGTGGCAATGTGGACTCGCTGATGAAGTTGGTAGGGGCCCTTGACGCCGCCGGCATCGAGCTGATTGGGGAGGGTGCAGCCAGTCCCGGCGGGGGGCGTGGTGTCCGCTTGAAGCGACCCAAGGGAACCAGCGAGACACCGATCCGCGAAGAGGTCCGGAAATGACCGCGCCTCGGACAGCATTGAGGTAATTGCGAATGCCGCCCGTCGCCGGACTGGGCTGTGTGGCTGGTCTCCTGGGCGTGGCCGTTCTGGCCGTCCTTCTCGGCCGGTCGAGGGCAGGCACGCCGTTTGTCTATGGCGCCTGTCTCGTCATCTCGGCCATCGCCTGCGCCAACGCATTCCTCCGGATCGGTGCGGACCCTTGGGCGATCACGCTGCCGTTGGGCTTGCCCTGGCTCGGTGCGCATTTTCGGATCGATGCGCTCGCGGCCTTCTTCCTGATCGTCGTCAATCTCGGCGGGGCGGCTGCAAGCCTCTATTCGATCGGTTATGGGCGACATGAATCCGCGCCGCTCCGGGTTCTGCCCTTCTTCCCGGTCTTCCTCGCGGGTATGAACCTCGTGGTTCTGGCCGACGACGCGTTCAGCTTCCTGCTGGCCTGGGAGTTCATGTCACTCAGCTCCTGGGCTCTGGTCATGGCACACCACCAGGACGAGGAGAACAGACGCGCCGGCTATATCTATCTGGTGATGGCGAGCTTCGGCACGCTCTGCCTGCTGCTGGCTTTCGGCCTGCTGGCCGGCCCCGAGGGCGGCTATGCCTTTGCCTCCATCCGCGCCGCCGTCCCGTCGCCTACGCTGGCCGCACTCGTTCTGATCCTGACCCTCGTCGGTGCCGGGTCCAAGGCCGGTCTCGTCCCTCTGCATGTTTGGCTGCCCCTGGCTCACCCGGCAGCACCCAGCCCCGTCTCCGCCTTGATGAGCGGCGTCATGACCAAGGTCGCCGTCTATGGTTTCTTGCGCATCCTGTTCGACCTCATCGGGCCGCCCGTATGGTGGTGGAGCGTCCTGGTGATCGCGCTGGGTGGCCTGAGCGCGGTCATGGGCGTTCTTTATGCGATGATGCAGCAGGATCTGAAGCGCCTCTTGGCCTACAGCACGGTCGAGAATATCGGGATCATCTTCATCGGGATCGGCCTCGCGCTGGCTTTCCGTGCCAACGCGATGGAGTGGGCCGCCGCACTCGCGATCACCGCGGCGCTGCTCCATGTGCTCAATCACATGCTGTTCAAGAGCCTGCTCTTCTTCGGCGCCGGGGCGGTGCTGTCGGCGACGGGCCTGCGCGACATCGAGCAGTTGGGCGGGCTGATCCGCCGCATGCCGATAACGAGCTTCGCCTTTCTGGTCGGCTCGGCCGCGATCTCGGCCTTGCCGCCGCTCAACGGCTTTGTCTCCGAGTGGCTGACCTTCCAGGCGATCCTGTTGAGCCCGGAGATCCCGCAATGGGGCCTCAAGCTCATGATACCCGCTGTTGGCGGCCTGCTGGCTCTCTCGGCGACGCTCGCCGGCGCCTGCTTCGTTCGTGCCTTCGGCATCACCTTCCTGGGCCGGCCCCGAGCGCCCGCCGCCGAAACCGCCAAGGAAGTCGACCGTTTTTCGCTCGTCGCGATGATCGCGCTCGCCCTGTGCTGTCTTCTGCCTGGAATCCTTCCGGGATTGGTGATCGACTTCATCGGACCGATCGTCAAGCAACTCGTCGGCGGCGCGATGCCGCGCCAGGAGGAGGTGGCCTGGCTCTCGATCGTCCCGATCGCCGAGAGCCGCAGCTCCTACAACGGCCTCTTGGTTTTCCTGTTCATCGCGCTCTCGACATCGATCACGGTACTCGGGATACATCGTCTGGCGTCGCGCGCCGTTCGCCGGTCGGCCGCCTGGGATTGCGGCTTTCCGCTCGCCAGCCCGTTCACTCAGTATAGCGGGAGCAGCTTCGCGCAACCGATCCGTCGGGTCTTCGGGTCGCTCGTATTCCAGGCGCGCGAGAAGATCGACATGCCGCCGCCCGGCGATACCCGCCCGGCGCGGCTGCAGGTGACGGTCAGCGATCTCATCTGGGAGTTCTTTTATGCGCACGTCGCCGATGCGGTCATGGCGGCCGCCGACCGTCTCAATCATCTGCAGTTCCTGACGATCCGCAAGTACCTCAGCTTGGTCTTCGTCGCCCTCATCTTCCTGCTACTGGTGCTCGCCATATGGTCGTGATCACCGACATCGCGGTGCAGGGCACGCAAATGGCGCTGGTCCTTCTGATTTCGCCGCTGCTGACCGGACTGGTGCGGAAGCTGAAGGCGCGCCTGGTGCGCCGGCAGGGTCCGTCGGTCTTTCAGCCCTACCGCGATCTGCTCCGCCTCCTGCGCAAGGAGGTTGTGCTGGCCGAGAACGCCTCGTGGCTGTTCCGCGTGGCGCCTTACCTGATCTTCGCGGCCACTTGGGTCGCCGCGGCCCTGGTCCCGACCTTTGCGACGGGGCTGGTGTTCAGCTGGTCGGCCGATCTCATCGCCATCATCGCGTTGCTCGGCAGCGCGCGCTTCTTCCTGGCGCTCGCGGGTCTCGATATCGGCACGAGCTTCGGCGGCATCGGTTCGAGCCGCGAGATGCTGATCGGCACGCTCGCCGAGCCGGCCATGATCATGATCGTGTTCACGCTGGCGCTCATCGCCGGTTCGACCCAGCTATCGACGATGGCGGACTATATGCTCTCGCCCGCCGTCGGCCTGCGCGTCTCGCTGGGCCTGGCCCTGATCGCCCTGATCATGGTGGCGATCGCCGAGAACGCGCGCATCCCGATCGACAATCCGGCCACCCATCTCGAGCTCACCATGGTGCATGAAGCGATGGTGCTCGAATATTCCGGCCGGCATCTGGCGATGATCGAACTGGCGGCCGCATTGAAGCTGCAGCTCTACCTCTCGCTCATCGCCTGCCTGTTCGCGCCCTGGGGATTGGCGCGGGACGGGGAGGGGCTGGCGGCCTACGCGATCGGCATCGGCGCCTTCGTCCTGAAGCTCGCGGTCGGCGGCCTGCTTCTCGCCCTGTTCGAGACCTCGATCGCCAAGATGCGGGTATTCCGCGTGCCCGAGTTTCTCGGTGCGGCCCTGATGCTGGGCCTGCTCGGCACGCTGCTTCTGTTCGTTTCGAAGAGTCTCTAGATGGGCACCCTGTCCTTCGACGTCGCTCATCTTCTGGCCGGCGGCCTGGTCCTGGTGAGCTTCATGCTGCTCTACCAGGACCGCCTCTACGCGCTCCTGAACGTGTTCGCGCTCCATGCCTTCGTGCTCGCGCTTTCGGTCGCCTGGCAGGCCTATATCCAGGCGGCGCCCCATCTCTACGTCACGGCCGCGATCGCGCTTGTCTTCAAGGCGATCGTGATCCCCGTGGCGCTCCATCGCATGGTGATGCGCCTCGGCATTCACCGCGAGATCGAGACCGTGGTCGGCGTCGGCCTGACCATGTTGGCCGGGATGGGGCTGGTGGCGTTGTCGATGGTGGTCATGTTGCGGGTCACGCCCGAGGCCGATCCGCTGGCGCGCGAGGATCTCGCCTTCGCGCTTTCCGTGCTGCTGCTGGGCCTCCTCATCATGGTGACGCGGCG
>Ga0335070_10001037_pt1 | contig 31902 bp, 26 predicted proteins | sample Lox_Sample_13_FD_206722 | JGI IMG/M metagenome (GOLD analysis project Ga0335070, IMG submission 206722) | Soil microbial communities from Loxahatchee National Wildlife Refuge, Florida, United States - Lox_Sample_1.3 | ecosystem: Environmental > Terrestrial > Soil > Wetlands | place: USA...
CTCGACAAGGCCGTCGAAGTGGCCAAGGCCTTCGCGGCACGCCGCGGCGACACGCTGGTGCTCGTGACGTCGGACCACAGTCACGGCCTCTCCATCGTCGGGACTGTGGACGACAACGCCAAGGGCGCGCTCATGCGCGACAAGGTCGGGGTCTACGAGAAGGCCGGCTATCCGGGCTACGGCAAGCCCAATGAGAACGGATACCCGGAACGCCTCGACGTGTCGAAGCGTCTCGCCATCTTCTTTGCCGCCTATCCCGACTACTACGAGACGTGGCGACCCAAGCTCGACGGGCCATTCGTGCCCGCCGTGGCCGGAGCGGACAAGCTCTACATTGCCAACGATCAGTTTCAAGCCGCTCCGGGAGCGGTGCTCCGGTCGGGGAATCTCCCACGGGATGCGCCCCAGGGTGTGCATACCGGCGAGGATGTCGTGCTGACCGCCATGGGCCCCGGCGCCGACCTCGTCAAGGGCTTCATGGACAATACGGAGGTCTTCCGCGTCATGGTCAATGCGCTGGGCCTGGGCCAGGAGGGCAAGCGCTGAACCGGCGGAGGGCCATCGGTTGGGCCGCTCTGGTCATCGCCGGCGGCTGGTCGCAGCTTTGCCGGCGAGCCGAAGCCGACCCGCTGCGCTTCTCGGATATCTACGGGTTTTCCGGACCGCTGGGCCTGACATTCTCCGAAACGGCGCGGCGCCTCCAGGGCCGGACCGCGGAGGTCCGAGGCTTTCTCGCTCCACCGCTCAAGCCCGAGTCGCACTTCTTCGTTCTGTCAGCCAAGCCGGTGTCGGTTTGCCCATTCTGCCAATCCGACGCGGACTGGCCTCAGGACATCGTTGTCGTCTATCCCCGTGGCGGCTCGGCGCCAGCCTTCCGGTCGGGCGCAGACCCGGTAGAAGTGTCAGGTGTCCTGGAGCTGGGCTCCAAGATCGACGGCGAGACAGGCTTCGTGAGCCAGGTGCGTCTGGTCGACGCGACGGTTCGTCGCGCGTAACGCCGTGGGGCTCGACCTCGAGGCGTCCGACATCCGGCTTTCGTACCCGGCGGCCGGCGGGCCGCCCGTCCGGGTGCTCGATCTCGCCCGGCTCCGTGTCCGGCCCAGCGAGGCCGCCGGTATCACGGGGCCGTCGGGCTCCGGCAAGACCTCGCTGCTCTACATCCTCACCGGCATCGAGCGGCCCTGCTCCGGCGCGGTCCGCTGGGGCGGCGTCGACTTGACCGGCCTCCGGCAAGGCCGGCTTGACCGGTGGCGGCAGCGCAATGTGGGCTTCGTCTTCCAGGATTTTCATCTCTTCCCGGGGCTCTCGCCGATGGCCAACGTGCTTTTGCCGGCTACGTTCGGTCACTTCATTGTCCCGTCGTGGATGAGAAGTCGCGCGGCCGAGCTTCTCGATCGCCTCGGTGTGCCCGACCGGTCCGCTCCCACGGCGCTGCTCTCGCGGGGAGAGATGCAGCGCGTGGCTCTCGCGAGGGCATTACTGCTGACGCCGCAGGTGGTGGTCGCCGACGAGCCGACGGCGAGTCTGGATGCCGACAACGCCGAGGCGGTGGGAGAGCTTCTGGTCTCATCCTGCCGGGCCATCGACTCGACCCTCATCGTCGTGTCTCACGACGCCGCCCTCCTGAGCCGCCTCGACTCGGTTCACCGGCTCCAGCAAGGGAGTCTCACGCTGCGTTTTGCTGAGACGGCGGCGCGATGAACCCTTTCCCTCTGGTCCTCGCGGACATGCGGCGCGGCCGCGCCGGAGTCGCGGCGGTCGTCGCGGTGATCGCGGTGGCGGTGGCGTTGGGCGTTGCGGTCACGGCTCAGGAGCGTGCCCTCCGGCGAGGCTCGGCGCGGGCCGCCGACGCCTTCGATCTGGTCATCGGCGCGCGCGGCAGCCCTACGCAGCTCATTCTCAGTGCCGTGTACCTGCAGCCGACCATGCTCGAGCTCGTGCCGGGCAGCGAGCTCCTGCGCCTCGATGCCGAGAGCGGCGTGGCGTGGGCCGCCCCGCTCATCTTCGGAGACTCCTGGAAAGGGCGTCCCATCGTGGGCTCGACGGCGAGCTTCGTCTCGGCCGGAGGGACCCGTGGGCTCGCGGCCGGACGGATATTCCTGAGAGACCACGAAGCCGTCGTCGGTGCGGCGGTGCCTCTCGCCATCGGGGAAACGATCCAGCCATCTCACGGCCTCGGTTCGACTGGAGCGGGCGGCGGCGACAGCCATCAAGGCGCCCTGTTTCATGTGGTGGGCCGCCTGCCGCGTCAGGGGAATCCCTGGGACGGCGCCATCATTGCCCCGGTGGAAGCCCTCTGGGCCATGCACGCGAGGTCCACCGGTCATACGGGGGACGAGAGCCGCATCGGTCCGCCGTGGGACGGGAGGCATATCGGCGAGGTGTCCGCCATCGTCGTCAAGCCGAAATCCGTGGCCGACGCGTATCGGCTGCGCGCGCGCTACCGGACAGCCGGCACCACCGCGCTGTTTCCGGCCGAGGTGCTCCTCGAGCTCTACGCGACGCTCGGCGACGCGCGGGACCTGCTGGCGCTGGTCACGCTGGCGACGCAGGTCCTGGTGGTGGCGGCCGTCTTGCTGGCGGTGCTGTCGTCCCTGGCTCAGCGCCGCCGGCAGATCGGCGTGCTCCGCGCGCTCGGCGCTCCGCGCGCCTATCTTTTCGCGGCGGTCTGGGCACACGTGACGGCACTGATTGGTGCGGGAGCGCTGCTGGGACTCCTCCTCGGATATGCGGGCTCATGGGCGCTCTCGGCCGCCTTTCACGCGCGAACCGGCATCGCGCTTCCGGTCTCATTGTCCTGGCCGGAAGCGGGCCTGGCCACCGCGCTCGTCGGGGCCGGCGCCATGCTCGCCATGATTCCTGCGTGGCGGAGCTGCCGGCTCCCGGTCGCCACTGCGCTCAAAGCCTAGATACGTCGCCGTCATGTCGCCATGACCCCATGTGCGCGAGTCGTCTTGTCGACGACACGATAACGTCAGCGGCCGGCCATTCTCCTGCAGCGTCCCTCCGCTAGTCTCGCGGCGGTCACGACCCACGCTCCTCACCCAAGAGACAGGAGGGCTCTATGAGACGGACAGTGTCGCTTCTGCTGATCCTCGGGACCTTGGCGGTAGCGAGCCCCGCCGTTGCGGGCACGACCTGCCTGCTGGATTCCGCCCGTGGAGGAGTCCAGCGCGTCATCTACATCCAGTTCGACAACACCCACTTGCGGCGTGACAACCCCAATGTTCCGTCCGACCTCGAGCAGATGCCGACGCTCCTGAACTTCATGAAGGGCAAGGGCACGCTGTTGACGAACGATCACACCGTGATCATCTCTCACACCGCGAGTGGCATCCTGAGCTCGCTCACCGGCCGATACGGCGACCGCATGGGCGTTCCCGTCTCCAACAGCTTCCGGTACTTCAACCCCGATGGCAGCAGCAGTACCGGCGTCTCGTTCGCCTACTGGACGGACGGTGTCTTCGATCCGGCCACGTCCACGCCGACGGACAAGACGTTCAACATGCTCACGGAGGACGGCAAGAACGCGCCCGCGCCCTGGGTCGCCTTCACGCGGGCGGGCTGCGACGTGGGCATGGTGGCGACGGCCAACGCCGTGCTCGAGAACACGGGGCCGGATGTCCCGAAGGTATTCGGCCCTGGGTCGCCCGAGGCCCAGGAGGTGGCATCGAATCCTGGCCAGGCGTTCGCGGACTTCGTCGGCATCGCGATCCACTGCGCCCAGGCAAGCGACGTCTGCCTGCCCGCGAAGGGCGGCAAGCCGGACGTCCTTCCCGACGAGCCGAACGGCTACCTGGGCTTCAATGGGCTCTTCGGTCACAAGTACGTGGCGCCGGTGATCAGTCCCGGTAGCCCGCCCGGTAGCCCGCTGAAGGATCTCAACGGCAACGTGATCCAGGATACCGCGACACCTCCCCACGTGGGTTTCCCCGGCTTCGACGGCATGCAGGCATGGGTATCGCTCGCCTACGTGGCCGCGATGCAGGAGGCGGGCATCCCGGTGACGTACGCCTACATCTCCGACGCTCACGACAATCATTTGGCCGGGGGTGTCACGAAGGCCTATGGCCCTGGTGAGGCGGGCTACGTGGCGCAGCTCAGGGCGTACGATGCGGCCTTCAAGAAGTTCTTCGACCGCCTGGCCGCGGCCGGCATCAACGAGACCAACACCCTCTTCATCATCACCGTCGACGAGGGCGACCATTTCGTCGGCAGCCCGCCCACTCTTCCGACGTGTGACGGGATCAACGTTCCCTGCACGTATGCCAAGATCGGCGAGGTCAATGCCAATCTGGCGGGCCTGCTTGCGACCCAGCAGAATGTGACCACGAGCTTCACGGCGCACTCGGATTCCGCTCCGACCTTCTATATCAAGGGCAACCCGGGCCCCACCGATCCGGTGACCCGACAGCTCGAACGTGCCGTGAGCAAGCTCACGGCGGTGAATCCCATTACCGGCGCCACCGACATCCTCACCCTCGGGCTGGCCGATCCGATCGGCATGAAGCTCCTCCATATGGTGACGGCCGACCCGGCCCGCACGCCGAGCTTCGTCATGTTCGGCGATCCGAACTACTTCCTCTTCGCGGGCGCTCCGAACTGCACCTCGCCCTGCGTCGCGCTGCCGCCAGCCAACGGCAGCATCTTCGCGTGGAGCCACGGCGACTACACGAACGAGATCGCCAATACCTGGCTCGGCATGGTCGGCCCGGGCGTGCGCCGGCTCGGCGTGAAGGATGATCTGTGGACTGACCACACGGACGTGCGTCCGACTCTGTTGACACTGGTCGGATTGCGGGATGTCCAGCCGCACGACGGGCGCTCGCTGGTGGAGGTGCTGCAGAACTGGGCGGTACCGGAGTCCGCCAGCAAGGAGATCTTCGTCCGGCTCGCCAAGGTGTACAAGCAGATCAATGCCCCGTTCGGGGAGCTCAGCATGAATGCGTTGAAGGTCTCGACGGCGGCCCTCAAGAGCGTCGACGACGCGATATACAATCGGCTGACGAACCAGATCAAGGCGTGGACCGATCAGCGCGACGGTCTCGTGGACTTGATGAAGGCACAGCTCGACGGCGCCGCCTTCGGCGGCCAGCCGGTCGATCATCGAAGCGCCTCGCTGCTTATCGATCAGGCCAACGACCTGCTGAAGGAAGTCCAGAGAGCCGCCAAGCAGATCAAATAGCATGGTCTTCGCCGACGGGGGCAGGAGCTTGCCCCCGTCGGCGCCGTTTCTGGCAGGGGGGACCTGGATGTCGTGGCGCCTGATCATGCTGAATGTCGTCCTGGCAGTCGTATGCGTCGCCCTCGCCGCGGGGATCGTACGCACGTTGCAGACGAAGCGGCCGATGCCGGAGCCGGTGACATCGCGGGCAAGCGGCGGCTCGAAGCTTCCGGTACCGGCCGAGGCGGGTCAGAGTCGAGGGGCCGAGTACGCGGCGATCATTGCTCGCGACCTCTTCAATCCGTCGCGGGGCGAGACGATCGCCGTGGCGAGTTCGGCGGCCAAACCATATCTCCACGGCGTCGTGATCGACGGCACGAAGAGCCGCGCCTACCTCGAGGACCCCTTGGCCAAGCGCGTCGGCGGCTACTCAGTCGGCGACGAGGTGGCAGGCGGCAGGATCCAGGGGATCACCAGCGACCGGGTGGTGATCGCGCGCCCCGAGGGGATGATGGAGGTTCTCCTTCAGGACCCGTCCAAGCCGAGGGATCTGCTGACCGCCGCGCCAGCGCCGGTGGTGACCTCGGTGCCAGCGCAGATCGCACCGCCCCCGCCGGGTCCGCCGCCCAGCCGGGCTCCTGCCATTCCGTTTCAACCCAGGGGGCGGGCACTCGGGCAAGGTCGACCTGGGAATGAATAGCGCCACGCTCGGCGCGTGTGCTCTGGCCGGTCCGACGGTCGTTTCTTTGTCTGCACTCGCCGCGCGTTCCGTGCGGGGCCGGCGGGTCAGGCGAGCAGATAGCGAGGGTCGGAACGCTCCTGGAGGAGTTTGGCCAGTCGCTCCCTGACTCGGGACAGACGGAAGATCATGGCGGGGCTGTTCTTGTCGACGTCCCTGACGGCGGTGGACGGATCGAAGTAGGCGGCGACACTGTCCGCCGAGAGCACGAACGGAGGTAGCCCGTCCCGTACGAGGATATAGCTCATGAGCAGGGCGCCGGTCCGGTGATTGCCCTCGATGAAGAGCTGCGGCTTGCTGAGCATTCGCACGTAGGCACCGGCGGCACGGTCCCAGGTGGATTCGCCCTTGTGGGTCTGGTACCACTCGACGAGATCCTGGATGCCGCCCTCACGTTCCTCGTAGAAACGTTGCTCCGTCGCCTGGATGTGCCCGGCATACAGAGCCCGGCGGACCGGGCTCGTCCCGCACAGCACGATGGTATTCATCTCCAGCAGGTGCCGGTGGTGGCCCATGGCGAGCACGTCGACGCCCTCGGAGACGAGGGTGTCCACGAAGGCATAGCCCGCCAGCATGTTGTCGACTACACGGTCATCCATCGGATCGCGGGCGGCGGCCAGATCCCCGACCTCTCCGGTAAAGTGTTGCTGCAGGCAGCGCAGCGAGGAGTCAACGGCTGCGAGGTTGAGGCGAGGGCGGCACCGATCCCCGGGGTTGCGCTGGGTAAAGTCCACGCCGTCGGTTAGTCGATGCGATCCAGCGCGGCGAGAGAGAGGGAGGTCACCTCGGGGGGCAGGGGAATGTAACCGAGATCCCGGCTGTACGCTTGCCCCTCGGTGAGACTCCACGCCACGAACTTCTTGAGCGCGGAGAGCTTGTCGCGATCCGGGTAGTGAGCGTAGAGGAGGAGCCAGCTGTAGGTCACGATCGGGTAGGACTCTTCGCCGTCGGGATCGGGTACGAAGAGGCGCAGATTGCCCGGGATCTGCCCGGCCGTGCTGGCGAGGGCGATCTGGCCGCTCCGATCACTCGGCTCGACGTATCGTCCCTTCCTGTTCTGCAGCTGCGCCATGGGCAGTCCGAGCCGCTTGGCAAAGTGGTACTCGATATAGCCGATGGAGTCCTCGCTGATCTTGATCCGGCCAGCCACACCTTCGTTGCCGCGCGCCAGCATGGCGCCGCCGCGCCAGTCCACCAGATTGCCCGCCCCCGGCCCGCGGTCCCGCCAGAGCTCGCTGATGGCGCTCAGATGATTCGTGAAGGCGAAGGTTGTCCCGCTCGAGTCCTGGCGGGCCACGATCGCGATGCTCCGGCTCGGGAGGTTGAGGCCCGGGTTGGCGGTGCGGATCCGCGGATCGTTCCAGGTTCGGATCCGCCCGGCGAAGATATCCGTGTAGACGTCGCGGCTGAGCTTGAGGGGGCCGCCCAACCCCGGAAGGTTATAGGCGAGGACGACGATACCGGCGGTCACCGGCACGAGCCGCGCGCCGGCCTTGACGCGGGCCATCTGCTCGTCGCTGAGGCCGGAGTCGCTGGCTCCAAAGTCGACGGCGTCGGCGAGGAAGCGTCGCTGGCCCTCACCGCTTCCCACCGCGTCGTACGTGATCGCGACCTCCGGGACGCGCTTGCGGTAGGCCTGAATCCACTTCTCGTAGAGCGGGGCCGGGAAAGTGGCCCCGGCGCCTCGCAGCGAGACCTTGGTCGCCGACGTCGCACTATCCTGGCCGTGCGCGGGCAGACCCACGCCGAGCATAGCGACGAGGGCGCCACCCACCACCGAGACCCGTGCCCGCGTGCGCAGCAGCCGCATGGGCCCTAGCTGAACTGTCCGGAGACGTACTCCTTGGTGAGCTGCTCGCGGGGGCTCTCGAAGACCTCCTTGGTGGGACCGGACTCGACGAGGTACCCGGTGCGGTTCCCCCCGGAGATGTCGACGGAGAAGAACGCGGTGATGTCGGCGACGCGCTGCGCCTGCTGCATGTTGTGGGTGACGATGGCGATCGTGAAGTCCTTCTTGAGCTGGATCATCAGCTCCTCGATGCGCCGCGTGGCGATGGGATCGAGCGCGGAGCACGGCTCGTCCATGAGGAGCACCGAGGGCTCGGTGGCGACGGCCCGCGCGATGCAGAGCCGCTGCTGCTGGCCGCCGGAGAGCGAGAGCCCGCTGTTCTTGAGCTTGTCCTTGACCTCGTCCCACAGGGCCGCCTGGCGCAAAGCCTGCTCCACGCGCGCGGCCACGTCGCCCTTGAAGCGGTTGAGGCGGAGCCCGAAGGCCACGTTGTCGAAGATGCTCATCGAGAAGGGATTGGGCTGCTGGAAGACCATCCCGATGTAGCGGCGGACGGCCACGGGGTCCACGCTCCGGTTGTAGACGTCCTTGCCCTGGAAGTGCACGTGGCCCTCGAAGCGGAAGCCGCGGATCAGGTCGTTCATGCGGTTGAGCGACCGGAGCACCGTGCTCTTGCCGCATCCGGACGGCCCGATGAAGCCCGTGATCTTGCCCTTGTGCACCTGGATCTGGCTGTCCCTGACGGCGAGGAAGTTGCCGTAATAGACCTTGTCCAGCTTGCAGTCGATCATGACGCCGTTGGATCCGGATTCGCCGCTCATGTTCGCTCCGTTTCCGTTCACCTTGTGAGCTTCTTCCGTCGTCGTGGCCATCGAGTCAGCCCCCTTTCTCACACCCGCCGCTGACCTATCCAGCGGCTCAGGATGTTGATCGTCAGGACGAGCAGCACGAGCACCAGCGAGGCGGCCCACGCCAGCTCGATCTGGTTCTCGAACGGCATGCCCGAGAAGTTGTAGATCAGCACCGCCAGCGAGGCGGTGGGCTGCATCAGGTGGGGCACGCCGCCGCTCACGGGCCAGTAGCTGCTGAAGAGCGCGGTGAAGAGCAGCGGCGCCGTTTCTCCGGCCGCGCGGGCCACCGCGAGCATGACGCCGGTCAGGATGCCGGACATCGCGGTGGGGAGCATCACCTTCCAGATCACCTGGCTCCGGGTGCAGCCCATTCCGTAGGCGGCGTCCCGAGTGATCTTGGGCACGGTCCCTATCGCCGACTCGGCCGTGAGCACCACCGTCGGCAGCATCAGCACGGCGAGGGCCAAGCCGCCCGCGGGGGCGGAATAGGTGCCCAACGTCAGCACCACCACGGCGTAGGCGAAGACCCCGGCCAGAATGGACGGCATGCCGGTGAGCGTCTTGGTGGCGAAGCGCGTGGCCTGGGCGAGCCGGCTCTCCGGTCCCAGCTCCGCCAGGAATACCGCCGCGAGGATGCCGAACGGAATGCTGAGCACCGCGGCGATCGCGATCATCACCACGGTCCCGACGATCGCGTTGCCGAAGCCGCCGCCCATCTCGAAGCCGGCCGGCGGCAGCTCGGTGAAGAGGCTCGTGCTGAGCCGCGCGCCGCCGCGGACGATGAGCATGTAGAGCACGGAGACGAGCGGGATGCCCGCGAGGATGGCCGCCCCCCATACGCAGATGGTCAAGATCAGGCTCTTGAGCGCGCGCGGCTCGAAGACCGAGCGCTCGAGCCGGGCGCCTTGCGCCGGCGGGGGCGCGGCCACGGCGACGCCCCCCGACTCGCTCATCGCGCCGCCCTCTTCTCGCGTGAGGAGGAGGAGAACGTCATGAGCGCCTCGCCCATCAGGTTGACGATGAGGGTGATGGCCAAGAGCACGAGCGCCGCGTACATCAGGACCTGGACCTCCTTCGGTCCCGCCTCGGGGAAGTTCAGCGCGAGGAGCGCGGCGAGCGTGTTGGCGGGCGAGAAGAGCGAGAGGCTGATCTGGTTCGAGTTGCCGATCAGCATGGCGAGCGCCATGGTTTCGCCGAGCGCGCGGCCGAAGCCGAGGACGAGCGCGCCGAATATCCCGGTGGCTGCCGCCGGGAGCATGACCTTGAAGATGGCCTCCCAGCGCGTCGTGCCCATGCCGTAGGCCGCCTCCTTCACCCTGTAGGGAACGAGACGCAGCGCGTCCTGGGAGACCGCGGCCACCGTGGGGAGGACCATGATGGCGAGCACGAGGGCGGCCGGGGCCATGCCGGGCCCGCTGAGCGTGGTCCCGAAGAACGGTATGAAGGAGAAGCGCTCGAAGAGGAACGCGGCGACCGGGCGCATCGCAGGGACGACGATGAAGAGCCCCCACAGGCCGTACACCACGCTCGGAATCGCGGCCAGCAGCTCGACGATGGTCCGGAACAGCGTCGCCAGTCGCGGCGGCAGGAAGTCCTGGGTCAGGAAGATCGCCATCGCGACGCCGAAGAATCCCCCGATCGCCAATGCCAGGAGCGAGCTGTACACCGTTCCCCACATCTGGGGAAGGATCCCGAACTGCTGACGCCCGACGTCCCAGTGCGACGACGTGATGAACGCGACCCCATGGTCGCGCATGGCGACCCACGCCTTGCTGCCGATCGCCCAGAGGATCAGGGCCAGCAGGACCAGGATGGCCCACGCGCCGGCCTGGGCGAGGCGCCGAAAGGCGCGATCCGCGAAATAGTCCCATCCCGTCGGCGGCACGGAGACGGTGCCTTGGCGGACGGCGGGCTCCATTTCGAGGGTCTTCACGAGGCTCGGGGGCGACCGAGCGGCATGCTTATCACTGGATGCTGGCCGAGGCCTTGCGCACGGCGGCGACGACGGACTCGGGAAGCGGGATATACCCCATGCCCTGGGCGGCCTTCTGCCCCTCGGTCAGGCAGTACTCGACCATCTGCCTGAGGGCCGCCGCCTTCTTGGGATCCTTGTTCTCCTTGTAGAAGAGCATCCACGTGTAGGTGCTGATCGGATAGGCCTTTGCCCCTTCCGGGTCGGTGACCCAGGCCCGGAGGTCCGGAGGCAGCGGGACGCTGGCCAGCGCTGCGGGCCCACCCTCGCCGCCGGGACTGACGAACTGCCCCGCCTTGTTCTGGAGCTGCGCCATCTCGATCTTGGAGAACTTGGCGAAGGCGTACTCGATGTAGCCGATCGCGCCCGGCGTCTGCTTGATGGTGGCGGTGACGCCGTCGTTCTTCGGCGAGGCGACGACCTTGTCGCCCTTCGGCCAGTTCACGGTCGTGCCAGAGCCGGGGCCCTTCTTCCACTCCTCGCTTATCGCGGAGAGATGCGAGGTGAACACGAAGGTCGTGCCGCTTGAGTCGGCACGGCGCACCACCGTGATATCGAGGTCGGGCAGGCTCACCCCGGGATTCGCCGCCTTGAGCTTGGGATCGCTCCACTTGGTGATCTTGCCCAGGAAGATCGCGGGGTACACATCACGGGGCAGCTTCAGCGCCTTTGGATTACCGGGCAGGTTGTAGCCGATGACGATTTCCCCCGCCGTCATGGGCAGGAGCTGGACCCCGCCGGGGACCTTGGCTATCTGCTCATCGGTCATGGCGGCGTCGCTCGCCGCGAAGTCCACGGTATGGTTGGTGAAATCCTGGATGCCCGCCCCGCTGCCCTTACCCTGGTAGTCCACGCTGACGGTCTTCTGCTTGGCGCTGAAGGCTTTGAACCACGCGGAGTACAAGGGGAACGGGAACGTGGCGCCGGAGCCGGTGAGCCGCAGGGTGTCCTGCGCGAGCGCCGGAGTCGAGGTGACGGCGAGTAGCAGCACGGCAACGGCCGCGAGCGAGATCAGCGAGCGTCTCAAGTTGATCCTCCTGTCAGGGGCTACCGGTCGGCGGGTCTGGCGTGGCCGCTTCCACGCCCGCCTCGAGCCGGCGTAGATCGTACCGCTTCCATGATTGCATTCCCGTTACAAGATCGTTGAGAGACCGCGACCCTTCAGGCGGACCCCCGGGCAGATCCCCGGTGTCCCACGTCTTTGAAGCCAGTCGGCTCATCCAGGCCCGCACCTTTACTTCTCATCGTGCGGCGACGTCTTTTGTGCTATCCCTTTCATCACCCGGCACATCATCCCGGGTGAGGTGCGGCCGTCAGGCGACGTGAGGAGCGGGCGCACCGCGGGTGTAATGGCGGCCACGATGTGACCGGCGCGCAGTTGCGCCACGGTGAGGCCATGGCAGAGCTGGAAGCGAAAGCACTGCTCGAGCAGGTGCTGGCGGTGAAGGATCTGATCGACGCGGAGGAGAGACGGAACCGCGCGCGCGTGGACGCCGCCCTGCCGAAGCACCAGCTCAGCGCCCGAAACCTCGCGCACTATCTCGGCTTGCGCCACAAGGACCTCCGTCGCCTGCAGCTCGGGCTCGCGGCGGCCGGCCTCTCGTCACTCGGCCGCTCGGAAGGGCACGTGCGCGACACTGTGCTGCGCCTGTGCGCGTGGCTCTCCGGCGAGACGAGCGCGGTGCCGCATCCGCTCGACCGTGCGGGCGCGGAGAAGCGGTTGCACGAGAACACGTACGCGCTGTTCGGGCCGCGCCCGCCCGACCGTCATGTGTTCATCATGGTGACCGCGCCCGATGCCGCGGAGGTCACGGCAAAGTGGGCGACCGAGGTGATCCGCGCGGGGGCCGACGTGCTGCGCATCAATGGCGCCCACGAGTCCCCGGCCGAGTGGGCGGCCATCGCCGCGACATTTAAGGCGCGGGCGGCGGCGCAGGGCAAGCCGGGGCGCATCTTCGTCGATCTGCCGGGCCCGAAGTTGCGGGTCGAGATCCGTACGCTCGAGGACGCGGTCATCCACCTGCCGCGCCGCAAGGACCGCATGGGCAGGACGATCGCGCCGAGCGAAGTGTGCCTCGTGGGGGAGCATCGCGGGGGAGCGGAAGTGCCGATCCCGCCCGAATGGCTCCCCCAGCTCAAGCCGGGCGACACGATCTCGCTCACCGACGCGGCCGGGCGCGCGCGCGAGCTCACCGTGCGCGGACGGCGCGAGAATATCGTGCGCGCCGATTGCGACCGGTCCCTTTACCTGCGCTCGGGACTGCCGCTCGAGTGGCGGCGCGGCGATTCAGTGAGGGGCAGCGGTGAGATTGGGCGCTTGCCGCGCCAGCCGAAGGTGCTCGAGCTCTCGCCGGGGGACACCTTCGTGCTCAACGCGAGCGGGCGAAGCGACGATGCGTCGGCCAAGGTGCTCGCCTTCCCGGAGCCTGCGCTGCTCCAGCAGGTGCAGCCGAAGGAGCTCGTGATTCTCGACGACGGAAAGATTATCGCGGTCGCGCAGTCGCGCGGCCGGGATGGCCTCGCCTGCGTCGTGGAGCGCACGGTGAAGTCGCCGACGCGGCTGCGCTCCGGCAAGGGGATTGCGTTTCCCGACAGCACCCTGTCCGTGCCGCAGCTCGGCCCGCAGGACGAGGCCGCGCTCTCCTTCGCGCTCGAGCACGCCGACGGCGTCGGGGTGTCATTCGTGAATTCGGCGCGCGACGTGACTTTGGTGGGCGAGCGCATCCGCGCCGCCGGCAAGCCCGGCTTCGGCATGATCCTGAAGCTCGAGACACGCGGCGTGCTGCGCAACCTGCCCTGGATTCTCTTCGAGGCCTTGAAATACGATCCGGTCGGTCTGATGATCGCACGCGGGGATCTGGCCGTGGAGCTGAGCTTCGAGCGGCTCGCAGAAATCCAGGAGGAGCTGCTCTGCTTTGGCGAGGCCTGCCATTTGCCGGTCATCTGGGCGACCCAGGTGCTCGACTCCGCGGCGAAGAGCGGTGTGCCCACCCGGGCGGAAGTCACGGACGCGGCGATGGCCATGCGCGCCGAATGCGTGATGCTGAACAAGGGGCCGCACATCGCCACCGCCACGCGGATGCTCGCGGACATCGTCCACAAGATGGAGGCGCACCAGTTCAAGCGGCGCTCGATGCTGCGGCCGCTCGCAATGGCCGGCGTCGACAATGAGATGAGATCGTGAAGTGGTCAGAAACCTTGAGCGGATTTCCGCTTCGGGCTGTTCTCGGCCGGGAGACCTGCGGGCGGCTGTCCCGGCGGCGCGGGCGGAAGGACCTGGAGCGGGGTGGGTCCCTGCAATGGTAGTGAAGGTCGGCCGGATGTCGTGAAGAGCGGGTCGTTCCGAGCGTCATCAGGCCTACGATGTCCGCGCTCGAGTTGGACCACCGAGACCTGGGTCGCTCCGAGCAATTGTGCCAGGTACTCAGCGGCAACCTTCGGCTCGAGCACCTCACCGCACGTGAAGATATCCACGGCGGCGTATCGGTATTCCGGCCACGTGTGAATGGCGAGGTGCGACTCGGCTATGACCACGACTCCACTGACGCCGAACGGACTGAACTCGTGAAACACCAATTGGACAACCGTGGCACGCGCCCGAGAGGCCGCCTCGAGCATGGAGGTTTTCACGTCCTGAAGGCTGCCGATGAGTTTCGCATCGCAGTTGAACAGGTCGAGGATCAGATGTTGCCCGAGCGGTTTCAAGTGTTGGGTCGGCGGGGTCGACGGCCGGGCCGGAAGGAGTGCCATGGACTTGGTCTTGAGTTGAGGAAGATCGACGGCCGCGTAGAGCTGAGCCAGGTCGGAGAAGGCCGCGAAGCCCTCGAAGAGATCCGCGGGCGAGAGGGCAAGCTCGGCCAGCAGCCGGGAACGAATCTCGGGCGGGAGGTCACTGTCACACTGCAGGCGCACAGCCGGCCCACGGCGCCGATCGCGCGGGCTCTCCTCGAAGCGAGCGTCGGGATCCTCACTGCCCCTCGAAGGCACGCCCGCATCCCGAGTCACGCGAATGAGATGGCTCGAGACGATGTCATAGCCGGCGTAGATCGTCGGCAGATGAAGCCGGACCACGTCTTCGAGCAGCATGAACACGTGCGTGTCGACGGGCCCGGGTAACCGGATGAAACGCGGCAGCACCTGGCCCGGTATGTGGATCACGGACTGGGTCGTGTGGGGGAAGAGCGACGGCGCCCACGGCCGGATGGACGCCACGAGACAGAGGGAGCGATTCCCGAGGTAGGGAAAGGGCTGGCCGGAGTCGATGGCCAGCGGCGTCAACACGGGCAGCAGGCTGTCGCGGAAGTATTTTCCGATGAAGCGCTGCTGCTCCTCGCTGGCCTCGTCGGGCCGGAGCAGGAAGATTCCTTCTGAAGCGAGGCGCGGCCGGATCTCGTTGAGGAAGCAGCGGTGCTGCTCGGCTGCCAGTTCGTGCACCCGCGAGGTCACCGCCGCCCGCGTCTTGGCAGGCGAGAGCCCGTCAGGCCCGGCGGATTGGTCGTCGGCACGAATGCGGCTCTGTAGCCCTGCCACGTCTCGCATGAAGAACTCGTCCAGCTTCGAGCTGAAGTCGGCCAGGCACTTCACGCGTTCGAGGAGGGGCAGCGACGGGTCCTGTGCCTCCTCGAGGAGGCGCCGATTGAGCTCGAGCCATGAGAGCTCGGGATTGACGAAAGCCCCGGAATTCATGTCAGCTTCCACCGCTGATCATTTCGGGCAGGTGAGGGCTGCTCCGGAGTCTGCGTCCAGGTCATTGGCGTGAGATCCCTCCGATACGTGCCGCTCAGCTTGCTCGAACGGGAATCGAGCGACGGCGCAATGAAAGAGTGTCGTAACAATTTCGTAATGATTCGGTGTTCTGTTTGTAACTGAGCGGAGCGAGTGTAAGTACCTTCATCCGCGTGGTCAAGGCTTCGTTCCAAGAAAGTCCGAGGAGAGGATTCAGTTGGCTTCGACGGCCCGAGGGCACGCCGGTGTCCCCAAGGAGAATGATTTCTACCGATGCACAAGATGCGGCTTGACTTGCCGCAATGACCACCATATCTTGTGTCCTTAAAGCAGATCACACATGGATGGCACTACGCGAGTCAGGGATCTACGGAGGCCGTATGGGGCAACCGTAATTCCATCGTGGCCGCCACAGTGGACCCCCTCCTATGATGGAGCGAGTGCTTTCCCGACCGGCGAAGACGGCATCTTGACGTGGGTCGAGCGGATGCCCAATGGGCCGGGTTTGTGGCTGACCATGCGCCTCGATGGAGTAGCTCGTCGTGGGCCGTTACTGTGGAGCGGCCCGCCGGGCCTGGTCGAGCTCGAGCGCGTCCTTCGGGGTCAGATCGGCCGAGTGATCCGGGATATCGGACAAGTAGAGATCGCTCCCGAGCCGATCCTGGAACCGAAGCCGATCGTTGCGGCTGCAAGATCCGGTCAATCCTAATCTATGTAGTGGGACGTGGGCCGGCGGGGCCGAACGCTCGCCCTCGAGTCGCAACGGGTTTGATGTCGCGGAAACGTCATGATGATGTAATTCTCCCTCTCCATGCTCACGGGGATGATCGAGATGCTCGGCATCAGCGTCCCCCGAAGGGACGGTTGGCTCCTTCACCGCGTGTGCGCCAGGATTCCTCGGGGCAGAGTCGTCGGCGTGTGTTCCGGCGACCGGAGCGAACGCATCGCGCTGCTCGACGCCATCGCGGGGCGGGCGATTCCAGAGGAAGGACGTCTCTGGATCAGCGGCGTTCCACTCGTTCGCGGACGGGAATCCCGGGTGCGGGAGCTCGTGGCCGAGGTCGACCTTGCATTTCCCATTGCTGAGGGCCGCTCGGCTCTCTGGAACACCCTCGCGCGCCGTCCCCGGCTCGGCGCTCTGGGCCGCTTTCTGCGTTACCCTCGCGAGCGCGAGCGCCACGCGGCGCTCCGGGCGCTCGCCCGAGTGGGCCTCGAGCGTCGCGCGGGCGAGATGGCGGCGAGCTTCGGCGTAGTAGATCGGGCCCGCCTCGGGGTGGCGGGCGGCCTCTGGCGCGGCCCCGAGTTCATGGTCGTCCCGGAGTTGGACGCGACCCTCTCCGGAGCGGACGCCGGTGAGCTCCTGGAGCTTCTGCGTGGGCTGAGTCGAATAGAGGGGCTTGGCGTGATAGTCAGCGGAGCTCCGACGCCGACGGTTCTGGGCGGCGTGGATCGTGTGCTCGAGCTGTCCGAAGGCCTCTTGACCTACGACGGCCCCGCGGCCGATCTGCTCTGTCGAGGCGGAGCCAAGCCTGGCGCTGGCAATTCGGGATCCGTCCCGGACCTCGAAATAGCCTCATGGGCTCGCCCGTCGCCTCAGACGGGTGAAGGTGGTCATCAGACGAGATCTATCCGATAATCCCCGCAGCCATGAAGCTCTTGATCATCCGCCACGCGGCGGCCGTTCCGCGCGGAACTCCCGGCATCCCTGACGACGAGCGCCCGCTCACGCCCCGCGGGAAAATGAAATTCCGGTTGGCGGCGAAGGGGCTCGCCCGCATCGTCGATCGGCCCGACGTGCTTCTCACGAGCCCATTGCCGCGGGCGAAGTCCACCGCCGAGATTGCCGCCCTGGCCTTCAAGCGCGTTGAGCCGAGGATAGAGCCCGCGCTGGCGGGCGAGAGTGTCGAGAACATCCTGACGGCAGTGCGAAGGCTTGCGCCCGCCCCGATGGTTGCCATCGTCGGGCACGAGCCCGTGCTCTCTGCTCTACTGGCGCATCTCCTCGGTTCGCGCCAGCCTGAGCATCTGCCCTTCAAAAAGGGCGGGGCTGCGCTCGTCGATCTGCCTTATGATCCTGGTGCTGCCGGCACGCTCGTGTGGTTTATAAGGCCCCGAATACTAAGGAGTCTAGGGGACTCCTAGTCAGGACCTGCCGGCCGACGCGTGTGGTAATATCTGGTTCCCGCCCGCGAGAAGGTGTCTCGCAGGCCTCGGGTCGTCCAAGTGCAGCGACGAGGTGCTCCGTAATCGTTTCGTAACTTGACCTGATGGGACGGTCAGGACAGGATGCCCGCCGGATGGCAGAGCTCGTTGCCGTCGTCGATCTCGGTTCGACGGCTGTCCGTTTCCTGCTCGCCAAGATCGTCCCGGGTTCCCGGTATCGCGTGCTGGTCGAGGAGCGAGTCCCCACCAGGCTCGGAGGCGGGCCACCAGGAATCCTGCCTCGCGAGGCGATCGACGAGACGCTCCGGGCGGTGCGCAGGTTCTTCTCGCGATACTCCAGGGACGCATGGGGTCCACGCGTCGTGGCGGTGGCGACCTCCGCCGTACGTGAAGCCCGCAACCGGGAGCGGTTGCTGGGGCCGCTCCGCCGCAGGGAAGGAATCGACGTGCAGGTGTTGAGCGCACGGGACGAAGCACGCTTCGGCGTCTACGCCGCCCTCGACAGCCTGTCCTTCAGGGACGGGATCGTGGTGGACCTGGGCGGGGCAAGCCTGCAGTTCAGCCGGGTACGGGATCGCAAGGTCGTCTCCATCGCGAGCCTTCCGCTCGGAGCAGTACGGACTACCGGACTCTTCCTCCGCCACGAGCGGCCCAGGCCGCGGGAGCTGCAGGCGTTCCGGACACGCGTCCGGGCACAGCTCCAGGACACCCTGCCTCCGGCAGGCCGCGGGGAGGTCATGGTCGGAATGGGCGGGACGATCCGCACGCTGGCCAGCATCCATCTCCGTGCGCATTCGGGGGAGCGGAAGCACCGCCATGGGCTCCAGATGCGGCAGTCCGACATCACGGCGATCCGGGAGCGCCTGGAAGGTCTCTCTCAGCGAAAGCGCAAGAAGATCCGCGGCCTCAAGGCGGAGCGCGCGGACATCATCCTCTCGGGAGCCATGGTCATCGAGGAGACCATGATCTTCGGCGGATACCTGACGCTTGTCGTCTGCACGCGAGGCGTCCGGGACGGGCTTCTTCTACACGAAACGTTCAACGGTCGAGGGTGATATGGGTCCCGAAGCGTTCGTCAACCGGGAATTGTCGTGGCTCGAGTTCAACCGGCGCGTGCTGGAGGAGGCGCAAGACCCGATGGTGCCCCTCCTCGAGCGCGTGAAGTTTCTCTCCATCTTCAGCTCGAACCTGGATGAGTTCTTCATGGTGCGCGTCGCGGAGCTGAAGCGGCGCATCTACTCGGGCGACCAGGATTTGGGCCCGGATGGGCTGACCGCTGGAGAGACGATGGCGGCGGTAGTCTCACGCGTCCACGAGCTGGTGGACGAGCAGCACCGCTGCTTTCTGGAGGAAATCCAGCCGCTGCTCGCGGCGGAAGGCATCCACCTGGTCCGTCCCAAAGAGGCCAGCCCCGAGCAGCAGCGCTTCCTCGAGGAGTACTTCCGGCGCACCCTGCTCCCCGTGCTGACGCCGCTGGCTGTCGATCTCGGCCATCCGTTCCCGTATCTGGGCAATCGCTCGATGTGTCTCGTGGCGTCGATCCGCCCCTCGACGCCATCGACGCTGCCGCACACCACGCTCTCCGTGATCCACATCCCTAGCCAGGTCCTGCCGCGCTTCGTGGCGCTGCCCGACGCGCCCGGCAAGCACGCCTTCATGCTGCTCGAGGACGTCATCCGTCTGCACCTGCCGAGCCTGTACAGCGGTTACGATATCCTCTCGAGCTACGCGATCCGCGTCACCCGGGATGCTGATCTGCAGCCCCAGGGTCGCCCCGAGGATCTGCTCACCAGCATCGAGGAAAGCCTCCGCGAGCGGCGCCTGGGTGCCGCCGTGAGGCTCCAGTACGATGCCGACCTGCCCGTCGAGATCCTCAGGACGCTCCTCGACGAGCTGGAGCTCGCTCCCGAGGACCTGTACGAAGGCGAGGGATTCACGGCGTTCTCCGACCTGTTCCAGCTCTACGCCGCCGTGGACGTGCCCCGTCTCAAGGACCGGCCGCTGCCGCCGTATCCTGTCCCCGCATTCGAGCGGGCCCCGGATATCTGGAGCGCCATCCGTGCCGGCGACGTGCTCGTGCATCACCCGTACCACACGTTCGACGTGGTCACCCGCTTTGTTCGGGAGGCCGCCGTCGATCCCAAGGTGCTGGCGATCAAAATGACGTTCTATCGCGTCAGTCCCGCCTCGCCCATTGCACATGCGCTCCGCACGGCCGTCGAGCACGGCAAGGAGGTCGCCGTCCTCGTGGAGCTGCAGGCGCGCTTCGACGAGGAGGCGAACATCGGGTGGGCGCGGGCGCTGGAGGAGGTGGGTGCCCACGTCGTCTACGGCGTGGCGGGCTTCAAGACCCACTGCAAGGCCTGTTTGGTGGTGCGCCAGGAAGCCGACGGCATCCGACGCTACTGTCACCTCGCCACGGGTAACTACAATGTACGGACGGGCGGCCTCTACGGCGATATCGGGATCTTCACGAGCCGGGAGTCGTTCGGTGAGGATTTGACGGAGCTCTTCAATCTCTTGACCGGATACACGCGCCCGCACGGCTTCCACCACCTGCTGCTTGCGCCCGGGAGCCTGCGGGAAGGGCTGATCGAGCGCATCCGGCGCGAGGCGGACCACGCCCGCGCCGGACGGCCCGCGCGCATCATTGCGAAGATGAACGGACTCGTGGACCGTCGCCTCATCGAGGAGCTGTACGAGGCCAGCGGAGCGGGAGTGAGGATCGATCTCATCGTGCGCGGGATCTGCTGCCTCCGGCCCGAGGTGCCCGGTCTCTCGGACAATATCCACGTCATCTCCATCATCGACCGCTACCTCGAGCATGCGCGCGTCTTCTTCTTCGAGAACGCCGGTGTGGGGGAATACCTTCTCGCCTCCGCGGACTGGATGCCCCGGAACCTCGACCGGCGCGTCGAGATCGCGTTTCCGGTGCTCGACCCGAAGCTCCAGGCCCAGGTGCGGGAGATCCTCGAGATCCAGCTGGCGGATACGGTGAAGGCGCGACGCATCCTGCCCGACGGCAGCTCGGTGCGTGTCCAGGGGGAGGGCCGGCCTGCGCTTCGATCGCAGGAGCGTCTGTACGATTTGACCGGCGCCGGCGGAGGACTTCCCACCTAGTCGGTCCAGGGACAGTCGCGGGTTCACGCAGGATTTACCGCGGCGTCATCGTCCCGTAACCCTGCTCGACGACACTTCGCCCATGACGACACGTGCCATGGGGGAGGTCGAATCCGGTATGGCCACTAGGCGGCGTGCTCCGCAGTCCGCCCTGTCCGCATCGCCCAAGACGACAGGCGCTCGCGTCCTCGTCGTCGAGGACGAGCAGGACGTGGCCGAGCTGCTCCGCTACAACCTGAGCAAGGAAGGCTACGAGGTCATTCTCGTGGCCAATGGCGCCGACGCTCTCAAGCGTGCCCGGGAAGCCAAGCCCGAGCTGATCCTGCTCGACATCATGGTGCCGCAGCTCAATGGCTGGGAAGTCTGCCGCCGCCTCAAGCAGGACCCCGAGACGCGATCTATTCCGGTCATCATGGTCACCGGGCGTGTCGAGGAAGGCGACAAAGTTTTGGGCTTCGAGATGGGTGCGGACGACTATGTCACCAAGCCCTTCTCTCCTCGCGAGCTGGTGGCCCGTATCCGGGCGGTTGTCCGCCGCGGCAAGGGGGCTGACACCGCCGATCGCAAGCATCACCTGAAGGCCGGCGATCTCGAGATCGATCGCCACCGGTTCGAAGTGACCGTCAAGGGCCAGCGCGTCGATCTCACGCCGAAGGAGTTCGAGCTGCTCGCGACCCTCGTCGGGACTCCCGGCAGGGTCTTTGGGCGGGAAGAGCTGCTCGATTCGGTGTGGGGCCAGGACGGATTCGTAGAGCCGCGAACCGTGGACGTGCACGTGGCAAGGCTGAGGGCCAAGTTCGCGTCAGCCCGCTTGCCCTTGCCCGGGGTCGAGACCGTGCGCGGTGTAGGGTATCGCTTCCGGGAGCCAGAGGAATCCCTTCGAGCCGGCCAGAATTAACACAAACGTAACATTCCGGTTATGCCGATGAAACACAACTGTCCAATGATCAAGCCGAACCAATTGGAAAAGGAGCGGACATGAAAAAGCAGATGGTGGTCGCGGCGGCCTTGGTGGCGGCCGTGCTGGGCTGGGGCATTGCGGTGGCCCGCGGCCAGGTGCAGCTCGATCCGGGGCTCCAGTCCTACAAGACCGTGAGCGGCGTCTCGGGCAACCTGTCGAGCGTCGGCTCGGACACGCTCAACAACCTCATGACCCACTGGGCGGAGACCTTCAGCCGCTTCTACCCCAACGCCAAGGTCCAGATCGAGGGGAAGGGCTCCTCGACGGCCCCGCCCGCGCTCATCGCAGGGACGGCTCAGCTCGGGCCCATGTCCCGCGAGATGAAGGGCACCGAGATCGACCAGTTCGAGAAGAAATTCGGCTACAAGCCCATGCCGATCCGCACGTCAGTGGATGCGCTCGCCGTCTTCGTCAACAAGGACAACCCCATCAAGTGCCTCAGCATGAGCCAGGTCGACGCGGTCTTCTCGAAGTCTCGCCGTTCCGGGTCCAAGGAGGACATCACCACGTGGGGGCAGCTCGGGCTCACAGGTGAGTGGGCGAGCAAGCCCATCAGCCTGTACGGACGCAACTCGGCTTCGGGCACCTACGGCTTTTTCAAGGAACACGTGATGAAGAACGGCGACTACAAGGACACGGTCAAGGAGCAGCCGGGCTCGGCCGCTGTGGTCCAGGGCGTCACGGTGGACCGTTACGCCGCGGGCTACTCCGGCATCGGCTACGCCACGGCCGGAGTCAAGGCCGTGCCGTTGAGCGAGAAGGATGGCGGCAAGTGCGTCGAGGCGACGGCGGACAATGCCTATTCCGCCGCCTACCCGATGGCCCGCTTCCTCTTCGTCTATATCAACAAGGCTCCCGGCAAGGCGCTCGACCCGCTCACTCGCGAGTTCGTCAAGCTGATGGTCTCCAAAGAAGGTCAGGAGGGCGTCATCAAGGATGGGTACTTCCCGATCCCGGCCTCCATCGCGAAAGAAGAGTTGTCGAAAATAGAGTAGTGGCGATCGATACAGGGGCAGGGGCTCTCAGGGCGGGCGGGCCGGCATCCCCGGCCCGCCCTCTTGTTGTCAGCCGGGCACGTACGAGCCGGCGCATCCTCGTCGACCGCTGGGCGTCCCGGCTGGTGGTGGTCGGCGGCATCATCATCATCGCCTGCATCCTCGCCATTCTTTTCGTCATTGCCGCCGAGGTGTATCCGCTCTTCAGAGCGCCGACTTCCACGCTTGTAGGGAGCTATGGCAAGGGGGGAACCGGGCATCGACCGGCGCCTGGCGACGCCATCGGAGTCGACGAGTACCGCGAGATCGCCTATGTCCTGACGGCAAGCGGGAGCCTCGACTTCTTCGCGCTCAAGGGCGGGCAGGCCGCGTCCGCCGTCGCTATTCCAGGCCTCGACGGCGCCACGGTGACGTCCGTGGCATCGCTCGGCAAGTCGCGGCTTGTCCTCGGTACCTCCGATGGCCGGAGCATCCCGCTCGCCATGAAGTTCGACGTGACGTTCAGGGACGGCAAGCGCACGGTGACGGCGGCGCCCGCTTTCGGGGAGGCGACGGCGCTCGACCCGGAGCAGAAGCGGGCGGTGCGCCGGCTCGCATCGGGTGGCGCGGACGCCGGCGGCGTGACGGTGGCGCAGGTCGGACCCGCCGACCTGGCCATCCAGAGCGTGATCGAGCGGAAGGCGCTCATCGGAGGGACGCGGCGTGAGGAATCGCTTCAATTGTTCGCTCCGGAGCTGTCGGGTGAGATCACGGCGCTCAAGCTCGACAGCCGTGCCGAGGACCTCTTCATCGGGACCTCGCGGGGTCAGATACTCCGCTACGACATGAAAGATCCCGCGTCTCCGAAGCTGATCGAGGTTGTGGCCGTGACGAGCAAGCCGGGTAGCCCCGTCACCGTGCTGGGCTTCCTGCTCGGCGACCGCACGCTGATCGTGGGCGATGAGGCCGGCGGTGTTAGCAGCTGGCAGAGCGTCCCGCCGCCCAGCGGGGGTGCGAAGCGGCTGACTCGCACGTACGAGTTCGCTCCGCACGGGGCGCCGGTAGTGGCCGTCAGCGCGTCGAAGCGGGACAAGGGCTTCGCCACCGCGGACCATACTGGTGACGTCCACATCAGCTACGGCACGTCGGGCCAAACGCTCATGTCCTTCAAGGCCGAGCGTCCGGGCCTGGAGGCCTTGGTATTCGCCCCCAAGACAGACGGGCTGCTCGCCGCGGACGGGCAGGGGGTCCTCGCTCTTTGGCAGGTGACCAACCCGCACCCGGAAGTCACGCTCAAGACGCTCTTTGGCAAGGTCTGGTACGAGGGCTATTCCCAGCCGGCCTGGGTGTGGCAGTCGACCGGCGGTACAGACGACTTCGAGTCGAAGATGAGCCTCACGCCTCTCATCTTCGGCACCATCAAGGGCACCCTCTACGCGCTGTTCTTTGCGGTGCCCATGGCGCTCCTGGCCGCACTCTACGTCAGCGAGTTCATGCATCCGTCGGTCAAGGCCTATGTGAAGCCAGTGGTTGAGATCATGGCGGCGCTGCCAAGCGTCGTCCTCGGCTTCCTGGCGGGACTCTGGCTGGCACCCGTGCTCGAACCCATTGTGCCGGGTCTCTTCCTGACGCCCCTGGTCCTGCCGGTGCTAATCCTTGGCGCCTACTGTATATGGCGCCTCGTGCCGCTCTCCGTTCGCGGACGGTTCAAGACGGGGACGGAGGCTTTCCTCCTGCTCCCGGTGCTCATCCTCGGAGTGTGGCTCGCCCTTGCCCTGGGTGGGCTCGTCGAGACGGTTCTCATGCAGGGCAATTACCGCGGCTGGGTCCTCTCGGCGCTGGGACTTACGTACGATCAGCGGAACTCGCTCGTGGTCGGGATCGCCATGGGCTTCGCGGTCATTCCGATCATCTTCACGATCGCCGAGGATTCGCTTGCGAACGTCCCAAACCATCTCAGGGCGGGATCGCTCGCCCTGGGGGCCACACGGTGGCAGACCGCTATGAGGATAGTGCTCCCGACGGGTAGCCCGGGGATGTTCTCGGCCGTCATGATCGGTCTGGGCCGCGCAGTTGGCGAGACCATGATCGTGCTCATGGCGACCGGCAATACGCCGATCATGGACTGGAACATCTTCAGCGGCTTTCGGGCGCTCTCGGCCAATATCGCCGTCGAGCTGCCCGAGGCGCCCGACGGCGGCACGCTCTACCGCGTCCTCTTCCTTTCGGCGTTCATCCTCTTCTGCATGACCTTCGTCCTCAACACTGCCGCCGAGCTCGTCCGCCTCAGGCTCAGAAAGAAGTACCGCTACCTATGAGCGAGCGCCGGAAGGGGTTTTGGACAACGGGCGAGCCTTTCGTCTGGCTCACGGGCGGAGCGCTGGGCCTGGCTCTGATGCTGGTCGCCGGGCTGATCAGCCTCATCGTCTACAACGGCATGGGCTTCTTCTGGCCCAAGGATGTCGTGCGGGTGACGCTCTCGGACGGCACGGTGCTGACCGGACAGCTCGCCGATCGCGAGCCGGTGCCCGGCAGGCCGAACGAGTACCGCATCAAGCTGAAGGTCGCAAACCGGGACCTGTACGGAGCGGACTTCCAGTGGATGGACGAAGCCAGGGTCGTCAAGCGGGAATACCCGCGGGATGTCGCCGTGATCGAGCGCACCGAGTGGGGGCTTCTGATAGGCACCATCAAGGAGGTGCGGGACGGCGGCAAGGCGCTGGCCACGGGCGCCGCGGCGGGCTGGGTGGAGATCCAGAAGCGCATGGCCGAGACGGAGCGGGTGCGCCGCCAGATCCGCGCTATCGAGAAGTCCGAGATCGGCGCGATCAACGCGAAGCAGGAAGCGCTGCGGCTCAAGCTCAAGGGACTCGAGCTCCGCGGCATCACGTCGGGTTCCCAGGTGGAGGCCGTGCGGAAGCAACTGGCGCCGCTCGAGGCCCAGTACAATGCGCAGACGGCCCGCCTCGCCGAGTTGCGGAAGGGGCAGACGATCTCCGTCGTGGTGACCGGTGACGGCGGCAAGGAGAAGGACATCCCGCTCGTCCAGGTCTTGGACGTTCGCTTTACAAACCAAATGGGGTTTTTCGAGAAGTGCGCGTACTACCTGTCCCACCTCTGGGAGTTCGTGTCCGGCGACCCGCGCGAGGCGAATACCGAGGGCGGCGTCTTCCCGGCCATCTTCGGCACCATCCTGATGGTGATCATCATGAGCATCGTCGTCACCCCCCTCGGCGTGCTCGCGGCATTCTACCTGCGCGAGTACGCCACGCAGGGAACCTTCGTATCGGCGGTGCGAATCGCCGTGAACAATCTGGCCGGGGTCCCCTCCATCGTCTTCGGTGTCTTTGGTCTCGGCTTCTTCATCTACGGTGTCGGCGGCTCCATCGACAGGCTCTTCTTCGCCGAAGCGCTGCCGACACCGACCTTCGGCACCGGGGGCATTCTCTGGGCCTCGCTCACCTTGGCGCTGCTGACGGTGCCGGTGGTCATCGTGGCGACGGAGGAGGGGCTGGCGGCCATCCCAGGCGGAATGCGCGAAGCTTCCCTGGCGCTCTCCGCGACCAAGCTCGAGACGACGTTGCGCGTGGTGCTGCCGGCGGTCATGCCCTCGATCCTGACGGGGCTCATCCTCGCCATGGCGAGGGCGGCCGGGGAGGTCGCCCCGCTCATGATCACCGGCGTCGTCAAGCTCGCGCCGTCGCTGCCCATTGACGGGCAATGGCCGTTCTTCCACCTCGAGCGCAAGTTCATGCACCTGGGCTTCCAGATCTACGACACCGGCTTCCAGTCCCCGAACGTGGACGCGGCCCGCCCCATGGTGTTCGCGACGACGCTTCTGCTCCTGCTCATCGTGATATTTCTTAACCTGTTCGCCATCGCGACGCGCAACCGGCTGCGTCGAAGATACGCGACCTCGGCCGTCTAGGCCGGGTCCTCAAGGAGAAGGGACATGGCGGGACCTGTCAGCGTGACGGAAGGCCTTCAGGCGCCTGTCTCACAGGGGGCCATCATGGAAACCCCGATGGTCGAGATCGAAAAGCTCAACCTCTGGTACGGGCTCAAGCTGGGACTCAAGGACGTGACCATGTCCATGTCCAAGCACAGGATCACCGCCTACATCGGGCCCTCCGGCTGCGGCAAGTCCACTCTGCTCCGCTGCCTCAACCGGATGAACGACCTCGTGGACGGGGTCAGGATCACGGGCAGCATCCGGATCGGCGGCACGGACATTTACGACGTGACCCAGGACGTGACCGAGCTCCGCAAGCGCGTGGGCATGGTCTTCCAGAAGTCGAACCCGTTCCCGAAGTCCGTCTTCGAGAACGTCGCCTATGGCCCGCGCATTCTCGGCGTGATGAACCGGTCCGATCTGGAGGGCATCGTGGAGCGAAGCCTGCGGAGCGCGGCCCTGTGGGAGGAGGTGCACGACCGCCTGCAGGAGTCGGCGCTCGGGCTGTCGGGCGGCCAGCAGCAGCGCCTGTGCATCGCCCGGGCCATCGCCGTCGAACCGGACGTGCTCCTGATGGACGAGCCCTGCTCGGCCCTCGATCCTATCGCCACCGCGAAGATCGAAGAACTGATGCTCGAGTTGAAGAACAGCTATACCATCGTCATCGTGACCCACAACATGCAGCAGGCGGCCCGCGTCAGCGACTACACGGGCTTCATGCTGCTGGGCGAGCTGGTCGAGTTCGGCGTGACGCGGGACCTCTTTACCAATCCCCGGGAGAAGAAGACAGAGGACTACATCACGGGCCGGTTCGGATAGGAGCCTCCGCCATGCAAAGGCATTTTCACGAGGAGCTGGAAGCCCTCAAGCAGACCCTGCTCGCCATGGGCGGTCTGGTCGAGGACCAGATCCGCCGGGTGATGCGCGCGCTCGTCGAGCGGGACGACGCGTTGGCGGAGGAGGTCATCGAGCGCGACCAGCAGGTCAATGCCTATGACGTCGAGGTGGACGAGACCTGCGTCAGCCTGCTTGCCCTCCACCAGCCTACCGCGGGCGACCTGCGCTTCATCACGACCACCATGAAGATCGTCACCGACCTCGAGCGCATGGGCGACCAGGCTGTCAATATCGCCCAGCGCGTGCTCGAGCTGAACCGCGAGCCGCAGCTCAAGCCCTATATGGATTTGCCGCGCATGGCCGAGAGGGCCCAGCGCATGGTCAAGGAGAGCCTGGACGCCTTCGTGGCGCGGGACACGGAGCTGGCGCGCAAGGTGTGCGCCGAGGACGCCGAGGTGGACGCGCTCAAGGAGCAGATCTTCCGCGAGCTCCTGACCTTCATGATGGAGGACGCGCGGACCATCCCCCGGGCCATCCGGCTCATGCTGATCTCGCGCTTCCTCGAGCGGCTGGCCGATCACGCGACCAACATCGCGGAGATGGTGATCTACCTGGTCGATGCCAAGATGGTCCGCCACACGCTCGCCCGATGACCTGGGTGTATGCTGGACCTGTGAGTCCGGAGCGTCGCTACCAGCTCCAGAACCTCGAGGCGAATCAGCAGATCGACGCCCTCCTCGAGCGCCTGCGCGTGCCGGGAGATACGTGGCGACTCGAATCCGAGCTGGTCACCACGGCCCTCAAGCTCTTCGAGGATGGCGCCTCCGTGGCGGACCTGAAGATCGCGAATTCCGCGCTGAAAGAGCTCCGCTACGGCTTCAAGGTTTTTGCGGCCTATCGCAGTGTGCCCAAGGTCACGGTCTTCGGGTCGGCGCGCACGCCGGACGACCACCACATCGCGACGCAGGCCCGGAGCTTCGGGAAGCGGATGACCGAGGCGGGCTGGATGGTCATCACCGGGGCGGGAAGCGGCGTCATGGGCGCCGCGCAGGAAGGCGCCGGGCGCGAGCGATCGTTCGGCATGAACATCCGGCTGCCCTTCGAGCAGGACGCCAATCCCTGGATCGCCGACGACCCGAAGCTCATCTCCTTCAAGTACTTTTTCACCCGCAAGCTGTTTCTCGTCCGCGAGGCCTGGGCCATGGCCTTCTTTCCCGGCGGCTTCGGGACGGGCGACGAGGTCTTCGAGTCGTTGACCCTGATCCAGACCGGCAAGGCGGAGATCGTCCCTGTCGTCCTCGTGGATGTGCCCGGGGGCGTTTACTGGAAGAGGTGGGTAGACTTCGTCCGGGAGCAGATGGTCGAGACCGGAATGATCTCGCCCGAGGACATGAATCTCTTTCTCGTCACCGACAGCCTCGAGGAAGCGGCGGCGGAGTTCGAGCGCTTCTACCGCGTCTTTCACTCGTACCGGTTCGTCGGTGAGTCGCTCGTGATTCGGCTGAAGCGCGCCGTGCCGTCCGCGATCGTGTCGGAGATCTCGCTGCGCTTTTCCGATATCCTCAAGGGCCCCGCCGAGCAGGTTCCCCAAGCTTTAGAGGCCGAACGGGGTGAGTTCCAGGAATTGCCGCGCCTGGTATTGCCGTTCAACCGCAGTGGATTTTCTCGGCTGCGGCAGCTCATCGATTTCCTGAACGCGAGCTGAGAGCGGCCCCTCACCCTGCCATCTCCCCTCTGGGGAGAGGGGTTCCGATGCGCCCGCTCCCGCGACAGGAGAGGGGATAGGCTAGTCGGGCTCGGGGCGCTCTTCGGTAGTCTGACACTGGACGCAGACCCAGGTGCGGAGCAGCGTCGGAAGGTTGCGGTCGCGGCGGAGGGTCCACGGCACGAGCCCGATGGCCCCGCAACGCGGGCACCGCTCCGCCTTTTGCCCCGGATGCAGCTCGGAAGGAAGCCAGGGGATCTTGGGATTCATGCGCGTGATTGTAGCGTAAACTCCGCGAGGTGCCCACCGCTTACCTCGTCCTGCTCGTCGCCAACGCGATCTACGGGACGAGCTACGTGGCGACCCGTATCGTCCTCGTGGACATGGGTCCCGCGAGCCTTGCCCTGGCCCGGCTGGCCATCGGCGCCGCCATTCTCGTCCCGCTGGCCCGGATCCGCCGCCCCACCCGCGCGAGACTCTCACGTGTCGACCGCTGGAACGTGTTCTGGATGGGCGTGCTCGGCTTCGCGGCCGCCTTCGGCTTCGGCAACTGGGGCATCGCGCTCTCGACAGCCACCAATGCGGCGTTGCTGATCACGGTCGAGCCGATCTCTCTCATCCTGCTCTCGCCGTTTTTTCTCGGCGAGCGTCTCGCCCGCCGCGAGCTGGTCGGAGCGCTGCTCACCATCCTTGGCGCCACGCTCGTCGTCCTCAATGGCCTTCCCGGCCTGAACGTGGAGGTGGCGCCCCACTGGCGCGGCGACCTTCTCCTCGTGCTCTCAGGCCTCTCCTATGCCGGCTACTCGCTGATCGGCCGAGGCGTGTTGAGCCGCCATGCCGCTCTGCCCGTGACCGCGTGGTCGATTCTCTGGGGCCTCGCGACCATGATGCCACTGGCGGCGCTGGAATGGACGGCCGGCCGGCGCCCCGTGTGGAGCGTCACCGCGATCTGGGGCACCGCGTACCTGGCTGTCGTCGTCACGGCGCTCGGCTACCTCGTCTGGAACTACGCTCTCGAGCGCGTCGAGGCGCCGCGGCTGGCGCTGTTCATCAATATCCAGCCGGTGGTGGGCGCGCTGCTCGGCGTCTGGTGGCTTCGTGAGCCGCTGACCGCCTTCACGGTAGCGGGAGGTGTGCTCGTTCTCCTCGGCCTGCACTTGGCCTTCCGGGCCGGGCGCATGGTTTAGAATACGGCCATGCGACGGGTGCGGGTGGGGCTGGCCCAGGTCAATCCGACGGTAGGAGCCATCGAGGCCAATGCCCGGCTGGTGACGGACTGGATGGGCCGGGCGCGAGCGGCGGGATGCGACCTCGTGGCCTTCCCGGAGCTGACGCTCACCGGATATCCGCCGGAGGATCTCCTCTTCAAGCCGGCTTTCATCGAGGCGAACCTGCGTGCGCTGGCCGATGTCACCAGGCAAACCAAGGGGCTGACCGCCGTGCTGGGTTACGTGGACAAGCGCGACGATATTTTCAACGCGGCGGCCGTGCTCCACGACGGCGCGCACGCCGGGACATATCACAAGCAGTACCTGCCGAACTACGGCGTCTTCGACGAGAATCGCTATTTCCAATCGGGCACGGAATCGCACATCTTCGCCATCGGCGACAGGGTCATCGCCGCCAATATCTGCGAGGATATCTGGTATCCGACGGGCCCGACGACGCGCCAGGCCCTCGCGGGGGCGGAGCTGATCGTTACCATCAACGCCTCCCCCTATCATGTGGGCAAGGCACAGTTCCGCGAGAAGATGCTCGCCACGCGCGCCTCGGACGACCTCGTGTGCCTCGCCTTCGTCAACACGGTGGGCGGACAGGACGAGCTGGTCTTCGACGGGCACTCGTTCGTCTTCAACGAGAAGGGAGAGTGCGTGGCGCGCGGGAAAGCCTTCGAGGAAGATCTGGTGATCGCCGACTTCGATCTCGACCAGGTCTTTCGAGCGCGCCTGCACGACTCGCGCCGCCGGAAGGAGAAGCTCCAGTCGGACGCGGGCACGCGGCGCATCTCGCTGCCGGGCTTGCCCCACCGCGAGAAGCCCAAGCTGCCCGTCCACGAGGTGGAGGCTGTCGGGCCCGTCGAGGAGGTGTATCGCGCGCTGGTGCTCGGCACACGCGACTACGTGACCAAGAACGGATTCAAGCACGTGGTGATCGGCCTGTCGGGCGGGATCGATTCATCCATCGTGGCGGCGGTGGCGGTAGACGCGCTCGGCGCGGCCAATGTCACCGGAGTGACGATGCCGTCGCCGTTCTCCTCGGCCGGTACCCGCTCGGACGCGGTGCGGCTCGCCAAGAACCTCGGCATCGATCTCCTGCGCGTGCCCATCACGGGCGTGTTCAAGGCGTACAAGCGCGCGCTCGCCGGCGCGTTCAAGGGCCTCAAGGAGGATGTGACCGAGGAGAATCTTCAGGCGCGCATCCGGGGCAACTACCTGATGGCGCTGTCGAACAAGTTCGGCTGGCTGGTGCTCAACACGGGCAACAAGAGCGAGATCGCCGTCGGCTACACGACGCTCTATGGCGACATGGCGGGGGGCTTCGCGGTCATCAAGGACTGCCCGAAGATGCTGGTCTACAGGCTCTCCGAGCAGGCCAATGTGCGCGCCGGGCGCGAGATCATCCCGAAGACCGTCTTCACGCGTCCACCGTCGGCGGAGCTCAGGCCCGATCAGACCGACCAGGACTCGTTGCCGCCCTACGAGATGCTGGATGCCATCCTCGAGTGCTATGTCGAGAATGACCTCGGCGTGGCGGACATCGTGGCGCGGGACTTCGACGCGGCTACCGTCAAGCGCGTGATTGCGATGGTGGATCGCAACGAGTACAAGCGCCGCCAGGGCGCCATCGGCATCAAGATCACGCCGCGCGCCTTCGGCAAGGACTGGCGCCTCCCCATCGTCAACAAATTCCGCGAGTAGCGCTCCGGGAGGTTCGCGGGCGGGGTTGGGGG
>Ga0335070_10001038_pt1 | contig 31887 bp, 32 predicted proteins | sample Lox_Sample_13_FD_206722 | JGI IMG/M metagenome (GOLD analysis project Ga0335070, IMG submission 206722) | Soil microbial communities from Loxahatchee National Wildlife Refuge, Florida, United States - Lox_Sample_1.3 | ecosystem: Environmental > Terrestrial > Soil > Wetlands | place: USA...
CGTCAAGCAGCTCTCGCTGCTGCGCCCCGAGGAGCTGGCAGCCGCCGCCAAAGAGCTGCCGGCACCGCTGGAAGTCGTCCAGGAGGTCGCCAGCGCAGCTCGCCTGCCGGTGCCGCTCTTTTGCGCTGGCGGCATCGCCACCCCAGCCGACGCGGCGCTGATGATGCAGCTCGGCGCCGAGGGCAACTTCGTCGGCTCGGGCATCTTCAAGAGCGAAGATCCCGCCCGCCGGGCAAAGGCGATCGTCGAGGCCACCACCCACTTCGCAGACCCCGAGCGAGTCGCCGCCGCTTCGATCGGGCTCGGCGAGGCGATGGCGGGGCTGGAGATCGCCCCGCTGGAGGCCGAAGACGCGCTCCTGCAGCACCGCGGGGGCTGAGGGGCTGACCCTGAAGATCGGGGTCCTAGCGCTCCAGGGCGGCTTCGAAGCGCACGCCCAGATCTTGCGCCGGCTCGGCGCAGAGGTGACCGAGGTCCGCGCGCCGGCCGAGCTCGAGGGGCTCCACGGCCTCGTCATCCCCGGCGGCGAGAGCACGACGATCGGCAAGGGGATCGACGCCGCCGGCCTGGAGCCGGGGCTGCGCGCCCACCACGACGCGGGCCGGCCGATCCTCGGCACCTGCGCCGGGTTGATCGTCTGCGACGCCGAGCACCTCGGCTTCCTCGACGCGACCGCACGGCGCAACGCTTTCGGCCGCCAGCTGCAGAGCTTCGAGGCCGACCTCGAGATCGCCGGAATCGGCGACGAGCCGCTGCGCGCGGTGTTCATCCGCGCCCCCTGGGTCGAGACCTGCGGCGACGGCGTCGAGGTCCTCGCCAGCTACGAGGGGCACGCGGTCGCGGTTCGCGAGGGCTCGGTGCTCGCTTCGGCGTTCCACCCCGAGCTGACCGACGATCCGCGCTTCCACGCGATATTCATGGCGATGATCACGAGCGCGCAAGAGCGCGCAGAGAGCGAACAGGAGGCGAGGCGATGACCAGCGGAGATCCGAGGACCAAGGCCCTGGCGAAGATCCTGGTCGGCTACTCGACCGAGGTGAAGGAGGGCGACGTGGTCTCGATCGACGGCGAGAGCGCCGCCGCGCCGCTGCTGTTGGCGATCTACGAGGAGGTGCTGATGGCGGGGGGCAACCCGGTCCTCAACGTCGCCCTCGATGGCCAGATCGCGGCTTACTTCAAGCACGCCTCCGACGCCCAGCTGGAATGGATCTCGCCCTTCGCCGAGTGGGTCGCCGACCACGTTGACGTGCGGATCGCAATCGGCGCCAGCACCAACACGCGGGAGCTCTCGGGCGTGCCGCCAGAGCGCCAGACGCTGCGCCAGTCGGTTACCGGCGACCTGATGACGCGGGCGATGAAACGCGCCGCCGAGGGCAAGCTGCGCTGGTGCTACACGCTGTTCCCGACCAGCGCCTACGCCTCCGAGGCGGAGATGAGCCTGGCCGACTACGAAGACTTCTACTACGCCGCCTGTCTCGCCGCCGACGACGACCCGCTCGGCGCCTGGAAGCGGGCCTCGGCCGAGACCGAGCGCCTCGCCGAGTGGATCGAGGGCCACGAGGAGGTGCGGGTGACCGCGCCTGGGACCGACATCAAGCTCGGCATCGCCGGGCGCAAGTTCATCCCCTGCGACGGCCGCAACAACATGCCCGACGGCGAGTTCTTCACCGGCCCGGTCGAGGACTCGGTCGAGGGCGAGGTCAGCTTCCACCTGCCGGCGGTGATCGGCGGTCGCGAGGTCTCCGGCGTCAAGCTCCGCTTCGAGTCCGGGCGGGTCGTCGACGCCAGCGCCGATCGCGGCGAGGAATACCTGCTGAAGCTGCTCGACACCGACCCGGGTGCCCGTACGCTGGGGGAGCTTGGGATCGGCACCAACTACGGGATCGACCGTGGCACCCGCGAGGTCCTGCTCGACGAGAAGCTCGGCGGCACCGTCCACATGGCGGTCGGCGCCAGCTATCCCGAGTCCGGCGGCGTCAACGAGTCCGCCGTTCACACCGACCTCGTCTGCGACCTGCGCCTCGGCGGCAAACTGGAAGTCGACGGGGTCGTGATGCAGGAAAACGGCAAGTTCGTCGTCTAGACCCTTCTGGCCCGAGGCTCAGGTCTGGGTGAGGACGGTGACGATCACGGTGGCGACCACGCTGAGGAAGCCGATGATCGCCGTGATCCAGATTCCGGCGGCCATCTGCATCAGGACCCGCTGATTCGCCATATTTTCGGCTCGCATCGCGCGGAATTCGTCACGCATCTCGCCGAACCCGTCGTCGACCCGCTTGTTCAGGTCGTCGAGCCGCTCGTCGGTCCATGCTCCCCTTGCCATCACCGCCATGAAAGCACTTTAGCCGGCGAGATGTAGCATGTTGTCTGCGAAACGAAAAAGTTTCGCGCCAGCTTTGTGACGGAATCCGCGCCGCCGGAATGGGCTACTGGTTCGGGATCGGCGAGCCGGCGAGGATGAAGAACCAGACGGTGAGGGCGAGGGCGGCGAGCATCACCGAGCCCATCAGGCAGGCCTCGACCACGGTGACCGAGCTGCGCACCGGGGCGGCGTCCCGCATGCTGCGCATCCAGGCGGGGCGCATCGGCCCCAGCCGGTTGGTGCCAGTGATGTTGATGTAGAGCTGGTTGAGGCGGCCGATCAGCCAGGCGACGAAAAGGACCGAGGCGAGGATGCCGACGGCGACCACAGCGTAGGGGCCGCCGCTGGGGAACTGGGTATGGGAGACCTTGGAGGCGATGTAGACCCAGCTCAGCGGGATCGCGGTCCAGAGCGAGAAGGCGGCCAGCAGCATCGCCACGAAGACGACGCCGGCGGCGAGTCCGCGGGCCCGCTCGTGCATATGACTGCTTTTCGCTGCCATCTCCCTCCCCATAGAATGACACCCCTATGTCCGGACATTCCAAGTGGCACTCGATCAAACACAAGAAGGGCGCCGCCGACGCGAAACGCGGCAAGCTGTTCAGCAAGCTGGCGCGCGCGATCACCGTCGCCGCCCGTGACGGCGGCGGCGACACCGACGGCAATCCGACGCTGGCGACGGCCGTGCAGAAGGCCAAAGAAGCGTCGATGCCGAAGGACAAAATCCAGAAAGCGATCGATGTCGGTACCGGGGCGGGCAGCGACGGCACGTCGATCGAACGGATCGTCTACGAGGGTTACGGCCCGGCCGGTGTCGCCCTCCTGGTCGAGGCGCTGACCGACAATCGCAACCGCGCCAGTGCCGAGATCCGGCATGCCTTCTCCAAACACGGCGGCAGCCTCGGCGAGCCCGGCTCGGTCGCCTGGATCTTCGAGAAAAAGGGCTCGATCGCGATCGACGGCGGCCGCTACGGCGAGGACGACCTGATCGCGGCGATCGATGCCGGCGCCGAGGACGTGCTCGAGGACGGCGACCAGCTGCGGGTGATCTGCGAGCCCGCCGACCTCACCGCGGTGCGCGAAGCGCTCGACGCCTCAGGCGTGGAGTACGTCTCCGCCGGTCTCGCGACCGAGCCGAAGAGCACGGTCGAGGTCAAGGGCCACGACGCGGAACGGCTGCTGAAGCTGATCGACGAGCTCGACGACCAGGACGACGTCGACGAGGTCTACGCCAACTTCGACATTCCCGAGGAAGTCCTCGAAAAACTCGCTGCCTAGCGCCACGGAAGGCATCCGGGCGGTTTTCCAGAATCACTACCAATGCAAGTAGTGATGGGCGTCGATCCGGGCGCCGCCAACCTTGGGTTCGGAGTCGTGCGGGTCGAGGGCAGCCACATGGTGGCGCTCGACGGCGGCGTCGTCGAGACGACCCCCGATTCGCCGATGGAGCGCCGCTTGCAGCGGATCCATGGCGCGCTCAGCGAGCTGATCGCCTGGCACGAGCCGAAGGCGCTGGCGATCGAGGAGGTCTACTTCGGCAAGAACGTGCGCTCGGCGATGGCGGTCGGCCAGGCGAGCGGGGTCGCGATGCTGGCGGCGGCACAGGCCGGCGTCGGCTGTTTCGCCTACACGCCGCAGGCGATCAAGATGGCGGTTTGCGGCTCCGGCGGCGCCGACAAGCGCCAGGTGCAGCGGATGGTCGGCACCCTGCTCGGGCTGCCCGAGCCGCCGACTCCCGACCACGCCGCCGACGCTCTCGCAGTCGCGATCTGCCATGGCGGCGGCAGCGGCCACCGGGCCGCGGTCACGATCGCCACGGCCGGTGCTGCGGCGGAGCGGGTCCCAGGATGATCGCTGCGGTCCGGGGCGAGGTGATGGTGCGACGCGCCGATCACGTCGTGATCGATGCCGGCGGCGTCGGCTATCGGCTCGCGGTCTCAGCCGAGACGCTGAAGGCGGTTCCGGCCGCCGGCAGCGACGCATTCCTGCACGCCGAGCTGATCTCGCGCGACGATTCGCTCGCGCTCTATGGGTTTGCCTCAGAGGAGGAGCGCGACCTCTTCCGGCTGCTGATCTCGGTCAGCGGCGTCGGCCCCAAAGTCGCGCTCGCCGCGCTGTCGGGCGGCAGCTCGCGCGTGCTACTGCAGGCGATCGCTGCGGGCGATGCCAAACGCTTCCAGGGCGTCCCCGGAATCGGCAAGCGGACCTCCGAGCGGATCATCGTCGAGCTGCGCGAGAAGGTGGCCGGGACCCTCGAGGAGGAGGTTGCGCTTGCCGCGGTGGAGAGCGGCGACGCCCGCGCCCTTGCTCGCGACGGCCTCGTCAACCTCGGCTACGCCCCGCTCGAGGCCGAGCAGTTGCTCGACGGCCTCGACGGCGAGGACCCGCAGGAGCTGCTCGCCGTCGCGCTGCGGAAAGCGGGTTCGGCCAGATGAGCGAATCGCCCGAGTTCGGCGGCAACCGGATCCGTACCCCCGGGATCGACGCCGACCCAATCCCGATCGACGCGGAGGTGCGAGTCCACGACGCTCGCGCCGACGAACCCGACGAGGACCTCGATCGCTCGCTGCGGCCGCCGACGCTGGCCGACTTCGTCAATCAGGCGCAGGTGACGGAGCAGCTGGCGATCTTCATCGAGGCCGCCCGGCGCCGCGGCGAGCCCCTCGATCACGTCCTGCTAGCCGGGCCGCCCGGTCTCGGTAAGACCTCGCTCGCTCACATCGTCGCCGCCGAGCTCGGCGTGCCGATGGTCCAGACCGCCGGTCCGGCGCTCGAGCGCAAGGCCGACGTCGCCTCCTTCCTCACTGCCCTGGAGCCGGGCTCGGTCTTCTTCATCGACGAGATCCACCGCCTGGGCCGCGCCGTCGAGGAGACGCTGTACCCGGCGATGGAGGACGGCGAGCTGCCGGTCGTCCTCGGCCAGGGCGCCGGCGCCCGCACGGTGACCCTGCCGCTGCCCCCGTTCACCCTGGTCGGGGCGACGACCAGGGCGGGGCTGCTGACGACGCCGCTGCGCGACCGCTTCGGCGTCTCGCACCGGCTCGAGCACTACAGCGACGAGCACCTGGCGCTGATCGTCGAGCGCTCGGCGCAGATCCTCGAGGTCGAGATCGACGGCGAGGGGGCGCGCACGATCGCTTCTCGCTCGCGCGGGACCCCGCGCGTCGCCAATCGCCTGCTGAAGCGGGTTCGAGACTTCGCCGAGGTGAAGGGGACGGGGGAGATCGGCGCCGCGATCGCGGCCGCGGCGCTGGAGATGCTCGAGGTCGACGCCGGCGGTCTCGATCGCGCTGACCGCGCCCTGCTCGACACCGTCGCGACCAAGTTCGGCGGTGGCCCGGTCGGCCTCTCGACGCTGGCGATCGCGATCGGCGAGGAGCAAGACACGATCGAGGACGTGCTCGAGCCCTACCTGCTTCAGCAGGGGTTGTTGAAGCGGACCCCGCGCGGGCGGGTGCTGACCCAGCGCGCCTACGACCACCTCGGGATGCCGGCGCCCGAAGGCGCTGCAAGTCTCTTCTAGGCCCGCTCGTTTAGCCTGTCGGCATGGCGTTCTTCATCTGCCCGAACTGTGGCCACCGCGAATCCGGCAGCGACCGGACGGCGGGCTTCAGCACGCGCCCGAAAGGCTGCTCCAAATGCGGCTTCGGGTTCGTATTCGAATTACTCGACGATTATTATCCGGCTCCTAATGCGGCGTTCTTCGTTTGCGATCAGCAGGGGCGGGTGCTCGAGGCTGGGAAAGGGAGCTACGAGTTGACCGGGCTTACCGATGAAGACGTGATCGGGCGGCCGGTCGGCGAAGTCCTGGGTCTCGCCTGGGTCGATGCCGGCGAAGGCGGCGAAAGCGCCGACAGCAACGGCGACGGCGTCACCGACCCGATCGAGACCTCGCTGGAGTGGGGCGTGCGCTCGCTCGGCAAGCGCGTCTCGGTCAACGCCGAAGGCGACCTTCCAGCCAATGCCGTTGCCGACGTCTTCCCCGCCTACGACGACGACGGCGGCCTGCTGCTCGTTCTCACTCCGGAGGGCTGAAGCGAGCCATGGGATCCCGGCGGCGGCACCTCTTCGTCCTGCTCTTCGTCCTCGGGCTCGTCGTCGTCTCGGCGCTGGTCATCGCGAAGAAGGAAACGAAGCTCGGCCTCGACCTCCAGGGCGGACTCGAGCTCGTCTACGAAGGTCAGGCGACCGCCGCCGGAGCCTCGGTCAGTGGCGAAGACATCGAAGAGTCGATCTCGATCATCGAAAAACGGGTCAACGAGCTCGGCGTCTCGGAGTCCGAAGTCGCCCGCCTCGGTAACGAAAACATCACGGTCTCGCTGCCGGGGATCACCGATGCCAATCGCGCCGCCGAACAGGTTGGCAGCACCGCGCAGCTCTTCTTTTACGACTGGGAGCCGAACCTGATCGGTCCCGAGCGCGTGATCGCCGGCAGCCCCGGTCGCGAAGCGCCCGAAAAAGCGATCAAAGAATCGGAAAAACGCTGGACGGAAGCCGGGCGCAACCCGAAAAACGAACAGAACCAGCGTCTTATCTATTCGGGCGCCTATCCCAACGCCTACGGCGCGGCGCTGCTCGCCGCCGAACAGGAACCGGTCGAAGACTGCACCGAATGCTCGGTTGCCAAGCCCCGCTACTACCTGTTCGACAAGCAGGCCCCGCACAAGCTCCTCGCCGGCCCGGAGCTGAAGGAAAGCGACCTCTATCAGAGCCCGACCGGGGAAAAGATCCCGCACGACGGGATCGTCGTCGAAGTCCCGACCGGGACCGTTCTCGTCTCCGAATATCCGCTGGATGAAAACGGCAGCTTCGACACTGCCAAACAGCCCGGTTGGTGGGCGCTGAAGGACCGCCCGGCCCTCTCGGGGAGCGAAATCACCAATCCCGAACAGAAATACGCGCCGACCAGCAACGAACCGATCGTCGCCTTTGAATTCACGGGCAACGGGCAGGAAGCCTTCCACGAAGTCACCCGACAGATCGCGCAGCGGGGTCAGGCGAGCGCGATCGGCGTCCCCAGCGCCGAAGAAGTGGAAGCGCTCTCCGGTCACTTCGCCGTCGTCCTCGACAACGAAGTGCAGTCGCGGCCGATCATCAACTTCAAGGAAAACCCCGACGGTATCGATGGCCGCGAAGGAGCCCAGATCTCCGGCGGGTTCAACAACGAACACGGCCTCGAACAGGCGCAGGAACTGGCGACGACGCTGCAGATCGGCGCCCTGCCGATCAACCTGAAGCTGATCAGCGAGACCCAGGTCTCCGCGACCCTCGGCTCGCAGGCACTCCACGACGGGGTCAAGGCCGGGATCGTCGGCCTCGTCCTCGTCGTCATCTTCCTGCTCCTCTACTACCGCTTCCTCGGCCTGATCGCCTCGATCGCGCTCGCTGCCTACGGGGTGATCTTCTTCGCCCTGATCGACCTGATCCCGATCACGATGACGCTGCCGGGGATCGCGGGCCTGGTGCTGACGATCGGCGTCGCCGCCGACTCCAACATCGTCATCTTCGAGCGAATAAAGGAGGAGGTGAGGGCTGGACGCTCGATGTCGAGCGCGATCTCCGCTGGCTACAAACGCGGGATCGCGACGATCGTCGACGCCAACGTCGTCACCCTGCTGACCGCGTTCATCCTCTTCGTCCTTGCCACCGCCGGGGTCAAGGGCTTCGCCTTCACGCTCGGCGTCGGCACGATCGTCTCGCTGCTGACCGCCGTGGTCTTCACCCAGGCGCTGCTCGGCAGCATGAGCCGCTCGCGGCTGCTGCGCTCGCCGAGCGTCCTCGGGGCCGGCGGCAAAGGCATGCGCTGGCACTTCGACTTCATGGGCGCCAGCCGCTGGTTCTTCACGGTGTCGGGGATCATCCTCGTGATCGGCGGCTTGGCGCTGGCGACCAAGCAGCTCAACTTCGGGATCGACTTCGAGTCCGGGACCCGGATCACCGTCGCGCTGCAGAAGCCGACCGACGAGGAAGGCGTCCGCGAAAGCCTCGACTCGGTCGGCCTCAGCGGCGAGGAGATCCAGCAGGTTTCCGACCCGGTGCTGGGCGACAACGTCTTCCAGATCCAGTCCAACCAGCTCGAACCGGAAGAGGTCAAGACCGCGCGGCGGGCCCTCGGCGAAGACTTCGGTGTCGTCCAGAACGGCTTCGAAAGCACCAGCGTCGGCCCGACCTTCGGCAAGCAGGTTGCCGAAAACGCGCTCAAGGCGCTGATCTTCTCGCTGCTGGTGATCTGCGGCTACATCGCTTTGCGGTTCGACCCGAAGTTCGCGGTCCCGGTCCTGATCGCGATCTTCCACGACATCCTGATCACGGCTGGCGTGTATTCGTTGACGGGGAAAGAGGTGAGTAGCGGAACCGTCGCCGCCTTCCTCACCATCTTGGGTTACTCCATATACGACACGATCATCGTCTTCGACCGAATACGCGAGAACGTGCCGCGGATGCCGCGAGCGGCGTTCTCGCAGATCGTCAACCGCTCGATGAGCGAGGTGCTGAGCCGGTCGCTGGCGACCAGCTTCTCGACCCTGCTTGCGATCACCTCGCTACTCGTCTTCGGCGGCGCGACCCTGCAGGACTTCGCCTTCGCGATGCTGGTCGGGATCATCTCCGGCACCTACTCGTCGATCTTCATCGCCTCGCCGGTGCTGACCGCCTGGAAGGAACTCGAGCCGGGCTTCATCCGCCGCCGCCTGCGGATCGCCGAAGTCGAGGGTGGCGTCGTGCCGGCCTTCGCCGACGACACCCAGTCGGCGCTGCTGGCCGAGGATGCCCACGCCGAAGGCGACGACCGGCCCGAAGAGGTCGACATGGAGGCCGAGGTCGCGGCCGAGGAGCGGCCTGCGCCGGTGGCCACCGCCGACCCCCTGACCAAAGGAAACGGCGACGACCCGGTGCCGGCGCAGGACCAGGCAGCCGCCGAGCGCCGCGAGCGCAACGACGCCCGCCGCGCCCGTCGCCAACAGCGCCGCAAGCACGGAAGGAACCGCTGATGGAGGTCAACCGCTGATGGCGATCGTCGTCTTCTTCATCATGGGTATCGCCCTCTGGCACTTCACCGTCTTCCTGCCCGAGCATTTCTGGCAGGGGATCGTCGGCGCCTTCCTCGGGGCGGTGCTCGGCTCGGTGATCTTCGGCCTGATCGTGCAGGAGGTGAGCGGCAAAAGCCTCGGCGACACCGATCTCGGGACGGCGCTGATCGCGATCCCCGGCACGGCGATCGGGCTCGCGATCGTCTATGCGATCGGCCTGCGGCAGCGCCGGGCGCTGATCGAGTAGCGCCCGAGCAGCGCGCGCTTCGCCTGCATTTTCCGCGCCTGCCTGCAGGGAAATCGATCCGCGGCGATTCCTAGCCTGATCGTGTGCCGGATTCCGCCAAGGCCTTCGCCGCAGACCCCTACGAGTACGCCGACGTGCGCGCCGTCGCCGATGGCCTCTCGGTCTCCGATCCGGTCGCGGTGACGCTCGTCCGCCGTGGGTACCGGACGCCGGAGGCGGCCCGGGCCTTCCTCGCCGCCGACGAGTCCTATCCGCCGGCGGCGTTCTCGGCGATGGCGGAGGTCGTCGAGCTGCTGCAGACCGCGATCGAGGCCGGCGAGCGGATCACCGTGCACGGCGACTTCGACGTCGACGGCGTCTGCGCGACGGCGTTGACGGTTTCGACCCTGCGCGCTCTGGGAGGCGACGTCGACTGGTTCATCCCCGATCGGATCGCGGATGGCTACGGGCTGACAGCGGAGAACGTCACGCGGCTGGCAGAGCGCGGAACCGGGTTGCTTCTCACGGTCGATTGCGGCATCACCGCGGTGGCCGAGGTGGGGCTGGCTCAGGAGTTGGGGATGGAGGTCGTGGTCACGGACCACCACCAGGCTGGGGGGGAGCTACCGGGGTGCTTGATCCTGCATCCACAGATCTCGGGCTACCCGTTCGAGTCGCTTTGCGGGACTGCGGTCGCTTGGAAGCTTTGTTGCGCGCTGCGTGAGGGGATGGAATCCACCGCGGATTTGGATCTCGATTTGGTGGCGCTGGCCACGGTTGCCGACGTCGTCCCCCTTGTCGGGGAGAACCGGTCTCTCGTGAAGCGCGGGCTGGCGGAGATGAAGCGGGGGAGGCGGATCGGGCTGCGGGCGCTGATGGCCGCTGCGAAATGCGAGCCGACGACGTTGGATGAGAGCGACTTGGGGTTCCGGCTGGCGCCGCGGATCAATGCGGCGGGGCGGTTGTATCGGGCCGACGCGGGGGTCGAGCTGCTGCTCAGCGAGGACCCGGCGCGGGCGGAGCAGATCGCGGTCGAGCTGAGCCGGGCGAACTCCGAGCGGCGGGCGAGGGAGCGCGAGGTCGACAACGCGGCCGAGGCCTGTCTGCGAGACCTGCCGGAGGAGCTGCGGGCTGCGCCGGGGCATGTGGTGGCGGGCGAGGACTGGCATCCGGGCGTGGTTGGGATCGTCGCCTCGCGAATGGTCGAGCGCCATCACCGGCCCGTGATCGTGATTTCTCTTGATGGGGAGGGAGGGGGGCGCGGCTCGGGGCGCAGCATCCCGGGCTTTGACCTACTGGCGGCGCTCGAGGCGTGCTGCGAGCACCTGGAGAGCTTCGGGGGCCACCGGGCCGCCGCTGGGCTGAATCTGCGTGCCGAGAACCTCGACGCGTTTCGTGCAGCGTTCGCCGCTCACGCCGCCTCGGTGCTTGGGCCCGAGGATCTGCAGCGCACCGAGCGCGTCGACGCGATCGTCGGCGGCGTCGGGCTCGGGCTCGAGCTGGCCGAGGAACTGGGGCAGCTGGCGCCGTTCGGGATGGGCAACCCCGGGGTGCGGCTACTCGTCCCCTCCGCCCGGGTCAGCGACGTGCGGACGATGGGGGAGGAGGGCAAGCACGCCCGCTTCAGCCTCCACAGCGGTTCTCACCGGGCCCTCGGCGTCGCCTTCGGCCGCTCCAGCTTCGGCGTCGACAAAGACGATCCGATCGATGCCACCGTGCGGCTCGAGGTCAACCACTGGAACGGGTCGGTCGAGCCTCGCGTCGTCCTGCGCGAGGTCTATCCGCTGCAGGAGGATGAAGGCGTCGCCGAGACTTCAAGCCCCGCGACCCACGCATGCGATTGCGACGAATCCGAGTGGTGGACGCGTCTCGAAGCCGAGCGGGAGCGCGACGGGGCGCATTTGTTCGGAGATGCCGAACAAATGCGCCCCGAGGGGGATCGTGTCGTCGTCGGGGGGCGCGGTTCGCCGCTGGTCGCGATTGCGGAGCTGGTTTCGAGCGGCGCCGGGGTCCTTGGGGTTTGCGCTGACGCGTCGCGGCGGGCGTTGCTCGCGGCGGGCGCCGCAGGGCTGGCGCGCTTCAACGGCGGCGGCGGCCGGGTCGCCTGCATGCGCTGCGGGGCCGCCGCGCTCGACGCTGTGGCCGCGAAGGCCGATGGCGGCTTCGCGCTCGTTGACTATGCGACGCTGCTCCGCACGGGTCCCGAGCTCTCCTCGCGCTTCGAGCACGTCGTCCTGATCGACCCCCCGCCGTCGGCGCTTGCGTTCTCGGTTGCCACCGCGTCGCTCTCCTCCGCGGGCGGCGATTCGCCTGCCGGCTATGCCCATCGGCTGTGGACCGGGGCGGAGGCGGAGTTCGCCGGCGCCGTCTACGCGGCGTTCGCGCCCTCGCGTGAGACGGTCGCGGCGGTCTTCCGCCGCCTGCGCGAGGCGGGGGAGGCGGGTGGGGGGCCGCTGCGGGCGGCGCTTGCCGGCCCCGGCCCATACTCGCTGGCGCCCGAGACGGCGGGCCGCTGTTTGCGGGTCCTCGACGAGCTCGGATTGCTGGCGGGAGAGCCGAATCGAGGCGGCGGCACCGTCGGGGTCGTATCCTCAGGGGGAACGGATTTGGAGCGCTCGGCCGCGTTCCGCGCCTACAACGAAGAACTCGCGGAGGCAAGACCATCCCTCGCAAGCCACAAACCGCAGTAGAGCACTCCGAGCTGCTCGCCGACCTGTTCGCCGTCGTCGAGGAGTTCGACTCTGCGCCGAGCGCCGAGAACGGCGCCGGACCCGAGGGCGGCATTGCGGTCGCGGTGGCGGCGATCGACCGCGCCCAGATCGAGCGCGCCTTCGACTTCGCCTGCGATCGTCACGCCGACCAGTTGCGCTACTCGGGCGACGAGTTCATCACCCACCCGGTCGGGGTGGCGCAGATCTGCGCCGGGATGCGGCTCGACACCGAGACGCTCTGCGCGGCGCTGCTCCACGACACGGTCGAGGACACCAGCGCCAGCCTCGACGAGATCCGCGAGGAGTTCGGCGAAGAGATCGCCCAGCTGGTCGACGGCGTCACCAAGCTGACCGGGATGACCTTCGAGAGCCGCGACGAGCGGCAGGCCGAGAACTACCGCAAGATGATGGTCGCGATGGCCACCGACGTCAGGGTGATCCTGATCAAGCTGGCCGACCGTCTTCACAACATGCGGACGCTGGGCGCGCTGCCGAAGCAGAAACAGACGGCGAAGTCGCACGAGACGCTGGAGATCTACGCGCCCCTGGCGCACCGACTCGGGATCCACGCGATCAAGTGGGAGCTCGAGGACCTCTCCTTCGCCACCCTGCACCCGCGCAAGTACGCCGAAATCAAGCAGCTCGTGGCCCAGCAGCGCGACGAGCGCGAGTCCTACGTCTCTGCCGCCGGCGAGTTCCTCTCCGAGGAGCTGGAGCAGGTTGGAATCGAGGCCGAGATCTCCGGCCGCGCCAAGCACTTCTACTCGATCTACACCAAGATGGCGAAGAAGGGCCGCGAGTTCAACGAGATCTTCGACCTCACCGCGATGCGGGTGATCGTCGGCTCGGTCAAGGACTGCTACGGCGCGGTTGGCGTCATCCACTCGCTCTGGAAGCCGCTGCCCGGCCGCTTCAAGGACTTCGTCGCGATGCCGAAGGCCAACATGTACCAGGCGCTGCACACGACCGTGATCGGGCCCGAGGGCAAGCCGCTGGAGATCCAGATCCGGACCGAGGAGATGCACAAACTCGCCGAGTACGGGATCGCCGCCCACGTCGCCTACAAAGAGGGCGGCGGCGGCGACCCGCAGCGGGAGAAGATGACCTGGCTGCGGCAGCTGGTCGAGTCGGAGGGCGAACAGGATCCGACCGAGTTCCTCGAGTCGCTCAAGGTCGACCTCTTCGAGGACGAGGTCTTCGTCTTCACCCCAAAGGGGGAAGTGAAGAACCTCTCCGCCGGCTCGACTCCCCTCGACTTCGCCTACGCGGTCCACACCGACGTCGGCCACAGCTGCGTCGGCGCCAAGGTCAACGGCAACATCGTGCCGTTGCACTACCAGCTGCGTTCGGGCGACATCGTCGAGGTGCTGACCGCAAAGCAGAAACGGGCGCCCTCGCTCGATTGGCTGAAACTGGTCCGCACCAGCCGCGCCCGCAACAAGATCCGCGCCTGGTTCAAAGAGGAGCGTCGCGAGGACGCCGAGCGCGACGGCCGCGAGGGCCTCGAGGAGGCGCTGCGCAAGCGCGGGCTGCCGATGCAGAAGGTGGCGGGCTCGCCGCTGCTCGCGGACGTGATCCGCGAGATGGGATTCCAGAAGGCGACCGAGTTCTACATCGCCCTCGGCCAGGGCAAGATCTCGACCAAGACGGCGGCCAATAAGGTGATGCAGCGGCTGAAGGCGGGCGAGGCCGTCGACGAGCAGCCGCCCGGCCTGGTCGGCCCGCGCGAGGACCGCGCCCGCCGCACCAAGAGCGCCGCCAACTACGGGATCAGCGTCAAGGGCGCGGAGGACGTCGCCGTGCGGCTCGCCAAGTGCTGCCGACCGGTTCCCGGCGACGAAATCGACGGCTACGTCAGCCTCGGGCGCGGGATCACCATCCACCGCACCGACTGCAAGAACGTGAAAGCGCTCAAACGCTCGCCCGAGCGCTTCGTCGACGTCGGCTGGGAAGGCGAAAACGAGGCGTCCTACCGGGTCGAGGTCCAGATCGACGCCTACGATCGCACCCGCCTGCTCGAGGACCTCTCGCGGACCTTCTCCGAGGCCGGGATCAACATCCTCGGAGCGACCTGCACGACGAACCCGCCGATGGTCAAAAACAGATTTGTCATCGAAGTCGGCGATACCGAGCAGTTGAAGCACTGTGTTTCGCGGCTGCGGAACGTCGAGAGCGTGTTTGACGCTTATCGCATAACTCCGGCCGCCTGAGAGGCGGGGTACCCCTCGTCGGACACCGCTCGCCTATGGCTCGCGGTTGAGTGTCCGCGGAGGAGTACCCCGCCCCTCAGGTGCAAGGGTCCCTTCGAAATCCGCCTAACATGGCTCGATGGCGCTGAAGGTCGCGGTCACTGGTCCGACTGGGGAGATCGGACTTGCGTTGATGGGGGAGCTGGAGCGGCGGGACGAGGTGGCGGAGGTGCGGGGGATGGCGCGGCGGGCGTTCGACCCCGCCGTGGAGGGGTGGGAGAAGGTTTCGTATCGGCGGGGGGACATTCTCGATCGGGGGTCGTTGGCGGCGCTGTTCGACGGGGTCGATGTGGTCGTCCACCTCGCCTTCGCGATCTTCGGTGGGCGCGAGGAGACGCGGCGGGTGAACCTCGAGGGTTCGCGCAACGTCTTCGAAGCCGCCGCCGCGGCTGGGGTCGAGCGGCTCGTCTACACCTCCTCGGTCGCCGCTTACGGCTTTCATCCTGAGAACCCCCAACCGATCACGGAGGCGGTCCCGGCGCGGGGAAGCGACGGCTTCTACTACTCGGCGCAGAAGGCCGAGCTGGAGGCGACGCTGACCGAGGTGGTTGCGACCAGCGAGCTCGACGCCTACGTCTTCAGGCCCTGTGTGGTCGCCGGCCCGCGAGCGACGATGCTGATCCGCCAGACGGTCAGCGCCGGCCGCCTCGGCGACCCGCTGCCCGGCCTGCGCCGCCAGCTCGGCCGCCTGCCGCTGCCGGCGCCGGTCCTGCCCGATCCCGGGGTCGTGCTCCAGCTCGTCCATCACGACGACGTCGCCGCCGCGCTCGCGGCCGCGGTGATCGGCGCCGGCCCGCCCGGCGCCTACAACCTCGCCGGCGTCGGCGAGGTCGGCGTCCCCGAGATCGCCCGCTCGATCGGTTGGCGCTCGGTCCGTGTCCCGGGCCCCCTTGCCGATCTCGGCACCGCCACCGCCGGCCGCGTCAGCTTCCTCCTGCCCGAGCTCGAGTGGGCGACTGCCCTGGCGACGCCGGTCCTGATGGATTCCTCAAAGGCCCGCCGCGAGCTCGGCTGGAACCCCCGCTACGACGCCGCCGAAACGCTCCTTCGCACCGCCGTCGCCGCCCGCGAGGAGGGCCTGCTCGACTGACTTCGAACCGTCAGGCGACGATCGAGAGCGAAGCGGGAAGGACGCCGAGGGTGACCGCGGTCCGATCGCCGATGTAGTCGCCGTCGACCTGGACCGGGAAGGGCCGCGGCGCGCCCCGCTTGTCCTCGGAGGCTGAGGTGACGGTGGCGGCGGAGACGTTGTCGAAGTGGACGACCTGCTTGTGGCCGGCGGCGGTCTTGCCGGAGAGCAAGCGTGCGATCAGGGTCGGCATGTCGCGCTGGGCGGCCCGTTTGAGGACGGCCAGCGAGATCGTTCCGTCGTCGATCGCGATCCCCTCGCAGACGCGGATCGGTTTCGCCCCGAAGTAGGTCAGCGGGTCCGAATTCTGGGCGATCGCGGTGACCCCCTCGGCCGAGCTGCCATTGACCTCGACCCGCATCCGCGGCGCCTTCAGGAGATAGCGCCGGTAGAAGCCCGAGATCCCCGCCCAGCTGTAGTAATAGGGACCGGCTTTCGCCTTCAGCTTCGGGTTTTCGTCGACCCGGCGGACGACGGTTGCGTCGATTCCGACCCCGCAGGCAAAGACGAAGTAGCGCTCGTCGACCTTGCCCAAGTCGATCCGGCGCGGCTGCCAGTCGTCGGCCAGCGAAAGCAGGTGCTCGGTCGCATCGACGACGTCGTTGGGGATCCCGAGCATGCGACAGACGACGTTGGTCGACCCCCCCGGCAGGATCGCCACCGGCAGGTCCGACCCCGCCAGCCCGTTGGCCACCTCGTTCAAGGTCCCGTCGCCGCCGAAGGCGACGACGACGTCATAGCCCTTGTCGCACGCTTCGCGGCTCAGCTCTGTCGCGTGGTTCTGCGCCTGGGTCGAGACCGCCTCGACCTCGAACCGCCCCTGCAGCGCGTAGACGACCAGGTTCCGCAGCCGATCGGAGACCGTCGTCGCATACGGGTTGACGATGATCAGCATCCGCTTCTTCGCGGGTTTCTTGTGCCGGCGGGCGAGGATGTGGGCGGTCACGCGCCGCGCAGCGTATTCGCTCCTGCGATGCTTCCGCGCCATGGATTGCTTCTGCGGCTGCGGGGCCAAGCTTCCCAGTCGCCTGATCGATGCGAACTTGGTTGCCGGCCGCGTCGCCCTCGACCTGCTGGCCTGGGACAAAGTGCGCTCGCAGGGCCGGCTTGGAGCCGATCGCGTGGAGCTGGAATCGGTGATCGCCCGCGGGGAAAACTGCTATGGCCGTCTGGCCCTGCTCCTGCATGGCGAAGGCCGGGAGTCCTCGGTCAAGGAGTCGGAGGCCTGGCTGACGGAGTCCTTCGACCACCGGGTCGACCGCCGCGAGATGACGACGAAGGGCTCGATCCTCAGAGAACCGACGCTGACGCTCGACGAGACCGACTACGAGGCCCTTGACCGCAAGCAGCCGGGGCAGAGCTTCTCGCGGACCGCCGAGCCGGCGGCAGTGGATGGACGCAGCTCACCCGACGTCGCCGATCAGCTCGAGCGCCTCAGCCGCCTGCACGCCGAAGGCGTCCTCAGCGACGAGGAGTTCGCCGCCGCGAGTCGGCGGGTTGAGTCCTCCTGAGCGGGTTTTCGGGCGCGCCAATCGGCGCATGCGCCGAATCACGAGGCTGGCTTTCCAGGGAGTTTGTCGCTGGCTGCCCGGCCCAGGCAACTGCGGAGCCGGTTCGACTTGACCTCGCTTCCAGGTAGCGAATAGAACGGCGCGGGGCGGGGAACGGGAGAAGCGCGACGGAGGTGGGAGATGCGGCAGGTCAGGATCAGCAGGGCACAACGGACGTCCCTGGTCGGGGGCGCGATGCTTTTGGCGGCCCTCGTTGCCGCGTCCCTCGCGGTCCAGGGCTCCCGCGCCGCAGGGGTGAGCGCCCCAACCGCGCGGGCGAACGTGGAAGCCCGGGTCGCCCGCAGCGATCTTCCCGGCAGGCTCGAAGCCGCGCTTGGAAGCGAATTCGGCGGCGTCTGGTACGAACCGACGGGCGCCGCGCTGCACGTCGGAATCGCTTCACCTGAGGCTCGCCAAGAGGCTGAAGCAGTCGCGGCGCAGGCGGGCCTCGCGGACGACGTGGCCCTGACTTCCGTCGACTCGACCTCGGCGCAGCTCAACACGGCGCAGCGGCGTTGGGACCAGCGCCTGAGCGGCCTCTTCGCGCGGGGCGCGGTCACCACGTCGGTTGCCCCCGACAGCAACGCAGTGGTGGTCGAACTTGCGAGCTCGGTGCCCGGGTCGGTTCGGACCGCCCTCGCCCGCGAAGCGGCGACGGATCCGGTCGAGGTTCAGATCCAGCGTCTCCCCGACTCGCACCTCGGTGCGCAGCCGTTTGCGCGGTGCGCCGCGTTGGCCGCCAAATTCAAGGCCTACTGCAACCCGACGCTGGTCTCCGGCGTCAGCATCGACGACGAAAAAGAAGTGGAACAGAAAGGCGACTGCACCGCTGGGCCGCTGGCAATCAGGCACGAACCCCCGAGCGAAGCCGCATCCACAGAAACGTTCCTGCTGACGGCAGGCCACTGCCTGACCGGCGAAGGAGCGGTCGGCAAGAAATGGTTCGCCTTCGAAAAAGGCGGCAAAGCGGGGGAACGGAAAAAAATCGGGGTCGCGTCCGCGGCGCTGATCACAGAACTGAAAGTCGGGGTAGACGTCGGAGTGATCCCACTCGAAGCCGAACCGTGGAAAACCGCAGCGAATCCCCCGCTGAAACCCGTCATCGCCAGCTGGAACGCTGGGAAAGAATCCGAACCGTTCCCGGTGATCAAACAGGTCGCCCCGGTGAAAGAAGCGAAAACGTGCTTCTCCGGGCAGCGATCGGGGACTCAGTGCGGGAAAATCACCGCCACCGGAAAAACGATCCCGATCATGGGGATAGTCGAAGGCAAAGAAGTCCAGATCGGGGAATGGGTTCAGGCCTACGAAGTGGCGCTGACGACCGGTAAAGGCGGGCAGGGCGACAGCGGCTCCCCGTTCTTCTCGGAAGCGCCCTTCAAAGAAAAATCCGAAGGCGACGTGGAAGGCATCCTCGTCGGCGGCTTCGGCGAAGAAAGCGAAACGGTGATCGCTCAGCCGCTCTCTTTCCTGCTCGAAAAACTGAAAGCCCTGAAAGGCCTCGACTACGAACTGCTGACGACGGCGAACGAAAAACGGATGTGAGCGAGGTCAGGCCGCTTCGTAGCGGATGACCTGGCCGTCGTCGAGTTCGCGGACGCGGCCTTCGTTGACGAGGATGTCGGCGTGGCCGATCACCTCGGAGAGGGTGAGGAAGGCCTGGGTGACGGCGACGTTGCCCCAGATCGCCTGGGCCAGCTCGTGGCCCGTTTGTGTGCGCTCCGCGATCAGGCCGTGGATCTTCTCCTTGCGGCGCTCGTGGGAGGCGAGGCGGGTGTCGATCAGGGCGACGTGGTCGGTGATCGGCTCGCCGTGGCCGGCGAGCAGGATCTCGGCCGGCATCTCCCGCGTCTTCTTCATCGACTCGATGTAAGTGACCAGCGCCTGGGTGCGGCGCTTGGAGCCGTCGAGCGGGCGGCTGATCAGCGGGTTGGAGGAGATGTGGGAGAGCAGGTGGTCGCCGACGAGGAGGAGTTTGCGGTCCTCGTCCCAAAAGAGGGTGTCGGAGGGGCTGTGACCGGGCCGGTGCAGGACCTGGAGGCGACGGTCGCGCAGGGCGATCTCGCCGCCGTCGTCGAGCGGCCGCGTGACCGTCACGTGCGAGCCCCAGCTGCGGAAGCTGCGGGAGACGCTCTGCAGGGCGACCGTGACTTCCTCGGGGATGCCGTTGCGCAGCATCACCTCGACCGCGAACTGGTCCTCCTCCTCGGCATCCTCGTCGAAGGCCGCCAGGCGGTTTGCCGCGGCTCCGAGCGCAGCCACCTCGGCACCCGAGTGCTCGACCAGGATCTCGACCAGGCCGAGGTGGTCGATGTGCTGGTGGGTGACGATGATCAGCTCCAGATCCTCGATCGCGTGCCCGTGCTCGGCGAGCATCCCGGTCAGCTCGTCGAGCGACTTGCCCGAGTTGGGGCCGGTGTCGACCAGGGTCAGCGGCTCGTCCTCGATCAGGTAGCAGTTGACCCGTCCGACCGCGAACGGAGTCGCGATCGGCAGGCAGTGGATCCCAGCCAGCGCCGCCTGCTCCAACGCTGCCTCGGGAGTCATCGGCTCCGGCGTCACGCTCATTCCCGGATCAACCCCAGGATCTCATCGCGGCGCCGTTCCATGTCCTCGCGCGAGATCAGCGACTCGAGGTTGAGCCGCAGCAGCGGCTCGGTGTTCGAGGGGCGGACGTTGAAGTGCCACTCGGGGTAGTCGATCGAGACGCCGTCGAGGTGGTCGATCTCGGCGTCGGCGTGGAGGGCCTCGATCTCGGCCATCTTCGCGGCGCCGTCGGCTACCTCGGAGTTGATCTCGCCGGAGATGAAGTAGCGCGAGCGGAACTCCTCGATCAGCTCGCCGATCGTGCGGCCGTCGACCGAGATCAGCTCCAGCATCAGCAGCGCCGGGATCGTCCCCGTGTCGGCGTTCCAGAAGTCGCGGAAGTAGTAGTGGCCGGAGACCTCGCCGCCGAAGGCGGCGCTCTCCTCGCGCATCCGCGCCTTGAAGAAGGCGTGGCCGACGCGGGAGAGCGCCGAGCGGCCTCCCTCGGCGGCGACCAGGTCGGGGACGGCGCGGCTTGAGCGGGGGTCGTAGAGAATCGTCGCGCCGGGGTTCTTGGCCAGCACCGAGCGCGCCAGCAGCGCGCAGATGAAGTCGCCGTCGCAGAACTGGCCGCTGCCGTCGATGAAGAAGCAGCGGTCGGCGTCGCCGTCCCAGGCGATGCCGAGGTCGGCGCCGGTCTCGCGCACTCGGTCGATGATCATCTGCCGGTTCTCGGGCAGCAGCGGGTTCGGCTCGTGGTCGGGGAACTCGCCGTTGGGCTCGAAGTACATTCGCTCGAGGTCGAGGCCGAGCGTGTCGAGGATCGGCCCGACCATCGGCCCCGCCATCCCGTTGCCGCCGTCGACCACGACCTTCATCGGCTTCACCTTCGAGGGATCGATGAAGGAGAGGGCGTGGGCGCGGAACTCATCCCAGACGTCGACCTCTTCGAAGGAGCCGCCGCCGGGAGCGTGGCCGAGTCCAGCCTCGATCTCGGCCTTGACGTCACCGATGCCGGCGTCGCCGGAGAGCGGCAGCGCGCCCTCACGGACCAGCTTCACCCCGGTGTAGGCCTTTGGGTTGTGCGAGGCGGTCACCATCGCGCCGCCGTCGAGCTGGCGCGAGCCGACCAGGTGGTAGAGCATCTCGGTCGCGACCATGCCGGCGTCGAGTACGGTGACGCCCTCGAAGATCAGCCCGTCGCGCAGCTCCGCCGCCATCGCCGGCGCGGTCAGCCGCATGTCGCGGCCGAGCCCGACGCGCAACTCGCTCGGCGCCTTGCCACGCAGGCGGGCGAGGACGCGGGCGAAAGCCCGGCCGATCGCGTGCGCGGTCGTCTCGTCCATCTCACTGCCGTACAGGCCCCGGATGTCGTAGGCCTTGAAGATGCCAGGATTTACGTGCTCCGCTCCCGCGCGGGCACGCTCATCATCACCGGAAGTCACGTGCCCGCGCTCCCGCGTCCGCGCGTAAATCGCATCAAAATGATCCTTTCAGTGCGGCGTAGCTTTCTTCGATCGTCTGCGGCATCACTTTGGTGTCGGCGATGACCGGCATGAAGTTGTTGTCGCCCGCCCAGCGGGGGACGACGTGCATGTGGATGTGATGCTCGACCCCGGCGCCCGCGACCCGGCCCTGGTTGAAGCCGACGTTGTAGCCGTGCGGCTGGTAGGCGTCCTCGAGCCGCTCCATAGCCCGCTGCGCGAAGCCCATCATCTCTGCCAGCGTCTCGGCCTCGACCTCCTGCAGGCGTGCCACGTGCCGATAGGGGGCGACCATCAGGTGGCCGTTGGTGTAGGGGAAGAGGTTGAGGATCACGAAGCTGTGCTCGCCGCGGTGGACGATCAGGTTCGCCTCGTCATCGTCGGCGCCCGGCTTGGCGCAGAAGATGCACTCCTCCTCGTTGTCCTTCGACGCGTCCTTCACGTAGGCGAGGCGCCAGGGCGCCCAGATCCGGAAATTGGCCACAGCCCGGAGGCTATAGCCAACGCCGCCGGCGGAAGTAGAAGACGAGGCCGATCAGGATCAGCGCCATCACGCCGAGGACGGTGAAGAAGCCGGCCTCGTTGTGTTCGAACGGGACCCAGGAGTTCATCCCCATGATGCTCGCGATCAGGGTCAGCGGCAGGATCACGACGCTGATCGAGGTCAGCACGCGGAGGATGTCGTTGAGGCGGTGGGAGATCACCGACTCGTTGGTCTCCTCGAGCGCCTCGGCGACCTCCTTGTAGTTCTCGAGGATGTCCCAGATCCGCTCGTGCGCGTCGATGATGTCGTCGAAGTAGATCTCGAGGTCGAGGTCGCTCGCCAGGTAGCGTTGCTTGACTTTCTCCAGGTCGCGCAGGACCGGCCGCTGCGGGCGGATCACTTTGCGGAAGTTGATGATCTCCTGCTTGACGTTGGAGATGTCGCGGACGACTTCGTCGGCGCGTTCCTCGAAGATGTCGTCCTCGAGCGCGTCGAGCTTGTTGCCGATCTTGCGCAGCATCGGGAAGCAGTAGTCGAAGCTGTCGTCGACGAGCCGGTATAGGAGGTACCCCGAGCCGCGCGAGAAGAGCTGGTCGCGCAGCTCCTCTTTGCTGCCGCAGCGCTCGAACAGGTACTCGACCGGCTGCAGCGGCTGGTTGGGGATCGTCACCACGTAGTCGGAGCCGACGAAGAGGTCGAGCTCGCCGGTGCCAAGGCGGCCGGCGGCGCGGTCGAAGACCGGCAGGTGGAGGACGATGAAGAGGTAGTCGTCGTAGACGTCGATCTTCGGCCGCTGGTTGCGCGAGAGCACGTCCTCGAGGTCGAGCGCGTGGAACTCGAAGTGCTCCTCGAGCCAGGCACGCTCCAGCGAGCCGGGGTGCTCGATGTTGATCCAGCGCAGGCCGGGGCCGTCGATCTGCTCGACGTTCGGGGTCTGGGGCTCAGGCGCCGGCGGTGGCCCGATCAGCTCGCCGCGCCGGGTGGACCGCCGCAGCCGTGGTTTCGGAAGGTTCGGCATCGGGCGGGCCCATCTTCTCGTCGTGCAGCGGCGTCATCGTGAACGAAGGTTAGCCGCCGCGTCAGTTCGCAACGGTCCCGGGGGTGCCTGGTAGGCTTCTCCCAACATAAGCGCCACATCTAGAGGGGTGGAGGGACTGGCCCAGTGAAGCCCCGGCAACCACCTCGGACCATCGGTTCGAGGGGAGGTGCCAACTCCAGCAGACCGCGATAGCGGGTCCTGAAAGATGTGGGGGACGTCCGATCGGACCTCGCCCCACGTGGCGGAGGTCTTTTTTGAGGGAAACGAGGATCGGATGTCAATCGAAAGCCTGAAGTGCAAGGAGTGCGGCAGTCCAGCAGAGCTGGGCGCCAACTACGTCTGTGAAAACTGCTTCGGTCCGCTCGAGGTCGCCTACGACTACAGCGGGCTGGACGCGGCCGAGGTGAAGCGGCGGATCCAGGCCGGCTCGCAGGGGATCTGGCGCTACGCCGACTTTCTGCCCTTCGAGGGCCGTCCCAACGACCCGCTGGAGCCGGGGCTGACGCCGCTGGTCCGTGCCGACCGCCTCGCCGAGCGGCTCGGGACCGAGGCCGAGATCTGGATCAAGAACGACGCCGCCAACCCGACCCACTCGTTCAAGGACCGGGTCGTCGCCGTCGCCGTCGCCAAGGCGCAGGAGCTCGGCTTCTCGACCGTCGCCTGCGCTTCCACCGGCAACCTCGCCAATGCCGTTGCCGCGCACGCCGCCGCCGCCGGCCTCGATTCCTACGTATTCGTCCCGGCCAACCTCGAGGAGCAGAAGCTGCTCGCAACCGGTGTCTACGGCACCAACCTGGTCGGCGTCCGCGGCAACTACGACGACGTCAACCGCCTCTGCACGCAGCTGGCCGAGACCCATCCCTGGGCCTTCGTCAACGTCAACCTGCGGCCCTACTACGCGGAGGGCTCGAAGACGCTCGCCTACGAGACCGCCGAGCAGCTCGGCTGGAGCCTGCCGGACCGGGTCGTCGCCCCGATCGCCTCGGGCTCGCTCTTCACCAAGCTGGGTCGCGGCTTCCAGGACTGGCTCGACCTCGGCCTCGTCTCCGGCTCCCTGCCGGTCTTCAACGGTGCTCAGGCCGAGGGCTGCAGCCCCGTCGCCACCGCCTTCGCCGAAGGCTGGGACGTCTGCAAGCCGCAGCGGCCGGACACGATCGCCAAGAGCCTCGCAATCGGCGACCCGGCTGACGGTCCCTACGCGGTCGAGCATGCGCGCAAGACGGGCGGTGCGATCGACTCGGTCAGCGACGCCGAGATCCGCAGCGCGATCAAGCTGCTGGCCGAAACCACCGGGATCTTCACCGAGACCGCCGGCGGCGTCACCGTCGGCGTCCTCCGCAAGCTCGCCGAGCGCGGCGACCTCGGCGCCGGCGAGCGCATCGTCGTCTACATCACCGGCGAGGGCCTGAAGACGCTCGACGCGACTCGCGATACGTTCCAGATGCACGAGATCGATCCGCACCTCGACAGCTTCGAGGCCGAGTTCCGCCAGGAGGTAGCCGCCTAATGTCCGTCACCGTGAAGATCCCGACCCAGCTGCGCGCCGCGACGGGTGGGGAGGCCGAGGTCGAGGTCGAGGGTTCGACCGTCGGCGAGGTCCTCGACGCCGTCTTCGACGCCTACGGCGACCTGCGCGAGCGGATCACCCAGGACGGCGACCTGCGCCGCTTCGTCAACGTCTACGTCTCCGGCGAGGACATCCGCTTCCAGCAGGGCCTGGAGACCGAGATCGAAGACGGTGACGAAGTGACGATCTTGCCGGCGGTGGCAGGAGGCTGAGCGCTTCGCCCCACCCAGGTGGGTAAAACTCCGCGACGATGAGACCACCGGTCGTCATCTTGTGCGGGGGACGGGGGACCAGGCTCAGAGAGCGGACCGAGTCGGTGCCGAAGGCGCTGGTCGAGATCGGCGGGCGGCCGATCGTCTGGCACGTGGTCCAGATCTACGCGGCGCAAGGATTCGACCGTTTCCTGCTCGCGACCGGGTACCTGGGCGAGGCGGTGGCCGAGTTCGCGTCGGCGCAGCGCTGGCCCGACGGGGTGGAGGTCGAGTGCGTCGACACTGGGCTCGACACGCCCACCGGAGGGCGGGTCGCGCGGCTCGGCGAGCGGCTCCGCGGCGAGACCTTCTGCGTCACCTACGCCGACGGCGTCGCCGACGTCGACCTCGACGCCCTGCTCCGCTTCCACCGCGAGGGTGCGGGGCTGGCGACGATGACCGTGGTCCGGCCGGAGCTGCAGTGGGGTGTCGCCGAGCTCGAGGGCGACCGCGTCGCCGGTTTCGCCGAGAAGCCGCGCAGCGAGCGCTGGATCAACGGCGGCTTCCTCTGCTTCGAGCCCGGCGTGCTCGACCACCTGGACCCCGACAGCGTCCTCGAGCGCGAGCCTCTGCGGCGCCTTGCCGCCGCCGGTCAGCTCCGCGCCTTCCGCCACGAAGGGTTCTGGGACTGCATGGACACCTACAAGGACGCGGTGGTGCTGAACGACCTCTGGGCCGCCGGCGAGGCGCCCTGGCGCCTCTGGGACGCAGCCCGCTCGGAGGCGCGTTGAGGCGGGCGCTGGTCACTGGAGCGCATGGATTCGTCGCCTCGCATCTGACCGCGGCGCTGCTGAGGGAGGCCGATGCGGTTCGCATCCTCGACCGCCCCGAGCCGCGGATGACCGACCTCGGAGCCCCGCGCCGCTCGGGGCTCGACCTGCTCGGGATCCGAGGCGAGGTCGAGGTGGTCGAGGCCGACCTGCGCGACGCGAGCGCAGTCAGCGGCGCGGTGATCGGCTGCGACGCGGTCTTCCATCTCGCGGCGCAGACGATCGTCGGGGTCGCTCGCACCGCGCCGCGGGAGACGCTCGAGACCAACGTGCTCGGCGCCTGGAACGTGTTCGAAGCCTGTCGCGGCGCCGCGGTCGAGCGGGTCGTCTTCGCCTCCTCCGACAAGGCCTATGGGACCAGTCCCGAGCTGCCCTACCGCGAGGACTTCCCGTTGCGCGCGGCCAACACCTACGACGCGAGCAAGGCAGCCGCCGACGTGATCGCCCGTAGCTACGCCCGGGCCCACGGCCTGCCGCTGGCGGTGACGCGCTTTGCCAACGTCTACGGCGGCGGCGACCTCAACTTCTCGCGGCTGATCCCGGAGACCGTCGTTGCGGTTCTCGATGGCCGGCGGCCGGCGATCCGCTCCGACGGCAGCCCCGAGCGCGACTTCCTCCACGTCGACGACGCGGTCGCCGCCTACCTGGCGATCGCCGCCGTGCTCGACGTCGACGCCGAAGCGCATGGCGAGGCGTACAACGCCGGCGGCGAGCGGCCCCACTCGGTGCGCGAGGTGGTCGACCTGGTCGCCGCTGCCGCGGGATCGGGGGTCGAGCCGGAATACCTGGGCGAGGGGACGCCGGACGGCGAGATCGATCGCCAGTACGTCGACTCGGCCAAGCTCCGGGAGCTGACCGGCTGGGCTCCGCGGGTCGGGCTGGAGGACGGCCTCGAGCGAACCCTGGCCTGGTACCGCGAGCACCCGGAGGCGCGCCCGTGAGCGGCACCACCCGGCACGCCTACGAAGTCCTCGCTCCCCGCTACGACGAACTGACCGCGGCCAACGACTACGAGTCCTGGTTCTCGATGCTGTTACCCGAGCTGGGGCGGCGCGGGCTGAGGCGCGGGCGGGCCCTCGACGTCGGCTGCGGCACCGGCCGCGCCTTCGAGCCGCTGCTCGCTCGCGAGTGGGCCGTTTGCGGCGTCGACGCCTCGCCGGCGATGCTGGAGCAGGCGCGGCGAAAATTCGGCGACCGGGTGACCCTGGCGACAGCCGACGCCCGCGAGCTGCCGGTCTACGGCGAGTTCGAGCTCGTCATCTCCCTCAACGACGTGCTCGGCTACTGCACCGAGGACGGCGACCTGAAGCGGGTGCTGGCGGGAATGCGCGCGAATCTGGCCGACGGCGGCCGGATCTGCTTCGACCTCGGCACGCTCTGGCTCTTCCGCGCCTACCTCACGGGCGGCGACTCGGAGTGGATGGGCGATCCCCGATTGCACTGGCGCAGCCTCGGCGGCACCGCCGAGCCGGGCACGATCTTCGAAAGCGAAGTCTTCGGCGAGGGTCTCGCCACCCACGTCCATCGCGAGCGCCACTGGACGCGGGAGGACGTGATGGAGGCGATCGACGCGGCTGGTCTCGAATGCCTCGGGGAGATCGGCCACAACGAGGTCGAGGGGAAGATCGTCTTCAGCCAGACCCCCGACGAGGAGCGCGACCACCGCGTGATCTACGTGGCCGGCGCCGCCTGACCATCGCTACGCTGGCCCGATGTGCGGCCGCTTCACCGTCACCACCAAGGACACGAAGAAGATCGCCGACCGGTTCCAGGTCGAGCTCGAGAAGGCCCTCGCGAGGGGCGGAGGAGGGGGCGCGAAGGAGAGCGTCGCCGAGGGGTCTGCGACGGCGAAGGCCGACGGCGGCGAGAAGCGCGAGAAATCGCCCCCCGGCCTCGGCCGCTTCAATGTCGCCCCGACCCAGGAGATCCTCGTCGTCCGCGCCTCTCCCGACCCTGAGCAGGCCGCCGCCGGCGAGCGCGAGGCGCGGCTGATGCGCTGGGGGCTGGTCCCGGTCTGGGCCAAGGACCTCAAGGTCGGCTACAAGATGATCAACGCCAAAGCCGAGAACCTCGACTCCAGCCGCGCCTACGCGCCGCTGGTCGGCAAGTTCCGCCACCGCTGCCTGATCCTCGCCGACGGCTTCTACGAGTGGATGCGGGCCGAGGACCCCAAGCAGCCGCGCCAGCCCTGGCGCTTCACGGTCGACGGCGGCGAGCCGTTCGCCTTTGCCGGCCTCTGTACGCGCAAGGAGTGGAGCGATCCCGAGGATCGCGGGTACGACGAGGACGGCTATCTCTATAGCTGCACGATCGTGACGACGACGCCGAACGAGGTTGTGGCGCCGGTCCACAACCGGATGCCGACGATTCTGCCCAGCGCCGAGGCAGAGGCTGCCTGGCTGCGTCCCGACCTCAGCGCCGAGGACGCGATCGCGATGTGCGGGCCGCTCGACGCGGCGCGAATGCAGGGCGCGCCGGCCAACCCGAAGCTGAACAAAGTCGGCAAGGGGATGGAGGAGGGTCCGGAGCTGCTCGTCGCCCCGCAGGAGGCGGCCTGAGCCTCAGCCTTCGGCTTCTTCCTTTTCCTCTTCGACTTCTTCGCGCCGTTCGGCGTTTTCTTCTTCGGCTTCTTCGTTGATCGGCGGCGAGATCTTCGGCAGGGAAGCGGCGGTCCTGGTCGTCGCCTTGCCCTTGCTCGTTTCCAGGGTGCAGCTGATCGTCGCCCGCGGCACGGTCGCTTTCGCTTTCCAGACGCTGTAGAAGGGCAGCTTGACGTCGACCGCGGGCTTGCCTTTGGGGAGCAGGTACTTGAGCTGTCCGGGGCCGGTTTCGTATTCCGGCCAGACGAGCTTGACGCCCTGGATCGTGCTGAAGTGCGGCTGTTCGATGTCGCCCACTTCGAGCACCGCGAGTTCGCCGCCGTGGGAGCTGAACTGGAGCAGCACCGTTTCCGGGATTTCCTGGCCCCAGATCCCGGCTTCGGAGGAGCGCGGGTAAAGAGCGCGCAGCCCTTCCCCCGAACGGGCGATTTCGGTCTTCGGTTCCTTCACCTTGGTTGCGCAGAGGACCGCGCCGTCGCCGATCGGCGCCCCCTTGCTGATGTTCAGCTGGGTGGCGACCCGGAACAGCGAATAGCCGCTGTAGTTGGATCCCGTTGCCATGATCCTGCCTTCGGTCAGCTGCATCGTGCCGCCGCCCCCCGGCACCTCGGTCGGCTTCGAGTCGGGGAAGGTCTTGGCCTGGACGAATTCGAGGTGGGCGGCTTCGCCGTCGCCCTTACCGGTCGCGAGCAGGGCGGCGGCGACGGTGGCGATCAGGCCGACCGCGACGACGGCGAGCACGCCGCGCGGCATCCGCGAGTCCTGGGGCGCCTCGTTCATCCGCACGCGACAGTATTGGAATCGGTGGCGCCAAGGCGGCTCTGGGCGCTCCGACGGGGGCGCCAGCGGGTTGTAGTCGGCGTGAAGGCTCTATTCCTGCTCGAGCAAGAAGTCGAAACAGATCGCTGGGTCCCGGTCGGCCTGGTCGAGGCGGAGAGCCAGGCGGCGCTCGCCGAGGCCAGCGCCGGCCTTGCCGAGAGGCTGGTCCCGGGCCGCTTCCGCTGTCTGCCGGCGGATCGGGTCGGTGCCTGGCACTACCTCGAGTTCGACCCCGACGGCGTCCTCCTCGACACCCTGCTCTAAAGCCGCTGAGCAGCCCCCCGCCAAGCGGGTGGTTCCGCTTTGCCTGTGGCGGCTGGTCTGGAAGCATCGGCCGGGCGTCGGGCGCTCCCCTCCCAAATGCGCCCGCGTATGAGCAAAGCCGCATGCGATAGCGCATATCCCTGTGGCTTCAGCGGCCCCGTGGCTTCCCCGGCCCGGGGCCGCTTCTTTGTTGCATCCGTCACAGATCGGCCGTCCGCATCTGAAACGCCGTGCCAGCGGGTACCGTGCGGTGTATGGCGAGGAAGGTGTCACCGATCCACGCAACCGAGATCCACGCCCGCACAGCCACCGTCCACGGCCGCTCGGTCAGCTACCTGGAGGCCGGCCAGGGCGACCTCGTGCTGCTGATCCACGGGATGGCGGGCAAGGCAGACAACTGGCGCGAGGTGATCGAGCCGCTGGCGCTCGCCAACACGGTGATCGCCCCGGACTTCCCCGGGCACGGCGAGTCGGAGCCGGGCGCTGGGGACTACTCGCTCGGCAGCCTCGCGAGTGGTTTGCGCGACCTGATGCTGGCACTGGGCCACGAGCGGGCGACGCTGGTCGGCCACTCGCTGGGGGGCGGCGTCGCGATGCAGTTCACCTACCAGTTCCCGGAGATGGTCGAGCGGCTGGCGCTGGTCTCCAGCGGCGGCCTCGGCCCCGACGTCAGCCCGATCCTGCGCGCCGCGGCGCTGCCCGGAGCCGACCTCTTCATCGCCGCCACCGCCGGCGTCGGCCGCAGCGTCGGAGCGCCGCTCGGGCGCGGCCTGCGGGCGCTCGGCCTGCGCCCGAGCACCGACGTGGCCGAGGTGGTCAGCGGCTATGGCTCGCTCGCCGACGGTGAGCGGCGTCGCGCGTTCCTGGCGACGCTGCGTGCGGTCGTCGGTACCGACGGCCAGCGCGTCGCGGCGCTCGACCGCCTCTACCTAGCCGCGGACCTGCCGGTGCTGATCCTCTGGGGGTCGAACGACCCGATCATCCCCGCCTCCCACGCCGAGGCGGCGCACACGGCCTTGCCCAACAGCCGCCTCGAGATCCTCGAGGGCGTCGGTCACATGCCGCAAATCGAGCGCCCCGGCGCCTTCGCCGCCGCCCTTCAGCGCTTCCTCGCCGAGACCGAGCCCGCCCGCTTCGACCGCAAGCAGTGGCGGGCCCAGTTCAAGACCGCGTAAGGACGCGCCCGACAGGATTCGAACCTGTGGCCTCTTCCTCCGGAGGGAAGCGCTCTATCCAGCTGAGCTACGGGCGCAGAGGTGACAGCTTAGTCAGTCAGACCCGACGCCGGCCGGGCGAACGTATGTTCCATCCGAACGCAGACATAAGACTTCACCATGGGCGGTGCGACCAGGGGAAACGAGGGCGAGGCAATGATCCTCGCTGGTTTGGTGCGCCGCGGCTTCAACGTCTCGGTCCCGTTTGGCGGCGGGCAGCCTTATGACCTGATCGTGGATCTGGGCGCCTCCGCATACCTCAGGGTCCAATGCAAGATGGGCTGGGAGACCAAAGGGTGCATTTCCTTTAATAGCCGAACCACGGATCACGGGCGAGGCCGACAGCCCTACCTTGGGTTGGCGGACATCTTCGGTGTGTATTTCCCAGTGGGCGACTCGATCTACCTCGTGCCAGTCGCGATCGCGTCGGGGTATGGAGTCCGGCTGCGCTTGTCGGACCCTCGAAACAACCAGAGGAAGGGAATTCGCTTTGCTGCCGACTACGCGCTCGACCGATGGACCCATGCGGACCTGAGAGGGCTTGTGGCTGGCGCTTGAGGTTGGTGAAGCACCCTGTGGGGGCCATTTCCCCGTAGGCTCGCCGCCGTGGATCTTGCGGCGATATTCCTCGGCACCGGCGGCTCGGTGCCCTCGGCGCGGCGCTCGACGGCGGCGGTGCTGCTGGCGCGCGGGGGGGACCGGCTGCTTTTCGATTGCGGCGAAGGCACGCAGCGCCAGATGCAGCGCTCGTTGGGGCTGACCCAGGTCGACGAGATCTACCTCACCCACTTCCACGCCGACCACATCCTCGGCCTGCCTGGGCTGCTCAAGTCCTATGACCTGACCGACCGCGAACGGCCGCTGGCGATCCACGGGCCGCCGGGGCTGCGCGAGCTGTTCAAGGTCCTCGGTCCGCTGGTCGGGCGACTCGGGTTCGGGCTCGACCTGGTCGAGCTCAACCCCGGCGACGTCGTCGGCCACGACGACTACGAGGTGCAGGCCTTCGAAGCCAAGCACGGGGTCCGTGCCAACGGCTACGCCCTGGTCGAGGACGAGCGGCCCGGGCGCTTCGACCTGGCGGCGGCGAAGGCGGCGGGTGTCGCCGAAGGCCCCGACTTCGCCCGGCTACAACGTGGGGAGGAGGTCGAGGGATCTCAGGGCACGGTCGCCCCCGAGCAGGTGATGGGGGAGAGCCGGGCCGGCCGCACGGTCGTCGTCACCGGTGACACCGCGCCCTCGCCGCAGACGGTCGCCGCCGCCGCCGACGCCGAGCTCCTGATCCACGACGCCAGCTTTGCCGAGGAGGACGTCCAGCGCGCCGCCGAAACCGGCCACTCGACCGTCGGCCAGGCCGCCGCCGTCGCCGCCGAGGCGCACGTGAAGCTGCTCGCCCTCGTCCATATCTCCTCCCGCTACCACGTCGGCAAAGTGCTCGAGGAGGCGACCGAGGTCTTCGACCGCACGGTCGCTCCCAAAGATTTCGACGTCATCGAAATCCCGTTCCCCGAGCGAGGAGAACCCCAGCTCGTACCCAATGGGGCCGCGGAGAACGGCGGCTCGGGGTAGGTCCTCGACGCAGCCTCCCCGCTGTTACTGCGACGAGGACCTACCCCGAGC
>Ga0335070_10001039_pt1 | contig 31854 bp, 20 predicted proteins | sample Lox_Sample_13_FD_206722 | JGI IMG/M metagenome (GOLD analysis project Ga0335070, IMG submission 206722) | Soil microbial communities from Loxahatchee National Wildlife Refuge, Florida, United States - Lox_Sample_1.3 | ecosystem: Environmental > Terrestrial > Soil > Wetlands | place: USA...
GCTCCAGTCGATCAGTCGGCATCCGACCCCTGATGTGATGTGGCCGGGACGACCGGTCCTGCAGGCCTTCCTCGCCTTGGGACCGATACCGCGCCAACCACACGTACGCCCGCCGCTCGCTCATCCCCGATGCCTCCGCAGCCTCCCGAACCGTCCATCCCAGCTTCCTCACCCGCTCCACCAGCACCGCTCGACTCGCGGGACAGCTTCGGGCATTCTGGTGCAGGTCCATCCTTGTCTCCTTCCGTGCTGCAGGTTTAGCCACCCACAGCATGACGGAAGTGACTTGGATGGACCACTCCCTTCACTGAACAACCTCGTGAGATTCCACAGCTAGCCCGCCCCGGACGGCCGGTGCCCCTGGGTGGAGGACGGCTCGGCACTGGCGCGCCTACTGGAAGAGGCTCCTGCGGTACTGGGCGGGCGCTTCGCTGGTCCAGCGCTTGAACGCGCGGTAGAAGGCGGTCGAGTCGGCGAAGTGCAGAAGGTAGGCGATGTCGCTGATGCTCAGCCCGGCATCGCCAATGTGCTTGAGAGCAAGGTCGCGGCGGACCCCGTCGACTAACTTCGAGTACGAAACACCGGTCCCGGCCAGTCGCCTTTGCAGTGTCCGCTCGGAAACGTGGACCACGTCGGCTGTCGACCGGAGCGAAGGCAACTCCTTTGCCATCTGGCGTGCGATCGTGGAAGATACCGACGCGAGCACGTCGTTGCGACCGGGCAGCGATACGAGGAGCGAGTCGGCATACCGGGTCACGACCGTGAGCAGTCGCGAGTCCGAATGCACATGCGGCAAGTCCAGAACGGACGGCGCAAACCGCATTTCGTTCTCGGTTGCGCCGAAAGTGATGGGACAGCCGAAGACCCGCGCGAGCTCGCGATCGCTGTCGTGACGCTCGTGTTGAAATGTCATTTGGTCGGGCGTCCAGTGGGTACCGCTCGCCTGTCGGCTGCGCACGAGTAGGAGCGTCAGGGAAAACTCATCGTACTGCGGCGCCGGCACGGGCACCCGGCTTGAGAGACGGGCGATGCGCGGTTCGACAACGAGGTGCAGGTTGGAACGGTCATTGATCAGGCGGACGTAACTCGTGAGGAGCCTGAGGCCCTCACCAACCGTGGCTGCCGTCGAGAGCACGTAGTCGAAGACGTCGTAGGCCCCCGTCGGGAGCGCCTCGGCGGCATGCACTCCAAAGGAGGGGTCATGGGCGGCTTCCGCTGCCGCCTCCCATAGCCGCCGAACGCTCTCGTGCGGTAATCGGTTGTCAACCCGTGCCATGGCTTCCCGCGAAAGCTGCGCCGCCGTCAGTACGGGCTCGACGTCGATGTCGCGCTTGCCGAGCGCGTCGACCGCTGCCCTTGCGGGCAGGACCGAGACCGTCTCCTTGGGTTTCATGTTGGCGCCTCCGGCCGATTCTTCTGTCGCCCACCGCAATTGACGGCCATCCTAGGTCGACCCTAGGTTAGCGTGGTTCCCGAAAGGAGGGGAGCGATGGACAAGATGCTCGTAACCGTGTTCGACAACGAGAGCAAGGCGTATGAGGGTTCCAGGATTCTGAAGGAGCTGGACGCAGAGGGCGCCATTGGTCTCTACGCGACCGCCGTGGTCGCGAAGGACGCCGGCGGAAAGGTGGCCGTCAAACAGGCGACCGACGAGGGTCCGCTCGGGACCGCGGCGGGTCTGTTTGCTGGCAGCCTGCTGGGACTCCTCGGTGGTCCGGTGGGACTCGCGGTCGGGGCTGGCGTCGGGACCCTCGGAGGTGCCGTGTACGACCTGGCGCGAGTCGGCGTCAACGGCGATTTCCTCGCCGAGGTTGAGCAACAGCTGCAGCCGGGCAAGGCCGCTGTCGTCGCCGAAGTCTGGGAGGAGTGGGTGATACCGGTCGATACGCGCCTCGAGGCCGCGGGCGGCATCGTCCTGCGTCGGGCGCGCGAAGAGGTTGTGGACGCCCAGCTCGAGAGAGAGGCGGCGGCGCTCAAGGCCGAAATCGCGGCCTTGAAGGCCGAGGATGCCCAAGCGACCAAGGAGCACAAGGCCAAGCTCGAGGCGAAGATCGGCGTCGTCAAGGGCAAGCTGCGCGCGACGCAGAACCGTGCCAAGGCGACACTTGCCGCAGTGACGGAAGAAAGCGAGGCGAAGATCAAGACGCTGCAGGCGAAGCTGGCAGTGGCGCACGGAGACGCGAAGGCCAAGCTCGAGGCCAGAATCTCGGAGGAGCAGGTCAAACTCAAGCGGCGCAACGAGAAGCTGCACCAGGCGTGGGAACTTGCCAAGCAGGCACTGGAGGAATGAACGTCATGAACAGTCAAACATCATTCGACAAAACGGGGAAGCTGCGGCCGAAGTGGGGCTGGTTCCTGGCCCTGGGGATCTCGTTGCTCCTCCTCGGCGCGGTTGCGCTGATCGTTCCCTGGCTGACAACGCTCACCTCGGTGTTGGTGTTCGGGTGGCTGCTGCTCTTCGGCGGGGTCCTCGAGGTCGTTGCCGTGTTCTGGACCAAGGGGTGGCGCGACATCCTGCTTCATCTGTTTGGGGGCATTCTGAGCACCGTCGTGGGCGCCCTGATCGTGGTCCACCCTGACGCCGGAGCGCTGGGGCTGACGCTGCTCCTGGCGACGCTGTTCCTCGCCGGTGGGCTCTTCCGCATCGGCGCCGCCGTCGTGCTTCGACTGCCGAACTGGGGTTGGGCCGTGGTGGGTGGCATCGTGACGACGCTCCTGGGCGTAATCATCTGGAGGACTTCGCCGTTCTCTGCGCTCTGGGTGATCGGAATGTTCGTCGCGATCGAGTTGATGTTCCGGGGGTGGGCGTGGGTCATGTTCGCCGTTGCCGCTCGCGAGATCTCGAAGGCGGCGGGGTCCGTGTAGGGGTCGCGGCTGCAGGCGAGTACCTGAGTGCCCGCCAAGGACCTCGGGGTTTTCGGCGCGGTGTAGGGCCGAACGTAGCGACCCGGGCTGCGTGCTTGCACTCTGGGTTTTCCAATTCAGTCGGATCTGAGGCGGCAACGTCAAGGGGCCATCGCGTTGCCGCTTCTCTTTCAACTCCTGGTTCGTGGCGGAGGTCTTGGCCGTTCCACAGAGAGGGCATGAGCACTCCACGAGGCAAGAACACGGTCGGGCGGCGCTGCAGCGCTAACCTGCGACCGCCGGAGGACGGGGGATAACACGGTGCCGACACTGAACATGTGGCGGGCAGCGCTCAGCGATGCGATCGTCGCTGGGGCCGATCCTGACACGATGTGGCTGATCCCGACGAAGAGCTACTTCGAGGGCAAGGCCACGGTGCGGGATCTAGCCGAAAACCTCGAGGGGGACGAGACCGCTCTCCCGACGCAGGCCCGCGACGCACTCGAGCTCGCGATCGGCGCGACCTTCGGGGACGCTGTCCGCGCGCTGCGGTCTCGGTGGGATGGCGGGACGCAGCTGGTCCAGCTCAAGGATCCGTGGCCGGCAACCCTGCCGGGCTACGCTGCGGTTGCAGCCGAGCTCGAGCACTGCTGGGCACTCGGTCAGGGCATCGAGGACGCCTACGTGAGGGTCGAGAACGGCCGCGTCACGGGGTTTGGCGGTGTGGAGGGCCGAGCGGCGGGCGCACCGGACGGAGAGGGCCCTCGCGAAGATCGATGAATGGGAGGCTGTGGCGACGAAGGCCGGGCGAGCAGAGCTGCTCGAGCGGCGGGTGGACCCAAGACAGGCGATCCGGCTCGGGAGGGCGTTGGGCCGGAGGCGGTTTGGCGGTCCGGAGCCTCTTCCAGAGCGGGGCGCGTGCCGTCGCCCTGATCCGAGGCGGGGTAGTTAGTGTAACTACCTGATCCGAAACGCAGTTGTGGATGGCTCAAGGTCGCATATTCGGAAGTTGGGGGCCCCCGCAACCACGCGAATCCCACGGGCCACGCACTCGCGTGGCCGGTTGCTTTCTGGACGGGGGACGCGCCTCCGGCCGGGGGCGGTCCTACCGGTTGACGCGGACGACGACGAGGGTGAGGTCATCCACCTGCTCCCGGCCGGCGCGCCACGCCGCGGCCGCGCCGGAGAGGCGCTCCACGAGCTCCGCAGCGGTGCCGTCTCCGCCCTCGCGAAGGGCGCGCGCGGCCCGGTCGAACCCGAACGCGGCGCCTCCCGGGTCCTCGAGCTCGAACAGGCCGTCGCTCGCGAACAGGAGGGTGTCGCCCGGCGCGAGCGCCGCGCCGCGCTCCTCCCACGCCGCACCGAGGTGCGATCCGAGCGGCAGCCCTCCGGCGCCGAGCTCCTCAACCTCCCCGGAGGCGGCGCGACGGATCAGGACCGGCGGCATTCCGGCCGTGCACACCGCCGCCCACCGCGGCGTGACGCGCGCCAGAGCCAGGCACATGTGGAGCGGCTTCAGGTTCATCGAACGCAGCACACGGTTGCACTCCGCCGCCGTGGCGGCGAGAGTGGAGTGCCCAGTCTGGCTCGCGAACAGCGCCTTGACGGCCGTCACCATGATCCCGGCCGCGACGCCGTGGCCGGTGGCGTCGCCGATCGCCACCACGAGCCCGCCGTCGGGGTCGGCGCGGAAGTCGTAGTAGTCGCCGCCCACCTCGCTCGCGGTCGTCATCAGGGCGGCGACCTCGAGGCCCGGGACCGACGGCAGCGCGGGCGGCAGCATCGAGAGCTGGAGCGAGCGGGCCGCCTCGACCTCCGCCTCGGTGCGCGCGTGCTCCGCCTCGAGCAGGCGCTGACGCAGCTCCTGTGCGTGGGCCGCGCGCTCCTGCTCGAGCACCTGGTCCGACAGCCGCTGCACTTCCACCAGTCTCCGCTCGAGGTCGAGATTCGTGCGGGCGAACCTCCGCGCGAGAAACACCGACATCCCGACGGCGAGCGGGAGCGGGATCACCATGTAGGTGCTGTCACCCAGCGGCGCGGGCACGACCCCGACGTTCGAGAGGATGACGACCACGACCACCGCGAACTGGACCAGCATCGCCCAGAGGACGATCCCCAGGTCCGAGCGGACCACCGTGCGGCGGCTGCGCTCGACGCGCATCACCTCGATCGCCATCGCGGGGATGTAGACGTACCATGCCCGTCCGGGCAGCCTCTCGCCCACCAGTGCCGTGACGATCGCGACGGCGGCCGCGAACGCGGCGAAGAACCGCCAGCTCTTCGGGAACGGGCGTGTCTTCACCGCGTAGTAGGTGAGGAGCACGCACAGCAGACCGGCCATGACCGGGAAGATCGAGAGGCGCGCGAGCAGCTCGCGGGCGCTCTCGCTCGCGAGTTCCCGCGCCAGGCGGTTACACAGCACGACCGAAGCGAACGACACCATCCACAGCGCGTAGAAGAGGTTCTCCAACGCCCTCGGGTACGCCCAGAAGAGCGCGAGGTGGAGGAGCGCGAGACTGGCGGCGAACACGATGGAGGCGATCTCGATGATCAGCTGGAGCCGCTCCCTGGCACGGCGACCCGCGGCGCCCGCAGCCGTCTCGAGCGTGAGGCGGAACCCGGGATCGCCTCCTGCGGCCGGAGCGCCGCGGTACGAGTACCGGACCGCCAGGACATGGTCTTGACGACCCGTGAACGCCATCCCTGTCGAAGCTTCGGCGTTGAGCGCCCGATTCGCGACGGCGCCGTCCGACGGGCCGTTCGACCGCAGGAGGGCACCGCCGTCGAGAAACACATCGACGCTGCCGGGCGCCTGGACCGAGGCGACCATCGGCGCGCCGAGCAACGCCGGGTCGATGATCAGGTGGCGCCGGAACCACCCGTGACCCGGCCAGGCGCGACCGGGCGGCACGGACACGAGACGCACCGGGTCGATCGGGGTCCACGCCGAGTCGTCGAGCGATGGGTCGGCGAACGAGGGCTCGTCACCGGCGTGGAACCGCCAGGCTCGGGTCATCTCCACGACCTCGTCGTCGCGGAAGCTGGCCGGGCCCAGCTGGGACGGCCTCGGCTCCTGGGCCGAGGCGGGAGCCACCGTGCAGAAGGCAAGTGCGGCGGCGAGCAGCGTGACGGAGACCGGTCGAGCCATGGCGTCCACCGCCATCGTACAGCGGTCGCCGAGCCCGGTCGCGCTGGACTGCGACGATGCCGGGTTTCCCCTCCCGAGGCGGCTTGCTACAGTGCGGCCATGAGAGAGAAGGTCATCGTCATCACAGGGGGGTCGGGCGGCATCGGGGCAACGCTCGCGGTGCTCGCGGCGAGCCGCGGCGCGAGGCTGATCTTGGCCGCCCGCCGCGAGAAGGAGCTTCGGGAGGTCGCGGCGCGCTGCGGCCCGGGGGCGCTCGCGGTCCCGGCCGACGTCACGCGGCGCGAGGATGTGGAGCGTGTGCTCGCCGCCGCCCTCGCCCGCTTCGGGCGGGTCGACATCTGGGTCAACAACGCGGGGCGAGGGATCACCAAGCTCGTCTCGGAGCTCACCGACGAGGACCTCGACGACATGATCCGCGTCAACGTCAAGTCGGCGCTGTACGGGATGCAGGCGGTGCTCCCCCACTTCATCGGGCGCGGCCAGGGCCACATCGTCAACGTGTCCTCGATGCTCGCGCGCGTGCCGTACGCAGTGCAGCGCTCGGCCTACAGCGCGGCCAAGCACGCGCTCTGCGCACTCACCGCAAACCTCCGCATGGAGCTCGCGGAGCGGTACCCCCACATCCATGTCACGAGCGTCCACCCTGGCGTGGTCGCGACGGATTTCGGCCTGAACGCCCTGCACGGCGGGACGGACTCGCACGCGATCCCCGGCGCCCAGACTGCCGAGCAGGTCGCGGAGGTAATCGCCGGCGTGATCGAGCGGCCGCGCGCCGACGTCTACACGCGGCCCGACGGCCAGCGCATGGTCTGCGACTACTTCGCCGCCGAGGACATGGGCGAAGCCGAGCGCCGCCCGCCGTTCGTGCACCGCCTGCCCTCGAAGTAGACGCCCGCCACCCTATGGAACGCCGCTCCCCGGGGGATCGGGGCCGGTGACGTCGACCGGCGCCGAATCCCGCGCCAAGAGCCTGAAGAAGAGCGAGTCGGTCGCACCGAGGTACTGGGCCACGAACTCCTTCTTCATCGCGGGAGGGTCGTGGAGCTGGATCTGGAACAGGTTGCGCACCGAGCCCATGGACGGCAACCGGACGAGGCGGCGGCTCCATACCACCGGCCGCGCCTGCAGGCGAAGGAGGTTTCCACCGGCGAGGGCACCGACCGCCAGGACCGCCGCCACAGCGAGCGCGGCCGGGGACCTCACACCGCCGCGGAGGGCGTGCGCGGCACAGATCTGGACGACGAAGAGCGCCGGGATCGAGGCGCGCATCACGAGGTCGTTGTAGAGGCCGTAGTGGAAGAAGGGGAGCACCAGCAGCGTGAACCCGGACACCACGAGCAGAGGTCGCAGCGTCGCGGCGCGCGGGTCTCGGCTCTGCGCCCAAAGGAGGAGTACCCAGAGCGCCGCAAACTCGCACGACACGAAGAGGAGGTAGCGAGCGAAGAACGTCTCGAGCGGCATGTGCGCGGGCACGAACCAGAAGTCGGCGCGCGCGGCAGGCGTCGCGGCGGGGTGATAGCGCGAGGGAAGCGCGAGGGGTCGCATGCGCGCGCCGAAGTACGAGAGCAAAGGGACCGCGAGCGCGGCTCCGGCCAGGTTCGCGGCGGAGAGCTGCTCCCTGACGGCCGACCGAACGGGGCGGCCAGAGACGAGGACCGAGGCGAGTACGAGCGGAAGGAGGCCGATCGTCACGAACGGCGACCAGAGGAGCCCGAGGGCGGCGAGCGCCACGACCGGCGGAGCCGGGCGCGCGGGTTCGAGCCGGTCCGCGGCCAGTGCCGTCAGCAGCCACCCCCCGATCGCCTGGTTCGGGACGAAGCACAGGAGCGAGAAGCTGCCGCTGTACTGCCAGGTGCGGGCCCAATCCTGGACGAAGAACTCCGAGAATAGGCGGGTGACGCCGGACCCCGGCGGCGAGAGCGCCGCGGCTCCGAGGATGTCCATGCCGGAGAACACCACGAACAGGGCCGCGCATACCGGAGGGGAGGCGCCGGTGAGGACGACCAACCAGAGCACGGCCAGAGCAGCACCGACGAGCGACGTCAGCACGACCGCACCGTTCGCCGCCGCCCATCCGGCGAGCTTCCCGACGGCGGCCGCCGGGAGGTAGTAGCCGACGTAGTACACGAGCGCGGTGGAGCCCGCCTCGGTCGAATAGCGGACGGGCCACGGCTGCACCACGAGGTCCCTGAGGATCGCGTCGTGCTTCGCCCAGTCCCACGTCCGCGGTCCCCACCCTCCCGCCCCCGAGAGCAGCACCGCGACCGCGACCGGAGCGAGAGCGAGGGCGAGCGACCCTACGGAGATCCGCGCCGGCCCGTCAATGTGCGGGCGCGGCCGGCCTCGCTGCCTGCGGGCGAGGTTGGCGACCACAGCAGCGAGCGCGGCGACGAGGAGGACGGCACCGGGCGCACGCACCCACCCGGCGGAGAACAGCAGGATGGGGACCGCCAGGTAGACCGTCGTGACGACTCGGAGGATTCGCCGGAGCGCCTCGAGGTCGATCGTGCTGGAGAGGAGCAGGCCCTGCACAGTCCCTCGCCGTACGCCCGGCCTACTCCGGGCGCCAGCCGGGCGCGGCGGGCGTGACGCGGAGCAAGCTGCGGTCGCCGCCGGCGACGGGCGCGAGCGACGCGTCCGGGAACCGCGCCCGCGCCTCGGTGAGCGGGAGAGCGGTGACGACATACTCGATCCCGTCCCGTGCGGCGTCCACCGGCGCCGCAGAGGCCCACTGGTCGGCCGTCTCGAACCGGAACACCCGCGGGTATTCGGCTCGGTACGAGTACGGGCCGTACTCGTACAGGTACCGCACCATCGGGACCTCGTAGTACGTCACGAAGACGCAGCCGTCCCGCAACCCGGAGGCGGGAAGGCGATCGAGCTGCGGCGTCACGTCGGCGCGGTGCGGCGCGGCGACGAGCTGGCGGTACCCCGCCGTGCGGACGAACGCGACCACCACCGCGGCCGACGCGAGCACGACGCCGGCAGTGCGGACCGCGTCGCCAAGGGCCGGGCGCGGTCGGAGCGCGAGCCGCGTGAGGGCGACTCCGTCGGCGGCGAGCGCGACTGCGGCGAGCGCGGAGACCGTCGACAGGTACGCGCTCCACCTGTGGCCGACGTCCCAGGGGTAGACGCCGAGGAGCGAGGCCGCGATCGAGAGCCCTTCGACGGCGAGCACGAAGGCGTAGAGGGCGCCCACGCGGTCGTGGCTGTGCGTGGTGTCGTCACCGCGAGCAGGGGCCAGCGCCCGTGACACGCGCGGGCGAACGAAGAGGCAGAAGGCGACCGCGCACGTGATCGGCAGCCATGCGGGGGCGAACGCGTTCCGGAGAACCACCTCGGAGGCTCGGGGGTTGCCGCGCAGGATGGAGCCCCACACGTAGGCCGGGGCGGCGACGCCCAGCCGCCCCGCCCGCATCTCGGGCCAGAGCTGCTGCGCCGTCGTGACGCGGACGATCGCGGCCGCTGCGACCAGGAGCGGGCCGATCGCGGCCGCACTCCACCGGACGAGCTCGTGGCGCGACGCGCCGCGGCGGAGCGAGACCACCAGCGCCGCGCTCACGATTCCGGCGGCGGTGAACGCGTAGCTGTAGCGCGACGACAGGAACGCGGCGCACGTCGCACCGAGCAGCAGGAAGCGCGTGGAGGAGGGGCGCTCGAGGGCGAAGACGAGCGCGAGAGCGCCGGCGGCCGCCCCCGCCGACTCCATGCTGAACGCGCGGATCTCGAAGGCGAAGTAGGTCGTCCCGGGGATCAGCAGCAGCGAGGCGGAGGAGGCCGCGGCGAAGACGCCCGACCTCGTCAACCGCCACCCCACCGTGCCGAGGCAGGCGGCGCAGAGGAGAAAGAACGCGAACGGCAGCGCGCGCAGCCACGCGAGCCCTCTCCCGAGCCTCGTCCAGAGGTGCAGGAGCAGGTGGAACCCTCCCGGATCGAGGTTCTCGGAGCGGTTCATGCGGACGACGTCGCGGAGCGAGCCCGGGGCCGCGAACGGCGGTGCATACCGCGACAGCCCCTGCGATCCCCAGAACGACGCCGCCTCGTCCCACCACATCCCCGGGTAGGGCAGGTTCGCGACCGCGGCGACGGCGAGGCCGAGCGCCACGAGCGCGGCGAGCGCCGCGGCGGCGAGCCGGTCCACCGGCACACCCCTCACGGCGCGCATCGTGGAGGCTCGCGGTGCGTGCGGCGCCGATCTCTCGACTGAGGCGCGGTCACGAGTTGCAGACTACCACCGGCGCGCCGCGGCGAGGCTCCGGCGGGTGCTAGGCTTTTCAAATGCGACGAGCATCTCTCCTTGCGGTGTTGGGCGTCCGCGCGCGCCGCTGGCTCTTCGTCGGCGCGGGAGCAGTCGTGCTGTACGCAATGGTGGGGTTCCTCGTCGTGGCGGCGGTGATCAAGGCGCAGCTGCCGCCGCGGCTCGGCAAGGTGCTCGGCCGCGAGGTGAGCCTCCGGAGCGTCCGCACAAACCCGTTCACGCTCTCCGTGACGCTCGACGGCTTTCTCGTGAAGGACACGGACGGCGAGGCGTTCGTGGGGTGGGAGCGCCTGTACGTGAACGCCCAGATCTCCTCGGTGTTCACGAGGACGATCTCGTTCAAGGCGATCGACTGGACCAAGCCGTACGGCCGCGTCGTGCTCGAGCAGGGGGGGCGCCTCAACTTCTCCGATATCGTGGAGCGCCTCTCGAAGCCCGAGCCGGGTGCGCCGCCGAAACCGCCCGCGAAGCCCAGGCAGGTCGCGATCGGCCACCTCGCCATCCGGGGCGCGACGCTCGTGCTGTCCGACCGGCGCCTCACCGAGCCGTTCTCCACGACGCTCGGGCCGGTGAGCATCGAGCTGACCGGGTTCCGCACCGAGCGCGACAGCAACAACCCGTACTCGTTCAAGGGCACGACGGAATCCGGCGAGAGCTTCGCGTGGAACGGCTTCTTCTCCCTGGACCCTCTGCGGTCGGAAGGGCGCATCGACCTCGAGAACCTGCTCCTGCCGAAGTACAGGCCGTACTACGGCGACCAGGTGGCGTTCGACTTGCGCGGCGGGACGCTCAGCGCGCAGGCGTCGTACGCGTTCCAGTGGAGCGCCGACGGCCACGTGTGCCGGGTGCGCGACGGGTCGCTGGACGTGCGCGGCCTGGCGCTCGGCGAGCCCGGCCGCGAGGAGCCCGCGGTCGCGGTGCCGACGATCGAAGCCCGCGGCGTCGAGGCCGACCTGCTCGCTCCCTCGGTGTCGATCGGTTCGCTCGCACTGCGGGACGGCAGCGTGGAGGCGACGCGCCTGCCGGACGGCGGCTTCGACCTCGTGAAGCTCCTGACGCCCAAGCCGCACCCCAAGACGGACGGCGGCGCGGAGCTGAAGCTCGCGCTCCGCGAACTGGCGGCGACCGGGTTCCGGGCTGTGTTCGACGACCGCAGCACGCCGCGTCCCGTCCACGCCCTGTTCGAAGGACTCGACGTCCACGTGTCGGATCTCGACCTCGATCCCGCGCACTCCGCCAAGCTCACGCTCGCCACCCGGATCAACGGTCGCGGGACGCTCCGCCTCGAGGGGAGCGTGGCGCCGCTCAAGCCCGCGTTCGACCTCGCGGTCAAGGCCGAGAACGTCGAGGTCAAGCCGTTCGACCCGTACCTCGAGCCGGCGTTCGACGTCCGGCTCAACCGAGGCGCCCTCGCCGTCGACGGCCGGCTCCGCGGAGCGTTCGAGGGACGCTCCAGCGACTCCACGTCGTTCGCGGGCGACGTTCGCCTCGACGGGTTCGAGGCGATGGACGGCGCCCAGCGCGAGCCGTTCCTCCGGTACCGGTCGCTCCGCCTCGCGGGCCTCGACGTGCGCATGCCGTCGAGGACCCTCGCGATCCGGTCCGTCGAGCTCCTCGAGCCCGAGAGCCGGCTCGTGGTCGCGCCGGACCGGACGTCGAACGTCGCGCGCGCGCTGAAGCTCGCGCCCGCCGGCGGCGGCGCCGGCCCGCCTCCCCCGGGCGCTGCGGTGGCCGACATCGCGCCGCCCACCGCGCCCAACCCCGGCCAGACGCCGTTCGAGGTCGCGATCGTGAGCGTCCGCATCCGCGGGGGGAGGCTCGCGTTCGTGGACCGCAGCCTCGAGCCGAACGCGGCGCTCCTCATCACGGATCTCGACGGGAGCTACACGGGGCTCTCGAGCAAGCCCGAAACCCAGTCGGCGGTCGAGGTGAAGGGACGGGCGGGAGGCCTCGCCCCGGTGCTCATCCAGGGGCGCGCCATGCCGCTGCGGCACGACAAGGACACCGACGTGAGCCTCGCGATCCACGGCGCGGAGCTCTCCGACTTCGGCCCCTACGCCGGCAAGTACCTGGGGTACACCATCCGCAAGGGGAAGCTGGACGTGGACGCGCGCCTCACGATCAAGGAGCGCAGGCTCGACGTGCAGGACAAGGTCCGCATGGACCAGTTCTACCTCGGCGACAAGACCGGCAGCCCCGACGCCACGAAGCTGCCGGTGAAGCTGGCGCTCGCGCTGCTGCGCGACCGCAACGGCGTGATCGAGCTCGAGGTTCCGATCGAGGGGAGCTTGGACGATCCGGATTTCAGGTACGGGAAGGCGATCTGGCACGCCGTCGTCAACGTGCTCACCAAGATCGTCACCTCGCCGTTCGCGCTCCTCGGCAAGATGTTCGGCGGCGGGGACGCGGACCTCAGCTTCGCGTCGTTCGAGCCGGGCAGCAGCGAGCCCGACCCTGAGGCCGTGAAGAAGGCCGGCGTCCTCGCCAAGGCGCTGGCGGATCGGCCCGACCTGAGCCTCGAGGTCGAGGGGACCGCCGACCCCGGCGCGGACGTGGCGGCGCTCAAGAAGGGGGGCCTCGACCGGCTGCTGCGCGAGACGAAGGCCAAGGCGCTCGCCGCCGGCCAGCCGGGGGTCGAAGCCGAGACGGTGACGGTCGCGCCCGAGGAGCGGGAGACGTGGCTGAAAGCGGCGTTCGACGCGGCGTTCCCTGCGCCCCCGCCCGAGAAGGGGAAGGACGCGGCGCAGGTCCCCCCGCCGCCGCCCGCGGAGATGGAGCAGCGGCTCCTCGGGACGATCACGGTCTCACCGGACGAACTTCGCGCCCTGGCCGAAGCGCGCACCAAGGCGGTGGTGGCGCTCGTGCTGCAGGGGGGAGCGGTCGACGCGACGAGGGTGTTCGAGGTCCGGGGCGGTGAGCGCGCCGCGAAGGAGGGCGGGGCGCGCGTCTACTTCAGCGTGGAGTGAGCGCGGCGCGGATCCGCCGCGGTCGGTTCGGATAGGGCGCCCGCGGGCTCAGTACAGCCACCCCCGGAACAGCCCCGTGCGCTGGATCAGCCGCTTGGTCGGGCGGGACACGGCGGCGTAGCGCGGCGCGCGCTGCTCGAGGCGGTAGCTCGCGAGCATCAGCGACCGCAGGCGCCGCCGGTACAAGAGACTGGCGGCAATCGCGAAGCGGAAGTCGCGGGCGACGTCGCGCCTCCCCGCCCTCGCGGCGTACTCGACGATCTCCTCGGCGAAGACGCGCGACCCTGGGGTGGCGTACTCGAGTCGCCGGATGTTCCTCCTCACGAGCGGCTTCGGAAAGCAGCGGAAGTTCCCGAGCACACCCGCCACGTCGAGCGTCGCCATCGTGCGGACGCACTTCTCGCACTCGCAGCAGTTCGCGATCGCGCCGCGCCCCGGCTGGACGCCGGTCGCGTTGAAGCAGACGCGCAGGTGGTCGTGCGTCTCCGGCCAGTTCGCGATCGCGAGCGTCTTCGCGACGCGCGTGAGGTGACCGCCGTCGTGGATCGTCTCCATGGTCTCGGTGCCCACGAGGTGGTCGAACATCGGGTGCGAGCCGTCGGGGAACGGCCCCAGCTGTGTGAACCGGTACGAGGAGGGGACGTAGTAGCGCGAGAACAGGCGCCCGAGGGCGAGCGCCGGAGCCGTGACGAAGGCGGCGAACGACTGCTTCAGGAGGAGCTCGCCGAGGAACTGGAGGAGGTTGGTGCGCACGACCACGAGCTGGACCCCGAGCCTCGCCATCAGCGCCTCGTACACCCTCTGGATCGGCACGAACCCCGCGCCGGCGACGTCCGCGTCGGAGTCGAAGCCGTTGATGAGCAGGCAGTGCGAGATCCGGTACGGGGGGTAGGGCTCGTTCCCGGCGAGGTGCGTCCTGAGCGTGTGGAACGAGTCCACGCCGCCGGAGAACGCGGTCCCCACGCCGCCGCCGCCCTCACCGGGGTCGCGGCTCTCGACCTCGTCGCACCGGAGCTCGACGACGCGGAAGATCGTCGGCTTCCAGCTGGACTGGAACTGCTGGTACTCCCGGAGCCCCCGGGCGAGCCGGCACGAGATCCCGCCGTGCACGGTGAGCGGCTCGCCCAGGTGCATCGCGAGCGGGAGGAGCGCCGCGGCGAACGCGTCGGCGCGGGAGGTCGCGAACTCTCCGACGCTGTGCGGAAACTCGAACCAGAGCGCGCCTGGATCGCTCCGGCCTCGGGTCTCGACCTCCACCGCCGCCGACGCCGTGACGCCGTCGCGGCTCTCGCTCAGCTCCGGCCTGTGGACGATCATGCCAGCTCCTCGGCTCGCGCGTTCCTCTGAGCCGTGGACTCCTCCTCGCCGTGCGCCCGGATCATACCGGCGCACGCCCGACAGTCAAGCGAGCGCACGGCGTCGGGCCGCGCGCGCCCGGGAAGGGGCCGCCGTCGGCGTGGTACGCTCGGTCACGCCTGACCAGCCACGGTCGGAGGAGTGATGTGCGGGATCTGCGGGTTCGCGCCGGTCGATCCGCTGCGGGCGGTCGACCGCACGCTCGTCGAGCGGATGACGGCACCGCTCGTCCACCGCGGCCCCGACGGGGCCGGCGTCGCGACGGTCCCCGGGGTCGGCCTCGGCATCCGCCGCCTCGCGATCGTCGACCTCGCGACGGGCGACCAGCCGATCTCCAGCGAGGACGGCTCGATCACGGTGGTGTGCAACGGTGAGATCTACAACGCCCCCGAGCTGCGGCGCGAGCTCGAGGCCGCCGGCCACCGGTTCCGCACGCACTCCGACGTCGAACCGGTCGTCCACCTGTTCGAGGACGTGGGGCTCGAGTTCGTGACGCGGCTGCGCGGCATGTTCGGCCTCGCACTGTGGGACGCCGGCCGCCGCCGCCTCGTGCTGGCGCGCGACCGCCTGGGGATCAAGCCGCTGGTGTACCGCCGGACGCCGTCCGGCCTCTGGTTCGGCTCGGAGGTGAAGTCCCTCCTGGCGGGCGGCGAGGTGGACCGCTCGGTCGAGCCGGCCGCCGTCGAGGACCTGCTCACCCTGGGGTTCGTCCGCACGCCGCGGACGCTCTTCGCGGGGATCCGGCGTCTCCCGCCGGCGCACCTGCTCGTCTGGGAACGGGGCGAGGCGCGGGTGCGCCGGTACTGGGATCCCCCCTTCGTCGCGGGGCGGTCACCGCTGGGCGAGAGGGAGTGGGCCGAGGCGCTCCTCGCGAAGCTCGAGGAGACGGTCAGGGTCCACCTGCGGAGCGACGTCGAGGTTGGGGCGTGGCTCTCCCCCGGCGTGGACTCGAGCACGGTCGTGCACCTCGCGAGCCGGCTTCTCGGCCGCCCGCCGCGCACCTTGACGCTTGCCTTCTCCGACCCGCGTGCCGACGAGACGCGCGCGCACAGGACGCTGGACACCTACCCGGGGCACGGCATGCCGAACGAGCAGGCGCTCTGCGACGACCGCTCGTTCGACCTCTTCCCCCGGGCGGTGTGGCACATGGAGGAGCCGACCGCGTACGCCATCGAGATCCCGCGCCTGGTGCTCGCGCGGTCGTCGGCGCGGAGCGTGAAGGTGGTGGTGACCGGCGAGGGCGCCGACGAGGTACTCGGGGGGTACCCCTACTTCCGCGCCAACTCCTGGACCTCGCAGGTGGCGCGGCTGCCGCTGCGGCTGAGGCGGGCGCTCGTGCTGGGGCGCGCTCTCGAGGCGCGCCGTCCCTGGATCGTGCCGCTCATCCTCGCTCCGCGCGAGATGGGTCCCGAGCGCTACCGGAGGCTGGTCGGCGTCGTGCCGGCCGCGGAGGCGGGAGAGGTTCTCTCGGACGAGATCACGCGGCTCGCCGGGCGTGAGACGAGTGACGACGGATGGCCGCTGCGTGAGCCGGGCGGCGGCTCGCCGTCCGCGTTCTCGTCACTCCGGCTCCGCGAGATGCAGGTGCGGCTCCCCGACTTCGTGCTCCACACGAACGACCGCGCCGCGATGGCGTTCGGGCTCGAGGTGCGGGTGCCGTTCCTGGACCACGAGCTCGTCGAGCTGTGCGCGGGGATCCCACCCTCGCTCCTGCTCCGGTGGAACACCGAGAAGTACATCCTCCGGCGCGCGCTCGAGCCGTCGCTCCCCGCCGAGATCTGCTGGCGCCGCAAACGGGGGATGCTCGCGCCGTTCACCGGGTGGTGGCGCGGCCCGCTGCCCGCCTTCGCCGAGGAGATGCTGGGGGACCGCCGCCTCCGCACGTCCGGGTACTTCGCCCCCGCGCCCGTCCGCGAGGCGCTGCGGCGCCACCGCGCGGGGGAAGCGGACCTGAGCCAGGTCCTCAACGCCGTTCTCGGCGTTCAGCTCTGGGACGAGATGTTCCTGCGCGGGCGGGGCCTCGTGGACGCCTGCTGACCGGGCGGACCCGAGATCACCGAGCGTCGAGCGCCGGCCCCGGTTCGGCGGTTCGCTGGAGGGGGGCAGGGACGGCCTTTGCGAGGTCGGTCGGCGGTGTCCCGAGCTCGGGGCAGCGGTCGCAGACGATCCTGAGGTCGCAGTCGGTCTTCCAGCACGCCACCCGGCCGAGCTGGGCGAAGAACAGCCTGCTCATGTGGTCGCTCACGCGCCCCTTGAGGTAGACGAGGTCGCCGCGCCTGAGGGTCGCTCTCAGGAACTCGGCGGCCTCCCGCAGGTCGACGAACGAGCGGGCGCTCTCCGCCGCGACGCCGGCCGCACGCGCGGCGTCTCGCCCGTGCGCCGCGGCGCGGCCCACGAACACCACCACCTCCGCGACGCGGGCGAGCTCGCGTCCCAGGTGGGCGACGCGCTTCCGCCGCATCGTGCTGCCGTAGTCGGAGACGTCGCTGACCACGGCGACGCGGCGCTCCGCGCGCGCGTCGGCGAGGAACCGCACGCCGGCCTCGAACGTGTCGATCGAGCCGTCGTACTCGTCGCGCACGACCACGGCGCCCGACGGGAGCAGGAGCGGCTGCATGCGGGCGCGGAACGGTTCCACGTCGCCGAGGGCCGCGGCACCCGCGGCGAGCGGAACTCCCATGGCGCGCGCCGCGGCGAGCGCGGCGGTCGCCGCCGCGCACCAGTGCCTCCCGACGAGCCGCGTCCGCACGCGGCACGACTCGCCGTCGCGGCTCCGCACGTCGAACTCGAGGCGCTCGGGCCACGCCGAGGTCGCGCCCTCCGCCCACACGTCGCACTGCGGGGAGGTTCCCGACATCACCACCGTGCCGCGGACCGAGGCGGCCATCGCCGCCACGAGCGGGTCGTCCGCGTTGAGGACCGCCGTTCCTCGCGGGCGCAGCTCTTCGAGGAGGATCGCCTTCTCGGCCGCGTGCGCGCCGCGGTCGCCGAACGCCTTGACGTGGGTCCGAAGCACGGTGAGCACGAGCGCGACGTCGGGCCGGACGAGACGTGCGAGGCGGCGCATCTCGCCGGGCGCGCCGACGCCGAGCTCGAGGACCGCGAAGCGGTGGCGGGGGCGGACGCGGAGGAGGTTGCGCGTGAGCAGGACGCCGGTGTTCTCGTTGTCGAAGGTGCGGAGCGTGGGCGAGCGGGACCCGAGGATCGCCGCCAGCATCTCCTTTGCGGTGGTCTTGCCGTGGGTACCCGTGACTGCGACGAACGTCGTCTTCCGGAGCGCGCGCCGCCAGAGGAATGCCACCCAGTACAGGCTCTGCGCCGCCGCGATCCCGACGACGCGCGCGACGAGCGCTCTCGCTCCGGCCAACCGGAGGTTCGGGCTCACCCCCGGAATGATAGGCCAGCGGGCGCACCTACGCAGGTGCGCCGCGGAGGGCCCTCTCGAACCGGAACCCGGTGCGCAGCCCGGCGCCCCGGCGGAAGGTGGCGGCGACCAATGGCCGTCGTCCGGCGCCGAACGCCCGCACGACTCCGATGCGCGCGTAGCCGACCTTGAGCCACGGCGCGAACGCCCACGGGTTGTCCGGCAGGACGCCGGCCAGTGACGCGACGAACCCGTCGGCGCGCAGCGCCGCGAGGCACGCGCTCTGTGTGGCAGGACCCAGCCCCAGCCCGCGGTACGGCGGCTCGGTGTAGGCTCGGTAGGCGTACGCCACGCCTACGCCCAGCGACACCTGGCAGCGGAGGTACTCCACCCACGCCGATCCCACCCCGACCCACACGACGTGGCGCAGGGCGCCTGCGGACCACGCCCCCCACGGCTGGTGACCGAGTGCGAGGCGCTCGCGAAAGACGCGCGCGTCGCCCTGGCCGAGCGCCTCGAACGCGGCCTCGTCGGCCGGCAACAGGGGACGGATCTCAGCGTCGACGCGGGCCTGCCAGACGGGCGCCGGCGCGTCGAGGCGCACCGCCAGCAGGACGAGCCGCCGGTACCCCACCAGAGAGAGCGCGCCGAACCACACCCCTGAGGCGCCCTTCTCGCGGTACACGCGTCCCGCCCGCACCCAAAGCGGTGCCTTGCCGGTCGTCATGGCGCGCGGTCTCCGAGGAGCAACCGCCCGAGCGTACCACCGCGGGACGCGACGGGGACCGCTCACCGCGCGGTTCCGGGTTGGTAGAATCCCCGGGAGGAAGATCGCACCCAGACGGCACACCACCGGCGGTCGCGGGGACACGAGTGGGCGGAGACGACATCCTGAGGTCGCTGAGCGACGAGATCGCGATGGCGGGCTCTCCGCGCGGCCGGTGGCACTCGGAGTACCTGGGGTACTCGTACCGCGCCGCGGTCGAGGCGGCGATGGAACGGAACAGCGGCGGCTCGCCGAGGGTTCTCAAGACCGACCTCTGGAACGAGTGCCTGGGCGGTAACCGGGACATCGTCAACCACCTCCTGGACGAGGTCGGGTGCCGGGTGGTCGCGCTCGAGCTCGCGTACCCGATCTGCGCCCTGGGCCGTCGGCGGGTCACGGGGGCGCACGTCGTCCAGGCCGACATCCGCGCGCTGCCGTTCCGCCCGGCGTCGTTCGACGCGGTGCTCGACCTCTCGACGCTGGACCACCTCTCGGACGCCGCGGTGGCGGACGCGGTGGGGGAGTACGGCCGCGTGCTCCGGGGCTCCGGCGTGGTGCTGCTCGTCTTCTGGCAGCGCTGCGTCCTCATCCGGCTCAGGCTCGTCCTGAAGCGCCTCCTCGGGCGGCACGAGAAACCGGGCCAACACTACTTCCGGCGAGGCGACGTGCAGGCGGCGCTCGGCGAGGGCCTGGAGGTCGTGGACACGTTCGTGGCCGGAGCGCTGCTGACGCCGCCCCACCGCATCACGGCGTTGCTCCTCGGGAGCGTCCGGGGCCGGGCGTTGACCCGGTTCCTGCGCTGGCTGGTCCGCGTCGAGCACAGCCGGGCGCTGCACCCGGTCCTGGCGCACCTCGCCGGGCTGTACGGGATCGTCGCCCGGCGCCGCGACGGCTGACCCCGCCCGGGGAATTCCCCGCCGGCCTCCGCCGTTTGAACTCCCTGACCGATCGCCAGATGCACAGTCGGCAGCACTCCGGCGCCGCGTCTTGAAGGCGCGGTCGCCCGTGTCGGCAGGGACCGGGGCGATCGGGAGGAGGGGCTCATGGAGACCAGGAAGGTGCTCGCCCTCGGTGGGGCGGCGTGGCTGGCGCTGGCCGGCGTCGCGGGGGCGCGGAGCTCGACCGCCAGGGCGCGGCTCGTGCGCGTCCCCGAGATCACGCTGGAGACGATCCGCACCGAGCTGGCGCCCGCGGTCACCTCCGGGGCCCCCATCCCCGGGGTGGCGCAGGGGCCGCAGTTCTTTCCCCAGTCCGTCGCGTCCGGCGACCCGCGGCCGGACAGCGTGGTGCTGTGGACCCGGGTGACCGATCCCGACGCGGCGGGACAGGACATCCCGGTCCGGGTCATCGTCACGCAGGACCAGTTCTTCAGCCACGTCGTCCTCAACCAGGTGTTCGCGGCGAAGGCGGCCTACGACAACTGTCTCAAGGTGAGGATCGGCGGGCTCGCTCCGCGCACGACGTACTACTACTTCTTCGTGTTCTACAAGGGCGGCGTGATCTACCTCTCGCATCTCGGGAGGACGAAGACGGCGCCGGCGCCGACCGACGCGACGCCGGTGCGGTTCGCGTACTTCTCGTGCCAGGACTACGAGGGGCGCTTCTACAACACGTACGCCCGGCTCCTGCTCGACCACGGCGACGACCTCGACTTCGTCGCGTTCATCGGCGACTACATCTACGAGACCGCGGGCGACCCCTCGTCGCAGACCCCGATCCCCGGTCGGGCGATCGACTTCACCGACAAGGCCGGCGCCATCCAACTCGGGAGCGCGCAGCAGCCGTACTGGGCCGCCGCGAGCCTCGCCAACTACCGCCAGCTCTACCAGACGTACCGTTCCGACCCGGCGCTCCAGAACCTCCACGAGAGCTTCCCGATGATCGCGACGTGGGACGATCACGAGTACTCGAACGACTGTCACGGAGCCGTCGCGACCTACTTCGACAAGAGGAAGGACGAGAACGATCCGGAGCGCCGGCGCCACGCCGAGCAGGCGTTCTTCGAGTACATGCCGATCTCGGTCGGGTTGGGTGCCGACGGGACGCTCGCGATCGACGACTCAATCCTGTACCCCAACGCGGTGATCTACCAGGGGTTCAACTTCGGCGCCAACCTCGACCTGATGCTCACCGACTACCGCTCGTACCGCTCCGACGTCCTCATCCCGGAGAACGCCTTCCCCGGTGCGGTCGTGCTCGACAAGCCGACGCTCGTGGAGATCCTGGGCGACTCCGCGTACGGCGCCGTCGAGGGCAGCCTCGACCCGTACGTGGCGATCGACGCCAACCCCGTGGTGCAGGCGACCGCGGTCGCGATCCTGACGCAGCTGTACCAGGCCTCGAACCCGTTCCTCGACGCCGCGGGCGCCGCTGCCGCAGCCGCGCAGGCCGCGAGCGGCAACGTGAGCGCGACCTACTTGAACTCGCTCTTCACCGGCGCGGGGCAGCCGGCTCCGTTCGCCCCCGCCGACCTGGCCGCCATGGACCGCGGCCTCTCGTACCTGTTCCTCGGCAAGCTCAACCTCTACGACTCGCAGGGCTCACGGTACGTCGTGGCGAAGGACGGGTTCGACATCCTGAGCGGGTACCTGTGGGCGGCGACGCAGGGGGCGGCGGAGGACGTCTACGGCGCGACCCAGGAGGCGTGGATCAAGGACACGCTCTCGCACTCGACCGCGGCGTGGAAGGTGTTCACGAGCTCGGTCTCGATGACGCCGATGGTGCTCGACTTCGAGAACCCGCAGATCGCCTCGTTCCTGCCTCCATCGTTCCCCGACGCGTACCGGACTCGGCTGCTGGTGGACACCGAGCAGTGGGACGGGTTCCCCCAACGGCGCGACGAGATCGTTTCATACCTCCAGGGGATTCCGGGCACCGTGATCATCTCCGGGGACATCCACGGCTCGTTCGTGAGCAACCACGGGAACGGCCTGTACGAGTTCACGGGCGCGGCGGTGAGTTCGCAAACGCTCGAGCAGGAGGTGCTGACGATCGCCCAGGCGTCTCCCGTCCTCTCCCAGGTCGCCGGGCTCGACCAGCTCGTCGCGGCGATCGGCGAGATCCTGCAGCTCTCGTCGCTGGACCCCAACGTGAGCTCGGCGGAGATCGTGGACGACTGGCCGGGCTCGCACGGATGCGTCGTCGTGACCGCATCGCCCGACACCCTGACCGCGACGTACTACCACATCGACTCGTCCGAGATCGGCACGAACTACTACGCGGATCCCGCGGCACTGAACTCGCTCTTCACCACGACGACGTTCAAGGTGAAGGGCGGCGCGCTCCAGGAGGTCGGCCCCTGACGGCAGACCGCGCGCACGACGTCGAGCGGCGCGTGCGTCGGCGCGCCGCGATGGTGACCGCGGCCGCGCTGCGGTAGACGGTCGAAGACGTCGATCCGGGCCGAACCCCGGGGCTGCGCGCACGCGTCGGGCGCCCGAGGGCGCCCCGTCGCGTTCCAGCTTGGATGCGCCTCCGACAGGCCGAGGTGGAGCAGGCTCGCCGATCCCCGTCGGCGATCGGCTCGCGGGTCCTCCAGGTCGCGCCCAATACGCGGGCGCTGTTCTGGGTGGACTTCAGCGTCTACGAGGTGTTCCCGCCTCGCGAGGGAAGCTGGTCAATTCAAGGGGCGTTGGGACATAATTGGGAGGACGAGCGCCGGAGGGCGGCGCCGTGCGTCGCCTCCGGGCTCGACGCGAACGTGGAGGTGCGAGATGAACGACAGGCTCGCGGCGGTGACGTGGCTGGCCGCGTGCGTCGCGCTCGTCGTGGCGGCAGGCGTCGCCCGGCCTGCTGAGGCGCCGAAGCCGTGCTGCTTCTCGAACGAGAGATTCGCGGGCGTCTGCCAGGTCGTGCCCGAGAACGACGAGACGTGCGAGGACATCCTGACCTACCTCAACACGCCGAACAGCACCGGCAGGACGTACTGCGGGGCCACCGACATCCGAGGTGGGTGGGCCCGGGTGAAGTGCGGCGGCGCCACGCCGACGCCGAGTGGGGCGTCGGGAGGAAACCCGGAGGCTGCGGCACCGCGGGGCACGGTCCCGGCGCGGCCTTCCTCCGAGAGATGACGTGGAGGCCCCCGTGCCCGGTCGGCGGCGGTGCCGCCGGGTGGTAGCATGAACCTCGGAGCGGCGTCGGAGGTACGAGCGTGAGAGCCGGTTGGGTGGCGGCGCTGTGCGGGCTCGCGTGCCTGGCGGCGGGGTGCGCGGTCACACGCCAGGGCACGCTCACCGGCGGCACGCCGGCGGTCACGGTCCCCGTCTCCGTCGCGGTCGGCGCGGAATCGGCCGCGGTGCACGGGACCAACCCGCAGACCGGTGAGCGCCTCGAGGGGACGTTCCACCTCACCCGCGAGGAACGCACCCCCTCGCCGGTCGGGATCCCCGGACCGCCGCCGTCGTTCGGAGGCGGCGCCGTGAGTCCGGGAACGGGTCCGGGGTACGCGGCCAGCGGCCCGGCGGTGATCGCGATGTCGGGTCGCCTCGAGGGTGACAAGGGCACCAGTTTGCGGTGCACGCTGCAGGTCAAGAAGGGCCTCAACCTCCAGGGTGTGGGTGTGTGCCGCCCGTCGGAGGGCGCCGAGGAGGGCATCGTCTACCGGCTCCGCTTCTAGACGAGTGTATCGACACGTAGACGCCGCGCCGGCGCTGCACCCGTCGGGTTCCGACCGGGCTGCCGCGGCTCAGGGAAGCACCGTCGCCGCGTCGGCCGCGCGCCGCATCGTGGCCACCAGCGTGATCGCGAGGGCGAGAGCGACGGGTCCGATGAAGATGCCGAGCAACCCGAACGCGGCCAACCCCCCGAACACGCCGAGGAACACGACGAGCGTGGAGAGCTCCTCGGCGCCCCGGATGAGCATCGGACGCAGGACGTTGTCGGCGAGGATCGAGGTCACGGTCAGGCCCCACACGAACAGGAACAGCGCCGGGCCGGGGTGCGACGTGGACCAGAGGTAGACCGAGCCGGGGAGCCACGCGATCGCGGTGCCGCCCACCGGGAGCAGCGAGAGGATCGCCATCACGGCGCCGGCGAGCGCGGGCGACGGCAGCCCCGCGATCCACCACCCCACCGCGCCGGTCGTTCCCTGGGCGAGCGCGCACAGCAGCGAGCCGCGGAATATCGCGGCCAGCATCGACTGGAGCGACCGGGCCAGCTGACTTCTCCCCTCGGCGTCGGTCGGCAGCAGGTCGAACACGCTGGCGGCCATCTCGCGGCCGTCCTTGAGGAAGAAGAACAGCAGGAAGATCACGAGGAAGAACGTGAGCACGGCGTCGAACAGGCTCAGGATGAGCTTCCCGCTCACCCCGGCGGCCGTGGCCGACGCCTTCGCCACGAAGCTGGTCGCGATCTTCTGGAAGTCCTCCGGCGCGATCCCGAGACGGCTCTGCAGCCCGTCGAGGGCTTGGGCGACGCCGGGGAGCGCGACGAAGTCGGAGAACGACCGGAGGTGCAGTCCGGAGAGCTTCGCCGCGACGAGGTTCGCGGCGTCGATCGCCTGGCTCGCGAGCACCGCGATGAAGACTACGGCCGGCAGCAGGACGATCAGCGCGAGGGCCAGCGTGAACAACGCGGCGGCGAGGCCGCGGTGCCTGGGCATCTTGCGCTCGAGCGCCGACCACGGCGTCTGGAACGCCACCGCCAGGATGACCGCCCACGCGATCGCAGCCAGGAACGGCGTGAGGACTCGGTAGCACAGGAACCCGACGCCGAGCGTCGCGATGAGGAAGAAGATGACCGTGTAGGCGCGGGACTGATCGGGTCGATCCATTGCGGGCCTCCGGATGTGATGGCGCAGTTTCTCACACCGGCCGCCGTCGGCGGGAGCTCGGCCTCGCTCGGTGGCCGGCGGTCGGCGGCGCCGGTCAGTCGGGCGGCCGGAACGCGTCGGAGACCAGGCGCTCCTGCTCGGCCTGGAAGATCCGGTGCGAGCCGGTCGCGGGGCTCGGGCTCTCCGGCCGGCCGACGTAGGCGAGCGACACACCCGGGAGCAGCTCGCGCAGGCGGGGCGCGACGAAGCTCCACGCCCCCATGTTCGCAGGCTCCTCCTGGACCCAGCGGAGCCGGCGCACGCCGGGCAGCGCGCGCAGGGCGCCGCGGAGCTCTTCCTCCGGGAACGGGTAGAGCCGCTCGAGGCGGATGATCGCGGACGGCGACCCGGCGTGCGCGCGGCGCAGCTCGAGCAGCTCGAAGGCGATCTTCCCGCTGCAGAGCAGCGCGGTCGCGGTGTCGGCGGGCGCCGCCGGATCGTCGATCACGGGCCGGAACGCCCCGCCGAACTCCTCGGCGCGGCTCTTGGCGGCTTCGGCGCGCAGCAAGCTCTTGGGCGTCATGACGATCAGGGGGACGGCGTCAGCCCGGTGCGCCTGCGAGCGGAGCAGGTGGTAGTACTGCGCCGCGCTGCTCGGCACGGCGACGCGCAGGTTCCCCCTCGCCGCGAGCTGGAGGAACCGCTCGAGCCTGGCGCTCGTGTGCTCCGGCCCCTGGCCCTCGGAGCCGTGCGGCAGGAGGAGCGCCAGCTTGCTGCTCTGGTTCCACTTCTCCTGGGCCGACGCGATGAACTGGTCGATGACGATCTGGCCGCCGTTCGAGAAGTCGCCGAACTGGGCCTCCCACAGCACCAGGGCGTCCCCCCGCACCACCGAGTAGCCGTACTCGAACCCGAGCGCGGCGTACTCGGACAGCAGGCTGTCGTAGACGAGGAACGGCGCCTGCCCCTCCGCCAGGTGCTGGAGGGGGGTGTACTCGCTCCCGGTGTCCTGGTCCACGAGCACCGCGTGACGCTGCGAGAACGTGCCCCGGCGCGAGTCCTGCCCGGAGAGGCGGACCGGGATCCCCTCGGTGAGGAGCGAGCCGAACGCCAGCAGCTCCGCCGTGCCCCAGTCGACCTCGGAGGCGGCGAGCATCTGGCGGCGCTGGGCGAGCTGGCGCGCGAGCTTCGGGTGGACGTGGAAGCCGTCCGGCACCGCGGTTGCCCGCTCGAGGATCTGCTGGAGGGCCAAGGGCGCCACGGGCGGCGGGGGAGGCCCGGAGGGCGCGGCCTCGGCGGCCCCGGTCTCGAGCGAGATCGCGGGCGGCGCGCTCTCGTGCGTGGCGGCGAACGCCGCCTCCATGCGGTCCTGGAAGTCCTTCAGCGCGGCCTCCGCCTCCTGCAGCGAGAGGTCGCCGTGGTTGACCAGCCGCTCGGTGTAGAGCTTGCGGACCGACCGGCGGTCGCGGATCTTCGCGTACATGATCGGCTGGGTGTACGCGGGCTCGTCCGCCTCGTTGTGGCCCCAGCGCCGGTAGCCGACCACGTCCACGACGACGTCCTTCCTGAACTCGCGCCGGAACGCGAGCGCGAGGTCCATCACGTGCACGCACGCCTCCGGGTCCTCGCCGTTCACGTGGAACACCGGCGCCTGGACCATCTTGGCGACGTCCGTGGCGTACACGGACGAGCGCGCGTCCGCCGGCGAGGTCGTGAACCCGATCCCGTTGTTGACCACGATGTGGATCGTCCCGCCCGTGCGGTACCCGGAGAGGGCGCTCATGTTGAGCGTCTCGGCCACCACCCCCTGTCCCGCGAAAGCGGCGTCGCCGTGGACGAGGACCGGGAGCACCTGCTCGTGCCGGGTGTCGCCGCGCATGTCCTGCAGGGCGCGGGCCATCCCCTCGACGACGGGGTCCACGGCCTCGAGGTGGCTCGGGTTGGAGGCGAGCGTGATGTGGAGCTGGCCGCCCGCCGGGCTGGTGTACGTGCCGGTCGCGCCCAGGTGGTACTTGACGTCGCCGCTGCCCTCGCGCGAGAGCGGATCGATGTTCCCCTCGAACTCGCGGAAGATCTTCTCGTAGCTCTTCCCCAGGATGTTCGTGAGCACGTTGAGGCGGCCGCGGTGCGCTGTCCCGAGCACGACCTCGGCGATCCCGGCCGCGACCGCGCCGGTCAGCACGCGATCGAGCATCGGGATCAGCGACTCCAGCCCCTCGAGCGAGAAGCGCTTGTGGCCCACGTACTTCGTGTGGAGGAAGCGCTCGAACGCCTCGGCTGCGTTGAGCATGGCGAGCGTGCGGCGCTTGGCGGCGGCGTCCAGCCACCCGGACGGGTCCGCGCCCTCGACCCGCCTCTGGATCCACGCCTTCTGGTCGGGCTCCTGGATGAACATGTACTCGACGCCGAGCGTCCCGCAGTACGCCTCGCGGAGGATCCGGAGGATCTCGCGCAGCGTGGCCCGCTCGTGGCCGCCGACGTTGAGCGTGTAGAACTCGCGGTCGAGGTCCCAGAGCGTGAGGCCGTGGCGCTCGAGCTCGAGCTCGGGGTGGGTCGGGATCTCGGTCGAGAGCGGGTTGGTGTGCGCCACGAGGTGGCCGCGGACGCGGTACATGTTGATGAGGGCGAGCACCCCGGCCTGCTTGCGCACGAGGGCGTCCACACTGCGGTCGGAGAAGTACGGGTTGACGTCCGGAGCCACGCGCACCGGCTCGTGGGGCACGGCGAGCGACTCGAACACTTCCTCGTAGAACCGATCGCCGCCCGCGAGGAGCGCGGCGACGCGGCTGAGGAACTCGGCGCTCTCGGCGCCCTGGATCACCCTGTGGTCGTAGGTGCAGGTGAGCGTCAGCACCTTGCTGACGCCGAGCCGGGCGAGGGTCGAGGGGTCGGCGAGCTGATACTCGGCGGGGTAGCCGATGCTGCCCGCGGCGACGATCACGCTCTGACCTGCCATGAGGCGGGGCACCGACTGCGTGGTCCCGAGCATCCCAGGGTTGGTGAGCGTGACGGTCGTGTCGGCGAAGTCCTCCGGGGTGAGCTGGCTGGCCTGCGACCTCCGGATCAGCTCGTTGTACGCTGCGAAGAAGGTGGCGAACTCGAGCGTCTCGGCGTGCTTGACGCTCGGGACGACGAGGCCGCGCGTGCCGTCGCGCCGCTCGATGTCGACGGCGATCCCGAAGTTCACGTGCTCGGCGGTGAAGCGGTGGGGCGCGCCGTCGATCTCGACGAACAGCGACCTCATCCCCGGCATCTGGTGCAGCGCCTTCACGAGCGCCCACGCCAGGAGGTGGGTGAAGCTCACCTTGCCGCCGGTCAGCTCGGCGAGGTGCTGGTTCATGAGCGAGCGGTTCTCCTCCAGCAGCCGGACGGGGATCGTCCGGACCGAAGTGGCGGTCGGGACCGTGAGGCTCGCCTGCATGTTCTCGACCAGGCGCCTTGCCGGTCCGACGATCGGCACCGCGGAAGGAACCGGTGCGAGTGCAGGGCGGCCGGGGGCCTCGACGGGGACGGCGGCGGGCGCGGCGACCGCCGGGGGCGGCGGCGCGACGCGTCCGATCGCGGGGCGATAGTCCGAGAAGAACTCGCGCCAGCTCTCGCTCACCGACTCGGGGCGCTCCTTGAACTCGCGGAACATCTCGTCGATCAACCAGACGTTGGGGCCGAACGAGGCCGCGCTGGGTTTCTCGTCGCTCATGGCGCTATGGTAAATCGTTCCGGCCGAGAAAGATTCCCGTTTCGGTCGGCGCGCGGGCAGCGCTGCCGGCGGCGGGCGGACTCCGGCGTCGGGACGCGCTATCGCAGCGCCCGTCGGACGGCCGCTTCGGCGAGCGGACCCATCACCGCGTACCCGGCGGCGTTGGGGTGGACCCCGTCCGAGGTCAGCTCCGGGCGCAGGCCGCCGTGTCTGTCGGCCATCGCGGAGTGGTAGTCGAGGTAGACGAGGCCGCAGCGTTCCGCGTAGCTTCGGATGAGCGCGTTGAGCGCGGCGATCTTGGGGGCGGGCTCGAGGCCGCGCCGCCACGGGAAGTCGAGCGCGGGCAGGAGCGAGGCGAGCACGACCCTAATCCCGTTCGCCCGGGCGATCTCGGCCATCGAGACCAGGTTGTCGAACACCATCTCGGGGGTGGCGGGCCCACCGTTGCCGGCGAGGTCGTTGGTCCCCGCCAGGATGACGACGACCCGCGGCCGGAGCGCGACGACGTCCTGCCGGAAGCGGACCAGCATCTGCGCCGTCGTCTGGCCTGAGATCCCGCGGCCCAGCCACGGCCGCCCCGAGAAGAACGACGGCACCGCCGCGGCCCACCCTTCCGTAATCGAGTCGCCCAGGAAGACGACGCGCTCCTCTTCGGGACGCGGCCGGCCAAGGCGAACGTTGTCGGCGCGGTAGCGGGCGAGCCCGGCCCAGTCCGCGGGTGGCGTCTCATCGGCGTTCTTCCCGGAGGCCGCGAGCTCGTCCGCCGTCGGCGTGACGGCAACGACACCGTTCCTCGCGGCGCCAATGGAGGCGGTCGGGCTCCCGCACGAGGCCTCCGTGTCGTCGGGGTGCGGTGCGACGACCACGCCGGTGGCGGACGCGGACCCTGCGGTGACGGCGGCCGCGACGAGTGCGGGTAGGAGCGACCTGGCGTTCATTCGCCGTACGGTATCACCGCCGCGGTCGGGGTCAATCTCGTCTCTGCGGGTATCATGCTGGAGATGCCCCACGACGTGTCCGCCGCCGCGAGGTGACGCCGTGCGCGCTTCGTGTCGCGGCGCGGAGCGCGGGGCCCGGCCGAACGGGACCCGTGTCGGGAGTGACGATGGTCGCACTCGCGCTGTGTCTCCTGCTGGCGGCGCCGGAGCCGAGCGGCACGCCGCCTTCGGGCCGTGCTGAGATGACGATCTCGTACCGCGGCGCCGCGCCGGAGGGGCTGGTCGGAAACGGGCGCAGCGTGGTCAAGGTACGGCCCGGCGGGTTCGAGTTCTTCTCGGGCGGCACGGCGTCCGGCCGTTTTCGCGTGGTCGTGGGCGGCGAGTCGCGTGACATCCCGGTCGCCGACGTCGCGGCGGAGTTCTTCCCCGGCGGCGTGGAGTATCGAGCGACCGTCGCCGGCGTCGTCGTGCGCGTCCTCCACGGCGCGACCGCCGAGGTGCCGTACGCGGCGGCGATCCGCGTCGAGGGTGCGGCCGGTCCGGTCGCGATCGAGGTGGAGGCGCGCGGCGATCCTGCGGTCGTTCCTGCGGGGCGAATCTCCGTGCCGCTGAGCGGTGGAGGTGGAACCGTGGTGGTGGCGGCCGGGTCGGGCGAGCCGCCGGCGTCGTGGGAGGAGGCGAGGCGCCGGTTCGAGGCGCCGCACTTGGGCGGGCTCCAGCTCGTGACGCCCGAGCCGGCGCTCGACCGCGCAGTGAGGTTCAACGAGTTTCTGCTCGACCTCGGGTTCGACGGGCGCCTGCACGTGTGCGAGCTGTTCCGCTGGCGCGACGTGTGGTCGCGGGACCTCGGGTCCGGGCTCGCGCCCGGGGCGATGGCCGCCGGGCGGTTCGCCGCGGCGCGCGCCACGATCTCGTACGACCTCCGGCGCCACGCCGCCGCCAACCCGCGGGGGCTGAAGGTGACGGAGGACCCGTCGCAGGGCGGCTCGGCGGAGGGCATCGCGTGGCTGACGCGGGCGGTGTGGCGGTACTACCTGTTGACCGGCGACCGGGCGTTTCTCGTCGACGCCGCGAGCACGCTGCGACCGTGGGTCGAGGCGTGGCTCGCACGCGATCCCTCCGAGAGCGGCCTGCTGGTGGACGTCACCGAGTGGATGGACCACTCGCGTTTCTTCCTGTTTCCCGACGGCGCCCGCGTGCTGTACTCGAACGTGCTGTTCGCCGAGCTGGTCGGCACGTTCGCCGCGATCGAGCGGACGCTGGGCGACGCGACGGCGGCGGCCCGCTACGACGCGGCGCGGGCGCGCTTCGTGGGCGGCGTCAACGCCTCGCTTTGGGACGAGAGGGCCGGACGGTACGACAACCTCACGCTCTGGGGGCGGCGCGACGAGCGCTCGTCGTCTGCGGAGAACGCACTCGCCGTGCTCTCGGGCGTCGCGCCGCCCGAGCGGGCCCGACGCGCGCTCGCGGCGGTGCGCGCGACCAACTGGCGCACCGCCGGCTCGGTCACGATCACCCCGCCGATGACGCACGTGGACGCGCACAACGACCACAACTACAAGGTGTGGCCGTGGTGGAACGCGGTCGAGGCGCGGGCGAGGCTGGGCAACGGCGACGTCGAAGGCGGGGTGTGGCTCCTCGAGCGCTGCGCCGCCACGCTCGAGGACGAGCACTATCCGGGGCTCGTCGAGGAGCTCGTGACCCCCGACGGCGTGAGCGAGGGCGGGCACGCGTTCGTGACCGCCGCCGGGTCTTTCCTCGACGCGGTGGTCGAGGGGCTGCTCGGCATCGAGGTGCTCGAGGCGGGCCGCAACCGCCTCCGCGCCGCGCCGAACGTGCCGGCGTCGTGGCGCGAGTGGCGCGCGACCGTCCCGCTGCCCGGAGGCACGATCGAGCTGGAGCGGAGCGACGGCCGGCTCCGGATCGTCGTGAGCGACCCGAGCGTGAAGGTCGTCGAGGCCCCCGAGGGAGCGACTGTCGAAGGCGCGATGCGCGCTCCACTCACGCCTCGGACCGCGCCCGCCGGTCGCACATGGCGTGCGCCGGTTCCGATCATCGCGCCCGCGCCCCGACCGCGCGCGGCGGCGGCGTTCGCCGAGGACGGCATCCCCTCGACCCCACTCGCCGGCCTGCCGGCGCGCCGCGTCTCGGCGGAGGACCTTCTTCGCCTCGACCCGGCGGACGTCGGCGCCCTCGTGGTCGCCGGGAACGCGCTGCCGCGCCGGACCGCCTCGGGCGGCGACGTCCCCGCGGCGCTCGCCCGCTACCTCGACCGCGGCGGGGCGCTCGTGTTCTACGGGGCGACGATGCACGAGCGAGGGACGATGGGCGAGACAGGCGGTGTGGTCGACTGGTACGAGATGCGGCCCGGGGTGCGGCGGCTGCCGATCGGCGGCTGGAGGTTGATGCCCTCGAACGACGGGCCTGCGGTGCCGCGCGCCGACGAGCGCGGCCAGCGCGAGGGGTGGCAGCGCCCCGGCCTGCCCGACTCGGGGTGGCCGGAGGTGAAGGTGCCGGCGTGGTGGGAGGACGCCCTGGGAGCCTCGTACGACGGGTGGGGCTGGTACCGCGCCCACGTCCGTCTCCCCGAGGAGTGGCGCGGCCGCCCCCTCGCCCTCGGGATCGGGCGGTGCGACGACGCGGACTGGACGTACGTGAACGGCGTCCTCGTCGGCTCGACCTCCGGCTCGCTCAAGGTGCGGCGCTACGACATCAGGCCGGGCGAGCCGGCGTACGCGACGCTCGTCTTCGGGGGCGACAACGTGGTC
>Ga0335070_10001040_pt1 | contig 31821 bp, 30 predicted proteins | sample Lox_Sample_13_FD_206722 | JGI IMG/M metagenome (GOLD analysis project Ga0335070, IMG submission 206722) | Soil microbial communities from Loxahatchee National Wildlife Refuge, Florida, United States - Lox_Sample_1.3 | ecosystem: Environmental > Terrestrial > Soil > Wetlands | place: USA...
GACAGGAAGATACCCTTTTCAAGCTGCGGAATGGAAGATTGCGTCAGGCTCGCTGCAGAGCGGTTCGGCTGGGAGTCCCGCTGGAGGAAGCCCGATACGAGCGAAGGCCCCGTGAAGAAGGGCCTTGGCGTGGCCTTCCAGTCGTGCAGGCACGGGTCGCAATTCGGTCCCATGTCTGCCATCATCAAGCTGGACCCCGACGGCACGGTTGAACTGCTGAACGGGCTCAACGACTCAGGTGGCGGCCAGAAGACGACCATGGCCATGATCGCTGCCGAGGAGCTTGGAATTCCTTATGAGGCCGTTCAGGTGACAACGGGCGATACGGATGCCACAACAGACGCGGGCGGCCCTTCGGGAAGCCGGGGCACGGCCAGCATAGGCAACGCGGTGGTGAATGCTGTTCGTGACGCCAAAAGTCAACTCCTCGACGCCGCGTCTGAAATACTAAAAAGAAAAAGGGAAGAGCTGGAGATCAAGGAAGGACAGGTTTCTGTGAAGGGAGGGGGCGAATCCATCTCGTACAAGGAAGTCCTCTCGAAGGTTCCCAGCCCGATCATAGGCCGCGGCACGGCCAGGCCCCCGGTAAACACGGTTACGCACGGCTTCGGTGTCCATTTTGCCGAGGTGGCTGTGGACACGCGCACAGGGAAGGCCGAGGTCCTGAAGTTGGTCGCAGCCCACGACGTGGGCCGGACGATCAATCGTGTCGGCTGCGAGAACCAGATCCAGGGCGGGGCCATCATGGGCATAGGCTTCGGCACGCTGGAGCGACAGCACATGGACAGGCAGACAGGCATCTGTACGAATCCCAACATGGTCGATTTCAAAGTACCCTCTATTCTTGACGCACCAATGATTGAGCCGATCATTGTGGAATCGGACGATCCCCTCGGCCCCTTCGGTGCCAAAGGAGTGGGGGAGCCTCCCTACGGGGTTCCGGCACCGGCTATAGCCAATGCCATTTACAATGCGGTAGGTGTCCGGTTCAATGAGATTCCCATCAATATCCGGTCCGTCCTCGATGGGATAGAGAAGCGTCGGGATAAGGGCGAAAGGAGAAACTGATGAAGAGTTTTGACTACTATAAAGTGAGCACCGTGTCGCAGGCGATCGCGCTCCTGGCCAAGCACGGTGACAAGGCGGCTCTCCTTGCAGGCGGCAGCGATATGCTTGCGATGATGAAGGACAGGGTGGAAGGCCCCAAGCTTCATGCTCCATTGCACCTGCTCGATATCAAAGAGATCAAGGAGCTGAATTACATCAGGGATGAGAAGAACCGGTTGAAAATCGGCGCGGCCACCACCATAAGCGATATCGCTGCCTCTCCGCTTATTCTCAACAAATACTCTCTTCTTGCGCAGGCTGCCGGCCAGGTAGCTGTACCGCAGGTCCGCAATGTCGGTACTCTCGGCGGTAACCTCTGCCAGAGGCCTCGCTGCTGGTACTTCCGGGGGAAGGCCTTTAAAGACTGCTTCCGCAAAGGAGGCAACAATTGCTACGCCCCCGCGGGTGAGAACCAGTACCACGCCATCTTTGGCGGCGAAAACTGTTACATGGTCTGCCCTTCGGACATGGCTCCCGTTCTTGCGGCGCTCAATGCGCGGGTGGAGATAGCCACTGCCAAGGGTAGCAGGATGATCCCCGTCGAGCAATTCTACGTCAGGCCCGGCAAGAACGTACTCAAAGAATCCAGCCTCGGCCCTGCTGAGATGGTGGTGGCTGTGGAGATTCCCGCATCGGCTCCGGGCTCCAGAGGCACGTTTATCAAGTTGAAAGAGCGTCAGGCATTCGACTTTGCGCTAGTGAGCGTGGCCGCGATGGTCATCATGAAGGGCGATACAGTCACCGATGCACGGATTGTCTTTGGCGGTATCGCGCCTTTCCCTTTGCGCGCGTCCAGTGCCGAGGCGGCCCTCAAGGGAAAGAGGATCACCGAAGGCATGGCTGGCGCTTGCGAAGCTGCCGTCAAAGGGGCTGAACCGCTGAGCAACAACGGCTACAAGGTGAAGGCGACTAAGGGCGTGCTGGAGCAAGCCCTGAACGCCCTCGCGTGAGTTATACCAGTTCGCCTTCATGTTTATACCTTCCCCGGGTGCCCACTGGTATCCGCTCGCGAGTGCAGTGTGCTGCGCCACGAGTCAGATAAAACTGGATAACTCGCTTTCCCATTGGTATAGTTTCTAGAAACAAGTCGAGCCACTATCTAAATGAGTATGCCGCCTGATAATCAGAATACAAAAACAGACCGCGCCGTGAAGGAGCCTTTCGTCTCTTTCGGGTTTCGTAAGGTCTCCGAAGCAGAGAAGAGAAAGCTTGTCGATGATCACTTCGATTCCATCGCTTCCAAATATGATTGGATGAACACTGTCTTGAGCTTTGGCCTCCATTATCTATGGAAGCGGGTCGCCGTGCGCATGTCGGGGATAAAGGCAGGAGACAAGGTACTCGATGTGTGCGGTGGCACCGCCGACCTCGCCTTGCTCGCAGCCGATCTGGTGGGCGGCAAGGGAAATGTGATTGTCTACGATATCAATGAATCTATGATGCGAAGGGGGCAGGCCAAAGCAGCCGCGTCCCTCTTCTCTGAAAGGATTCTTTTTGTCCAAGGAGATGCGGAGCGCATATCATTTCCCGATGACTCGTTGGACGCCGTGATGGTTGGCTTCGGGATACGCAACTTCGTCCACCTGCAGGAAGGGCTCAGGGAGATGCACCGGGTGCTGAAGAAAGGGGGCAGTTTCACGTGCCTGGAATTTTCAAGACCTGACCCTGCGTGGTTTCGGGCTCTTTATCATTTCTATTCCTTCGTCATCATGCCGCTGGCGGGAAGAATCCTCGCTGGAACCCGGGAGGCCTATACGTACCTGCCGGAGTCCATCCGCCTCTTTCCGCTTCCCGATGAGCTTGCGGATTTGCTACGGGATATAGGCTTTTCGAACGTCACCTACAAACGGTTGACAAATGGCATAGCAGTGGTTCATCGGGCAAAGAAAGCATAAGATTTTTATCGCAGATGAACGCCGATAAGAGCAATGAGAGATGTTCGCAGATGAGTATGCCGTGGACAGCGTTGTGATACTGCCGCAACGCTGTCCACACTCCAGCGCTCCGCGCAGGGGTCTCACCTCACCGGAGGTGCTGCAGGTTGACCGGAGATGCTGTTTTATCGCAGCTCCGGTCAAAAATAACTATCCGCCTTTATCGCAGTTCTCATCCGCTCTTATCTACGATAAAAGTCAGTACTTAGCTAAGTTGGTGAAGCTTGTTAACCGCTGAAGAAGCGTCTGCGAAGTTGAACTGGGGCGAACGACTGGCGGTGAACACGCCTGTGCGTGTGCTTCAGCAGCGTTTCGAGATCAACTGGATGGCAAAGGTCTGCAAGGCCAGAGGATTCAGGCGCGCGCTGGAGGTGGGCTGTGGCCGTGGCGCGGGAGCCAGGCTCATCAGAAAAACATTCAAAACGGCCGAGCTTCATATCACGGATTTCGACATAGAGATGATGCGCAAAGCAGTCCATTATCTTTCTCGGGAGGAAAGGCAGACAATCTACCTCTGTGCCGCTGATTTGCTCGCCCTACCCTACGCCGCCGAATCGATGGACGCGGTCTTCGGGTTCGGCGTGCTCCATCACATCCCCGATTGGCGCGCCGGTCTTCGGGAAGTGACCCGTGTGTTAAGGCCCGGAGGCTTTTACTTCCTGGAAGAGCTCTATCCCACACTCTATCAGAACGTTCTCACGCGGCACATTCTCGTTCACCCCAGTCGCGACCGCTTCGACGGCAATGACCTCCGGCTCGCCCTGAAAGAAGCAGGCCTGCCGCTCATCGCCCAATGGGAAGTAAAGTACGTGGGCATCCTGGCAATAGCTAAAAAGATGAAATAAGTACGCTCATGGATAACGCATTAAAATCTCTCCTGCCATCTTCCTATTGAACTGCGCTTCTACTAAGACCTTGCCCCTTTTTAACGACGATGTATTTGTACTTGACAGCTGCATTAACCGATATATATTTGTAAAGAAGGCTTAGTAAGAAAGGCTTATTGCCGAAGGCAATTGAGGCTGGCTGCGAAAGGCTGAAAAGAACCTGAACTGGGCGTAAAAGGGGGTGGAGGCTGGGCCAACGGTTTTTAACTAAACAAACAACTATAAGGAGGAACTAAGATGCCAAAAAAAGTTGCATTCCCCTCATTTAAGGCATTCATCGACTCGGTTCAATCTGCAAGACATGGCGACTATTCGGCAAGAACTGCGAGCAAAGTGGCTCACGAAGACGCTTTTGTGGAGATGAAAGCTCACATTCTGAAGCTCTACGACAAGACAGAAGCTCCGCACAGTTTCGTGGATCAAAGCGGCTCAATTTTCGATTGTATTCCGATCGGGCAGCAGCCTGCGCTAAGGGGATCGGCGGGAGCCGTACCTAAGGCACCGGACCTGCCGCACATTGAGCTGGCCGGCGGTCGGCAGAGCAAATACAAAGACTCTCTGATCAAGTCGCCGCTCGGTCCAAACCGGAAGGACCGGCATGGGAATGTAATGCACTGCCCGGAAGGCACGGTCCCCATCCGCCGGGTCACTTTGGAGGATCTCACCCGATTCCCTTCCTTAAAGGATTTTTTTCGAAAGGGCCCGCGAGGGGCGGGTCGCCCTCCACGGGCGAGTCAGCCGCTGACAGTTCCGGCAACCCACCGTTGGGCTCATGCGTTTCAGAACGTGAATAATGGCGGCGGACACAGCTTCCTGAACCTTTGGGATCCTCCCATCGGCGCCAATCAGATTTTTTCACTCTCCCAGCATTGGTACGTCGGTGGAAGCGGCGCGAACCTGCAGACTCTCGAATGCGGGTGGCAGGTCTATCCAGGGTTCTATGGTGACAAGAAAGCGCATCTGTTCACCTACTGGACCGCGGACGATTACAGTACGACCGGCTGTTATAACCTGACTTGCCCGGCATTTGTCCAGACCAGCTCTTCCTTCGCTCCTGGCATGGCTCTCGGCTCTGTGAGCGTGATCGGGGGAGCGCAGTACATCATGGAACTGGCCTACTGGCACACAGGCGGGCGCTGGTGGCTTTACTACAATGGGACATCGGGAAGCAACGCCATCGGATATTACCCGGACACACTCTACAAAGGTGGTGCGCTTGCGTCGCACGCCACCGAGATCGATTACGGCGGCGAGACGGTAGGCACCACCAGCTTTCCGCCGATGGGCAGCGGCCGCTTTGCAAAAGAAGGGTGGCAGAAGGCAGCGTATCAGCGAACCATCGGCTACTGGCCTCCATCAGGTGGGGCAATGATTAACGCTAACTTGACGGCGTCACAGTCGTGGCCAAGTTGTTATACGGCTGTGGTCCAGATGTTAGGCTCGCCGTGGTTTGAGACGCTGTGGTTCGGAGGTCCTGGCGGAAACTGTTAGTCGTGCGGCACCGGACAAGAACAAGACGTGCCGGTTCGCGGGGCCCGCTTGATGCGTGAAAGTGTGAAATCCGAGGGTAGGGTGTGCCTTCGACCGCCCTTAACCTATGTTTCTGAAGAAATGTGGGATATGGCCTGTTATGGAGTATGAAGAAACCTACCACGGCCAACGAATCATTATAACCACCTTGCAGCACAGGGCCGGCGGCTGGAAGTCGAAGGCGGATTTGCTGGATTCCGGGAATAGAATCCCCCTTTGGCGCGGCTCAGACAATGTTTACCCAACGGAGGAGGAAGCCAGACTCGCGGCTTTGTCGGCTGCAGCGGGAGCCATCGACCGTACCCGGATTTCAAAGGGCAAGCCATAGAGCTGTGACAAAGTATCCGTGGCCGGGAAGTGTCCGGGACTTTCCCCTCGACACCCTGAACAGCCTCGGCCATGAGGCACGATTTGGTTGTCGTTATATTTTGTACGCCTCCGTTCGCCACGGCTTGAGCGCCTCGCTCTATTCTTGAATGCAACTTGGTATTAGTGGGCAATTTACCGGGACTCATGCCGGTCTCATTTCTTCTCCAGCGGAAACGTGAGCGTGCCGCCGAAGTAGCCGATGGCGATAGCAAGCGGGCCGAGGGCAAGAACAAGAAGAAGATAGATCGCACCGGTTCCCTCGAGCCGGTTGACAACACCTGCGTACGCCAGACGCCAGGTGAATGCGACAACTGCATCAGCAAGCATGATGCAGGAGAGAATTATCTTGATGGTGACCTGGCGCACAGGCTTCGCCATGTAGTTGAGCCACCAGGTAAAAAGGCCAGTGCCCATCGCCACCAGTGAAAAAAGGATCCCGGCTCCCAGACAATGCACTGCCGTAATTTCAAATGATGTTACTCCCGTAAGAAGATAGAGCAGGTAAAAACCTGAAACCGCGGCCATGAAAGCAACGGGGAAGTGAACCGCAGCCGGATGCGGATGGCGGCGGAAGAAAGGATAGCGGGAAAGGAACCCGGCCAAGAAGGCAGGCATGGCCCGTTCCGCAGGCGCCGGCGCCTTTAGAGATCCTATTTGCGGATAACGATCGAGTACCTCGGGACCATGAGGAGCAGCTTCTATCTTTGCCGAGAGATCAGTCCCCGCAGCATGCCGCCCCATGTGAACACCCGTCTGCCACAGCTTGCTCTTGCTGACGTCGATTACTCTTCCCTTGTAAGCGATGTAGACAGGATGTCCTTCCTTGCCGTTGCTCCTCGCAAGGGTCTCTGCATCGATATCCTCCACGTGGTTACCTCGCCGCTTGCAAAGATAGCATGTTCACCAGCAGCAGAGCAAGCAACGTAAGCGGATAGAGGCTTGCCCTGGTAAAGAGCGCATCAACATCGGCCATCCTTTCGCTGCACCATACCTGGCACGCGGGCTGAACCAGGAGAAAGTATCCCGTCAGCAGACTGCCTCCTGCACAGAAGATTGAGAACTGACCGGTCGCGAAGGAGAACAGGTATGTGCCAAGACCAGCGGCAATGACCAGAGACACCAGAATCAATGCGGATGTGACCCTGGGCCCGCATCGGACAGGAATCGTCCTGTATCTTAGTTCGGCATCATCCTCTATGTCGTGCCAGTCAGCTGGAAGGTTCTGACCGCCGATTTCCCAAAAGAAGAGCCACGAAAACAAAAGGAACAGGAAGAGCGGGGATGGGGTCGGGTCCACAGCGAATACAGCAGCTATGCCTCCCAGTGTTTTGACAAGACCGCTCACGAGCACGCGCAGATGACTCACTTTCAGCATGAGACAATAGGCGGCTTCCAGTACGACCCCGCCGAGAAAAAGGAGGGCGCAGGCCGAGCCGAGCATGGAAGCGCCTGTAAACGCAATCGCCGCCCAGAAGGCGGCCCACATCAGACCCTTTCTAAAGCTGAGAGCGCCCTGGGCCAGGGGATGGCGGACGAAGACAGTATCCAGGTAATCACCCGTATCTTTGAGGAGGCCGTTTCGCACGCGCTCCAGATCTGTCCGGTAATCTACCAGATCATTGAGCGCGTAGACGGAAGTGTACCCTGCAAACGCGGTCAAGAGCCCGATGCCTACAATCCATGGAGAAGGAAATGCGCCAAGCCAGAGCAGAGCCGATACTGCAGGAGTGGCAAGATCAAAAAGCCCGTGCGTGGTGCGGGAGAGGGCCAGAAAGAGTTTTACGTTGGAGAGTAAGGCGCGCGCAGGCATGCTTGTCTTCTTCACGCGATCTCTCCCACAGCGGCTTCTGCAACCTCGCGTCGTTGATCAGCGGGTCGCCTTGGCTGCTTCATCCACGTGATGCGGAGTGCATTTCCGATAACGGTAAAGCTGCTCCCGAACATGGCGGTCACCGCGATAAGCGGGTTGAGCATTCCGGTCACTGCAAGCGGTATTGCCGTGACATTGTAAAGAAAAGCAAAGAGCAGATTCTGCCGGATAGTTCTTGTGGTGAGCTGCGACAAATCGAGTACATCGAGAACCCGTCCGGGGTCACCGGTCAAAATGGCAATGTCGGACGTTTCCCGAATGAGATCAGCCCTGACTCCACACGCCAGCGCAACATCGGCCTGAGCAAGGGCGGCCGCGTCATTCAATCCATCTCCGATCATACCTACCTTGTGCCCTGCACGTTGTAGCGACACGACGAGATGAGCTTTTTCTACCGGGAGCATCTGTCCGCGGTACTCTCCTATTCCGACGGATGCTGCGACCGCAGCTGTTGTCTCCTTTGCATCTCCTGACACGAGCCACACGGCCACGCCCAGGTCCCGCAGTCTATCCACCAACCCAGCAACACCCTTTTTCACCAGATCGCCGAAGACAAGAATACCCTTGACTTCCCGTTCCCAGCCGAAAAAGAGGACGGTCATTCCCTGTCTCTGCCAGTTAGTCGCCGCGTCGTCAAACATGGCACGCAGCGCCATCTCGTGCTCTGCCATGAAGCTGCGGTTACCGATCACGACCTTGTCATTACGAATAATTCCTTTTACGCCGCGGCCCCGGACCTCTTTCACCCGCTCTGCTTCACAGATATCTATCCCTGACTGGCGCGCTCGGAGCACTATTTCCCTGGCCAGGAAATGGGAAGAGCCCAACTCCAGAGCGGCCAACCGCGATAGCACCTCTTCTTCGGGGAACCCTTCCGTAACCACCTTCTGCAGTGAGAAGTTGCCCTCCGTTACTGTCCCGGTCTTGTCGAAGATTAGAAGGTCGATATCCTTCGCGCGTTCCAAAGCTCCCGGATCACGCACAAGAAGACCCTTCGATCGGCCGATGCCGAGCATCGCTACCTTCACGAGCGGCGTTGCAATCCCTAGTGCGCAGGGACACGAAATCAAGAGAACGGTCAAGGACCGCAACAGGACCTCATCCGCAGGCACGTGGCGGACAGACAGGAAGAGCGCCGCTACAGCAGCGATCAAAAGCACTGCGGGCACAAAGTAAGCAGTGATCCGGTCTGCAAGGAGCTCGACCGGAACCTTCCTGTCGAGGGCGTCCATTACGAGCGAGACCATCTGCCGCAAGGAACTTTCCGACCCCGCACGCGTGGCTGTCAGAACGAGCTCCCCGTCTTTCAGAAAGCTTCCTGCCATGACGTCTTCCCCGGAGCCCTTGTGGAGCGGTCTCGACTCTCCTGTCAGAATAGACTCGTCGATCAATCCCCTTCCTTGCTCAATCCTGCCGTCGACTGGAACACGCTCTTTGGAACGGACCACGAAGCGATCTCCTGGCTTCACCTCATCTACACTGACCCACTCTTCCCGGCTCTCCTTCTCAAGTCGGACCTTCTGGTAGGCCAGGCCGTGGAGTTCTGCGATGCCTGCCGAGACCCTCTGGCGAGCCCATGCCTCGATGAATTTGCCCGCCAGCACCAGTGACACAAGCATGCAGGCTGTGTCGAAATAGAGCTGGATGCTTCCCCTCGCCATCTGAACGACGCTGTAAAAATAGGCTGCAAGGACACCCATCGCAATCAACGTGTCCATCGACGTCTTACCGTACTTCAGACCCGATGCGGCTTTCCACAAGATGGGAAACCCGCCGTAAAAAACGACCGGCGTAGCCAGCGCCAGCAAGGGATAGGAGAAATAGGCAATCACCGCAGATGACAAGTCACGAAAAAATCCAAAGTAAAGAGCACATGAAACCATCATCACGTTCGCGCTGAGAATCGCGGACACACCCAGACGGGTAAGCAGGTCGTGTCTTCCCGACGCGTCGGATCTGTCTTCAGAAGGCTGAGACGCTCGATAGCCAAGCCGCGCCACTCTGGATGTGATCTCCACCGGACTTATTACATGGGGAAGGTATTTCATTTGAACCCCATCAGAAAAGAAAGAGACATGGGGCTCCCGCACGCCCGGGGTTCTCCGGAGTAGCTCTTCGATCAACCATGCGCACGCGGGGCACCACATGCCTTCGAGGCGTAGCCGGAGATCAAGAGCAGGGAGGTCAGCCTCCGAACCGATGGCCGGGGCCACAGGGCCCTTTTGTCCCTTAGACGATCCATTTGACGGTCCGTTCGAAATGATACCCGACTCGCTGCAGACGCGGTAGAGCTCGGTTTCGTTGAAACCTGCCGGAACCGAGCCTCTCTCGGCGGAAAGAATAAGAAAGACCTGCCTGCACCCGGGGCAGCAGAAATGAAGCGTCTTCTCCCCGATTAACTCCTCGACCTTCGAACGGCCGAGAGGTAAGCCGCAGAGATCGCACGTGTCAGGCAAAATACTTTGCTCCTTTGACCAAGAGAATGATTCCCATGACTATCACAGAACAGGCTGCAACACGCTCGCCCCTGATGCGCATTCGTAACGTTAACAAGGACGCGGATAGCCCGGTAAAGAAGAGTGCTGGAACCGTACCCAGGCCGAAAAGGGCCATGGTTATGAATCCATGGACCGGACTCGACGTGGTGGCAGCTTTCACGATCATAGCCCACGAAAGCATGCATGGTAAAAACCCGGCTGCAAATCCCAGGCCCCATTTTGAGGCGATTCGGTCTGAAGCCAGCAGTTGCGGAAGTGTGCGGCCAACAACACCGTTGGGACGAAAAGAGGGCACAGAAAAGAAAGGCACTGAAATTACCTTGAGGAGTGCCAGACCGAAAAGAACCATGAGCAGCCCTCCCGCAAGACTCACGCTGCTTCTCAGGCCCGTAAAGAAGTGGCCAAAACCGACCGCATACCCGAGCGCGGAAGCTGCTGCGCCGAGAAGGCCGTAACAGAGAATACGCCCGGCATGGAAGGCGAGGTGGTGCGCAAAACCTTTTGACCACATCTTCGTTACATCAGGGCCTCCCTCCGCCGCAGTCGACCGAATATGCAGAGAGTAGGCCACAACGAGAGGACCGCACATACCGAGGCAGTGGAGGCTGCCGGCAAGGCCGACCACGAGAGGAGCAAGGATGTCGAGTATCATCCGCCTTTTCCTTTTAGCGACCTGATGTAAACGACCACAGCCCAGGTATCCTCATCGGAAGCTGTAGTAAAAAGCTTAGGGTGTCTCTTGAACCCGAGCCTTATCTTTGCGTAAAGCTCTCCATCACTCTGGCCCTGCACGAGCTGCGAAGAAAGATCTGCAGGCAGCGGGATGAAGCTCTGCCCCACCGTGCCGTTGCCATCCGCCTTCGGTCCGTGGCATTGGATGCAGAAGTAGCTGTAAGCTAGAGCGCCCTGTTCTGTGGATGCTTTCGAATAGTGGAGGGGGTTCTTCAAACTTCGCGGATCAGCATTGACGAGTCTCTGGAATCCATCCTGGACCGGGACTGTTCGCGCGTCCATTTCCGGCATCTTTTGCCCGTAGGTCTTGATCACGTCCTGATCGTACATGCGGCCATAATCGCACCCGCACAGCGTGAAAAGGATGAGCATCGCAGCTCCCGATAACGTCATTCGTGCCGTCCCGATCATGGCTTTTCCTTTTCGACATTGATGTCGGCCTTCAATGGCTTCTGCGACACGTGTTGAGGCTCCGGTGCCGCCGTTCCGCCGGTGATAGGCTCATTCGTCGAGTAAACTGACTCTCCGGGGATGTCCTCCACCGTGCCGAAGTCCCATCCAGGCGGGCCTTTGTCACCTATCATGTAGAACATGAACAAGCCATACAGCAGAAAAAATAACGCCAGCCCGCAGACATAGAACCAGCCCTTCAAGCTCGGCCCTTGTTCGTCTCGTTCGACTTCGTGCTCATCACTCATGCAAGCTCTCCAGACCTGCCCCTCGTCCCGCACTACGGGCCGAGCAATATCGAATGTCTAATATCGAAATCCTAAACAATATTAGAATATCAAAATTAACCAACCGAAACCCTTTCAGCTGTTGTTTTGACCATTCGGGAATTAGATATTGTTTAGACATTAGATATTCGACATTAGAATTTGAAAGCTCCGCTTTCATAACGGTCCTCTCTGCACCCCGAAAAAAATCACGTAGAAGATGAACCAAACCACAAACCCAATGAAGAGAAAGAGGAGTAGAGGAGGGACAGGATTGTTGCCGATCTCAAGCCCATCGGGATAACCTGCCTCCCGTTCCTCCTCCACTGGTTTTCGCGGTCTTGCGTACCCGGCGCTTCGAAATCCTAGGTAGATGAGGATGGCGCAGATCACACCGAGGAAGATGCCAAGGATCAGGTGCTGCGCGTCGAGCATGCTGAATAATCGCATCCCTATCCTCCTCCCGGCCTGAGAAATACTGCGATCAGGGTAACGAGTAATCCCAAGCCGCCCATGCAGAGGACACCGAGGAGGGCCCAGACCTCACGCGTGGGCTTTGACGGGTGTGTGGTGAGCGGCGTGCTAATCTCGCTCCGAAGCGGCAGATACCGGGCCCTCTCCTGGTCGGAGAACTGTCCATGCTTGAGCGCCCAGAAGAAGGCCGCCAGACTGACCCACAGACTAACCAGAAGTAACAGCGCCCAGGGGAGATAATAAGGACTCACGTCACTTCCCTACCTTTTCTGGCGTAATGTAGGCCGCATCAATGCCGCGAGGCTGCCCGTGCGCGTCGCTCTGCCCAATGAAGGTAACCGCAACATAATTCCCAACATCCCATATCTTCTCCGACTCCAGCTCCCTCTTGAAATAGGGCATCGCAGTGCCGGTGATGCCGTTCATGATCTGATAGTAAAGGATCCCTCCCGAAACGCCACGGTCTTTCAAGATGGTGAAGTTGAGCGGAGGCGGATAGAGATACGGCTCCGCGGGCCCCATGCCATCTCCCACCGGCCCGTGGCATCCGATGCAGAAGCTCTCGTATATGCGGTGACCGCGCTTAAGGTTCACATTCGTCGTCGGGTAGGGGTTGGCCAGTTTCCCCCACGGTTCGGGCACCATCGAGTGAAGCCAATCCACGTTCTTCACAGGCCCTGACTGATAGGCCTCCGTGGCCTTGGCCTTCCAATACCTCTGCCGCGCCACCCGGAAGTCAGCGTCCCTGAAGCCGAGGGCCTGCTTATACGCGATGAGCGCTTTGATTTTCTCCTTACCCAGATATTGGAAAGCAGGCATGATCGACTCAGGTCGAACATAACGAGGATTGGTGTAGTGGGCCATGTGCCAGTCGTCCGGATGCTCGCCGCCCTCTTGAGAAAGGTCGGGACCCGTTCGTTCCGAGCCAAGGAGGTGCGGCTGTTCTCTAACGTAGTCGCCTGACCTCGCAATTCTCTCTGCCCCGAGGCCCCAGTCGATGATGCGCACGAACTGCGTGTGGCAGTATGTGCAACCGTTTTCGATATAGATCTGTCGCCCCTCGTTCTCGAGTGCGCTTCGAGCCCGGAAGATATCGGATGGCTTCTCGCTGATGGTCGCCCACGGCAGAATAACGGAGATAAAGAGTACGGATGAAAACACGATGAGACCGCCGTAAATGATAAGCTTCAGCGTCATCCTCACAGCTCTTCCTCCATCACTTTCGATCCGTAGAGGCTCCGCCCGATGTTGTAAAGCCCGACCATCGCACCGCTCACGATCAGAACCCCGAACCCCAGACGCCACACCCAGTAAATATGAAGTTCCGGCAGGATCACGTAAACCGTCTTCCCGTACAACCAACCGGTTCCCTGGATAAGACCGGCCATGGTCAGGGCAAGAAAAAAGCCGGACAGACCGATCAACACGAGCCAATACTGGATGTCGGCCAGTTTGCGGCTGTAAAGAGGCCGGCCCGTGATGCGGGGGATGATGAAATAGATCCCGCCGAGGCCGATAAAGCCTGAGAATCCGAAGACGGCGATGTGTGAATGTCCGACAACCCAATTGGTAAGATGGGTGACAGTCTGGACCGATGGAAGCGCTTGAAAAGGACCCTGGAGACAGACAAAGAGATACCAGACAAGTCCCGCAAAGACAAACTTCCCACCCACATCCGTGTGGATCTGCCCGAGCTTCCCACGCATGGTAAGCCAGAGATTGACAAGCACGGCAAAGACTGGGATCAGCATGCCGATGCTCCCCGTTATCGCAACGATCTTTAACCACGTGGGCGCAGGCGTCTGCAGCAGGTGATGCGTGCCGATGTGAGGGTAGAACATCAGGATCGTCCAGAAACCCACGAGCGACACAGCGTGGCTGAAGAGCGGTGCGCGGCTCACGATTGGGATCACGTAGTAGGCAAGACCAACGGCGAGTGGCGTCAGGAATAGCCCCACCACACCGTGGCCGTAAAACCAAGCGAGGATTCCGTCCGGCATGCCGGTGATGGCGCCGGTTCGCGGGTTCCAGACAGCATTGCCGAAGAAATAGATGAAGAAGGTGAAAATCATCGCGCCGAACGCATACCATATGGAGACATAGATGAGCTTCTCCTCGCGAGCCATGACCGTTCTGAGCAGGTTATAGAACGTCAATGCAAGAACGATGAGCAGCAGAACGTCAACCGGCCATATCCATTCCGCGTACTCGCGGCTCTGCGTATACCCGAGGGCGAGAGCGACCGTGCCCGACGCAACAGTGAGGTTCCAGAGCCAGACACCGGCGCGTCCCAGCCTGCGGCTGTAAAGGGGACTCCGGGCGAGATGAGGCACGTAGTAATAGATCGAACCGATCAGGGCAGAGCCCACAAATCCGAAGATCATCATATTGGTATGCATCGGGCGCACGCGGCCGAACACGAGCCAGGCTATGTTCTTGTAAAAGGCGAAGTCAGGCGCCACCATGGCTGAAGCAAGAAAAAGCCCGGCGAGACCGGCTACCACAAACCAGCATGCCGAGGAAATGAAAAAACCTCTCACCGCGGCGTAACTCTGATCCCGTTTCACATCAACCTCGTCCATCTCTCAATCCGATCCCTTCAAATCCTAAATCCCAATTTCGAAATTCTAAACAAATTCCAAAATCCCAATGTTCAAAATAATCAGATCCTCGACCGCGCAGAAGGTGCGTCTGGAGCATTGCTGTTCGCTGTTTTGCCTGGCCACTGTCTCTTTTCGCTTGCCACTAACTCGTCTTTCGCCACTCGACACTTGTCACTCCCTCGTCACTCGACACTCCTTACTCGTCACTGCCTCTCATCTATGGCACGCCAACCAGCAGTCAACCTGCGCATTATTCTCCCGGTGACAGGTTATGCAGAAGTTCATCTTAAACTTCTTGAATTGCAGCCGGTCCATGGTCTTCACATCTCCGTGGCACTGCGAACAATCAAAACCTGCCCACTTTATGTGGGGGATGTGATTAAAAAAAACAAAATCAGGCACCCAGAATATACGCACCCAGGGCACCGGCCTGTTAGAATCAAGATAAGCTTTTTCTTTCTGGATTTCCGGATGGTCCGGGATTATATACTTGTGGCAGAAGAAGCACTTCTCGACCGGCGGCAAGCCTGCGTTCCATGAGCGTTCGACGTCCGGGTGGCAGAAGCGGCAGTTGATCTGCTTCACGCCGGCATGAACCCGGTGGCTGAAAGAAACCGGCTGGAGAGGGCCGATCCCCTGTTCGGGATAGAAGTAGTAGAAATAAAACATAATCGCAAAGAGCAGCGCAGCCAGCCCGATCCACCCGTACCCCCGCCTTGGCTTGATTGTCTGTCGCTCACCCATGATGTACGGCTCTTCACACCTAGCTTATATTGCCGTGTTTGTAACCCGTAACCTGTAACTCGTAACTTGTAACTCGTATTTCACGGTTCCAGCCTTTCCTTCCCTTTCTCCTGCATCTCCCGGAAGAGCGGATCGGAAACAGGAAACAGCGGCACCCGCTGTAAGAAAGAGGTGATGCTCAATCCCATAAGTCCGAAAAACCCGGCTGTCACCAGCACCTCCGTGACCCCGACAGGGATGCTATCCCGCTTCCACAGGGATGGCACCACGAGGATGAAGCGCTCCAGCCACATACCCACCAGGATCACGACCGAGATTGCGACCACCGGAACCCTTTTCGCTTTCACGCGCCTGCTCAGGAAGAAAAAGAAAGGCCCAAGAAATACCATCGAGAGGACCGCCCAGGCCAGCGGCTCCCAAGGGCTGGCCTTCACGCGCAGGATGACGTATTGCGTCTCTTCGGGCAGGTTGCCGTACCATATGGTCAGAAATTGCGCGTAAAAGAGATAGCCAGTGAAGATGCAGAACGCCATAGCCAGCTTGCCAAGGTCGTGAAGCTGGCGCGGCCGCAGATACGGTTTGAAGCTCTCCGTATTGGCGACAAGCATAGAGAGCAGGTAGAGGGCGACGATACCCGTGTAAAAGCAGCCGATGAAAAAGTAGCCGCCAAAGAGTGTGCTATACCAGCGAGGGTCGAGTGACATGACAAGGTCAAATCCAATGAGGCTGAGCAGAAAAGCAAGGGCGATAATGAGTGCCGGCGACAGCATCTGCTGCTTGCGCCACGCGGCTGCCCAACCAGCCTCCTGTTCCGCGGTGGCTGCCCCTGAACCTTTGCGGTCGCTCCAATGCACGTCGCCCTTCACCGAATAGAAAACGAGAGCCAGAGCAAGCAGCGTCATGAACAGAAGGGCTGCGCCGTCCCTAATGAAAAGGAAGGGCGTGTTGAGCCAGGCCGCCTTTTCGGGATTCGGCTGTCTCACCCAGGAGAAGACTTCCTCTCTGCCGAGGTAGAGCACCCAGAAGAGTAAAAACGCCACCGGGAGAAAAGCGGCAAAGCCTTCTGCCAGCCGTTTCAAGGCCCGGCCCCACCTCGCGCCTGTTACGTTGAGCACAGCCACGAAGAGTACCGCACCGAAGCCCATACCCGTCCAGAAAAGAAAATTGACAAGGTAAGACTGCCAGGCCCTGAGCGAGTCATTGCCCGAAGCAGCAACGATAAAGGCCAGCGCACCCGCCGCTGCGCAGATCACGAAGACTACCCGCAGGAATCTGGGTATCCTGGCATTGCCGACGGCCACTGTGTCACCAGGAGACATCACGCACCTCTTCAGCTCCCGATTTCTCCAGGAGGGCTCTCACCTTTTCCCTCTCCGCATCGGTGCATGACACCAGGACCCCGAAGCGATCTTCGGAGAAGCGCAGCTCATACGCCGGTGCAAGGCGCGCACGCGGCAGGCGCCCTTTCAAAACCCAGGCGCAGACACTGAAAATCACCGCGAGAAGGATTACCCCTTCGAAGCAGACGATCACCCACGGTACACGAGGAAAAATGGGCTTGCCGCTCGTGATCAGCCTGAAGCTCAAGTGGGCGTACACCGCGAGCGCAACCATGCCGGTTCCCCCGAGAATGCCCCCGAGAAGCGTGATGAAACGAACGATGCTCGGCTTTTTCCCAAGGATCTCGTCGATCTCTCGCAGGCGGAGCGGCGAGTAAACTGTCTCGATCCGGGTTGCCTGTTCCTTGAGCTTCCTAAGCGCTGCGAACAGGTCATCCACATACATGAAAACAGCGAGGAGACCTTGTTTACCGTGCATAAAACCCACCTCGCCGCAGGGGCGGACCTGCTTCTTCTTTCACCTCGGCCATGGCGACTGATGGAAGAAACTTTGCGAAAAGCAAAAACAGGAAGAGAAAGAGACAGAAGGAGCCGATGGTGATGGTGATGTCGACCCAGTTAGGCCAGTAAATCCCCCATGCATGGGGCAGGAAGTCGTGGGACATTGAGCCGCAGATAATCACGAAGCGCTCAACATACATGCCGATGTTGATGAGAATGGCGATAACAAAGAGGCAGTAGATATTCCTTCTCACCTTTTTCCAGAAAAAAGCGAGCGGAGCAATTGCGTTGCAGAAGCACATGATCCAGAAGAGAGGGGCGTAGTATCCGAACGCCCTGAAAAGGAAAGACTGTTTCTCGAAAATATTACCGCTGTACCAGGCCATGAAAAATTCGACCGCATAAGCATAGCCGACGATCAACCCCATCAGTATGGTGGTCTTTGCCACTTTTTCGAGCGTGTCGAGCGTGATGATTTTCTCGAAATGGAAGATCTTCCTGAGCGGGATGAGAAGCGTCAGGACCATGGCAAGACCCGAATGGATGGCGCCTGCAACAAAGTACGGGGGGAAGATCGTACTGTGATAACCGGGGATGATGGCGAGGGCAAAGTCCCACGAGACCACACTGTGCACTGATATGACGAGAGGCGTGGCAAGCCCGGCAAGCAGAAGGTAGGAAGCCCCGTAGTGGTGCCATTGCAGGTCACTACCCGACCATCCCAGGGCGAAAAAGCCATAGAGTTTCCTGCGCAGACCCTGAGCCCGGTCTCTTGCTGCAGCGAGGTCGGGCACAAGCCCCGTGTACCAGAAGAGCAGGCTCACGGTGAAGTATGTCGTGACCGCCAGCACGTCGAAGATCAGCGGGGATTGAAAATCAGGCCATAGAAAACGCTGGTTCGGATACGGGATAATCCAGTAGAAGACCCACGGCCTGCCGAGGTGGATGAATGCAGGGAAGAGACCGGCGATCATGACGGCAAAGATCGTCATAGCCTCGGCGGCCCGGGAGATACCCGTCCGCCACCGCGCACGGAATAAATAGAGAATCGCGGAGATGAGTGTGCCCGAATGGGCGATACCGATCCAGAAGACAAAGTTGACTAGATAGACACCCCACATGCCGGACGGGTGGTAGCCGGCCACCCCGAGCCCGTACCGCAACTGATAGCCCCACACACCGCCGGCGAAAAGGACGAAGAGAAAGAGGAGCGACACCAGTGCCCAGTAGGAACGTCCCGGCGCCTGAAGCGTGCGGAGGATCTCCTGGTTGACGTCGCTGAATTTGAGCCGTTCTTCTCCGTCCATACCGCCACTCATGCCAATTGCTGCGTAATCTTTTTCAGGTATATCACGGCCGGCTTTGTATTGAGGTCGCTGAGCACTTGATACGCCCTCGCCTGCTTGATCAATTTTGAGACGCGGCTTTGTGCATCGAGCAAGTTGCCGAATATGAGAGCGTCAGCAGGGCACGTCTGCACGCAGGCGGGACTCAGCTCGCCATCACGTATCAGGCGGTCCTCGCTTCTTGCCTGAATCCTTGCTGCGTTGATGCGCTGAATGCAAAAGGAACACTTCTCCATCACCCCTTTTTCCCGCACGGTCACATCCGGGTTGAGCTGCCACTGCAGGGGCCGATCGTGCTTCCAGGTGAACCAGTTGAACCTGCGGACCTTGTAAGGGCAGTTCTGGCTGCAGAAACGGGTGCCGATGCACCGATTGTATACTTGGTTATTGATGCCTTCAGCATTATGTTGGGGCCCGAAGACCGGACAGACAGACTCGCACGGCGCCTCATCACAGTGTTGGCAGAGCATCGGAAGAAACCGGATGGAGGGCTGGTCAGCCTCGAAGTAGCGCTGAATGTTGAGCCATGCCATATGCCGGCCGCGCTCGACTTCGCGACGTCCCACGACGCCCACGTTATTTTCCGCGTAACAGCCTATGACGCAGGCCCCGCAGCCTATACAACGGTCAAGGTCGACGATCATGACCCACCGGTAGTCAACATGCCGGTGAGGCGGATAGTAATCGATCCGCTTGTTCCACCCTTGCGGAAGAGGCGGAACAACCTCCGGGGCTTCACCAGTCGTGGATCGGTACTGCTGCAGGCTGATTGAGCGGACGAGGTTCCGCCCGTGCTGATAAGCACTCCCATCCGTGTTTGCGATCGGAACAACGCGTCCCTCTTTCTCCACGGTCACGGCTGCAGCCGTCCAGACAACGCCGCCAGCTGCATCGATCCGGCCGGAGGCGAGGTGCAGCGGGTTCGTCGTTTCGCTTTGCGTATAGCGGCCAAAGGCCGAATGGCCATGACCCACGGGCATGGCGAGCGTATTGGGAGCCACGCCGAAATAGGGATATGCTGCACCCTTCACCGTACCATGCTCCGAGCGGATGGTAAGCAGGTCACCCTTTTTTATATTGAGCTTTTGAGCTGTCTCCGGGTTAATTTCTACCCAGCCTGCCCAAGTGATCTGTGTGACAGGGTCGGGCATCTCCTGAAGGAAAGGCCGGTTGGCCGTCCTCCCGTCAAAGAACTGGATTGTGGGATAGGTGATGAATTGAAAGCTTCTCGATTGATTCACAGCCGGGGCTTCGGACCGAGAGAAAGCGCCACTCCTGATACTAGTGCGAGGCCGTGCCGGTCGCTCTCCCTTCAGTGTTGCCCAGACTCCTCCCTTTTGGAGGCTCTCCTGCCAGAACGCTTCTGAAGGCGCCACAGCACCCGTTTCTTTTGCCTTCCTGCCCCATGCTTTACGGAGCACCTCGTACATATCTTTCTCAGGAAAGGCTTCCGGCTTCACTTTCCTCCCGATGAGAAGAAGGATATCACCCAGCTGGCGTGTATCGAAGAGCGGACCCATGACCGGCTGTAGGAGCCCATGGACACCGCGGCGGGGGCTGTAATCGCCCCAGGATTCAAGGAAGGTGTTCGTCGGCAACACAAGGCGGGCAAACTCACCTGTCTCATCCGGGTAACTTGAAAAACTGACAACCATGGGGACAGTGCGCAAGGCCTTTTCGAATTGCCACGAGACCGGAAGATTAAAGACCGGGTTTGCACGGTCGGTCAGCAGCACGTCAACCTCTCCACTCAACATGGCGTCCGCCAGGGCCTTCATACGGTCAGACTTAACAACGTCGGAAAGTGAGGAGCGGCTCGAAAAGTCGATCGCCTGCAAGCTTCCCGGGAAGAGGCTGCACAGCAGATTGGCTGCCACTGCCGTCTCGTAAGCCTTCGAGTCCTGGTAACCCAGACCTTCCGCAAGGATCAGCGGCCGCTGGGCCCGGGCGAGTTGGCCCGCGAGCGCTGCGAGCAGATCGGGCTCCACGCCCGTGGCCCGCTCCACTGCATCGGGTGTGAACGGGGCAATGCTTGCCTTCAAGGCGGCTCTCTCATCAGCCGTCAAAGCAGAAGCAGGATGGTTGTTCGCCGGTCCGCGGTCCCCGATCCGCGGTCTCTGATTGATCAAGAGCTGTAGGAGGCCCAGGGCCACAACCGATTCTCCCCCTGGAGGCACCATGATGCACTGGTCCGCATTAGCCGCGGTCATCGACAGACGGGGTCCCACGTACACAAAGGCGTTTTTCTTCCCTTCCCTCGGCGCATGAAAGAAGGCAAACTGCCGGGCGAACTGTACGTTCGAAACCCAGGTTTCCAGAAAGTTCGCGCCAAAGGAAAGCAGGAAATCAGCCTTGTCGATGTAATAGGTGGGTATCGCATCCATGCCGAAGACTGTCTCATTTGCTTTTCGCAGCGCCTCGTAGGCAAAAGGCTCATACATGACATGCTGCGTGGAACCGGATGCTGCCAGCCATCTGCCGATCAGATCGCGCTCTGCGCCGGCGCACAGGTCTGTCAGTAAAACGACTTTCTCTTCCCGCCCGTTGGAGCCGATTCCTGCGAGTCTGTCTGAAAGTACCTTCTCCGCGCTCTCCCACGTAATCGGTGAGAACTTTCCGTCCCCGCCCCGTATCATCGGACCGCGGTACCGGTCCGGATTATAGATGCCCTGGACAGACGCCTGCCCTCTGGCGCAGAGTTTTCCCGTGTTTACCGGATGGAGCGGATTGCCTTCCACCTTGATCACGCGGCCGTCGCAGTTTTTTGCGAGCAGGCCGCAGCCTGCAGGGCACTCGCGGCACGTTGTTGCATACCACGTCGCATCACCCGGGACAATATCTTCCGGCGGAATTACGTAGGGGATCAGTCTCCTCGTCGCATCTGAACAGGCGCCGACGAGCGCACTAGTCCCTGCAAGGCAGGCTGCTTTGAGAAACTGACGACGCGAGAGCTTTGCCATCGTATATACCAGCAAGAAGGTATACTAACCACTGTACATCAGAACGTCCGCTGTCAAGGGGGCGTCTTTGCGAGGCGAGCCCAGCCTCGCCGAAAACGCACTCTCCCTTCATATACAGAGGTAACCGTTTACTGCGCTCCGGCAAACAGTTCCACCTTGATCCGGTCGGCAGGCACATTCATGGTGACGAGAGTCTGCTTCATTGCGTCCGCCATGACAGGCGGTCCCGCAACATAGTAGCTGGCCTTTTCCCAAACCGGGCAGTACTTCTTTATGGTCTCTGCGCCGAGACGTCCCCTGAGGCCGGTCCAGCTTGCCGGATCTTCCGGGGCCCGGGTCATGGTGACGACCACCGCGATCCCCTTGTTCTGCTCCGGTATCCGCAGCAACTCCTCGAGGAAAGGCGTTTCTTCGGGTGTTCTGCTCGAATAGAAGAGGGTTATCGCATGCCCTGTCTTCGCATCCGCCGCATATCGACACATTGACCGGAACAAGGTGATTCCGATGCCGCCCGCAAGAAAGACGAGGGGAGTTGTGGTTTGGGCCGGAAGGACAAGAGCTCCCATGGGCGAACCAAGGGTGATGCTGGTCCCCGGCTGCATCTCGGCCATGGTGCGCTTGAAGGCACTCTCGCTCAGTTTCGTCGCAAAGAGAAGCGCCTTCTCAAGAGGTGACGATGCGATGCTCAAGGGGCGCCGTAGGCCCCGATCGTCCTCGAATCCCGCAGGAGGAACCGTAAGAAGAGACCACTGCCCAGCTATGAACTGAAAACCTGGCGGCTTCTCAAATCTGAATATTGCTACGCCGCCCGCAAGTCGCTCTCGATCGATTAACTTCGCCTCATAGTTCATTGCTCCCTCCCTCACGTTATCTCACTTAGCGACTATTCCCCCGCTTCCTCATAATATAGTACCTCCTCGCCTTTCTTGCCTGAAACATATTGAAAAGTGAAAATAGTGGACGGAGGAGTTAAGAAAAAGTCTGTCAGTAGGGCTCGGATGCATTATATTAATCCTGGACGCCAAAAGAAGTCTTTTTCTTGGGTCGCGTTTCGACGGTAAAGACGTTTTGGCAGGGGGTCTGAAAGCCATGTCCGATGAGCCTGAAGGAACCGTGAGGGACGGTCTGAGGCTGGAAAGCGACAGTATGGGGAAGATCTGGGTTGCTGCCGACCGCCTCTGGGGAGCCAGCACGCAGCGCGCCCTGGCGTATTTCAGGATCGGCGAGGACCTGAACCCCAGAGAACTCATCAGGGCCCTCGTTATCGTGAAACAGGCTGCGGCCAAAGCCAATCAAGACCTGGGAAGGCTCGACGAAAGAAGGGCTAAAGCTATTCTCCAGGCTGCCGATGAAGCTGCCGCCGGCAAACTGGATAGCCATTTTCCTTTGCCTGTCTGGTTGGGCGGGAGCGGCACTCAATTGAACATGAACGTCAACGAGGTTCTTGCGAACCGGACCATCCAATTGCTGGGCGGGACCATAGGAACCAAACGTCCGGTCCATCCCAATGATCATGTCAACATGTCGCAGTCGACGAATGATGTCTTTCCCACGGCTATGAATGTTGCGGCCTCCCTCGCGATTCGCGATCATCTCGTACCGATGGTACAGAAGCTGCGGGACGGCCTTGATGAAAAGGCCAAAGTATGGGCGAACATTACGAAGATCGGGAGGACCCACCTGATGGACGCTGTGCCCCTGACGCTGGGTCAGGAGTTCTCCGGTTATGTTGCCATGATGGATGACGATCTGGAGAGAATCGCCGCCGTACTTCCCGGCCTCTATCGTCTCGCCATCGGCGGCACGGCAGTGGGTACCGGGATTGCCGCTGCAAAGGGCTTCGGAGAATTGGCCGTGCGCCACATTGCAGAGATCACGGGCCTCCCGGTGAGCCCTGCTCCGAACAGGTTTGCCGTGCAAGGCGCCCATGACGCCGTGGTCATGGTGAGTGCTGTCTTAAAGACAATGGCCGTTTCCCTTTTTAAGATAGCTAACGACATCCGGCTCCTGGCTTCCGGACCTGACTGCGGCCTTCATGAGCTGATTCTCCCCGCTAACGAACCGGGCTCCTCGATCATGCCCGGCAAGGTAAACCCGACCCAATGTGAAGCCATGACCATGGTGGCTCTGCAAGTGATGGGGTATGACACGGCAGTGGCCTTCGCCGGTGCCGGCAGCAATCTGGAGATGAATGCCTACAAGCCGCTCATGGCGTTCAACGTCCTCAAGTCGATCCGCCTCCTGTCGGATGCCTGCGGTTCATTTACGGAGTATCTGGTTGCCGGTATGGAGCCGAACAGGAAACGGATAGACTACTACGTGAATCGCTCGCTCATGCTTGTCACAGCCCTCGTGCCGATAATCGGCTACGATAAGGCAGCCCAGATCGCCCAGCTGGCTTCTGGCGAGGGCCTGACGCTCAAAGAAGCAGCTCTCCGGCTCGGCTATATTTCGGCCGATGAGTTCGACCGCGTTGTCGATCCTTACAAGATGGCGAATCCCGATGGATGACGCGATTGTGTGGAGGTATCCGCCACATGATCTTTGACCATGACATAGTAATTGTTGGCGCGGGGCTTGCGGGCTTGCGAGCCGCTGTTGAGGCTGTGGCAACTGCTGACGTCGCAATCGTATCAAAGGTTTTGCCCACGCGTTCCCATTCAGGGGCAGCCCAGGGCGGGATCACCGCCGCTCTAGGCAATGAAGAAGAGGACCGATGGGAGTGGCATCTCTTCGATACGGTCAAGGGCAGTGATTACCTGGCGGACCAGGATGCTGTCGAGATCATGGTAAGAGACGCGCCGAGGGCGATCTACGAGCTCGAACATATGGGAGTTCCTTTCAGCCGCACGCCGGACGGCCGGATAGCCCAGAGGAATTTCGGCGGCCACACCAGGGAATACGGCAAGGCACCCGTCAAGCGGGCCTGCCACGCAGCCGATCACACCGGGAGGGTGGTGCTCGATACACTCCACGATCAGGCCATTCGACAGAACGTGAAATTCTATTCGGAACATTACATCCTGTCTCTCGTTTTCGACGAAGGGCGGTGCACGGGTGTCGTCACCTACGACCTTGCAACCGGCGAATTAGCTTTCCTACGAGCGAAAGCAGTTCTGCTCGCGACGGGTGGGTGCGGCAAGATCTACAAAACGACATCCAACGGTTTTGCCACGACCGGCGAGGCCCTGAGCCTCGTGTACCGAGAAGGCATCCCGTTGGAAGACATGGAGTTCATCCAGTTTCACCCGACAGGGCTCTTCCCGCTCGGTATCCTCGTCAGCGAGGCCGCCCGAGGCGAAGGGGCAATCTTGCGCAACAATGCAGGGGAACCCTTCATGGAACGTTACGCACCGAAGATCAAGGATCTTGCGGCGCGCGACGTGGTCTCCAGGGCGATCTTAACGGAGGTCCGCGCAGGGCGCGGCATCGGAGGGAAGGGGTACGTTAACCTCGATCTCACCCACCTGGGAGAGCAGAAGATCAACGAAAAGCTGTGGGAGATTACTTCTTTTGCACGAATCTACCTCGGCATCGATGCCGCATCAGAACCTATTCCCGTGGCACCCACGTGCCACTACGTGATGGGCGGGATCCCTACGGACGGAGACGGACACGTGCTCGCCGACCAGGCTGGAAGAGTCGTGCCCGGACTCTACGCCGCTGGTGAATGTGCGTGTGTATCCGTCCACGGCGCAAATCGACTCGGGTGTAACTCGCTCCTTGACCTGCTCGTTTTTGGAAGGCGCAGCGGGCAGGCCATGAAAGAGCAGGTGAAAGAGGGGGCGCCGGGGATCGCACGTTCCGTGTCGGGTCTCGATCCGGTGGAGGCGGTGAAAGAACGGCTCGCAGGATTAATGGACCGGATGGGCGGAGAGGGAATGGAGCAATCCTATCTGGTGAGAGAGGAAATGCAGATCATAATGAGGGACCATGGTTCCGTCTTCCGCACGGAAGAAAGCCTGAAACAGGGGATCGACGCTCTCCGGGTCCTTAAGGAGAGGTTTTCCCGTGTGCCGGTCACGAACAAAGGGAGATCGTTCAATTACGATCTCATGGAGACAATCGAGCTCGGCCACCAGCTTGACCTTTGTGAGGTGATTCTTGCGAGCGCCCTCTCCCGAAGGGAAAGCCGGGGTGCCCACTTTCGGGAGGACTTTCCTGAAAGAGACGATCAAAACTATCTGAGGCACAGCCTTATATTCGACACACCTCAGGGACCGCGGATAGATTATAAACCGGTGAAGATAACACGATTTCAACCGCAAGTGAGGGCGTACTGATGAAGAGGAGGCGTTGCGTGTTGCGGGTTACGAGTTACGAGTTGCGCATCAGACTGACAGAGAGACCAGAGGCATCAACCCGAAACCCGCAACCCGAAACTCGTAACGTCACGTTAACAGCAGCCGATTGGCGTGAGTCCTAAAGAGAGGCAATATCGTGACGATGAGGTTGAAGGTTTTTCGTTTCGATCCTGAAAAGGATGAGAAACCGTACTACAATGTTTATGAGGTAGATGCCGAACCCACAGACCGGCTTCTTGATTGTCTCAATCGCATCCGATGGGAGCAGGACCACACCCTTGCCTTCCGCATGTCCTGCGGCCACGGCGTCTGCGGTTCGGACGGCATGAGGATCGACGGGGTATGCGGTCTTCCCTGTCAGAGGCTCGTCAAATCACTCGGCCCGAAGGTGCTCGTCGAGCCCTTGCCCGTATTCAGGGTGATCAAGGATCTGGTCGTCGACCTGGAATCCTTTTTTGAAAGATACCGCTCCATCAAACCATACCTTATCGCCGCGTCGCTCCCGCCGGCCGACGAACGCCGGCAGTCCCCGGAAGAGGTCCGCCTGCTGGAAAGTGCGGTGCGTTGCATCCTCTGCGCCTGTTGTACCTCATCGTGCCCGGTAAACCAGAACTCGGAAACCGCAGATTACGTGGGACCTGCCGCTCTAGTTCGGGCCTTTCGCTATCTCTTCGACTCGCGGGACGAGGGTCTCGGAGAGCGGATCCCCACCCTCGACCGGAAGCAGGGCGCCTGGGGGTGTCAGACCCTGTGGAAATGCACGGAAGTCTGCCCCAAGGAAATCCCCGTAACAAAGCTGATCGGCCAGATCAAGCGGAGGATCTACGAGGTAAAGAAGGAGACGAAATAATATAGATTCCCACGGGCAAGCCCGTGGTACTCACACCACGGGTTCGCGCGCAACGGCTATGCATTCGCCCACGCTTGAAAGCGTGGTCCTCTGCTGGCTCGGCGCCGCTGGCAGGGAATCTATCTAGCGAGCACGGCGAGCGAGAGGGGAAGGCTCCGGCGGCTTTGCCGCTGGAGGGGGCGACGTGAGCCCCAGGAGTAGATTGCCACGACGCAAGCCGCTGTGATGGGTGCCGATGGACAGCCAGTTGTTGAACGCGCGGATTATTGAGAGAGGGAAGGAGCTGTATGCTGCCCTCAAAGGCGAGAGGCCATCCCTTTTTCAGGAATCGCGATGGGTCGGCAGGATGATGAGTTGGCTGCTCAGGCACGAAGAGTTACGCACCAACGTGCTTCGTTTCGTCGACGTCTTTCCCTCCCTGACCACATCCTCGATGCTCGTTGACCACCTCGAAGAGTATCTCGGTTCGTCCGATTCTTTGCCAGCCTCTCTCCGATGGGCGTTGCGTCACACGTTCGCCGGGGGTCGGCTCACCAGGCCCGCGCTCGCAAGGACGATACGGTACACGATGGGGAAGTTGGGCGAACAATTCATCATAGGAGAGAGTACAGACGCGGCCGTTCGAAGGCTCTCTGAAATACGACGGCAAGGGTGTGCCTTTTCCGTCGATATACTTGGCGAATCCGTCCTGAGCGAGGGAGAGGCGGAGAAGTACCGCGGCCTCTACATGGATCTCCTGGAGGCACTAGCGTCTGCCCGGAAGAAGTGGCCCTCCTTGGGCGTGCAAGGAAAGGCAAACGATCTCGACTGGGGGTTCCATCCGAAATTCAGCATTTCCCTCAAGCCGACATCCCTGTACTCACAGGCAAGGCCCCAGAATTTCGATGGCTCCGTCGAAGCCATGGTGGCGCGCATCCGGCCGGTCTACGAGAAGGTGCTGATGAGTGGCGGCTCCCTCTGCATCGACATGGAATCATATCAATACAAAGACTTGTCGCTCGCGGTTTTCAAGAGACTCCGGGCTGAGTATCCCGGCCACCCCCACCTTGCTGTTGCTATGCAGGCCTACCTGGTCGACACGGACAGAGACCTCGCGCAACTCCTCGACTGGAGCGCAAGTGCGGGCCTCCCCATCTCCATCCGCCTCGTGAAAGGCGCCTATTGGGACTACGAGGTGATGAGGGCCCGGCAGAACGGGTGGGACATCCCCGTCTACATGGGTAAGTCAGAGACCGATGCGGCATTCGAGCGCCATGCGCACTTCATTCTGGAGAGTCATCCGGCCGCTTTTCTTGCGTGCGGCTCCCACAACATACGCTCGATCGCCGCGGTCATGGAGACGGCCAAAGCCCTGGGGGTCCCCGATGACCGCTATGAGTTTCAAGTCCTCTACGGCATGGCAGAGCCTATCCGCCGGATCCTGACGCAGACAACCGGACGGGTGCGACTCTACTGCCCCTATGGGCCAATTCTGCCCGGAATGGCCTATCTCGTGCGCCGTCTCCTCGAAAACACCGCCAATCAGAGTTTCCTGCGCCTCGTCTTCGCGGAGACGAAAGATGTTCTAGGCCTTCTTGTCGATCCGGCAGAAGCGGTGGCAGGACACAAGGCGGTCGTGACGGGCCCTTCCGGCTGCGACTCCTTCGTCAATCAGCCAGTCGCCGATTTCACCAGGGAGGAAGAGCGCAAGCTGTTTGCGCAGGCCATAACCGCTGTCCGACAAGAGATGGGTAGGGCCTGTCCTCTTTTTATCAACGGCGCGGACAGGACCACTGAGGATGTCCTTCCTTCCCTTAATCCTGCTGACCCTAGCGACGTGATCGCGCGCGTTTCCCAAGCGGGAAAGGCCGAAGTGGATGAGGCCATCGCTGCGGCACAGACTGCCTTTGTGGGGTGGCGTGAAACGGAAAGTCCCGTGAGGGCAGGGTATCTTCGAGGCGCGGCAGCATGGATGAGAAGTCACCGATACGAGCTCGCTGTCTGGCAGATATGGGAGATCGGCAAACAATGGGACCAAGCCTCCGCCGATGTAGCGGAAGCAATAGACTTTCTGGAATACTACGCCCGACAGATGGTGAGGCTGGGCGGGTCTCATCCCCTTCCTTCCCCGCCGGGCGAATCGAATCAGTACCGCTACGAGCCGAGGGGCGTTACCGCAGTGATTGCTCCGTGGAACTTCCCTCTCGCGATCACCACCGGGATGGTATCAGCGGCCATCGTGACCGGAAACTGTGTGGTCTACAAGCCCTCACCCCTGACTCCCGCCATTGGCCATAATCTTGTCGAGGCGTTCCGGGCTGCCGGTCTGCCTGCTGGCGTTTTCAATTTCATTCCCGGTCGGACAGAGGTCATTGCCGAACACCTGATCAACCACCCGTTGATCACCACCATCGCCTTTACCGGGTCCACGCAAACGGGCCTGAAGATCATAGAAAACGCGGCACTCGTCCATCCCGGCCAACCGGCCGTAAAACGTGTCATTGCTGAGATGGGCGGGAAGAATGCCATTATCATTGACGACGATGCCGATCTGGATGAGGCGGTCCCGGCAGTGCTCGTCTCCGCCTTCGGGTTCCAGGGGCAGAAGTGTTCCTCCTGCTCCCGGGTCATCGTTCTCGAATCCATATACGATACTTTTGTTGACCGCCTGATAGGCGCGGCCCAATCGCTGCCGGTGGGTCCTGCTCATGACCCTGCTTTTGTACTCGGGCCGGTCTGCGACATCCAGGCCCGGGCGAGGATATTCGGGTATATCGACGTGGCGGCGGCACAAGGAAGGATTCTCTATTCGGGCAAGACGCCCCCGGGCAGCAACTACGTGCCCATCACCATCGTGGGCGATATCCTGCCCGAGCACCGGCTTGCCCAGGAAGAGGTATTCGGCCCCGTCCTCGCCGTGATGAAGGTAACGACCTTCGATCAAGCCTTGGAGTGGGCCAATTCAACGAGGTTTGCCCTCACGGGAGGTGTATTCAGCCGGAGCCCGCGTCATCTGGACGAAGCAAGAAGGAAATTCCAGGTTGGCAATCTCTACCTGAATCGTCATATCACCGGCGCCCTGGTCGGACGCCAACCCTTCGGCGGCTTTAAGATGTCAGGCCTGGGCACCAAAGCGGGCGGCGAAGAATACCTGCTCCATTTCATGGACCCCCGCGTGATCACGGAAAACACAGCCCGCCGGGGCTTTTCGCCAGACCTGCTTCAGCAGGACAATCGACCATGACGGCAGCTCTTTCTGATCTCGCAGGAGACCCTAACCGTGAATGGGGATGACATCGCCGGATATTCTGTCCTCGAACGTCTCAGGGACGGGCGGCCTGTGACAATCCGCGCAGTACGGCCCGGCGACAAGGGGCTTATCATCGAGGCTCTTCGCGGACTGAGCGCCGATTCGATCTACTTCCGCCTTTTCGCTTCCAAGAGGGAGTTTACCGATGCCGACGTGAAAGAGATCACTGAAGTCGATTTCCTGAACGTCGTCGCCTTGGTTGCTGTTCTGGGGCAAGATGGGAGAGATCGGATAGTAGGAGAGGGGCGATACATCCGGAGCGGAGAAGCTGGTACCATGCAAAGGGCGGAGGTGGCGCTCCTCGTCGTCGATGCTTTTCATCGCCTGGGGATCGCAACACTCCTGCTGAAACATCTCATTGCAATCGCCCGGGAGGCGGGGATCACTCACTTTGAAGCGGAGATATTGCGTTCGAACCAGACAATGCTCAATATCCTTGCCCGGATCGGCCCCCCTATTACAATGACGGTGACGCCCGACTTCGTCCATGCGGTCATGGACTTGAGAACTGAGGGGAGGTTGCAAGAATGACGCATCGAGTGACTCTCATTCCCGGCGATGGTATCGGTCCAGAAGTCTCAGCAGCAGTCCTCCACACTATCGAAGCGGCCGGTGTCGAGATCGACTGGGAAAGCTTCGTCGTCGGAGAGCGCGCGCAGGAAGTCTCGGGTTCTTCGCTGCCTGACGACGTGATCGAATCCATCCGGCGAAATGGCGTCGCCCTCAAAGGTCCGGTTGCCACCGCGATGGGAACCGGTTTTGAGAGTATCACGGTGCGATTGCGCAAGGCCCTCGACCTTTATGCCAACCTGCGCCCCGTGCGGAATCTTCCGGGCGTCGAATCGCGGTTTGGCCAAATAGATCTCATCATCGTCAGAGAAAACACGGAAGACCTTTACGCAGGCCTCGAACACGAAGTCGTGCCGGGAGTCGTCCAATCGTTGAAGATCATCACGGAAAAGGCGAGTACCCGCATCGCTGTTTTTGCCTTCGACTACGCGAGGGCTTTCGGCCGGAAGAAGGTCACCGCTATTCATAAAGCAAACATCATGAAGAAGTCGGACGGGCTGTTCCTGCAGTGTTTCCGCCGCGCAGCAGCCAATTATCCAACTATCGGGCACGATGAAATGGTTGTAGACAATGCGTGCATGCAACTCGTCATGAATCCGCGTCAATTCGATGTGCTCGTGACGGAGAACCTTTACGGCGACATCATTTCCGATCTTGCCGCGGGCCTGGTGGGAGGCCTCGGTGTCGTCCCAAGCGCCAACCTGGGAGAAAAGGCGGCGCTCTTTGAAGCAGTACATGGCACGGCGCCGGACATTGCCGGAAAGAACCTTGCGAATCCCACCGCGCTCCTCCTGTCTGCCGTCATGATGTTACGACATCTCGGGGAACACGCTGCGGCTGCCCGTATTGAAGCTGCGCTAAATAAAGTCCTAGAAGGGAGGGAGAGGACCACCCGCGATATCGGAGGCAAGGCTTCCACCACCGAATTCACGGACGCGATCATCGCCGCCCTCTGAGCCAGTAGACCATTGTGGGCCGGCCTTAGTAAAAACTGGTATCAAACAAGCCAGGGCAGGCGTTGAGTACACCTAGGTATACGTAACAAATCCTGCTTTTTCTTTGTGGCAGTAGCTAGTACACGGGGTTTTCCTCAAGCATTTTTTTAGCTCTTCAATCCTGTTTCGTTGCTCTCCTTGATGGTGCATCTTCAGATTGAACTAGCCGTGTCGATCTGTCAAGAGATTCTTTTGGAGACCG
>Ga0335070_10001041_pt1 | contig 31808 bp, 31 predicted proteins | sample Lox_Sample_13_FD_206722 | JGI IMG/M metagenome (GOLD analysis project Ga0335070, IMG submission 206722) | Soil microbial communities from Loxahatchee National Wildlife Refuge, Florida, United States - Lox_Sample_1.3 | ecosystem: Environmental > Terrestrial > Soil > Wetlands | place: USA...
CCTTGCCGGTTAATAAGGGTGGAGACTGGAACCATGAGTGAGGCACGCGAGTACCGGATCAGTCGCTTCGACTCTCAATGGGATCTCGCGTCCGAAGAAATCATCATAACCACCAGCCGCGACGCCTTCCGGCGCGCCTGGGACACCGGCGGCGGCTGGCTGACGGAGGTCCATGAGGACGAAAGGCTGATCTGGAGCATCAACCAGCTTCGTTTCGCCTACCGGCAGGCGCAGCCTCTGGCGTTCGAGCTTGCCAGCGACCGCTACGTCATGCGGCCAACCGATGAAGACCCAGGCAGCGGGCTGAACAAGCCCTAGTGCCGCCGCCTGCGTTCCTCATTCCGTCGCAACCCTCGCTGCAGCGGCCGCACTGCGCTCCTTGAAGTTGATCGCCTTCTAGGATGCCATCGCAATCGTCCTCTTCATGCGTTAGCGCCCGGGCCTACCGCGCGCAAAATTATACATCCGACCGCGCGGATCGCTTGTCGGCCTTTTTGCCGCTATGAATTTCACACAATGAGCTGCGCCGCGTCCGTGATCCAGTGCGCGAGAATGCAGGCCCACAAATCGCGCCGCCACAGATAAAGCGCGATCAGCGGCACCGACGCCGCCGCGATTCCGATCAGCGGGATCCAGCCCCAGAACGCGAGATGCGCATCGCAGAACGTGACCAGCGAGAGCACGGCGGCGAGAATACGGCTGCCGGTCAGATCTTCCGTTCGCTGGATCATGTAGCCGCGAAAGATCACTTCCTCTGCGAACGCCGCGCGCGTCACCAGAAGCCAGTGATACCAGTAAGGCGTGTGCGCATAGATGTTGGCGGCAGCGTTGCCCGCATTCGCCGACAGATGCAGGGTGGCTACCAGCCAGACGGTCAGCGGAAACGCCACGTACATGAGAACCAAGGCCGTGACGACGCCGAACAGCAGCGTCGTCCAGCGCGGACCGATGAGGCCGATCGAAGAAAAGGGGCGCCGCTCGACGAAACGCACATAGAGGAGCGTGATGAAAAGCATCGACCACCAGAACAGGTCGCGGCTTGCGAGGGGATCGAGATGGAGGAAGAGCGTCCCGAACTTGTTCGCCCCGGCGAATATCAGGATCAGCAGGACGGCAAGGCCGATCCGCCCCGTTGTGCGCTGCGCATTCGTGATGGTTTCGGACACGCATTCCCCCGCATGAGCTCTCGCGCGCCCTGATCCTTCAGCACGTGGCACAGCGACGCCGACAGATTGAGCGCCCTCCAAGCCCGCGTCCAGCCCGCCGTCACAGCGCTTGACCTGCCTCAATGCGGTGCCCGCCCCCGCATTGAGAATGTCTCGCGACTGCTGAAGACCGGAGGCATGGGTGGCGCTGACATTGTCGTTCCTGGGCGCCGCGGGCACCGTGACCGGTTCCAAATATCTGCTCGAGACCGAAGGCCGCCGGCTGCTGGTCGATTGCGGCCTCTTCCAGGGATACAAGCCGCTTCGTCTTCGGAACTGGGCGCGTCTGCCGATCGATCCGCACACGATCGGCGCGGTGGTCCTCACGCACGCGCATCTCGATCATTCCGGCTATCTGCCGCTTCTCGCCAAAACCGGATTTCGCGGCCCGATATACTGTTCGCAGTCGACTGCAGAACTTTGCAGCATCCTTCTGCCGGATTCCGGTCACCTTCAGGAGCGGGACGCGGAATTCGCGAACCGGCACGGCTATTCGAAGCACAAGCCGGCGTTGCCGCTCTACACGGAAGAAGATGCGCAGCGCGTTCTGAAACAGCTGCGAACGATTCCGTTCGATGAGAGCGAGCATCTGCCCGGCGGCGCCGCAGTCACGTTGCGCCGCGCCGGACATATTCTCGGCGCTGCGGAGCTCGAAATCGTTTGGAGGGATACGAAGATCGCATTCTCGGGCGATCTGGGCCGCTATAACGACGACATGATGGTCGATCCCGTTTCCATCACCGAAGCCGACTACGTCGTCGTCGAGTCCACTTACGGCAATCGCCTGCACGATCGCACCAGCCCCGAAGATGCACTGGCCGATATCGTCGGCCCCACGCTGCATCGCGGCGGCACGGTGGTCATTCCCGCTTTCGCGGTGGGTCGTGCGCAAAGCCTCATCTTCCATCTGGAAAGGCTCAAAGCGGCAGGTAGGTTGCCCGCGCTGCTTCCGATCTTCCTTGACAGCCCGATGGCAATCGATGCGAGCGACATATTCTGCCGCCATCCGAAGGATCATCGGCTATCGCTCTCGCAATGCCGAACATTCGCAGCCGGTGTGCACTATGTGCGCACGGGTGAAGAATCGAAGGCGCTTACCGCCAACCCGATGCCGAAGGTCATCATCTCCGCCAGCGGCATGGCGACCGGCGGCCGCGTGCTGCATCACCTGAAGCATTATGCGCCGGATCCCCGCAATGCGATCGTCTTTGCGGGCTTCCAAGCCGGCGGCACGCGCGGAGAAGCGATGGTCGCAGGCGCGAAAACCGTCAAGATGCACGGCGAATACATTCCCGTTCGCGCCGAAGTCAAAAACCTGGAGATGCTTTCCGCGCACGCCGACAGTGACGAGTTGATGCGTTGGCTAAAGGGCTTCGCGGGCGCCCCCAAATCCGCTTTCGTGACGCATGGAGAACTCGCGGCTTCCGATGCGCTCAGGCATCGCATCCAGGAGGAGTTGGGCTGGCACGCCGTCGTTCCGGAGCATGGCGAAAGGGTCGAGCTGAAATGACAGTGCCGGAATCGCAGCCCGGGCTCAGAGCACGTCGTGTCGGCATCGACACGCAATTCGAAGCCGTGATCTTCATGCGCAAGGATTGTCCCGTGTGCCGATCCGAGGGGTTTACCGCGCACCGGCGCGTGCTGGTGCGCAACGGCGATCGGCACACAATCGCGACGCTGTATCAAGTCGACGACCCCTGGCTTGGGCTCGAGGAAGCTGCGTTTTCGGATTCCGCCTGGCGGCGCCTGGGTCTCAGCGCGGGCGACATAGTCAGCGTGCAGCACCACGATCCGATCGATTCGCTGGGCCTTGTACGCAGCCGCATCTACGGACAGCCCCTGGGAGAACCGGCCCTCCGCGCCATCATCGGCGACATCGTCGACGGCAAATATTCCGACATTCATATCTCCTCCTTCATTACCGCTTGTGCGACCAACCCGCTTGCCCGGCCGGAAGTGCTTGCGCTCACGCGCGCCATGGTCGAAGTCGGCGATCGCCTTTCGTGGAAAAAGGACATCGTCGTCGACAAACATTCCGTCGGTGGCCTTCCGGGCAACCGCACGACCCCGATCATCGTGTCCATTGCCGCAGCGCTCGGCTTGACCATGCCGAAGACGTCGTCGCGCGCCATCACCTCTCCGGCGGGAACGGCCGACGTGATGGAAACGCTGGCGCCCGTCGACCTCGATATCGAAGCCATCCACCGTGTCGTCGAACAGGAAAACGGCTGCATCGCGTGGGGCGGCGCCGTGCGGCTCAGTCCCGCGGACGACATTCTGATCCGCGTCGAGCGCGCACTCGATATCGACACCGAAGGTCAGATGATCGCCTCGGTGATGTCGAAGAAGATTGCGGCTGGCGCCACACATCTGATCCTCGATGTGCCGATCGGTCCGACCAGCAAGGTCAGGAGCGAAAGCGCGGCGCAGTCTCTCATGAAGGGTCTGCTTGCCGTGGCAGACGCATTTGGAATTCGCGCGCGCATCATTCCGGCTGACGGCCGGCAGCCGATCGGCCGGGGCATCGGTCCAGCACTCGAGGCGCGCGATGTTCTGGATGTTCTGCAGTGCAAACCCGGGGCCCCGGCCGATCTGCGTGCGCGTGCCATCGCGCTGACCGGTCCGCTGCTCGAGCTCGCCGGACTTGCCGCTCCGGACGCAGGCGCAACGCTCGCCACACGAACTCTCGACAGCGGACAAGCGTGGGCGAAATTCCAGCGCATTTGTGAAGCGCAGGGCGGCATGCGCACGCCGCCCGTTGCACCGCATCGGCACACGATCGAGGCGCCGCGCTCCGGACGCATTGCGGACATCGACAATCGCCGGATCAGCCGCCTAGCGAAGCTCGCCGGTGCGCCGGAATTCAAGTCTGCCGGCGTCGAAATGCACGCCCATGTGGAGGCCATCGTCGTGGCGGGCCAACCACTTTGCACCGTCCATTCGGACGCGCCGGGCGAACTCGCCTACGCGCTCAGTTATGCCAGCGCCAATCGCGATATCTTCGGGATCGAGGACGTATGAGCGCGCTCGTCCTTCTGCCTGTGCCCGGCAACGAATCTATGGCGGACCGGCTAGCCGCGCAGATACACGCCGATATCGGCCGCCTCGAGACGAGACGATTTCCCGACGGCGAGACCTATCTCAAGATCGATACCGATCTCGCGCGGCGCGATATCGCAATCGTCTGCACGCTTGACCATCCCGACGACAAATTGCTGCCTTTGATATTTGCGGCCGACACCGCGCGCGATCTCGACGCCGCATCGGTCGGCTTGATCGCGCCCTATCTCGCCTATATGCGGCAGGACCGGCGCTTTCATCCCGGCGAAGCCATTTCCTCGCGCTCGTTCGCGCGCGTTCTGTCAGGCACGCTTGACTGGCTGGTGACAATCGATCCCCATCTCCATCGCTACAGGTCGCTCGGCGAGCTCTACATGATTCCGACGCGGGTCCTGCATGCGGCGCCTGCGCTTGTTGCCTGGATCAAGCAAAACGTCGCCAAGCCCATTCTCGTCGGACCGGATGCGGAAAGCGCACAGTGGGTCTCGGAAGCCGCGGCGCAGATCGATGCGCCGTTCTTTGTGCTCGACAAAATCCGCAACGGTGACCGCGACGTCGAGGTCTGCTTGCCGGCGGGTGCTGTCATCGGCGACCGCACGCCGGTCCTTCTCGACGACACCATCTCAAGCGGCGAGACGATGCTCGCCGCCGTACGCGCACTTCGCCAGGTGACACAAACCGCACCGTATTGCGTGGCCGTCCACGGCATTTTTGCCGAGGATGCCGAAGCGAAGCTGGCGCGGGAATGTGCCCGGGTCGTCAGCACCAACACAATCCCGCACGAGACCAATGCCATCGATATTTCCGCGCTGCTCGCCGCCGGCGTCGCGGACTGTCTCGCCCGCCCAACGGCCTGACGAACCAGCGCGATTTCCAGGCCGCGCCATCCATACCAATATCGCGTCAGACAAGACCCGCCCTATCTCGGCAGCATCTACCAGGCATGCCATATCGTTCGCTTCATAGCGCGGCTTTCCGGTCTTTGGGTCGGGCACCCAAAACAGCGCGAGCAGACGGCGCGTCTCCGCAAGCGTAAAGCCCAAGCTTTGGCATTGGGCGATGGCTTTGAGGATTTCGAGGTCGTCCTTGCTGTAACGGCGGTAGCCAGATGGCGAACGCGCCGCTCTGCGCATCAGCCCGCGCCGTTCATAGAACCGCACGGCCTGAACGCTGACACCGGCCTTGGCCGCGATTTCGCCGATATACATCGATGCCGCTCGTCGTCCAATGGCATGGCCATGGGTTGGCCCGAGCGGCAGGTCAAGCCGCGCGCGATCTCTCGGGCTATTCCGCGGCGACCTTCACCGCACCGGCGTTGCTGCGCTCCTTGAAGTTGATCGCCTTCAGGTACTCGATCCCTTCCTCGGCGATGTCGTCGCCGACCATGCGGTCGCCTTCCGATTTCAGCTCGTCCATATCGACATAGGTCGCATAGAAGGCGCGCGTGCGGCCGGTGATGAGGCCCGACTTCAGAAGCGTCTTGATGAGGACGCGGAAGATGTTGGTCGATTCCTTCAGCCGTGCGCGCGTGCGGCCGCTGGCGCGCAGCTCGGTCAGGCCCTCGATCACCTTCTCCGGATCGAGCCCGAAGTCGCGGTACATCTGCGCCTGCTGCTGGGGCGAGCCCATGTTGAACAGGAGCGACTGGAAGCAATGCGCGGCCCAATCCTCGACCACGTCGCGCTCGTCCTGCGTCATGCGCGGGATCGTGCGGTCGGCCCAGATTTTTCCGAATTTGTGATGGAAGGCCTCGTCCGTCATCACGAGCTGGAACAGTTTCTTGGCGAGCGGGTCCTGGTTGTACTTGTAGCCCGTCGCAAAGGCTCCCATGGCGAGACCTTCGACCAGCATCTGCATGCCGATGATCTTTTTGTAGACCTCGGGCGCCGCGATGATGTCGACAAGAAGCTGCTTCAGGACGGTGCCGCAGGGCCGCGGACGGCCCCAGCGCGATTTGATGTACATCGCGAAGGCCGTGACGTGGCGCGCTTCTTCGCGGGTCTGGTTGGCGGCGTATTCCTGCGCGCCCTGATCCTTCAGCACGTGGCACAGCGACGCCGACAGATTGAGCGCGCCCTGCTCGCCGTGGAGGATCGACGAGAAGGACCACAGCTGCATCTCGTTGGCGAATTTGATCTTCTGCCCGGTCTTCTCGAGATGGTCGAGGACGTAAGGGATCTGCAGCTGGAAGATCTGCTCGTCCGGCATCATCTGGACGTTCTCCATGTCGAACGGCTCGGAGAAGTCGATGTATTTCTTGTCCAGCGGATCCCAGAAATGGTCGTGCGTGGCCGAGATGATGTGATCGAAAGCCGTCGAGCGTGCCGCGTAACGGTCGAGCTCGATCATGGATTCGAAATCGTCGGGCGCCACCGACTCGTAGACCATGTCTTTCGTGATGTCCGTCATCGTTTCCTCCGTTGCATCTAGTGGTCCACCAGCGACTGCAACATGGCCGCCGTGCGTTCGATAAAGATGTCGCGTTCCTGGCCGGTCAGCGGTTCGTCGCGGATCAGCCGTTCGACGAGAAGCCCGATGAAAACCGAAGCCAGCAGCCGCGCGCGCGCCTCGACATGGTCGCCGCCGATCCAGGCGCGGATCGGGCCCATGAAACGTTCCTGCACGGCCTGGTTCAGAAGCGGCGCCGTCAAAGGATTGGTCGCGGCTCTAAGCAGGAACTGGAAGGAATGCATGCGATCGACCTGGGCGTGCGCGTGCCCCGCCATCATGGTCGCCACTTCACGTCCGAAGGTTGCGCGATCCCATTGCGCGATGCGGTCGGGTGCGATCGAGTCTTTCAGTGCGGCGGCGAAGAGGCCTTCCTTGCCGCCGAAATAGCGGTTGACCAGCGCTGCATCGACGCCGGCATCGGCCGCGATGTCGCGCAGGAAGGCGCCGTCATAGCCGGATTTGGCGAAGTGCAGCTTGGCGGCGCCAAGGATGGCGGCGCGCGTAGCCTCCGCGTCGCGCTTGCGCGGGCGATCGGCTGCGAGGGCTGCGGCACTTGTCATTCTAGGATGACATGCTGGGCGCGAAGCCCGAGGATGTCAACCCGGAATGACATGCGGGGCGTGGTAGGATGCGTGGCGTCAGTCGGGGGACGGGGCATGCGGAAACTCACGATCTTCGTTGCGTTGATGGTCGCGTCTCTGGGCGCGGCCGCCGGTCCGGTCTGGGGTCCGCCGGGCTGGCAGAACGCGCCGCTCGATCCGTCCTACGGCCCGCCGGGGCCGGCCCATCCGGGACGCTTCTGGATGGTAGGCAGTTGGAGCGGCAGCGGCTCGCAAAGCGGCACCGGCTCATCCTGGGCCATGCACCTCACCGTGACGGAGCAGGGGCCGAACAGCTACAGCTACGCGATCGATTATCCCTCGCTCGGCTGCGGCGGCAATTGGACGTTCAACGCCGGCAACGGCAACACCGGCTCCTTCACCGAGCACATCACCTACGGTCGCGACAAATGCGTCGACGGCGGAATGGTGACGGTGGGCGCGATGTCCACGCCATCTGGCGCCATCAACCAGATGATGTTCCGCTGGCAGGGGACGCAGCCCAACGGCAGCACCGACTACGCGCAAGGCTCGCTGACGCGAAGCTGATGATGCTTCTGAGCTATCTGGTCGGACTGGCGACCGGCGCGCACGGCTGGTGGGGCGTTGCGCTCGTGGTGCTGATCGCCCTTGGCGTTCCTGTCGGCGTTGCTTTTGGCCGCAGCAGAAAGACCGGGCCGCCCGCCGATTTTCCTTGACGTTTTGATCAAAATGTGGTTTGGTTTCGCCATAATAAGTTGGTGCGCCCGGCGCTCTTTGAGCGGCCGGGTTTTTCGTATCCGGACGATGCGCGCCGCTCTAACCTGTTACCGTGTTAATTGCGTGTTCTTGTCATGATCGTGCCGCCTGGGCCGGATGCATGCCCTTGGAAGGCCAAGCGATTCGGCCTTCTCCCGCGATACGACGCCAAAAAAAATGCCTGATATCGCCGTCGAAACACGGAATTCTCAAGCCTTCCCGAACAGCGCCTTCAGCTGGAGCTTCGCGTTTTCGAGGACTTTCTTGCGCCGCTCCGGCAGGTTCTTGCCGGCACGATTGATGTAGAAGGTCAGCATCGACAGCGCCGAGCGATACGGACTCGCCTTGCGCCGGTGGCTCTCTTCCGCCGACCGCTTCAAGGACTTCGCGATCTTCTTCGGATCGTTGAGCTTGAAGACGCCCTCTTTCAGGTCGAGCGCGTCGCTCTCGCGCGTCACCCGGCCCGACCAGTAGTGGCTAGATTTGCGCGCGGCTTTTGCCGGCGACTTTCGTTTCGTCGCTTTGCGTTTCGCCGATGTCTTGCGTTTTGTTGCAGCCATGCTCGCCTCTTGCGTAAGCGCTTCATGAACAGAACGGCTACGCGCAACGCGTGTTCCGCGGCCGATCAGGCGACGAGCCGCGCGGCCGTCTTCAGATCGCGGACGAAACTCGCATATTCGCGATGCCGGTCGTCATCCTGCAAACGCAGGATGTAGGACGGGTGGATCGTGATCAGGCCTTGCGCGTCGTCCAGCGCCATGGCTTTGCCCCGGTTCTTGCCGATCACCATGGTCTTGCCGAATACGGCGCGCGCCGCCGTCGCGCCCATCGCAACGATCAGCTTCGGCTTGACCAATTCACGTTCGCGTACGAGCCATTGATTGCAGGCCTTGATCTCGGCCGCATCGGGTTTCTGGTGCAGTCTGATTTTTCCGCGCCGCACGAATTTGAAATGCTTCACGGCGTTGGTGACATAGGTTTTCTTACGTTCGATGCCGGCCTCTTCGAGCGCGCGATCGAGCAATTGCCCCGCCGGACCGACGAACGGCTTGCCCGCGACGTCCTCTTTGTCGCCCGGCTGCTCGCCCACAAGCATCATGGTCGCGTGCACGGCGCCTTCGCCGAACACGGTCTGCGTCGCAGTACGCCAGAGGTCGCAGGCCCGACAGGTTGTGGCCTCCTGCCGTACCTCCTCCAAGGACTTGCGGTCGCTAGCCATTATTCGGTCATCATGTTGACGCCCGTGCTCCGAGAGCGGAACGATGCCAATCCGACCCGAGTTCCTTCTAACGGATACGCGCGAGGTTGCCATGGCAGTTGCACGCAAAAAGGCATCGAAGGCGAAAGCATCGCCGCGGCATGCCAATGACGACGAAGTGGCGCGTCCCGCCGGCCGGCCGGTCTGGGAAGGCCATCTGAAACTCTCTCTGGTGAGCTGTCCCGTCGTACTGTATCGGGCGACATCCTCGCGCAGCGATATCTCGTTCCATCTTCTCAATCCCGAGACCAACAACCGCATCCGGATGGTGCCGACCGATCCCGACACCGGGCCCGTCAACCGCTCCGATCTGGTCAAAGGCTACGAGATCGAGAAGAACCGCTACATCGTGCTGACGAACGAGGAGTTGCAGGACGTGCGCCTCGAGACGACGCACACCCTCGACATCGAACGCTTCGTGGCCGAGGACGAGATCGACCGGCTTTACTGGAACGATCCTTACTTCCTGCTGCCGGCCGAGAAAAACGGAGTCGAAGCTTACGCGGTCATCCGCGATGCCATGAACGCCACCGGGCGCATCGCACTCGGCCGGGTCGTCATGCATACACGCGAAAGGCTGATGGCGGTCGAGCCGCGCGGACGCGGGCTTCTCGCCTACACGCTCCGCGCGCGCAACGAAGTCCTCGACGTTGACGCCGCCTTCCGCGGCCTGCCGGCGACGAAGTCGGACCGGAAGATGCTCGACATCGCCGAGAAGATCATCGACCAGCAGTCGGGACCGTTCGATCCGGACCAGTTCGAGGACCGTTACGAGACGGCGTTGCGCGACCTCATCGCGCGAAAGGAAAAAGGCCAGCGTCCGATCACCATCGAACCGCCGGAAGACACCAATGTCGTCGATCTGATGGAAGCGCTGCGCAAGAGTCTCAAGGCGAAGGACAAGGGCCGCGCCGCGCCCGCGCGCGCCAGGGCCCTTCCGGCACGCGCAAAGCCGGCGCGATCAAAGCGCGCGCGCTAGACTTTTCTTTCGGCGCTTCGGCGCTTTCGCAGGTTCTGCGAGGTCAACCGATTTCGTCGGCCGTTCCGCGGCCACCTCGCGCGCGGGCTTGTCTTCGCGCAGACCCTTGAATGCCGCCTGGCGAACCATTCCGTCACCCGTGAAGCCCGCGAACTCGATCTCGGCGACGAGCTGCGGCTTGAGCCAATGGAGATTGCGCGCGTTGCGCGGCGCGCTGGCGCCGGTGAAGGGACTGGTTTCGGATTTGAAGGCCTTCAGGCGCGGCAGCAGTCTTTCGACCTTGTCGCGACCGAAGCCCGTGCCGACGCGCCCTACATAGACGAGCGATTTGCCCTTGAAAACACCAACGAGCAGCGAACGAAAGCGGCCGTCCGTATCGCTCCAGCCGCCGATGACGACTTCGTGGCCGGCGCGGCATTTCGATTTTGTCCAGGTGTCGTTCCGGCCCGACACGTAGGGCGCATCGAGCTTTTTCGAGATGATCCCTTCGAGCGACAGACGACATGCCGCTGCGAGCGCATCTTCGCCGGAAGTGCGGAAATCCTCGACGTAACGGATGACGGACTTTTTCGCGTTGCCGAGCTTGGCGAGCAGCGTCTCGAGAAGAGCCTTGCGTTCGGACAGCGGTACCTTGCGTATATCCGCAAGACCGCGCGCGCGTACGAACAAGAGATCGAATGCGAAGAAGATCAGGTTGTCGGTGCGGCCGTCGGACAGCGCCGCCTGAAGGGCCGCGAAGTTCGAGACGCCTGCCTTGTCGAGCGCCACGACCTCGCCGTCGATAATGCAGTCGGGCAGCGCCTTTGCCGCTTTCGCGATGGCGGGAAATTTGTGGGTCCAGTCGAGGCCCTTGCGCGTACGCAGTTGGGCGCGTCCCTTCTCGACGCGGAGCTGAAGGCGATAGCCGTCGAATTTGATTTCATGCTCCCAGCCCGGGCCGGCCGGAGGCTGCTCACGGATTTCGCACAATTGCGGCGCGATGAAGTGGGGGAGCGTCGCGGCGCTCCGGCCGGGTAGGGCTTTGATGGGCACGCGTCCTCCGTGCTTCTTCAAAGCAGGAATTCTATGACTGGTTCCCCTCGCCTGTCCGCCCGGCTTTCCCACGTCATCGGACCGTCATGACGACCGCACTTAGCCGGAGCACAAATCGGTCCGGCGCCAAGGGGTTAGACGTGCGAGGAACAGCTCGGATACTATAAATTTTCTCAACCTCCCGGTTTGCGCGGTGCGGGCTTCCCTATTCGATGCTACTGGTCGCGCCTGCAATCACGCCTTGAGGAATTCCATAATGTCTCTGCGCCTCGGTTTCGGCGTTCTCGCGCTTTGCTCGTTGGCCCTCGCGCCTGCAATCGGCGCGCCGCAATATCAACTGACGAAAACGGTGCAGCTCGGGACGCCCGATCGCTGGGACTATGTCGTCTATGATGCGCCTTCGCATCGGGTCTATGTCGCCCATGGCGACCGCGTATCGGTGGTCGATGGCCGCGACGGCACCGTCATCGGTGCTGTATCAACCTTCCCCGGCGGCACCCACGGCACCGCGATCGCGGCGGCGCAGGGCCGCGGCTATACCGACGACGGCAAGGCCGGCATCGCAAGCTCGTTCGATCTGAAGACGCTGAAGCCGATCAAGCAGATCCCGGCGGCGCCGGATGCCGACGGCATGGCGTTCGATCCCGTCAGCGGGCATGTCTTCGTGGTCGACGGCGACAGCGCGAAGATCACGGTGATCGATCCTGCGACCGACACGGCGATCGCCACGATCGACGGCGGCGGCGGTCTCGAGACCCCCGCCGTCGACGGTCACGGCAAGCTCTTCGTCAACGGCGCTGAAAAAAACGATGTCGTCGCCATCGACACAGCCACCAATAAGGTGATCGCGCACTATCCGCTGACGAACTGCCAGCGCCCCCACGGCATCGCCGTTGATACCGAAAGCGAGCGCGTCTTCGTCAGCTGCGTGAACAGCCAGATGGCCGTGATCGACGGCAATACCGGCGCCCAGCTCGCGAGCCTGCCGATCGGCAAGTTCACCGACGCCGCCGGCTTCGACCCCAAGCGCAAGCTCGCCTTCAGCTCCAACGGCGAAGGCACGGTCACCGTGGTCCAGGAGAGCGATCCGAAAACCTTTGCGGTGGCCGAGACGATCCAGACGGCACCGGGTGCGCGCACCATGGCCGTCGACCCCGAAACGGGTCGCCTGTTCCTCGTTACTGCCGACGTCCAGAGCATCACGCCGCCCGCAACGCCGGGCGGCCGCCCGCACGTCACCTATGTACCGGGCACGACGAAGCTGATGTTCTACGATCCGAAATAGACTCTTTGCCTTAAGCGCGAAGACGGCGGGGCAGTCTTTGCCTCGCCGCTTTTGTTCGCGACGACCATCAAAATGCGGCTTTCACCACGCCGCCGTCGACGCGCAACGCGGCGCCCGTCGTCGCGGAGGACAGTGGGCTCGCAATGTAAGCGACAAGCGATGCCACTTCCTCCGGCGACGCGAAGCGCTTGATCAGCGAGGTCGGGCGCACTTTATCGAAGAATTGCTTCTCGAACTGCGCAAAGGTGGCGCCGCTCGATTTCGCGAGACTCTCGACAAATTCATTGACCCCGCGCGAACGCGTGGGCCCCGGCAAAATCGAATTCACGGTGATGCCGGTGCCGGCAACGGACTCCGCGAGACCGCGCGCGACCGCGATCTGCGCCGACTTTGTCATGCCGTAATGGACCATTTCGGCCGGTATCTGGATTCCACTTTCGCTCGAGATGAAGATGATGCGGCCCCAATTGGCGCGCTTCATCGCCGGCAGATAGAGCCGTGCAAGCCGCACGCCGCTCAGGACGTTCGCGTCGAAGAACCGTCGCCAGTCATCATCGGGAATGTCTTCGAACGGCTTGGCTTCGAAGATGCCGAGATTGTTGACGAGAATTTCGACCCCGGGATGTTTCTTCGCAAGATCTTCGGCGACGGACGCCTGGCTCAGATCGCCGGCGAAGCCAAGAATCTCGCCGCCTGTGTGCGCATCGAGCTCTTTCACCGCCTTGTCGACCGCGCCCTGCGTGCGACCATTGACGATCACCCGCGCGCCTTCCGCCGCCAACGCGGCCGCTATGGCGTGGCCAATGCCGGCGGTCGAGCCGCTCACCAGTGCGATCTTGCCTTTCAAAGCGAGGTCCATGGGGTCTCCTTTTCGCGAAGCAGGACTTAGGTTAGGTAAGCCCTGGCCGGTGGGATTCAACTTCGCCTTCGCGAGGAGGTCGCTGCCGCCGATGCAGCCGCACTGGCGGCGCTTTTCGCTACGACCGCGCGAACTCGAGAACGTCCTTATTCACGCGATCCTTCATGGGCGTGCAGAGACTTCGCGGCGCGCCCTCATTGACAATGAGGATTGCTCCTTGACGATCTCGGCGCTAAGCGCACCCGCATCGGCGAACGGCACGACCTGATCGTCGTCGCCGTGAATGACGAGGTCGGCACATCTAACTTCTTCAGATCTTACGTCCGGTCGGTCGCGGAAAACGTCCTGACGCCGCGGCCACTCGTCCCGGCGCAGGTATTGCTTACCCGCATTAACGACCACGAAATGAGAGTTTCGCCGGAACTCGACCTGCAATCTCTGCGTTTGGCATCGTGAACCCCCGCAAGGAGTGTGGTGATGCTCTTCCGCATGCGCAACGGCTCGGACGTCCGCAAAAGCCTTTCGGCCTGCCGCGAGGATCTAGTAGCGCTTCAGAAGGATGCGCGGGATCTCGCCAACGGCGTCAGCGAGGTCACGCGAACCGGCGCCACCCGTGCGGCACGGCAGGCGAGCGATGCATTCGGTTATGTCTCGAACCGAATTGCCACCCGGCCCCGCCTCGACATGGCCCTCGTGGCGCGCGAACGGCGCTTCACGATCATCGCGGCCTTTGCGGGTGCCGGCGCCATCATCGGCGCGCTCCTGACGCGGCGCTGAAGCCTATTTCGTGAGCGCCTGATAGACACCGTCCCATGGGGACGGCGGCGGTGTCCTGCGATAATTGGCGACGCGTTCGCGATAGACACCGACGAGTTTCGCAAGACCCAGTTTCTCCGCGACGGGCGCGACGGCGTCGAGCGTTTGTTCCGCGCCGTCCCAATCCTGCGCGCGATAGGCAGTGAGCATCGCCGCAACGCCGTCTTGAAGCGCACGGAATTCCACATCGGCGGTGAACTCGGGCGTCCCGATCAAGGCAAAGAGCTTTTCCGGCGTGTCGCGGCCCACGACGCGCACGAGATCAACCTCGATCAAAGCAAAATCGGCAAGCCGTGAGGCGAGCTCGTGCCCCAGCGCAATCGAAACGCCGTAGTTCTTGGTCAGCCCTTCGATGCGCGAGGCGAGATTGACCGTGTCTCCGATCAGCGAATAGTTGAGCCGCTGCGCCGAGCCGATATTGCCGACGAAGCAAGGCCCCGAATTCATGCCGATGCCGATCCTGACCTCGCCGGGCCACACGCGCTTCGGATCGGATGGATATTCCTTGTTCATCGTCTTGAGCCGCTCCAGCATCTCGAGCGCCGCGAACGCGGCATGGCGGTGATGATCGGGATCGTTCAGGGGTGCGTTCCAGAACGCGAGGATCGCATCGCCCATGAATTTGTCGATCGTGGCGTTGCGCGCAAGCAGTACGTCAGTCAATGGCGTCAGGAAATCGTTCAGGAAGCGGATTACCTCGCGGGGCGTCAGTGATTCCGAGATGTGCGAAAAGCTTCGGATGTCGCAGAACATCACCGTCATGTCGCGCTCTTCGCCGCCCAGCTCGAGCTGGTTCGGATCGCGCGCGATGCGCTCGACAAGCTCGGGAGAGAGATAGTGGTCGAAGGCGCGGCGGATATAGGCGCGGGCGCGTTCCTCGCGATAGAAGGCAAAGGTCGTGTCCGCGAGATAAACCGCGATGACGCCTACGGCAGGAAAGGTCGGATCAATCAGAAGAGCGCTGTGCCGGAAGGCTATCCAGGATCCCGCGACCGTCGTTGTGATGGCGACGACGGCCATGATGCCGCCCCGGAGCGCGCCCAACGGCGCAAGGCTCAACGACATTGCGATGCCCAGAAGAATGAGGATCGAACGCTCAAGACCGGCAGCCCAGTCGGGGCGCACGAGGAAGCGCTGCAGGATCATCTGCTCGATCGCTTCGGCATGCACGACTGCGCCCGTTTCGCGCTCGCTGATGGGGGTCGCAACGAGATCGCGCAAGCCCACCGCACCGGCCCCAACAATCACGATATTGCCCGCAAACAGGTTCTTCATGTCAGCTGGCTTGATGGCGTCCGTCAAAATCTTCCAGGCCGGCACGACGCGTTTCGGCTGGGGCTCGGTGTAGTACATCCACAGCTGCCCGCGTTTGGTTGTGGGCACTTCGAAAGCACCGATCTTGACCGCAACTATACCGGCTTCGCCGCCCGCGAATTCACCGCTGCCTGTCGTCGTTTTGACGACGATGGCGCCGGCGCCTTGCGCGACACGCAGGGCTTCGGCCGACAGCGACGGCACGATCTGGTCGTCGATGCGCGCGATGAGCGGAACGGCGCGCACGATTCCGTCGGCGCCGCTCTCGATGCTGACGAAACCGGAGCCGCGCGCATCGGCGTCGATCGTCGGCAGCGGCACGATGGAGCCCTGAAACAGCGGCAGGCTCGCAAGCGGTGCAGTTCCCGAAACCGCAATGCCCGCCTTCAACGTCGGACGCACTGTGTTGGCGTCATGCGTTAGAAAATAGCCCGTCACCGACGGCGTCGTCTTGAACGTCTGTCCCAGCAGCACGTCGTGATCGGGCAAAGACGCGACATCATCAAACTTCTTCCCGACGCCCGGATTGGCCCTCAGGATCTCGGCGATCCGCGCCGGCGACGTGCGGTCGGGTTCGGAGAACACGATGTCGAAGGCGATGGCGGCGGCGCCGGCATCGGCAAGGCGCTGCGTGAGTCGCGCAACATCCGTGCGCGGCCACGGCCACTGCCCGAGCTTCGCGAGCGTCGCATCGTCGATGTCGACGACCTTGACGGGAACCGGCTGGTAAGGCCGCGGCGCCGCCCGTTGATAGGCGTCGAACACGAGATTGCGCACTTCGGTGACGAAACTGAAGTCGCTCAGTTGCGCGATCAGCAGGATCCCCGTGACCAATAGCCCGGGAAGAATGGAATAAGGCACTTTCCGGCGAACTGGGCCGGCCTCAATTCGCTCGCCCGCGCCGTTCTTGCCTTTTCTCCGCGCGCTCATTCCGGCCCCATCATCCCCAACTAAGGCGCTGCAGCCCCGCGCGCCAGTATAGCCGGGGTTTGCGATCTGCGGCGCGGGTAATTAACGTATATCAATCGATCGGGCTGCCAGCGTCTTGATGATCCGCTTCGGGGAGCGAATCCGTATGACCTCTCGAATGTTACGCAGCCTGATTTGTGTCGGCGCGGCTCTTTTCGCGCTTCAAGCCGGTCCGGCCCAGGCCGATGCACCGCGCGACAGCGCTTTCGACCAGATTTATGCAGCGCCGGATGATCTCGCCAAAAATCTTGCCTACGCGCGCGACGAAGCCCGCGCGGGCCGTCTGTTGAACGCCGCTGCCGCGCTCGAACGCATTCTTCTTCTTGCCCCCAATGAAAACGGCGTACGCCTGTTCTACGCTGCGGTGCTCTATCGGCTGGACGATCTTCAGGGAGCAAAGCAGCAGCTCGATGCGCTCGACCCGTCCAAACTGACACCCCTGCAAAGGAAGGAATTCGACAAGTATCAGCGGATGATCGCCGAGGAGCGCAGGGATTTTAAAATCTCTGGCTATCTCTCTACCGGCCTCGCTGTCGACAGCAATCCGCAGGGCGCGCTGTTCACGCAGCTCAACATCTTCACTTTCGGACAGAAGCCGCCCAAAAAGCAGGGCGAAGCGTCTGTCAACGCAGGCGCATTCGAGATCATCCAGGATCTCAATAATGACGGAGACCTGGCGGCGTTCGCTGCGGGCTCGATCTATTCGCGCCAGTCGATCGGCGGCCCCAACGCGGACTATCTGAACTCGGACGTCAATCTCGGAATCAACGGCTCGGGATTGAAGACGAAGTGGGAAGCGGGTGCGCTTTACCGCGACTATCAGCTGCTCGACGCACACTATCTCGCGGAATATGGCGGACGCGCCGCGTTCAACTGGAACCCAACGACGTCGGTCTCCTGGATTGCGACGTTTGAAGGCGTGGGACAGAGCTATCACGAGTCCTTCATCAAGAATCTGGTGCCATTTCTGCTTCCCGGTACGCGCAACGGCGAACGCTACGACGTGACCGCAGGGGTTTCCTGGCGCGCGTCGGCGGCGGACACTCTGTCCGCTGACCTCGGCTACGAAGCAAAGACGGCCGGGTACGAGCCTTTCGCATATGACTCGCCCTTCTTCGACGCGCATTATCACTCGCTGCTGGGTGGCGGCGGTTATTTCGACATGAGCGGCGAGATTGGTTACTTCGATTATCGAAAATTCGATTCGGTCTTCCTGCAGAAGCGCCGCCAGGATATTCGCGGCGCCGGCCGCATGGCATTGGGCGCGCCGTTGAGTGCGTTCTGGCCGGAGAAAGCGACCGGCGATTTCCGCGAGAACCTCATCCTGGAAGGTGCTATGACCTATACGGACCGCAGTTCGAACGCCGTCGAGCCCTACAACAATCTCGGTTTCGAGATGCGGCTGATCTGGAAATTCGGCGACACGCGCTGAAGGAGAAGATCCATGAGACTTGCAAAGCTCGCACTCTCCGGCACCGCGATTCTTGCGCTCTTCGCTGCCCCGGCACTTGGCGACTCGGCGATCGGCACCAACGCTGCGATCCGCAATTCCATCCAGACCAAGTCGAACGCCCAGTCCGTACTGCATCCGGCGGTGATCCGTGCGCCGGTGCACATCGGCGATGTCGTCGTCAGCGGCGACAAAAGCGCGCTTCAGATCCTGCTCGTCGATCAGTCGGTGTTCACGGTGGGCGCGAATGCCCGCGTGACGATCGACAAGTTCGTTTATGACCCGAGCCGCGGTGCCAGCGATGTGGCTGCTTCCGTCGCCAAAGGCGCTTTCCGCTTCATGTCAGGTCCGACGCTGGCCGGTCAGGGCCACAATGCGATTTCAAGTCCCGTCGCCACCATCGGCGTGCGCGGAACCATCGTCGAAGGCGCCGTCGGGACTGATGCGCTTACTGTGCTGGACGGTCAGCCAGGGGTCTCGACGGCCGGCGGCAATCCCGATTCGGCCACGCTGATCGTGTTGCGCGGTCCCGGTCACACCAACACTGGCTTCGATAAACCAGGCGCGATCGACGTGACAGCCGACGGCATTACCGTGTCGCTCGAACATGCGGGACAGGCCGTGTTCGTTGCCGGTCCCGGCCAGCCTCCGATTGGCCCGTTCTACTTGACGGATGCGAATTTCCAGCGCCTGAGCGCGCTTCTGCGCACCCAGGCCGGCGATGGAGGCGAAGGCCTGCCGCAATTGGGCGATGTCGGCTCCGCCAGCGTCAACTCCGGGCAGAACTTGGATCCAGGCGCCATCGGCGACACCTACACCACGCAGACCAACAGCTTTGACCCGCCGATCAAGGTGCCCAGCCGTCCGACCGAGAATCGTGGCGGCAACGGCGAACCGTGATCTCGACATTCAGGCTCGCACACCAAACTTGACTCTGACCACATATCGTACATAGTACGCGTACTAAGTACGAGATGTCATGCGCGAACTCAGCGAAGAGGACATTGCCGATTTCCGCGAACGCATCGGCGACGCGGCGGCGGCGCTCTATACGAAGGGCGGGGAAGCCGCGATCACGATGCGCGAAATCGCGCGCGCCGTTGATGCAAGCCCGATGGGGCTTTACCGATATTTCGAGGATCGCGACGCCATTATCGCTTACTTGCGCACGCGTGCATTCACGCGTTTCGCCGAACGGCTCGAGGCCGCGTTCGCCAGGGGCGCAGATCCCTTTGCGCGCGCCCGCGCGGTCGGTCGCGCCTATCTCGATTTCGCGCTGGAGAATCCCGGCGATTACCGGCTGATGTTCGACCTGAGCCAACCCAACGAAGAAAAGGATTCCCCGCTGGCGCGCGCCAGCGCCCGCGCCACGCTGACCGTCACGCGCCATGTCGACGATCTCAAGAAGGCGGACATTGTCGTCGGCGATTCCAGAGAGATCGGCCGTGCCCTGTGGGCGGCGGCGCATGGCGTGATCGTGCTCCATCTTGCCGGGCGCCTGCCCAAGGATGCCGACGTCCGCGCGCTCTATTTCGAGACGATGCGGCTGGCCTTCCGCGGCGCCCGCACCGCCCCCGGCAAAATTCAATCCATCGCCAAAAGGAAACGTTCATGACCCTCGCCGCCACCCGCAGATTGCCGGGCGCTCTCGCAAAGCCGTTATCGGTTCCCGTCATCGGTTCGCCATTGTTCATCATCTCCAATCCAGATCTCGTCATCGCGCAATGCAAGGCGGGCGTGATCGGATCGTTTCCGTCGCTCAATGCGCGGCCGATCTCGATGCTGGACGAATGGCTGGCGCGTATCACCGAGGAGCTTGCCGCACATGATCGCGTCCATCCCGAAAGCCCCGCCGCGCCCTTCGCGGTCAACCAGATCGTGCACAAATCGAATGACCGTCTGGAGCAGGATCTGGCGCTGTGCGTGAAATACAGGGCGCCCGTCGTCATCACCTCGCTCGGCGCGCGCACCGACGTGAATGACGCCGTACACTCCTATGGCGGCGTGACCCTGCACGATGTCATCACCGACCGCTTTGCCCGCAAGGCCATCGAAAAGGGCGCCGACGGATTGATTCCGGTTGCGGCCGGCGCCGGCGGTCATGCCGGCACCCTGTCACCTTTCGCGCTCGTCGAAGAAATCCGCGAATGGTTCGACGGGCCTATCGCATTGTCCGGCGCCATCGCCACGGGCCGCGGCGTACTGGCCGCGCGCGCCATCGGCGCCGACTTCGCCTATATCGGCTCGGCCTTCATCGCCACGAAGGAAGCCAACGCGCCGGAAGGCTATAAGCGCATGATCACCGAATGCGCCGCCGACGACATTGTCTATTCCAATCTCTTCACCGGCGTGCACGGCAACTATTTGAAGCCGTCGATCGTCGCGGCAGGGCTCGATCCCGAGAACCTGCCCCAGTCCGACCCGTCGAAGATGAACTTCGCGTCCGGCGGCAATACCGAGAAGAAAGCCTGGAAGGACATCTGGGGCTGCGGCCAGGGCATCGGCGCGGTGAAAGCCGAGGTCGGCGCCGCCGAACTCGTCGCGCGCCTGAAAAAAGAATACGACACCGCGCGGCGGTCCCTGGCGGCATAAAACAAACATTTTCATCGCACCCTCGTCGTCACCGGGACGCGCGTGCCGGCGCGGCGGCCGGGTACATAAATGCGATTTCATCTCGTGACCGAGCCAATACTCAAAGAGCCCGGCCCCACGTCGGACGATTAGCCCGATTGCCTGGGTGGTTGGCGCGCGGCTAGATTTGCGGCAGGGGGCGTCGGGGCGCTCGTATCGAACAGGGTCCTCGTCACATGAAATTCCTGGGTTTGAAGTCCGCGGCCGCTTTCGCGTGCGCCTTCGTGCTTTCGACTGCCGCCGCGCAGGCAGGCGGTGCGCAAACCAACGGTCCCTCGCCGTTCCCGATGCCGGCGGCCATTCCGGCGCCGCTGGACAAGCCCTATCCCGGCACGATCAAGCTTTCCGTCGACGCGACCGACACGCAGCGCGCGATCTTCCGCGTGCACGAGACGATTCCCTTGGCGCAATCCGGCGTCGTTACGCTTCTCTATCCCAAGTGGCTGCCCGGCAATCACGGACCGTCCGGCCCGATCGACAAGGTCGCCGGCCTTACCATCCGCGCCGACGGCCAGCGCCTCGCCTGGAAGCGCGATGTGGTCGACGTCTACGCGTTCCACGTCAATGTGCCGAAGGGCGCCGCGGCGCTCGATGTCGATTTCCAGTTCGTGTCACCGGTCGCCAACAACGAAGGTCGAATCGTGATGACGCCCGAAATGCTCGACCTGCAATGGAACGCGGTCGCGCTCTATCCGGCGGGTTATTATTCGCGGCAGATACTCGTCGAGCCGAGCATCAAATTGCCGTCGGGCTGGCAATACGGCACGGCGCTGGAAGCAGCCTCGTCCGACAATGGCGTGACGACGTTCAAACCCGTCGCCTTCAACACGCTCGTGGACTCGCCGATGTTCGCGGGCCGCTATTTCGAGCGGGTCGATCTTGATCCGGGCGCGAAGGCGCCGGTGCATATGGACATCGTGGCGGATCGCCCCGACGAACTCGTGATCACGCCGGCACAGCTTCAGGTCCATCGCAATCTCGTGACCCAGGCCTACAAGCTGTTCGGGTCGCATCACTACGATCACTACGACTTCCTGGTCGGCCTTTCCGATATCATGAGCGGCATTGGTCTCGAGCATCATCGCTCGAGCGAGGATGGGACAGGCGGGAAATACTTCAAGGATTGGGACGGTACCACCGCCTCGCGCGATCTTCTCAGTCACGAATATACGCATTCCTGGAACGGCAAGTTCCGCAGGCCCGCCGATCTCTGGACGCCCAATTTCAATGTTCCGATGCGCGACAGTCTCCTGTGGGTCTATGAGGGCCAGACGGAATATTGGGGTAAGGTTCTGGCGCCGCGCGCGGGGCTCTGGACAAAACAGCAGGCGCTCGATGCCATCGCGCTCGATGCGGCGGTCTATCAGAACCGCATCGGCCGGCAATGGCGACCACTGCAGGACACGACCAACGATCCCATCACCACGATGCGCCGTCCGATCCCCTGGCGGAGCTGGCAGCGCAGCGAGGACTATTATGTCGAAGGCGAGCTGATCTGGCTCGACGCCGACACGCTGATCCGCCAGAAAACCGGCGGCAAGAAGTCGATGGACGATTTCGCGCGCGCTTTCTTCGGCATCAACGAGGGAAGCTATGTCACCGTCACCTATACGTTCGGCGATGTCGTCAAGGCACTCAATTCCGTCTTGCCCTATGACTGGGCCAAATTCCTGATCACGCGGCTCGACGGCAACGGGGCGGCGCCTCTCGACGGCATCACCCGCGGCGGCTACAGACTGGTCTATACCGAGAAGCCCTCCGATTTCTCGAAGTCGAACGAACGCCTGCGCAAGAACACCGATCTACTCTTCTCTCTCGGCGTGATCGTCGACAAGTCCGGTGTTTTGAGCGAAGTGATGTGGAACGGCCCCGCCTTCAATGCAGGCGCGACGATCGGGGCAACGATCGTCGCCGTGAACGGCACGGCCTACGACAGCGATCTCCTCAAGGACGCGATCACCGACGCGAAAACCGCGTCGACGCCGATCGAGCTGCTGCTGAAGCGCGGCGACCGCTACGAGACGATATCCATCAATTATCACGGCGGTTTGCGCTATCCCCATCTCGAGCGCGTGCCCAATACGCCGGCGCTTCTCGATGCCGTGCTGGCGCCCCACTGATTGAGGGATTCCGCTTTTTGTGATTGCATGGCGCCCCAAGCGATGGAGGGGCGCCATGCAGAGCAGAGCCGTCCGATACGCTTTTCTGCTGCTGCCCGTGATCCTCGGCTGCACCGATCCGGGCGCCGCGCAGGATCCCCAGGCGCCGAAGCTGACCGTGCCGGGCGGAAAATTCTGCGCCGGACCGCGGCCGGAAATGTGCATGGAAATCTATCAGCCGGTCTGCGGCTTCAGGCAGGACGGCAGCTCACACACCTATTCCAATTCCTGCCATGCCTGCGCCAAGGCGGAAGTGGTCCGCTATGAGCCCGGCGAATGCAAGGATGCCGGGCCCAAGCCGGACGCGCCCCGTTAGACGACGAGCTTCCGATAAAGGTGCCACGTAGCATGGCCGAGCACCGGGATCGTCACCACCAGCCCGATGAAAAGCGGAATGGAGCCGACCACAAGGCCCGCCGCCACGATCAGGCCCCACAAACCCGTCTCGACGGGATTGAGGCGCACCGCCCGGATTGACGTCTTGATCGCCGTGTCGAGACCGATGTCGCGGTCGATCAGCAGCGGGAACGACACAAGGCTGATCGACATTGCGAAGACGGCGAAGAGAAATCCGACACCCATGCCGATGACGATCATCTCCCAGCCCTTGGCCGTGAAGAGCACGTCGTGGGCAAAGCCGGCGAAGGATGTGGGTTCGGCGGGCCCCAGCGTTCCTCGATAGATCAGCCAGGCCGCCAATTGCCACAGAAGGAAGATCGCGACGAGCGCCACGCCCAGAACCAGCACGCTTCCGGCGGCGGGCTCGCGGAACACGTCGAACGCGTTTGTAATGTTCGCTTCCCGACCCTGCTCTCTGCGGCGGCTCATCTCATAGAGTCCGATTGCGGCGATGGGACCGACCAGCGCAAAACCGGAGGCGAGCGGGAACAGCAGCGGCAGCATGTCCATGCCGAAGGCGAGACGCGCGAGCACGAGGCCCACGACCGCGTAGATCACGCAAAGGAAGATTACGTCGGTCCGATAGGCGCCAAAATCTTCGGCACCCTTGGCGAGCGACTCGAAAAGATCGGAAATCGTGATCCGCCGGACGGCGGGCGCCGGCGAGTGAATTGTTTCCTGCACGTGATGCAGCGAGCGGCGAAGTGAGCCGAAGGCTTGCGCCGTGTTCACAAGCTGCGCGCCGCTCCACTCGATGGGGTTCTTGATGGTCATGCGAAAGCCTCCCGAACGATGTCGGGGACCTCGCACGGGCCAGCGGCCTGAACGCGCCGTCGGTCGTCGCGGGGAACCCCGCAACCTCTTCGACGACGAAATTGTAACGCGATTTGTGGCCGCCGTCAGCCCGAGGGGGACAACTTACGCGATTAACCCATTCAGCGCCGGGGCGGCACTGCTGCCCGGGAAAACCGTCTCATCCAGCGCGCGAGCCTCGAGCCCCATATGGTCCCGGAGCACGCCCTTGAAGACCTGGCGCACATCGAGAGTTGGCGCGAGATCGCGATTCTCGAAGAGCTTTGTATCGGCAAGTGTAGGCCAATCGCCAATGATTCCGCCGCGCCTCAAGGCGCCGCCGGCGAGGATCATCGTCGAAGCGGTTCCGTGATCCGTGCCGCCCGTGCCGTTGATATGCGCTGTGCGGCCGAACTCCGTGACGGCGATGATCGCCGTGTTCGACCAGCTGTCGCCGAGACCGTCATGCAACCCGTTGACGACGTCGTCGAGATTTCTCAGATGATTTGCGAGCTGACCGTTTACCGCGCCCTGACCGGCATGCGTGTCGTAGCCGTCGAGCGAGAGAACGGCGATCGACGGACCGCCGGCCTGCGTCAGGAACTTGGCTGTCGTCACCGCATAATCGTGCGCGGCGCGTTGCGGCTGCACCGGCGCGTTCATCGTGCCGTCGCCGGAGAAAGTCTCCGCCATTGCTTCCGTCTGCATTCCCGATGCGAAGGCGCGCGAGAGCATGGGGTCACTGGCATAGAGATCCTGCAGAACCGTGGAGATGCGCGCCATGTCCTGCGTGACTTTCCCGCCGGGCGACCAGGATTGAATGGGCGAAGGTCCGCGCAGGATGAGCGGCTCCTGTGCGCCGACCGCGAGCGCCGTGACACCGCCCGACTGCACCGACAGCGCGCGATTGAGCCAGCCCGTCGTCGTCGCATAGAGATGATCGCCGCCACTCTCAAGCAGATCCTGCGCCTCGAAATGCGAACGAATGCGCTCGGGGATCGCCACTGCGGGCGCAATGCGGGCCTGTCCCGCCTGCGTCAGCGCATAGATGCCCGCGAGCTTCGGATGCAGAGCGAAATCGCCGTCGAGCTTCAGCGCCGCATCGGCCGGAATGGCGATCGGACCGCGCAGCGCATAGTAGTTGGCATCCCCGATCGGCGGCGACACGGAGAGACCGTCCATGGCCCCTCGGCAGATGATGACGACGAGCTTGCGCTTGGCTTCCGCCGCGCCGAGCGCCGGGCTTGCGAGAAAGGTCACGCCGAGACTTGCACCGAGTTTCAGCGCCGCGCGCCGCGAGAATGCGTTGTCCTGTGTCATCGCCGTTGGAACTCCGGAGACATGAGAAGGATGGAAAAGGCTTCGAAGCGCGTTTCCGCGCGCGCCATGGCCGTCTTGAGCGCAGCGCTCATGCGATCCCCGAGCGTTGCAGCCGCAACATCGACAGGCGCACCGTCGTTCGGCGCGTAATAGGCCGAGAACTTCGTCGCCCAGGTCAGGCGCTTGACGAGCGCATCGGGTGCCGCCCAGTCGGCCGCAACGTCGGACCAGCCGTTCGGCTGCGGCGCCGCAAACGGACGCTGCCCCAGGAATGTCAGCGGCTGCACCACTTCCTTCGCAGGATCACTCGGCTCTGCGCCGGCGGCGCGATAACCCGAGACGACGAACTCATAGGGCGTCTTGAACTTACGCGCCTCGGGCGACCAGCATTCCGGCGCTTCGATCAAGCTATGCGCGACTTCGGCGAGATCGCCGTTCGAGCGGAGATAAGCATCGCGCAACTTCGCGACAAGCGCGCGCGGTGGGTCGTCGGCGACGAAATGGATCGCGAGCTTCTTCGCGAGATGTTCGGCGGTTTTCGGACTTGCGGCGAGATCCGCAAAAATCGCGCGGGCCTGATCCTGACCGCTCTGCTCGTAACGCCGCCCCATCACGGTGCGCGCGCCCGGCTCGTGCAATTGCGGACGATAGAGAAACCGGCCCTGCTCGTCCGGTGGATCGTTCTTGTAGCCGATGCTGTAACCCGTAAGGGCGCGCGCAAATTCGGTGACGTCTCCTTGCGTGTAGCCGGCATCGGCGCCAACCGTATGCAGCTCCATGATCTCGCGCGCGAGATTCTCGTTCAGCCCCATCTTCCGATAGAGGCCGCCGAGGCTGTTCGGCCCCGCCGAACGCGCCTGATCGAGATAGAGCAGCATGCCGGGATGCGTCGACGACGCCACCAGCATGTCTTCGAACCGGCCGAACACATGCGGACGGATCGCTTCGCGCTCGAACGGCCCGACCAGAACGGAGGCCTGCAGCTTCGAGGTCGAGACGGTGAAATGATTGGCCCAGAAGAGCGTCCAGCGCTCGCGGAACGACTGCGACGTCGCCGCTGCGAGGCGCGTTCGCGCAAAGATCTCGTCGCGCACCCCTTCGAGCAGAGGTTGCAGTGCTGCGCGGCGTTCCTCTTTCAGCTGATCGGCAGCGTGCTGCTGCATCGCTTCGTCTTCGCCCGCCATGCTGACGGTCATCGGCGCTTTGCGCTGCCGTCTGATCGGTGCGAGTCCGGTCTGATATCCGATGAAGCTCTGAAAGCGTTCGACGCTCCCCGGCAGGTTTCCTTGCGGCTGCTCGGCCCCGTCGCGCGTGATCTGCGCTTTCAGCCAGCCGTGCGGGTCGTCGGCGGCCTCCGTCATCTCGCCCGGTTTCGCGCCGAGTCCGAAGCGTGTCACCGCAATGGCGCCTTCCAATGTCTTAGATGCTGTCATTTCGCCTCCGGCGTTGCCGACTATAACGCCGCCACCGACTTTGCCCTACGCGGAGCGTAGGATTCCTTGCGCTTTCGCGTAAAACTGTCGGAGCGGAGTCGGGCGACAGGCCTATGGAGGATGGCGATGACGAGCTCATCGCGCGCGTGGCGCGCGGCGACAGCGCGGCCTTCTCGCGCCTTGTGAGCCGCTATCGCGCCCGGTTGACGGGCACAACGACACGCATCGTCGGTAATCGGGCAATCGCCGAGGAAATCGTGCAGGAGGTCTTTACGCGTGCCTGGGTCAATGCCCCAAAATGGCGGCCGCAGGAAAAAGGACGGTCCAGCTTCGCCGGCTGGCTGGGCCGCGTGGCGACCAACCTTGCCATCGACCATACGCGGCGCACGCGCACCGTTCCGCTGGATGATGCACCCGAGCCGGTCGACGCGACGATTGCCGCCGATGACGAGCTGATCGCGGCGGAAGACCGAAGGAAGCTCGAAGCAGCACTCGCGCAACTGCCGCCCCGGCAGCGCGCGGCGATCGCATTGACCTACGACCAGGGCCTGTCGAATGCCGAAGGCGCCGCGGCCATGGATATCAGCGTCGGGGCATTCGAATTGCTGCTTGTGCGCGCACGCCGCGCGCTCAGGCAAGCCATGATGGAGGACAGGGCGCGATGACGCCGAAAGGACTTGATGAATTTCTGGAGAGGCTCGACCTCTATGGAGGCAGCCTGGCCGCCTGGCCCGTCGAAGCGCGTGCCGAGGCCGAAGCCCTGCTCGCAAGATCGCCCGACGCGCGTGCGCATCTCGTGGCCATGCAGCGGGTGGAATCGGCGCTTGCGCAAACCCGGATGTGCGACACGGGCGACGATCTCGCGTTCCGCGCCACGCAGGCGAGACAGGCGCGTCCGGAGCACGCTGTGATGCGGCAATTGCCGTGGGCGGTCGCCGGCATGGTGGCGATCGCGGCCGGACTCTATGTCGGCGCGTTGCCGCGTATCAGCGAAGGGCCGAGCGAGATCGTGAGCGCGGCGCTCGATCAATCGGGAGGCCACGATGTCTGGTGAGCGCACACCTATCCTCGCCGTCGCGCTGGCCGTGTCGGTGCTGCTGAATCTGTTTTTCGCCGGCGTTATCGTGGGGCGGATCACGTTCCCCGGGTTCTGGCCCGGCAATCCCGGCGCGCTCATACCGCGCGACGAAATCCGCGCGCTGCCCGAGGCCGAGCGGCACGCCTTCAGTCAGGTCATCCGCAGCCGTCAGCCGGAGATCCGAAGCTTGCGCGAGCGCGTGCGCCAGGCGAAACGTGCGGCGGAAGAGGCGATCGGCGCGCCCCGCTACGACAAGCAGCTGCTCGAGACGCGGCTTGCTGCCGTCCGTCAGGCGCAGCTCGCACTGGGCGAGGCCCAGCACGGCGCCGTCATTGAGGCCCTCGGCACCCTTAGTCCTGCCTCGCGGGCGGCCATTGCGCACCACGCGGAGGAGAACACGCCCTAGCGCCGTCCGGTGCGGTGGTTGCGCAAGATCAACGCGCGGAATTCCCCATCTGCCATCCTTTCCCGGCCGTCATGGAAAGGATCGGCCCGTGCAGGCCTATGTTCGCTGGTTCGAAGACTTGCGGCTCGAGGACGTGCCGCTTGTGGGCGGAAAGACTGCGTCCTTGGGCGAACTCTTCGGCGCGCTCACCGCCGAAGGCCTGAATGTTCCGAACGGATTCGGCGTCACGGCAAAAGCCTATACCGATGCCCTGACTCGCGCCGGTGCCTGGGACACTTTGCGCTCACTTATCGGCGGGCTCGACAAAGCCGGCGTCGCAACGCTGCAGAAACGGGCCGCCGAAGCGCGCGCCATCGTCTATCGCGCGACCGACATGGACGATTTGCGCGCGGAGATCGCTGCCGGCTACCGCGCGCTTGAGTACGAATATGGACGAAGCGTTTCTGTCGCCGTCCGCAGTTCGGCTACAGCCGAAGATCTGCCGGACGCGAGCTTCGCCGGCCAGCACGACAGCTTCATCAACGTCTCGGGCGAAGACGCGGTTTTCGAAGCCTGCCGTCGCTGTTTCGCATCGCTCTTTACAGATCGTGCCATTGTCTATCGCAACGACAATCACTTCGATCATTTCAAGGTCGCCCTGTCGGTCGCGGTGATGAAAATGGTTCGCTCCGATCTCGCATCGAGCGGGGTGGTGTTCACGCTCGATACCGAGTCGGGATTCCGCGACGTCGTGCTGGTCACCGGCATCTATGGTCTCGGCGAAAACATCGTGCAGGGGTGCGCGGACCCGGACGAATTTTACGTGCACAAGCTGACCTTCAATGCCGGCTATCGCACGGTGCTGCGCCGCTCGCTGGGACAGAAGCAGCTCCGGATGGTCTTTGCCGGGGGCAAGGGAACGACGAAGAACCGCCCCGTCTCGAAGACGGATCGCGAAAAATTCTGCCTAACCGACGCGGATGTGCTCGATCTCGCCCGTCAGGCCATGCTCATCGAAAGCCATTATTCGAAGATCAACAACCGGCCCACACCGATGGATATCGAGTGGGCGAAAGACGGCATCGACGGCAAGCTATATATCGTGCAGGCGCGGCCAGAAACGGTGGCGTCGCAGCGCGAAGCGGGACACATCGAGACCTACACGCTCGAGGGCACGGCCCCCCCTGTCGTATCCGGGCGCGCCGTCGGCGACAAAATTGCGGTCGGCAAGGTGCGCTTTGTGCGCAACGAGAAGGATCTTTCGACCTTCAAAGCAGGCGAAATTCTCGTCGCCGACACCACGACGCCTGATTGGCAGCCAGTCATGAAGATGGCGGCAGGTATTGTCACCAATCGCGGCGGCCGCACCTGTCATGCCGCCATCGTCGCGCGCGAGCTGGGCATTCCGGCCGTCGTCGGAACCGAGACGGCGACCCGCGTCCTGAAAGACGGCGCAACCGTTACCGTTTCGTGCGCCGGCGGCGATGTCGGGCATGTCTATGCGGGCACGCAGCCTTTCCACGTATCTCATGTCCTGCTCTCCGACGTTCCGCGGCCCAGGACCAAGATCATGGTCAATCTCGGGGACCCGGACATAGCCTTCCAGTCCGCGATGCTGCCGAACGACGGCGTGGGGCTGGCGCGCATGGAATTCATCATCAACGAGTTCATCGGCGTTCATCCAATGGCGCTGGCGAAAATCGACGAGGTCAAGGCGCCGATCGTCCGCCAGAAAATCAAGCACCTCACGCGGAACTATGCGAAGCCCGAAGACTTCTTCATTGCACGGCTGTCCGAGGGTGTGGGCACGATCGCCGCAGCCTTCTATCCAAAGCCCGTCATCGTCCGGCTTTCGGACTTCAAGACCAACGAATACGCGACGCTTCTGGGCGGACGGCAATTCGAACCCGTCGAAGCCAATCCGATGATCGGATTTCGCGGCGCGGCGCGCTACGCCCATCCTGCCTATGCGGCCGGATTTGCGCTCGAATGCGCCGCGCTTGCCCGCGTGCGCGGCGAAATGGGCCTGACCAATCTCAAGATCATGGTTCCGTTCTGCCGGCGCGAGGAAGAAGCGGCACGCGTGATCGAGGCGATGGCCGGGCACGGCCTGAAGCGCGGCGAGAACGGGCTCGAAATCTACGTGATGTGCGAGATCCCGAACAACGTGATCCGGATCGACGCCTTCGCGAAGCTCTTCGACGGCTTCTCCATCGGTTCGAACGACCTCACCCAGCTTACGCTGGGCGTCGACCGCGATTCCGAAATCGTGGCCTTCGATTTTGACGAACGCGATCCCGGCATGACCGAGATGCTGAGGCTCGCCGTCGAAGGTGCACACCGCAACGGCCGCCATGTCGGCATCTGCGGCGAAGCGCCGGCGAATTACCCCGACCTTGCCCAGCGGCTGGCCCGGTGGGGCATCGACTCGATCAGTGTCAATCCGGCGAGCCTGATCAAGACCTTTCACACCGTTGCCGAGGCCGAAGCGGGCGAACGCCCCACGCGGCTCAAGATTATTTCCCTGTCTTCGACGCTTCCGTCCCGGTGATGATGGCGGCCTGGAGCTGTTCGGCGATGTCGGTCATGCCGCCCGGCGAATGCGGCATCAGGATCACCTTGCTCCCCGACGACACGCCGATTTCCTTCATCGTGTCGAAATATTGCGTCAGCAACACGAGCTTCAGCACGTCGGGCGCGGAGACGCCGCCGATCTGATCGGTGAAGGCGGCGATCGACTCGCGCAGGCCGTCGACGATGGCGCGGCGTTCCTTGGCGATGCCTTCGCCCTGCAGGCGCTTGGATTCCGCTTCCGCTTCGGCCTGCTTCACAACCAGGATCTTGTTGGCCTCGCCTTTGGCGGCCGCCGCGACCTGCAGGCGCTGCTGCGTCTGGATATCGTTCATCGCCGCCTTGACGTTGTCGGCGGGGTTGACGTCGGTGACGAGGGCATTCGGGATCTCGAAGCCGTAGACCTGCATGGAGACGTCGAGTTCGCTTTTGACCGCCTGCCCCACGTCGTCCTTCTTCTCGAACACTTCGTCGAGGGTCATCTTCGGCACTTTGGCGCGCACCACGTCGAGCACGTAGGATTTGATCTGCTCGATGTGATCCTGGAGCTTGTAGTAGGAATCCGCCTCACGGCCCTCGATAACGCGAAACTGCACAGCGACGAAAAGCTTCACGAAGACGTTGTCGAGCGTCTTGGTTTCAACTTCGACCGGCAATTGCTGCACGCGCAGCGACACGCGCTGCACGACGTAATCGATATAGGGCACTTTGAAGTTCAGGCCGGGCCTCGCCGTGCGCAAAAAGCGGCCGAAGCGTTCGACGATCGCCGCTGTCTGCTGCTGCACGGTGAAGAAGCCTGACAAGAGCCCGATCAGCAGGAAGAACCCGACAATGATCCAGAACACGATGATGATGACGGACAACGGACCCTGCATGACGCCCTCATCGGAATGCGACCCCAGATTTAAGCGATTCGCGGGCGCAACACAGAGCGCGCGATCACAGCCGGGTTGCACGGACGGCCCCGGGTACGCGCCTTGCGCTGAAATATTCGATGGCGTTTGCCGGAAGGTCCACAACAAAAC
>Ga0335070_10001042_pt1 | contig 31806 bp, 29 predicted proteins | sample Lox_Sample_13_FD_206722 | JGI IMG/M metagenome (GOLD analysis project Ga0335070, IMG submission 206722) | Soil microbial communities from Loxahatchee National Wildlife Refuge, Florida, United States - Lox_Sample_1.3 | ecosystem: Environmental > Terrestrial > Soil > Wetlands | place: USA...
GCTGCCGCCCGGAGAAGTTGAGGTGGTCGGCGATCAGCATCAGGGATCCGGGCCGGAGGGTGCGGCGGATCCCGCCGGCCGCATTGGTGACGATCAGCGTGCGGACGCCCAGCTCGGCGAACACCCGCACCGGCAGCGCGACCACGGTGGGATCGTGCCCCTCGTACAGGTGGAACCGTCCGCTCTGCGCGAGCACCGGCCTGCCCTCGAGCGTCCCGGCGATCAGCTCGCCGGCGTGTCCCTGGACCGTGGGCATCGGGAATCCCGGGATGCGCGCGTACGGCACGCGCACCGCGCCCTCGATCTCCTCGCCGAGGAACCCGAGGCCCGACCCGAGCACCAGCGCCAAAACGGGCTGGAGCGGGGCGATCGCCTGGCGCACCGCGTCGGCCGCGTCCCGGACCGCCGCGCCGGCCGCCGCCGCGCCCCGGCCGCCGCTCACGTCGCGGCCTTCGCGCCGTTCTTGAGCCTGGCCAGCTCCCGCTGCGCGTCCGCGACCATGGCCATCCGCTCCTGATAGGGGAGGAAGGCGCTGGCGAAGCCGTCGAGGATCATCCGCTCGATCTCCTCGCGGCTGAATCGGAGCCGGGTGTGCGCGAGGTAGTACTCGTCGGTCACGGTGGTCGCGCTCATCAACCGGTTGTCGGTGTTGAGCGACACCACGATGCCGAGGTCGAAATACCGGCGCACCGGGTGCTGCTCGATCGACGCCACGGCGTGGGTCTGCACGTTGCAGGTGACGCACACCTCCAGCGGGACCCGGCGGTCGTTGACGTAGCGCTCGAGGTCCGGGTCCTCGAACAGCCGGGTGCCGTGGCCGATGCGGTCCGCGTGGCAGTAGTGCAGCGCCTGCGCGATGGACTCCGGCCCGTAGGCCTCGCCGGCGTGGATCGTGGCGTTCACGTTGGCGTTGACCACCGTGTAGAACGCCTCGCGGTGCTTCTTGGCGGGGTAGTTGTACTCGGCCCCGGCCAGGTCGAACGCCACGACGCCCTTGCCCTTGAACGCCACGGTGAGGTTGGCGAGGTCCATCGAGGTCGCCGGGCTCATGTTCCGGATGCCGCAGATGATGAGGCCCGTCTTCACCCCGAAGGCCTCCTCCGCCCGGCGCATCCCCCGGAGCGGCGCCTCCACCGCCTCGGTGAGCGGCATGCCCTTCTTGGTGCAGAGGATCGGCGAGTAGCGGATCTCCATGTAGCGCACGCCCTCGGCCGCGCCGTCCTCCACCAGCTCGTAGGCGACACGCTCCAGCGCCTCCGGCACCTGGAGCACGGACAGCGTCACCTCGAAGCGCGTGAGGTAGTCCATCAGGTTCCGCGCGTCCGACACCTGCAGGTAGCGCGTCAGCTCGGCGATGTCGGTCGAGGGTAGCTTGACCTTCTGCTCGCGCGCCAGCGCGACCAGGGTCGCCGGCCGCACCGAGCCGTCGAGGTGCACGTGCAGCTCCGGCTTGGGCATGCGCCGGATCAGCTCGCGGGTCAGCCCGTCGCCCCGGGAGGTCGGCCGCCGCGGCGTCATGGCGCCGCCTCCAGGACCCGGGCGTCCTGCGGCGGCTGGACCGGCTGCTGGAGTCGGCCGAGGTACGTGATCACGGCGTCGAGGTCCACGACCCCGCTGTTCTCGGCGGCCGCGCCGCGCAGCATGGCGTAGCCGCTGCCGCCGGCCGCGACGAAGTCGGGCACCGAGAGCGTGTACCACGCGGTGTCCTCGACCGGCCGCCCACCGGCCAGGACGACCGCCACCACGCGCGCGCCTTCCGGTGCGGACGAGTTCACCCGCACCGTCACGCCCGAGAGGTGGGCCCGCGCCTCGCCGGCTGCGACCGCGTGCTCGAGCGTCCGCCGCAGCACCGCCCCCGTGACCCGCAGCTTCACCAGGAAGTTCTGGAACGGCTCGACCTCGAACAGCGCACCCCAGGTCACCGGGCCGGCGTCGAGGTCCGCGCGGATGCCGCCGTTGTTGACCAGCGCCACGTCGGCGCCGGTGGCGGCCCGGTCGGCGTCCGCGATCAGGTTGCCGAGCGGGTACTGCTCGCCGTCCCGGCCGAGCGGGGTGGCGAGCGTCGCGACCACGCGCGAGGCGAGCGGGGCGACCCGCCGGGTCTCGGCCGCGACCATCCGCGCCACCGCGGTGTCGGCCGTCTCGCGGTCCGCCCACACCGTCTCCACGCGCATCCGCACCACCCGGGTGCCGGCGCTGTCGACGAAGTCCACCACGCCCAGCGAGGTGCCGTTGGAGCGCGCCTGCACGATCGGGATGCCATTGACGGTCGTCTGCACCAGCGAGTGGGTGTGGCCGCTGACGATGAGGTCCGGCTTGTTGGTCAGCGCGCCCGCGACGTCGACGATCTCGCCCAGGCACACGCCGTCGCGCGCGCAGAAGGCGCCCGCGTGCGCCACCACGATGACGTAGTCCGGGTGCGCGGCCCGCGCCGCGGCGATCGCCGCGTCCAGCCGGGCGGCGCCGCTGTCGAAGGACAGCGCGGCGACGTTGGACGGCCGGGTGGTCGTGGGCGTGCTCTCGGTGCTGTAGCCCACCACGGCGACGCGGCGGCCGCCGGCCGTCACCATCCGCCAGGGCGCGGTCCAGGGCGGCGTCGCGCCGCCGGCGTCGCGGACGTTGGCGGAGAGCCAGGCGAACCGCGCCTGGCGCACCCGCGCGGCCAGCGTGTCCACGCCCCAGTCGAACTCGTGGTTGCCGACCGCCGCGGCCGCGTAGCCCATGGCGTTGAACGCGTCCACCGTGGCCCGGCCCCAGGTGAGGTTGGACACGGGCGAGCCCTGCATCACGTCGCCGCCGTCGAGCCGGATCGACGCGCAGCCGCACGCGCGGGCCAGCCGGTCCATCATGCCCGCCAGCGCGGCGGCGCCGCCCACGGGCCGGTGGTTGCTCCAGGGCTGGACCCTGGCCTCGAGCGAGCCGTGGAGGTCGTTGGTGGCGAGGACGCGGAGCAGGATCGAATCGGCCGACGGCCGCGCCTGCGCCGCCATCAGGACGGCGCCGGCCACTGCGGAAAGGAGCAACATCCGGGAAATCTATTCCGCCGGGGGGGCGTCGCAATGGCGCCGGCCGGCCGGCGCGGGTGGCCGTTGCCGGACGTCCGCGCCGTCGCGATACTCCGCGCCATGGCGACGACAGCCGGTGGGCGCGGTGCGGCGCGCAGCGCCGCCACCGAGGCGCACGTTCTGGTCGTGGACGACGAGCGCGACATCACCGCGCTGGTGGCCTACCACCTCGCGCGGGCCGGTTACCGCGTGACCACGGCCGGCACCGGGGTCGCCGCGCTCGAGGCCGTCGCCACCGAGACGCCGGACCTCGTGGTGCTCGACCTGATGCTGCCCGGCCGCAACGGCTACGAGGTGCTCGACGCGCTGCGCCGCCGCGACGAGACTCGCGACGTCGGCGTGATCGTCCTCACGGCGCGGCGCGACGAGGCGGACCGGATCAAGGGCCTCGCGGGCGGCGCGGACGACTATCTCACCAAGCCGTTCAGCCCCGAGGAGCTGGTGCTGCGCGTCGGCGCGGTGCTGCGGCGGCTGCGGGCTCCCGCGGCCGCCGCGGGGCCGGTGCTGCGCGCGGGACCGATCGCCATCGACCGCGGGGCGCACACCGTCACGGTCGACGGCAAGGCGGTGGAGCTGACGCCCCTGGAGTACCGCCTGCTGCTCCTGCTGGCCGAGCGCCGCGGCCGGGTGCAGACGCGGCCGCAGCTGCTCGAGAGCGTGTGGGAGTCGCAGCCGGACATCCAGACCCGCACCGTGGACATGCACGTGCAGCGGCTGCGGGCCAAGCTCGGCGGCGCCGGCGAGCGGATCGAGACCGTCCGCGGGTTCGGCTACCGCTTCCGCGCCGGGGACACCGCGCCGCGCCGATGAGGCTACCCGCCAAGCTGTTCGTCTCCTACGTCGTGCTGGTCACCGCCAGCACGACGACCCTGGTGGTCGCGTCCGACCGCTCGCTCCGCTCGCGGCTGATGCGGGAGGCCGCGGCCGAGGTCGCGCGCGAGACGGCGCTGCTCGCCCGGGCGGTGGGCGGCCTGCGCGGGCCCGCGCTCGACACCCTGGTGCGCCAGCTGGGGCGGGCCACCGGACGGCGCCTGACCGTCATCGACACGACCGGCGTCGTGATCGCGGACACGGACTTCCCGACCGACGAGCTGCCGACGCTCGAGAACCACGCCACCCGGCCGGAGTTCCGCGAGGCCCTCGCCGGCCGCACCGGCACCGACCTCCGGCACAGCGTGTCCACCGGCCGCTGGGAGATGAAGGTGGCGATGCCGATCCCCGGCGGCGCCGTGCGCGTCTCGACGCCCCTGCCCCAGGTGGACGCGGTGGTGTCCGACGCCCAGAACGCCGTCCTGCTCGGCGGGCTGTTCGCGCTCGCCGTCGGAGTGCTGCTCGCGCTCGGCTTCGCGCGCTCGGTGGCGCGCCCGCTGCTCCGGCTGCGCGACGCCGCGCAGGCCATCGCGCGGAGCGAGCGGCCCGCGGTCGACGCCCGCGGGCGGGACGAGGTCGGAGACCTGGCCCGCGCGCTGCGCTCGATCGACGAGAACCTGTCGGGCCGGATGGCGGACCTGGAGCGGGAGCGCTCCGAGACCGCGGCCCTGGTGGCCTCCATGGTCGAGGGCGTCATCGCGGCCGACGCGACGGGCGCCGTGACCACCCTCAACCCGGCGTCGCGGCGCCTCCTCCGCCTCGGGCCCGAGGCGACCCCGCCCTCGGCGCTGGAGCTGTTCCGCCAGCGTCCCGCGCACGAGGCGGTCGAGCGCGCCCTGCGCGGGGTCGAGACCGCGGGCCTCGAGGTCGAGCTGGACGAGCGCACCGCGCTCCTCTCGGCGCATCCGCTTCCTGGCGGGGGGGCGGTGCTGGTGCTGCACGACGTCACCGGGCACAAGCGACTCGAGACCGTGCGTCGCGACTTCGTGGCCAACGTGTCGCACGAGCTCAAGACGCCGCTCACCGTGATCCGCGGCTACGCGGAGACGCTGACCGGCGAGGACGTCCCCGCCGAGGTCCGCCGCGACTTCCTGGACAAGGTGCTCGCCAACGCGCGGCGGATGCAGCAGCTGGTGGACGACCTGCTCGACCTGTCGCGCATCGAATCGGGCGCGTGGTCCCCGCGGCCGGAGCGCCTGGCGCTGGCGCCGCTGGTGCAGGAGGTGTGGAGCACGCTGAAGCCGCGCGCCGACGCGGCGCGGCTCACGCTGACCACGCGGATCGGCGACGCGACCGTGTTCGCCGACCCGCAGGCGGCGCGGCAGGTCGTCCTCAACGTCCTCGACAACAGCGTGCGCTACACCCCCGACGGCGGACACGTCACCGTCGCCGCCCTCGCCGAGCCGGGCGCCCTGCGACTCGACATCACCGACACGGGCGTGGGCATCCCCGGCGAGCACCTGCCGCGCATCTTCGAGCGGTTCTACCGCGTGGACCCCGCGCGCTCGCGCGAGCTGGGCGGCACCGGCCTCGGCCTGTCCATCGTGAAGCATCTGGTCGAGGCCCACGGCGGCCGCGTCGAGGCGATCAGCTCGCTCGGCTCCGGCACCACCATCCGCATCCACTTCCCTGAGCCCGCGTCGAGCTAGCAACCCGTAACCGTTACGGATGCGTGACTTAGGCGTCGCCGTGCCTTGACGCGGCGGCGCCACCATGCACCCGTGCGCATAGCCTTCGTCACCGACACCTACACGCCGCAGGTCAACGGCGTGACCACGATCGTCCGGCGCGTCGTGGATGTGCTCGGACGCGCCGGCCAGCACGCCGCCGTGGTCGCGCCCGCGTATCCAGGCGGGCAGCCCAGCGCGACCGATGCGGAGTTGCGGGTGCCGTCGCTGGGCTTCCCGCCCTATCCCGCCGTGCGCATGTCGCTGCCGCGGCCCCGGCGGATGGCGCGGTTCCTCGACGCCTTCCGGCCCGACCTGGTGCACGTGATGACCGAGGGGCCGCTCGGGTTGCTCGGGCGCCGCTACGCGCTGAAGCGGGGCATCCCGCTGGCGACCTCGTTCCACACCGACTTCCCGCAGCACAGCCGCTACTACGGGCTCGGCGCCTTCGAGGACCTCATCTGGCAGTGGCTGGTGTGGTTCCACCGGCCGGCCCGGTTCGTCCACACGCCCGGCGAGGCGGTGCGCGCCGAGCTGGCGCGCCGCGGCGTGACGCGCGTGCGGGTCTGGGGACGCGGCGCGGACACCGCGACCTTCGACCACCGCAAGCGTAACGAAGGCTTGCGCCAGCGGCTCGGCGTGCCGTACGGCGCCGCGCTGGTGCTGCACGTCGGAAGGCTCGCCCCGGAGAAGAACCTCGAGGTCCTGATCGCGGCGTGGACGCTCGCCCGCGAGCAGCTAGGCAACGCGGCCGCGTTCGTGTTCGCCGGCGACGGGCCGCTGGTGCGGCGCTGCGCCGCCGCCATGCCCTGGGCGGTGCACCTGGGGTTTCTCGAGATCCCGGTGCTCGCGACGCTGTACGCCAGCGCCGACCTGTGCGTCCTGCCCTCCCGTACCGAGACCTGTGGCCTGGTGGCGGTCGAGGCGATGGCCTCGGGACTGCCGGTCGTCGCCGCCGACGCTGGCGGATTCCGCGAGAGCGTGGTCGACGGCGTCACCGGCTTCCTGGTCCCCCCGGACGACGCGCGCGGCTTCGCCGCGTCCATCGCGCGGCTGGTGCTCGACGCCGAATTGCGCCGCCGCATGTCCGAAGAGGCGAGGCTGGCAGCCGTAAGCTGCAACACCGACGACGAGAACGAGCGGCTTCTGGACGAGTACGCCGTCGCGATCGGACGAAAGCCCCTGGAGGATGCTCAATGGCGCGCTGCGTGATCCTGCTGATCGACGGACTCCGGCCCGACGCGGTCCGGCCGGACCTGGCGCCCTCGCTGTACGCCCTCGGCCAGGACTACACCCGCGCCGAGACCGCGCTCACGGTCCGCCCCAGCACGACCGTCGCGGCCCTGCTGTCGCTCGCGACCGGCGTCGGGCCCGCGACCCACAAGCTCGTCGAGCCGGGACTCGCGACCCTGCGCAAGCTGGGGACTCTCCGGCCCCTGCCGCGCGAGCTCTCGGCTCGGCAGCTGCCCACGGTGGTGGTGGCCGGCGAGGTCCTCCCCGTCGAAGTGCCGATCGCCAAGGTGCTCGCGTCGGCCGCCGGCGTGGGGCGGTTCATCGCCACCGCGGGGCCCGCGCGGCGCGTGGCGGCCGCGGCGCTCGGCCGGCTCCGGTTCGTCCCCGACGGCCTGGTCATCGTGTACGTCAACGACTGCGACCGAGCGGGCCACACCGCCGGGTGGATGTCGGACCCGTACCTCGAGGCGGTGCGCGAAGCCGACGCGGCGGTCGCGCAGCTCAGGGCCTGCACCGCGGACTCCCTGCTGGTGGTGCTGGCGGACCACGGCGGCGGCGGCGTCCATCCGACCGACCACGACACGCCCCACCCGGTCAACGACCGGATCCCGCTGGTGCTCGCGGGCCCGCGCATCCGCCGCCGGCACGTCCTGCGGCGGCCGGCCTCGCTGCTCGACGTGCCACCGACCCTGACGTGGTGGCTGGGGCTCGAGGTGCCGGGCGGCTACGAGGGCCGGGTGCTGCGCGAGGCGTTCGTGGCCGCCGACGAGCTCGAGGCCGTGGCGTGATGCGTTGGGTCACGCACTGCGGCGACGCGGTCACCACCGTCGGCATCGCCCTGGCGCTGATGCTGGCCGGCGGGCACCTGGCCGAGCTGGGCCGCGCGGCGCTGCTGGCGAACGCGCTGTCGCACGTCGCCGTGCAGGTTCTCAAGCGCACGGTGGTGCGGGCGCGGCCGTGCGACGCCAACGGCGTCCCGCTCGCCACGGTCTGGGTGCCGGATCCGTTCTCGTTCCCCTCGGGCCACAGCGCCGCCTCGATGGCCGTGGCCGGCACGGTCGCGCGGGTGCATCCGGCGCTGGCGCCGGCGGCCCTGGGCCTGGCGGCGCTGGTGGGCGTCTCGCGGGTCCGGCTCAAGGTGCATCACCCCAGCGATGTCGTGGCGGGCGCGGCACTTGGGCTGGGTGGCGCGATCGCCGCGCGACTGATTCTCGCCTAGCCGATCCGGAATCCCTTCTCACGCTGTTACCAGTCCGTTACGTCCTTTGCGCGTCTCCGTGACGCGGGCGGGTTTTCTTCGCCGGCGATGATTCCTGGATGCTCCCCAAGCACCCACCGCTCACCTTCGCAGAGGACCAAGCACATGGCGCTCCTGTCTCGTCGAACGCTCGCGGCGGCCCTGTTCGGCGTGGCCGCGGCGGCCGGACCGCTCGCCGCGCAGACCTCGGTCAGCGGCGTGGGGTACGCCCAGTGGCAGTACCTGCTCGCCAAGGACACGATCACGGCGGACAGCAACCTGCCGCACATCAACAACTTCAGCATCACGCGCGCCTACATCAACGTGAACGGCAAGCTGGCCGGCGGCGTCGCCACGCGCGTGACGGCCGACATCTACAACGCGGGCGTGACCGGCGGCAGCTTCACCTACCGGATCAAGTACGCGTACGTGGCCTGGACGCCCGAGGGCAGCGCGCTGACCTACAAGATCGGCGAGATCCACACCCCGTGGATCGACTGGGAAGAGGCGCTGTGGGACTACCGCATGCAGGGCACCATGCCGATGGAGCGCAGCGGCTACATGTCGTCGTCCGACTTCGGCGCGGGCATCGACGGCAAGTTCAACAACGACCAGTTCAACTTCCAGGCGGGCGTCTACAACGGCAACAACTACAGCGGCGCGTCGTCCGACGGGCACAAGGACTTCATGGCGCGCGCCTCGTACCGCCTGCTGGCGACCGACGACGGGAGCCGGGTCGGCGGCCTGCGCCTCACCGCCTACGCGGGCATCGGGGCGCCGAACTCGGGCGGCACCCGCAACCGCTTCATGGGGATGCTCTCGTATCGGACGATGGACCTGACCCTCGCGGCCGAGTACGCGGCCACCGAAGACACGACGATCGGCGGCAACACGGCCATCGGCGGCGGGGCAGCGGCCGCGGTCGCCAAGAAGAAGGGCACCGTCCTCAGCGCCTACGGCGTGTTCCACTTCCCCCAGACCCGGTTCTCCGTGCTGGGCCGGGTGGACGTCGCCAACCCGAACACCAGCCCCGCCGGCACCGGCCCGTCCGACAGCCTGCGGAGCGTCGCGAACACCCCGAAGACGACCCGCGTCATCGCCGGCATCTCGTACCAGCTGAGCCCCAACGTCCGGCTGCTGGCCGACGTGGATCTGCTCTCCTACGAGAGCGCCTACCAGATCAACTCGTTGGCGCGGTACCAGGCGTACGCCGCCCGGCAGTCGGCGTTCTTCGTCACCCAGTTCACGTTCTGACCCGAGGAGCACCACGCATGCATCGCTTGACACGAGTGGCGGCGACCCTGGCGCTGGGAATGACGGCGCTGGCCGGCGCCGCGCGGGCCCAGGAGATGCGCCTCACGGGCGCCGGGGCCACGTTCCCGAATCCGATTTATTCGAAGTGGATCCTCGAGTACACGGTCGTCCGGCCGCGCCTGCAGATCAACTACCAGGGCATCGGCTCGGGCGGCGGGATCCGGCAGTTCACCGAGCACACGGTGGACTTCGGGGCCACCGATGGCCCGATGACCGACTCGCAGATCGCCGTGGTGCACGGCAACGTCATCCACCTGCCGACCGTGCTGGGCTCCGTCGTGCCGACCTACAACGTCCCCGGCGTGACCGGGCAGCTCCGGTTCACCGGTGACGTCCTGGCTGGCATCTTCCTGGGCCAGATCACCAAGTGGAACGACTCGCGCCTCACGGCGATCAACCCCGGCGTCAGCCTGCCGGACCAGGACATCGTAGTGGCGCACCGCTCCGACGGCTCGGGCACCACGTACATCTGGACCGACTACCTCTCCAAAGTCAGCTCCGACTGGTCCCAGCGGGTCGGCAAGGGCACCGCGGTGAACTGGCCGGTCGGCCTGGGCGGCCAGGGCAACCCGGGCGTGGCGAACATCGTCAAGCAGACCCCTGGCGCGATCGGGTACGTCGAGTTGATTTACGCGATCCAGAACCACATCGGGTACGGACTGGTGCGCAACAAGGCGGGCAACTACGTCGAGGCGTCGCTGGAGACGACGACGAACGCCGCGGCGGCTGCGGTGGCGGCACTCGACCCCACCACGGACTTCCGCGTGTCCATCACGGACCCGGATGCGCCGAACGCCTACCCGATCTCCTCGTTCACGTGGCTGCTGGTTCCCAAGGAGATGTCGGACCCGGCGAAGGCGCGCCAGCTGGTGGATTTCGTCTGGTGGGCGGTGCACGACGGCCAGCGGTACTGCCAGCCGCTGGCGTACGCGCCGCTCCCGGCGCGCGTGGTGCAGCTCGAAGAGGAGCGCCTGAGGAGCATCACCGTGGGTGGCCGGCCGGTCGTGCCGAGCAACTACCGCGGGAGGTAGTCGTTGACTGACCTGTCCGCCGCCATCCTGGAGCCGGAGCTCACTCCGCGCTCCACGGCCGAAGCGAGGTGGCGGGCACTGAGGACGGTGAGCCGCGGCGACGTGGTATTCCGCGCCGTGCTCACCGTCCTCGCGTTGCTGCTGCCGTTCCTGCTGCTGATGATCGCCGTCGAGCTGGTGTCGAATGCGATGCCGGCAGTGTCGAAGTTCGGCTTCGGGTTCCTGACGCACAGCACCTGGGACCCGGTGCGCGGCGAGTTCGGCGCGCTGCCGCTGATCTTCGGCACCCTGTACTCGTCGGTCGTCGCCCTGGTCATCGCCGTGCCGCTGGCCCTGGCCTGCGCCATCTTCCTGACCGAGTTCGCGCCGCGCTGGCTGCGCGCGCCGGTCGCGACCCTGATCGAGCTGCTGGCGGCCGTCCCCAGCGTCATCTACGGGCTGTGGGGCATCTTCGTCCTCATCCCCCTGCTGCGCGACCACCTGTGGAAGGTGGCGCGGCCGGTGCTGGGGCATCTGCCGCTGTTCAGCGGCGTGTTCTACGGCCCGTCCTACCTCGCCGCGGGCGTCATTCTCTCGGTGATGATCTTGCCGTACATCGCCGCCGTGTCGCGCGAGGTGCTGCTGGCGGTGCCGGCCGACCAGCGCGAGGCGGGCCTCGCCCTCGGCGCCACCCGGTGGGAGACGGTATGGGGAGTGGTGCTGCCGTACGGGCGCGCCGGCATCATCGGAGCGGTCATCCTCGGCCTGGGCCGGGCCCTGGGCGAGACGATGGCGGTGACGATGGTGATCGGGAACCGTCACGAGGTCGCGGCCTCCCTGCTCCAGCCCGGCTACACCATCGCGGCCGCGATCGCCAACGAGTTCGCCGAGGCCGTGTCCGACATGCACCTCTCGGCGCTGTTCCTGGCCGGGGCGGTGCTGTTCCTCATCACCGTGGTCGTCAACGCCCTCGCGCGCGTGCTGGTGTGGCGCGTGGCCCGCGGCTCCGCCGTCGGTAGCACGGCCGTCTGATGCACGGGAACCTGTTCCGGCGCGCGTTCGGCTCCGCCATGACGGGGCTGACGTACGCGGCGGCCGTCCTGGCGATCCTGCCCCTGGCGGCCGTGCTCGCCATGCTGATCGTCAAGGGAGCGGGCTCGATCAACTGGGACTTCTTCGTCAAGTCGGCGGTCCCGCTCGGGGAGTCGGGCGGGGGCTTCGCGCACGCGATCGTCGGCACCCTCATCGTCGTCAGCCTGGCCTGCGCGGTCGGCCTGCCGATCGGCATCGGCACGGGCGTCTTCCTGGCGGAGTTCGGGAGCGGGCGGACGGGGTTCGTGGTGCGGTTCGTCGCCGACGTGCTCAACGGCGTGCCGTCCATCGTCATCGGCATCTTCGCTTGGACCTGGCTCGTGAAGCCGATGGGGCACTTCTCGGCACTCGCGGGCGGGTGCGCCCTCGGCATGATCCTGGTGCCGATCACGGCGCGGACCACGGAGGAGATGGTGCGGCTGGTGCCCAACTCGCTGCGCGAGGCGGCTCTCGCGCTGGGCTACCCGCGCTGGCGCGCGGCGCTCCAGGTGGTCGTGCGGACGGCGGCGGGCGGCATCCTCACCGGGTGCCTCGTGGCGGTGGCGCGCGTGGCGGGCGAGACGGCCCCGCTGCTGTTCACCGCGCTCGGGAACGAGTTCTTCTCCACGCGGCTGACGGGCCCGATGGCGGCGCTGCCGCTCCAGGTGTACGTGTACGCCCTCGGCCCCTACGAGGAATGGCATCGCCAGGCCTGGGCCGGCGCGCTGGTCCTGATCATGCTCGTCCTCGCCATCAGCCTCATCGCCCGCGCGGTGGTACGTGCGAAGCGCCAGCGCGCCTGAGGCGGTGCGGGAGGCTCCGCCCGTGACGATCCCGCCCGCCCAGACGCCCGCTCCGCCCGCGCAGGCGGTCCCGGCGACCGTGCCGCGCATCGCGACCGACGGGCTCACCGCGTGGTACGGCTCGGCCTCCGGCGTGCGCGACGTGACGTTCGCCTGCCGCGAGAACACCGTCACGGCGCTGATCGGGCCGTCGGGGTGCGGCAAGTCCACGCTGCTGCGCTCCCTCAACCGGATGCACGAGCTGGTCGCGGGGGCACGCGTCACCGGCCGGGTCCTGCTCGACGGCTACGACATCTACGACCCCGCCGTCAACCCGGTCGAGGTGCGCCGCCGCATCGGCATGGTGTTCCAGCGGCCGACGCCGTTCCCGACGATGAGCATCGCGGAGAACGTCGCCGCCGGACTGGCCGTGGGGCGGCGGCTGCCGCGCAGCGACCGGGACGGCGTGATCGAGCGGGCGCTGCGCGGGGCGGCGCTGTGGGACGAAGTCAAGGACCGGCTCCACGACTCGCCGCTCAACCTGTCGGGCGGGCAGCAGCAGCGGCTCTGCGTGGCGCGCACCATCGCGCCCGAACCCGAGGTGATCCTCCTCGACGAGCCCACGGCGTCGCTCGATCCCGCCGGCGCGGCCCACATCGAGGAATTGGTGCAGGAACTGAAGCGCGATTTCACGGTGGTCATCGTGACGCACAACCTGCAGCAGGCGGGACGCGTGTCGGACGTCACGGCCTTCTTCTACCTCGGGGAGCTGATCGAGGTGGCACCGACGACACAGATGTTCACCGCCCCGAAGAAGCCGCAGACCGAGGCCTACATCACCGGGAGGTTCGGATGACCGTGGCCCCCAAGGTCCGCGTCACGCCCGGGGGCACCGTCCGCCTGATCGGGACGCTGGCCGCGCGCGACTTCAACTTCTGGTACGGCGCCAAACAGGCGCTGTTCGACATCACGATCGAGGCCAAGCCGAATGCGGTGACCGCCCTGATCGGGCCGTCGGGGTGCGGCAAGTCCACCTTCCTCCGCTCCGTCAACCGGCTCCAGGAGCTGCTGCCCCACACCCGCCGCAAGGGCGAGATCGCGTTCGACGGCGAGTCGGTGTTCGGCCCCGGCGTCGACCCCGTGGATCTGCGCCGCCGGATCGGCATGGTCTTCCAGCGCCCCAACCCGTTCCCCAAGAACATCTTCGACAACGTGGCCTACGGGCCCAGGGTGACGGGCTCGCTGGCCGAGAAGCACCTGCCGGAGCGCGTGGAGCGCTCGCTGCGCAGCGCCGCCCTGTGGGACGAGGTGAAGGACCGGCTGGACGACCCGGGCACGTCGCTCTCGGGCGGCCAGCAGCAGCGGCTCTGCATCGCCCGCGCGCTGGCCAACGAGCCGGAGGTGCTGCTGATGGACGAGCCCTGCTCGGCGCTCGACCCGATCGCCACCCAGAAGATCGAGGACCTCATCGTCGAGCTGAAGGGCAGCTACACGATCGTCATCGTGACCCACAACATGCAGCAGGCGGCCCGCGTGTCGGACTACACGGGGTTCTTCTTCCTCGGGCGCCTGGTGGAGTTCGGCACCACCCAGCAGATGTTCACCAGCCCGCGCGACGAGCGCACCGACGCCTACATCACCGGAAGGTTCGGATGACCGGTCCCCTCGAGCCGCAGCGCCACTTCCACGAGGAGCTGTCGCATCTCAAGCAGCGCCTGATGGCGGCCTCCGCGGAGGCCGAGGAGGCGGTCGGCAACGCGGTCCAGGCCCTGCTGACGCGCGACCGCGCCAAGGCCCAGGAGGTGATCCGCGGCGACCGCACCATCAACACGCTGGAGAGCAGCATCGAGGAGCAGGCGTTCCAGCTCATCGCCCTGCACCAGCCGATGGCCAAGGACCTCCGCCTGATCTTCGCCGCGGTCCGCATCGTCGGCGATCTCGAGCGGGTGGGCGACCACGCGGTGAACATCGCCCAGGGTGCCGAGCGGCTGGCCAGCTACCCGCACATCGTGCCGGAGCCGGAGATCGTGGAGATGGCGCGGCTGTCGCGCCAGATGCTCTCCGACGCGCTGTCGGCCTTCGTCCGTGGGGACGCGCCGCTGGCGCGCGCCGTGTGCCGGCGCGACGACGCCGTGGACTCCCTCAACGACTCGGTGTTCCGGATCCTGCTCACCCATATGATGGAGGATCAACGGGTTATCGGGCCGGGCATGGAGCTGCTGCTGGTCAGCCGGAACCTCGAGCGGGTGGCCGACCTCGCCACCAACGTCGCCGAGGACGTAGTATTCCTGGAGGAAGGCAAGACCATCAAGCATCACGCGGAGGACGAGCGCCCGGCCCCGGACGCCGCCTCATGAAGGACGCATGGGCATTCGCGATTCGCACAGCTTCCCAGGGCGGCTGATCGTCGTCGAAGGCATCGACGGGTCGGGCAAGTCCACCCAGCTGTCGCTGCTCCAGACCTTCCTGGTGTCGGAAGGCTACGACGTGTCGTTCACGGAGTGGAACTCCAGCCCGATCGTGAAGGACACCACCAAGCGCGGCAAGAAGAAGAACCTGTTCTCGCCGACGACCTTCTCGCTGATCCACGCCACCGACTTCGCGGACCGGCACGAGCGGTCGATCCTCCCGCCGCTGCAGGCGGGCCTGATCGTGCTGGCGGACCGCTACGCGTACACGGCGTTCGCGCGCGACGTGGCGCGCGGGTGCGACCGGGCGTGGGTGCGCAGCATGTACGAGTTCGCCACCCGGCCGGACCTGGCGCTGTACTTCAAGGTGGACATCGACACGGCGGTGGCCCGCATCACCGGCGGGCGGATCCAGCTCAAGTTCCACGAGGCCGGGATGGACCTCGGGCTCTCGCCCGACCCGATCACCTCGTTCCGGATGTTCCAGGGCAACGTCCTCGGCGAATACGACCGCGTGGCGGAGGAGTTCGGCCTGACCGTGATGGACGGCAGCCGCTCCGTGGTCGAGCAGCAGCGCGAGATGCGCAAGCTGGTGAAGCCGATCCTCAAGGGGCTCGGACGGACCCGCGCGCCGCGGCCCGCCGCCGCCCCCAGCGTCGCGGCGGGATCCGCCGCGACCGGAGCGGCCCGATGATGGACGCGCGCTTCTACGGCGCCGGCCTCGCCAAGCTCGAGATCTCGGCCGACCTGCCCGGCAACCTGCTGGTGATCGAGGGCGCGGACGGCGTGGGGCGCTCGACCCACATCGAGCTGCTGCAGGGCTGGCTGGAGGGCCAGGGCTTCGCGGTCTCGTCCACCGGCCTGGTGCGCTCGGCGCTGACGCGCCGGGGCATCGAGTCGGCCAAGGAGGGCCACTCCTTCGACCGGACCACCATGGCGCTGTTCTACGCCACCGACCTCGCCGACCGCATCGAGCACGAGATCCTCCCGGCCCTGCGCAGCGGCTTCGTGGTGCTGGCCGACCGCTACGTGTACACCACCATCGCGCGGGGCGCGACCCGCGGCCTCGGGCGCGAGTGGCTTGCGCGGCTGTACGGCTTCGCCCTGATCCCGCGGCGCACGTTCTTCCTCCGCCTCGACCCCGACGAGCTGATCCGCCGCACCCTGCGGCGCGGCGGCGAACTGGACTACTGGGAGGCGGGCCGCGACATCGGCCTGGCGCCCGACCTGTACGGCTCGTTCCGCAAGTACCAGAGCCTGATGCTCCAGGAGTTCGACCGGATGGCGGCCCAGTACGACTTCACGACCATCGACGCGTCGCGCTCGGTGGAGGAAGTGCAGGCCGAGCTCCGGCGCGAGGTCGCCAACCTGCTCGACCCTTCGCTGCTCACGCCCGCGGTCGATGTCTCCGACGACTGAGCGCTTCGCCGCCATCGACGTCGGTTCCAACTCGATTCGTTGCCTGATCGCCGAGCGCGGCGAGGACGGCCACCTCGAGATCATCGACGACCTCAAGGACCAGCCGCGGCTCGCGCGCGGGCTGTCGGCCACCGGCCTGCTGGCGCCGGAATCGATGGAGCGGGCGCTCGAATCGCTCGGCCGGATGGTCCAGGCCGCCGAGCGGCGGGGCGCCGCGCGCCTCGCGCTGGTGGCGACCGCGGCGGTGCGCGACGCCGCCAACGGCGCCGAGTTCGCCGACCGGGTGAAGCGGGAGCTGGGCATCCCGCTCGAGGTCATCGACGGCGAGACCGAGGCGCGGCTCGCCTTCCTCTCGGTGAGCGAGCACTTCCCGATCGGCCGCGGGCGTGCGGTGGTGGCCGACATCGGCGGCGGCAGCCTGGAGCTGGTGCTCGCGGTGGGCGGGCTGGTGGACCGCGTGGTCTCCCTGCCGTTCGGGGCGGTGCGGCTGACCGAGCAGTTCCTGGCCGGCGGGGGCGACGCGGGCGAGGGCGTGCGGCGGCTGCGGGGCGCGGTGCGCCAGAAGCTCCGCCGCGCCGTGCCGGGCCGCGAGTGGGAGGCGGCCAAGCTGTTCGGCTCCGGCGGCACCTTCACCAACCTGGCGCGCATCGCGGCGGCGCGGAACCGCGGCACCGTGCCGACCGGCGGCATCCACGGCTCCTCGGTCCGGCTCCCGGAGCTGCAGCGGATCCTGGAGTGGCTCGCGGCGCTGAGCGTCGAGGAGCGGCGCAAGGTCCCGGGTCTCAACGCCGAACGGGCCGACATCATCGTCGCCGGCCTCGCGGTGGCGGCCGAGGTGCTGGAGCTGTTCGACGCCCCGAAGGTCGCCGTCTCGGCGTTCGGCCTCCGCGAGGGGCTGCTGATCCACCTGTCGCGGCCGGCCGCCGAGGGTCAGGCGCCGACCCGCGCCCGCGCGCTGCGGCGGTTCGCCGACCGCTGTCACACCGACCGCCGCCACGGCGAGCAGACGGCCCGCCTGGCGCGCCGGCTGTTCGACGCCCTGGGCAAGCGGCTGGGCTGCGCCGCCGGCGAGTGGGACCTGCTCGAGGCGGCGTCGCTGCTGCACGACGTGGGCCAGCTGGTGAGCTACCGCAGCCACCACAAGCACAGCTACCACCTGATCGCCCACGCCGAGTCGCTGCCGTTCACGCCGCGCGAACGGGTGCTGATCGCGCTGGTGAGCCGATACCACCGCAAGCGGCGGCCCAGCAAGCAGCACCTCGAGTACGCCGCGCTCGAGCCCGAGGACCGCGCCCTGGTGCGCCGCCTGGCCGCCCTGCTCCGGATGGCGTGCGGCCTCGACCGCGGCCACGTCTCGGCGGTGGAAGCGATGCGGCTCCGGATGCTGCCGGACCGGCTGGTGGTGGACGTGGTGCCGCGACTGGTGACGACCGACCTCAAGCTCGAGCTGTGGGGGGGGCAGCGGAAAGCCGACCTGCTCGGGAAGCTGCTCGGGCGCGAGGTGGTGGTGCGCGCCGCGCCGCTCGCGGAGTCGAAGGCCGCGTCCTAGCCTAGCGCGGCTTCAGCAGCACCACGCCGGTGGCGCCGTTCACCTGCGGCCCATTCGCGTCCGTCCGCCCATCCAGGCTCCGCAGGTAGACTGCCGCTCGCAGCCGCTCGTTCGCCGCTTCGGCGCGCAGCATCGCCGCCGGCAGCTGGCTGCCGCGCCGCCCCGCCGCCGTCCGCGCGGCGGCCAGCGCCGAGTCCAGCGGCACGTCGAGCACGGCCGCGCCGTCGCGGTAGATCCGCACGCTCCGCGCGGCGCGCACCAGCACCGCGACGTACCCGCTGTCCACGGCCGGCGGCCGGGGCGTGGCGGAGCGGATGGACACCAGCAGGTCGAAGCCCGCGACCGGGACCGCGGCGCCGTCCGACACGAAGGCGTAGGAAGGCCCGGACGGGCCCCGCGTGTCCCACTTGCTCACGTAGGTCATGCCGAGCGCCTCGACCACCGCCCGCGCCTGATCGTCGGGATCGGCGTTCGCCCGCACCGCCGGCGTCGTCACCGCGGCGGTGAACGAGTCGCCGAGCAACGGCGCGAGGGCCGCGCTCCCGTGGGTGCCGAGGAGGTAGCGCACCGCGCCGGACAGCGCCCGCGCGTCCTCCCGGCCGGCGATCAACACGGTCGCACGGCGGACATGCCCACCGGCGAGCACCCCGTGGGCCGCGAGCACGTCCCGCACCCGGGCGACCTGGCTCCGCCGCGACACCGAGAATGCCCCCCACGGCCCCGCGAACGTCACCAGGGCCAGCGCGCACAGCGACGCGGGGATGAGCCGGATCCGCCGCGAGCGCGTCGCGACGTAGTAGACCGTGATCGCCGCGAGCCACAGCGACAGCACCAGCAGGAAGTAGCGCGCCTCGGTGAAGCCGTACTGGTGGATCCGCTGGTAGACGGCGAGCCACAGCATGGCGATCGCCGGCAGCAGCCCCAGCCAGAAGCCCCGGGCGAACGTCGCGATCCACCGCTGGTCCTCGCGCTCGCCCAGCGGGTGCACCAGCAGCAGGACGAAGATGCCCGCCCCCGACACGCCCGACACCAGGTAGCCGATCCAGCCGCTCGGCCAGTCCCACGAGACCACGACCTTCACGAAGTAGATCGTGAGGATGAGCAGGTAGACCGCGACCAGCGGCGCCAGGGTGTACCGGGCGAACGCCCGCAGCATCGGCGGGTAGTCGCGCGACTCCTCCAGGGCGTCGAGGTCCGTGGGCACGCCGCCGAGGAAGAACCAGGTGTTGACCACGAACGCGCACAGCACCCACATCCGGAGGTAGGCGCTCCGCGGCAGGTCCACGCCGAACAGCTTGTCCAGCGCCGCCAGCGCGAGGGCCAGGCCCAGGAACAGCGTCGCGGACGTGATGGCCGCCGCGATGAACCGCAGCAACAGGATGCGGTTGTACTGCCAGAACGCGTTGGGGCGGTCGCGGCGGACGAACGGCAGGAACGCCACCAGCAGGTGGAACGCGACGCTCAGCACGGCGTAGCGGGCGAACCGGACCGGCTCGGACCAGCCGTCCCACGCCACGTGCACCGCGACCAGCACCGCCACCGCGGCCAGGGCGAGGACGGCCCGCGCCGCCACCGACCGGGCGCGCTCGCCGAACAGCGTGACGGCCGTGAACAGGGGCAGGCCCAGGGTCGCCGCCGCGAGCAGCGACTCGTGCAGCGAGGTCGGCCCCACCTCGTCGGTGGTGAGGATGGCGGCGGCCGCCGCCAGGAAACCGCACGCCACGACCAGCGGGAAGCGCCGGAGCGTGGCCAGCGCCAGCGCGAGCACCGTCCCGAGGGACGGCAGCCGCAGCCAGGGCGGGCGCTCCGGCGCCGCGGTCAGTAGGGCTGACCTCCCGCCGGCACCGCGCAGGATCCGCTCCGGCAGGTCGCGGCGTGCGCCTCGGGCCGCTTCAGCAGCTCGGCCAGCGACAGCGGCGCCGGTCCGAGGCAGTCGACGAAGCCGACCCCGCTGGAGGTGCCGATCCGGCTCGCCCCCGCGGCGATCATCGCCAGCGCCGTCGCGCAGTCCCGCACGCCGCCCGCCGCCTTGACGCCGAGGTCGTCGCCGACCGTGAGCCGCATCAGCCGCACGGCGTCCACCGTCGCGCCGCCGGCCGGGTGGAACCCGGTGGACGTCTTCACGAAGTGCGCGCCCGCCAGCCGCGCCACCGCGCACGCCTTCACGATGTCCTCGGGCGCGAGCACCGCGCTCTCGATGATGACCTTCACCAGGGCGCCGCCGCCGCGCCGGCCGCAGGCCTCCACCACGCCGCGGATGTCGTCCTCGACGTAGCGCCACTCGCCGCCCTTGATGTGGCCGATCGCGGCCACCATGTCCACCTCGGCCGCGCCGCGCGAGACCGCCTCGGCCGCCTCCGCCGCCTTCATCTCGGTGGTCGCCGCGCCGAGCGGGAACCCGCACACGCTCGCGACCGCCACGCTGGTGCCGGCGAGCTCGCCGGCGCACAGCTCCACCCAGACCGGGTTGACGCACACGGCCGCGAAACGGTGCTCGCGCGCCTCGGCGCACAGCTTGAGGATGTCGGCCCGCGTCGCCTCCGGCTTGAGCAGCGTGTGGTCCACGAAATCGGCGACCCGCCGCGGCCCCGCGGCCGGCGTCCACGCCCCCAGCTGAACCTGCGGTCCGCGCCAGGAGACGTCTTCGAGCGGCCGCGCGACGCCGCCCGCCGCCGGACGGGGCGCCGCCGCCGCGGTCCCCGTTCCGCCGCCGGACGCTCCGTGCGCGCCGCGCAGCACGCGGCGCACCACGTCCGCCGCCAGCCGGTCCAGCTCGCTGTCGTTCATAGCACCTGCTTTCCGCCGATGTCCACGCGGTCCAGCACGCCGACGATCACCGCCTGCACCGGGATCCAGGGATCGTCGAGGATCTTGCGGGCCGACGAGCCCTCCTGCACCACCAGCACCTGGTCACCCACGCCCGCGTCCACCACGTCGAGGGCGATGACCTCGGCGCCCTCCGGCTTCATGTCCAGCGCGAGGCGCCGGACGAGCAGGAGCTTCTTGCCGTTGAGCCGCTCGTTCTTGTGCGTCGATACGACGTCGCCGACGACCGTGGCCAGGAACAGGGTTCCTCCTCCGGCTCCACCGTGAGAGGTGAGGGGCGAGACGTGAGAGGTTCACGTGAGAGGTGAGAGGTGGAAAAGCGTGAGAAGACAAGGTGAGAGGTGAGGCCCTGCCTCTCACGGCTTTCGCCTCTCACCTCTTACGTGAACGTCTCACCTTTCCCTTCTCTCCTCTCACTGCCCGTCACCAACATCGATCCTCTCCACTTTCCCTACGACCGCCGCGTCCACGGCCACATCCAGCTTCCACAAGGCGATACTCGCCTCACGCGCCGTGATGTAGTAGCACAGCTCGCCCGGCCCGAGCCCGAAGGTGTCGGCCGCCACCACCGGCGCGCCGCTGTCCTTCCCCGACGCGTCCACCGGCTGCAGCCACTGCAGGGGGATACCGTGGAGCGTATCCTGTTTCTGAGTAGATACCAAGCGCCCGACGATCCTGGCGAGATACATTCAACAGTCCCCGGTTGCGCAGACGGCAAGCGCACCGTGGTTGCCAGCCGCCAGAGGCCGGACGACAGACCCGTTGCCAGGATTTGCGCCTTGCCTGGCCCCCGCCTGCTTGCGTCTGGTAACCACTGCTCCCTTGCCGTCTGGCAACTCTTCTGCCCTCCGCTCCCTATCCCCAGCGAACTCTCTGAGGACTCCACGGATTCTGCCTGCGCGACTCGAGGTACGCCCGGTTCGCGAACAGCTTGATCGCCGCCGCGCCCACCACGAAGCCTCCAATATGCGCCCAGAACGCCACCCCGCCATTGCCCTGCGCGCCGGCCAGCTGCGGGAGGCCGCCGAGGAACTGCAGCACGATCCAGTAGCCCAGCATGGCCCAGGCGGGCAGCGCGATCGTGGTCAGGAAGAAGCCCAGCGGCACCAGCGTGTACACCCGCACCCGCGGGTACAGCACCAGATACGCGCCCATCACCCCGCTGATCGCGCCCGACGCGCCCACCACCGGCACCGCCGACGCCGGATCCATGGCCACCTGCGCCAGGGCCGCCGCCGTGCCGCACATCAGGTAGAACACGGCGAACCGGACCCGGCCCATCGAGTCCTCGATGTTGTTCCCGAAGATCCAGAAGAACCACATGTTCATGATGATGTGCATCCACGAGCCGTGCAGGAACATCGACGTCAGCACGTGCGCGTAATGGCGCGCGCCCTCCACCCGGCAGACCAGGTCGGGGCCCATCGCGAACGTCGTCCCCGCCGCCACGCGCCCCGTCAGCTCGCCCGGAATCAGCCCCAGGTCGCACACCGACCGCGCCAGCGGGATCGTCGTGCCGGCACCCTGCACCACCAGCCACGTCAGCACGTTGACCGCGACGATCGCGATGGTCACGACGGGCGTCTTCAGGGTGGGGTTTTCGTCGCGGTACGGGATCACCCGCCCAAACTAACCCGTCCGCAGGGCGTGTCAACGTACTGCGAAGCGGGGCATAACCTTAGCCGGCTGCCGAAATGGCAGAGAACCGGGGCACGTCCCTTGCTCCTGCGACCCTCGGCTACCGTCGCACATCTACCTTCGATGCGTTCGGAGATCGGACCATGGCTGAGAAGATCATCGGGATCGACCTGGGGACCACGAACTCCGTCGTCGCGGTCATGGAAGGCGGGGATCCGGTCGTGATTCCGAACGCCGAGGGCGGCCGCACCACGCCCTCGGTCGTCGCGTTCACCAAGGACGGGGAGCGGCTGGTGGGCCAGGTCGCGAAGCGCCAGGCCGTCACCAACCCGCTCAACACGGTGTTCTCGATCAAGCGGTTCATGGGCCGGCGCACCGGCGAAGTGGTCGAGGAGAGCAAGCGCGTGCCGTACAAGGTGGTGGCGGGCCAGAACGACCTGGCGTCGGTCGAGATCAGCGGCAAGCGGTACACGCCGCCCGAGATCTCGGCGATGATCCTCCAGAAGATGAAGCAGACCGCCGAGGACTACCTCGGCCACAAGGTCGAGAAGGCGGTCGTCACCGTCCCGGCCTACTTCAACGACTCGCAGCGGCAGGCCACCAAGGACGCCGGCAAGATCTCGGGCCTGGACGTGGTACGGATCATCAACGAGCCGACGGCGTCGGCGCTGGCCTACGGGCTCGACAAGAAGAAGGAAGAGAAGGTCGCCGTCTACGACCTGGGCGGCGGCACCTACGACATCTCGATCCTCGAGCTGGCCGAGGGCGTGTTCGAGGTGAAGAGCACCAACGGCGACACCCACCTGGGCGGCGACGACTTCGACCAGCGGGTGATCCAGTGGCTGGTGGACGAGTTCAAGCGCGACCAGGGCATCGACCTGTCCAAGGACGCGATGGCGCTGCAGCGCCTCAAGGAGGCCGCGGAGAAGGCCAAGTGCGAGCTCTCGACGGTGCTGCAGACGGAGATCAACCTGCCGTTCATCACGGCCGATCAGTCGGGGCCGAAGCACCTCAACCTCACGCTGTCGCGCGCCAAGCTCGAGCAGCTGGTGGGCGACCTGGTCCAGCGGACCCTGGAGCCGATGAAGAAGGCGCTGGCCGACGCGAACCTGAAGCCGACCGAGGTGGACGAGGTGATCCTGGTCGGCGGCCAGACGCGGATGCCGAAGGTCCAGGAGATCGTGAAGGAGTTCTTCGGCAAGGAGCCGCACAAGGGCGTCAACCCGGACGAGGTGGTGGCGATCGGGGCGGCGATCCAGGGCGGCGTGCTGGCGGGCGAGGTGAAGGACATCCTGCTGCTGGACGTGACGCCGCTGTCGCTCGGCATCGAGACGCTGGGCGGGGTCACGACGGTGCTCATCCCCCGCAACACCACGATCCCGACCAAGCGCTCGGAGGTGTTCTCGACCGCCGACGACAACCAGACCACGGTCGAGATCCACGTGCTGCAGGGCGAGCGCGAGATGGCGCTCGACAACCGCACCATCGGCAAGTTCCAGCTCACGGGGATCCCGCCGGCCCCGCGCGGAATGCCGCAGATCGAGGTCACGTTCGACATCGACGCGAACGGCATCCTGCACGTCACCGCCAAGGACAAGGCGACCGGCAAGGAGCAGAAGATCCGGATCGAGGCCTCGAGCGGGCTGTCGGACAAGGAAATCGACAAAATGGTGCACGCCGCCGAGGAGCACGCGGCGGACGACAAGCGGCGTCGGGAGGAGATCGAAACCCGCAACCGGCTCGACGCGCTGGTCTACGACGTCGAGAAGAACTCCAAGGAGTGGTCGGACAAGCTCGAGCCCGCCGTGAAGAAGCGGCTCGAGGAGGCGGTCGAGGGCGCGAAGAAGGCGCTGCGGGCGGGCGACGCGGACGGGATCAAGAAGGCCGCCGAAGCGCTCCAGGGCGCGTACAGCGAGGCGGGCCGCTCGCTCTACCAGAGCCAGACGGCCAGTTCCGGCGCGGCCCCCGAAGAGCCCGCCGGCGGCGGTGCGACCGGCGGGGCGGGCCCGGAATCCAAGAAGGACGAGGCCGTCGAGGCCGACTACGAGATCGTGGACGACGGGAAGCAGTCGAAGTAGAACCCGAACGACGCGCGGGGTGTAGTAGCGGACATTCCCCGGTCAAGGTGGAGGTTGGCGCATGTCGTCGAAGAGTCGCGATTTGCTCAAGCTGGGCGGGATCGTGGCCGTCGCCTTCGCGGCGGGGCTGGCGTTCGCGTCCGGGCTGAACCTGCCGCGTCCCGGCCGGGCCGAGTCGACGCGCGGCCTGCACTACGTCACCGCCTCGAGCGGCGGCGCCGCCCGGACGGCGGACGGGGTGCTGCCGAGCTTCGCCGACATCGCCGAGCGGGTGCGGCCGTCGGTGGTCTACATCCAGACGCAGAGCAAGGTGCAGTCGTCCCCGCACCCCGAGGTGCCGCCGGGCTTCCAGTACTTCTTCGGGCCCGACATGACGCCGCGCCGGCCGCAGATCCGCCAGGGCTCCGGCTCGGGCTTCGTCGTCTCGCAGGACGGCTACATCCTCACCAACAACCACGTGGTCGCCGACGCGCAGCACGTGAAGGTCACGATGCTCGACAACCGCGAGTTCGACGCGCGGGTGGTGGGCCGGGATCCGGCGACCGACGTGGCGGTGATCAAGATCGACGCCGGCCGCCTCACGCCGCTGCCGCTCGGCAACTCCGACGGCGCGCGCATCGGCGACTGGGTGCTGGCCGTCGGCAACCCGCTCAACTTCACCTTCACGGTGACGGCGGGCATCGTCAGCGCCAAGGGCCGGCCGCTGGCCGGGCTGCAGGACCCCAACGACCGCTACCAGATCCAGGACTTCATCCAGACCGACGCGGCGATCAACCCCGGCAACTCCGGCGGCCCGCTGGTGAACCTCGACGGCCAGGTGATCGGCATCAACGCCGCCATCGCGTCGCAGACCGGCTACTACGAGGGCTACGGCTTCGCGGTCCCGATCAACCTGGCCCGCAAGGTGATGGACGACCTCATCGCCACCGGCCGGGTGCAGCGCGCCATCCTCGGGGTCCAGATCGGCCCCATCAGCCCGGAGGACGCCGAGGCCGTGGGCCTCAAGGACGTGCGCGGCGTGGTCATCACCGACTACTCCGGCAGCAACTCGCCCGCCAGGGCCGCCGGACTGCAGCTCGGCGACGTCATCGTCGCGGTCAACGACACGGCGGTCGATCACATCGCCCAGCTCCAGTCGATGGTCGGCTTCCGCCACCCGGGCGAGGTGGTGCACGTGCAGGCGGTGCACGCCGGCGGTCAGGTGCGCACCTACGACGTCCGGCTCGCCTCCGCCGGCACCGACACCGCCCGGGTCGCGGCCGCCGGCGGCGGCGACAAGGGCGCGTCGCCCGGCGACGAGGCCTCGCGCAAGCTGGGCGTCACCGTCGAGAGCCTGAGCGCCGAGGACGCGCGCCAGGTCGCGACCGACCTGCGCGGGCCCCTGGTGACCGACGTGGACGCCGACGGCCCGGCGTTCCAGAAGCTGTTCCCGCCCGGGGCCGGCGCCGGCGCGGACGTGATCCTCGAGGTGGACGGCGTCCGGACCCGGACCGTCGAGGAGTTCCAGCGCGCGGTTCACGGGCTGCACGCGGGCGACATCGTCTCGCTCAGGGTCGCGAACGTGGGCGGCGGGAACACCACCCGCCGGGTGGTGCGCGTCCGCGTGCGCTGACGCCCGTCCGGACGGCCGTCTCGAGGCGAGCGCCCGCACCCGCGGGCGCTCGTCGTCTCGGCCGGCGGCGGTTATCTTGGGTTCGCGGAGCGCGCGAAAGTGGCGGAACTGGCAGACGCGCGGGCCTTAGGAGCCCGTGGGGCAACCCGTGGGGGTTCGAATCCCCCCTTTCGCACTATGAGCGAGACCGGCATCGACATCACCGCGGCCGCGCAGGACGCGGCGCGGCGCACCTACGCCGTGTCGGTGAGCCCCGAGCGGGTGCGCGCCGAGGAGGCCGCCACCACCGAGCGCTACGCCCGGCAGCTCAAGGTGCAGGGCTTCCGCAAGGGCAAGGCGCCGGCGACCGTGGTGCGCCGCCGCTACGGCGACGCGATCCGCCAGAGCGTGATCGAGGAGCTGCTGCGCGCCTCCTGGGAGGCGGCGCGCGAGAAGGACGGCCTCAAGCCGATCGCGGACCCGCAGGTCCGCAACGTGAAGTTCGAGGACGGCGCCCCGCTCACCTTCGAGCTGCTGGTGGACGTCAAGCCGGAGATCGCGCTCGATCGGCTGGGCGGCTTCCGCCTGACCCGCCGGACCCCCGCCGTCACCGACGAGATGGTGGAGGCGCAGATCACCAGCCTGCGCGAGCAGCGGGCGCCGTGGGTCCCGGTCGCCGAGCGCGCGAAGCCCGGCGACCTGGTGGAGGCCACCATCGCGAACCTGGACGAGCCCGCCCCCGCGCCGGGGGGGAGCGGAGCCGGGCACGACGCCTCCGAGGCGCCGCCCGCTGGATCGAGCTCCGGCGCCCCCGAGCCGCCCGCGCCGGACGCCACCGCAGCCGTCGCGCCGCCCGCTCGATCCGGTCCGGCGGCGGGTGCCCCCGCCGGCGAGCCGGTCCGGTTCGTCCTCGGCCAGGGCCGCGCCCTGCCCGAGCTGGAGTCGCACCTGATGGCGCTCGACCCGGGCGGCGTGTGGGAAGGCTCGGTGCGGTTCCCCGACGACCACCCCGACGCGGCCAAGCGCGGCCAGAGCCGCCGGGTGCGCGCGACGCTCGGCGAGGTCAAGCGGCAGGCGCTGCCGGAGCTGACCGACGAGTTCGCCCGCGAGGTGGGCGAGTTCGACTCGGTCAGCTCGCTCCGCGCCGCGGTCCGGACCGACCTCGAGGCCGAGGCGAAGCGCGAGGCCGAGGCGCGGCTGCGGGGCGAGCTGATCGACCAGCTCGCGGCCGCCAACAACGTCGCCGTGCCGCCCTCGCTCCTCGACCGGGCGCTGGCGGCCTACGTCGCGGCCTACGGCGTCCCCGAGGACCAGCGCGCGCGGTTCGCCGGCGAGTTCCGGCCGGTGGCCGAGGCGGGGGTGCGCCGCGACCTGATCATCGAGACGGTCGCCGAGAAGCAGGGACTGGCCGCCACCGCCGACGCGGTGTCCGCGCGCGTCGCCGAGGTCGCCCGCCGCCGCGGCGAGACGCCCGCGGCCGTGCGGGCCGCGCTCGAGAAGGCGGGCCGGCTCCGCGAGCTGGAGCGGTCCATCACCGAAGAGAACGTGTTCACCTTCCTTCTCGGCCAGAGCGCCGTGGAGGACGCACCCGTCACCCGTTGACACGGGGCCCTTTCGTGGGAGACCGAGACGACGTGTCCACGCTGTATCCGCCGTACATCATCGAGCGCTCCAGCCGCGGCGAGCGCACCTACGACATCTTCTCCCGGTTGCTGATGGACCGGATCATCTTCCTCGGCGTTCCGATCAACGACGACGTGTCCAACATCGTCATCGCCCAGCTGCTGTTCCTCCAGGCCGACAGCCCGGAGAAGGACATCTGGATGTACATCAACTCGCCGGGCGGCATCGTCTCGAGCGGGATGGCGATCTACGACACCATGCAGCACATCAGCGCGCCGGTGAACACCATCTGCATGGGGATGGCCGCCTCGATGGGCTCCTTCCTGCTCGCGGCCGGCCGGAAGGGCAAGCGCAGCGCCCTGCCCCATTCCCGGATCATGATGCACCAGCCCTCGGGCGGGACCCAGGGCACCGCGGCCGACATCGAGATCCAGGCCAAGGAGATCCTCTACCTCAGGGGCAAGCTCAACGAGCTGTACGCCAAGCACACCGGCCAGACGGTCGAGCAGATCGAGAAGGACATGGACCGGGACCGGTTCATGTCGGCCGAGGAGGCGAAGCAGTACGGCATCGTCGACCACGTCCTGGCGACGGGTGCCGCGGTCGACGTGGGGGCGAAAAGCTAGGCAGCGCTTGACTTTAGGCGCGCCGGCTCAACATATTCGCGAAGGTCCGTTACCCAGGCGCCCATGTCCAACGACCGTCACCTGCGCTGTTCGTTCTGCGGCAAGTCCAAGGACTCGGTCCGGAAGTTCATCTCCGGACCGTCGGTCTACATCTGCAACGAATGCATCGCGCTGTGCAACGAGATCCTGGCGGAGGACGAGGAGCGCGAGGTCGCCGACGCGATCACCCAGGTCCCCACCCCGGTGGAGATCAAGGAGGTGCTGGACCAGTACGTGATCGGGCAGGAGCAGGCCAAGAAGGCCCTGGCGGTCGCCGTCTACAACCACTACAAGCGCATCAACTCGCAGTCCATCAAGGACAACGAGGTCGAGCTCGAGAAGTCGAACATCCTGCTGATCGGGCCCACCGGCGTCGGCAAGACGCTGCTGGCCCAGACGCTGGCCCGGCTGCTCGACGTCCCGTTCACCATCGCCGACGCCACCACCCTCACCGAGGCGGGCTACGTCGGCGAGGACGTGGAGAACATCCTGGTGCGGCTGCTCCAGGCCGGCGACTTCAACGTCGCCGAGTGCGAGCGCGGCATCGTCTACATCGACGAGATCGACAAGATCGCCCGCAAGAGCGAGAACCCGAGCATCACCCGCGACGTGTCGGGCGAGGGCGTGCAGCAGGCGCTGCTCAAGATCCTCGAGGGGACGATCGCGTCGGTGCCGCCCCAGGGCGGCCGCAAGCACCCGCAGCAGGAATACATCCAGATCAACACCAGGGACATCCTGTTCATCTGCGGCGGCGCGTTCGACGGGCTGGAGAAGATCATCGAGTCGCGCACCGGCCGGCGGCGCATCGGCTTCACCAAGGACGAGGTGGAGCGCGGGGTCCCCGCGCTGCAGCGCCGCAACCCGTACGGCGAGGTGGAGCCGGACGACCTGCTGCGCTACGGCCTCATCCCGGAGCTGATCGGCCGGCTGCCGGTGACCGTGCCGCTGGAGACGCTCGACGAGGACGCGCTGGTGCGGATCCTGGTCGAACCCAAGAACGCGCTCACCAAGCAGTACAAGAAGCTGTTCGAGCTCGAGGACGTGCGGCTCAGCTTCGAGCCGGAGGCGCTGCGGGCGGCCGCGCAGCTGGCGATCAAGCGCGGCGCGGGCGCGCGCGGGCTGCGGGCCATCCTCGAGAAGGTGATGACGGAGGTCATGTTCGACCTCCCCGCGCGGGACGACGTCACCGAGGTGGCGATCACCCGCGAGTCCATCCTCGAGGGACGCCAGCCGCTGCTGGTGACCGAGCGACCGCGCGCCAAGAAAGAGGCCTGACGTGCCGCGGACAGAGGCCCCCTCCCCGAGGGGGCTTTTGGTAAGCGAGTTCGTGACGTCGATGGCGCGATGGGACGCCCCGATTCCCGGCCCCGCCCTTCCCGAAATCGCGTTCGCCGGTCGCAGCAACGTCGGCAAATCGAGCCTGGTGAACCTGCTGGTGGGCCGGCGCGCCCTGGCGCACGCCAGCCGGGTGCCCGGCAAGACCCGGTACCTGAACGTGTACCGCTGGGGGACCGGCTGCTACCTGGTGGACCTGCCGGGGTACGGATGGGCGCGGGCCGCCGCCGAGGAGCGCGCGGCGTGGCAGCGGCTCGCGGCCGAGTACATCGCCCGGCGGCCCACCCTCGCCGGCGTGGTGTGGCTGCTGGACATCCGGCGCGAGCCCTCGGCGGACGACGCCGCACTCGGCGAGCAACTGGACGCCCGCGGCGTTCCAGCGCTGGTGGCGCTGACCAAGGCGGACCAGGTGCCCCGCGGACGCCGGGCGGCGCGCGCTGCGGCCATCGCCCTGCGGCTCGGCCTAGACGCGGCCGAGTTCGTGCTGACCAGCTCCAAGACGCGCGAAGGCGCGGGGGATCTCCGTGACAGCGTACTGGCGCACGTGGGCTGAGGCGGCGGCGCTCGCCGCGGCCACCCTGGGGAGCCCGGCGGGACTCGCCGCCCAGGCCGGCGACCTGCCGCCCGCGGGCTTCGGCTCGCTGCGGCAGGACCAGGTGGCGGTGATGATCACCACGCCGAACCTGGCGGTGCGCGTGCTCCCGCTGGACGAGCACGTCATCCGCCTGCTGGCGCCCGACACCTACGCCTCGCTGCACGCGCTGGTCCAGACGCGCGCCGCGGCCATCACCGCGGCGGCGCAGGCCGCGGGGCGCGACAGCGGGACGGTCTTCTTCGTCACCTTCTTCGGGCTGGAGTCCCAGGTCAGCTTCGTCCCCGACCAGGTCGCGATCCAGAGCCAGGGCATGTTCTACCGGCCGCTGGGCATCCTCCCGCTCTCGGCCCAGTGGACCGACGCGCGGCTCGACCAGCGCCAGCAGGCGTCCGCGGTCTACATCTTCGATCCGGCGATTCCGCTCTCCCAGACGTTCACCGTCTTCTACGGGAACCAGTACTCGGCGCCGTTCGACAACTCCCTCACCCTGCTCCAGAGTGAGCGCGCCCGCGTGCTGTCGCGCGCCGCGCGGCAGCCCCAGCCGTAGGCCATGCCGCTCGCCCTGTCGCTGGCGATGGGCGGCCTGGCCGCGGCGCTGGCGGTCGCCGTCGTGCTGCTCGAGCGCGGCCGCCGGCGCGGCCTGTTCGCGCTGCTGGCCCGCGGCAAGGAGCAGTGGGAGGCCACCTTCGACGCGATCTCGGAGGGCATCGCGCTGGTGAGCGCGGAGGGCGTCATCCAGCGCTCCAACGCCGCCTTCGCGCAGCTGGCCGGCCGGCAGGTCACCACCATCGGCGGGCAGCGGCTGTGCGAGACGCTGTTCGGCGAGCACGAGGCGCTGGCGCCGCTCCTGCGAACCGCCGTCGCGGGCGGCCGTCCCGCGCCGGTGCTGCGGCGCTCGGAGAAGCTGAACCGGATCCTGCGCGTGGCCGTCGCGCCGGTCGAGGGCGCGGTCGGCGGCGCCTCGGCCGTCGTGGTGGTCGAGGACATCACCGAGCAGCAGGCCCTCGAGGCTACGCTGATCCAGAGCGAAAAGATGGCGGCCGTGGGCACGCTCGTGTCCGGCGTCGCGCACGAGCTGAACAACCCGCTCACCTCCATCGCCGGCCTGTCCGAGTTCCTGCTCGAGCAGTCGCCCCCCGGGGCGCCGGGCCGCGAGCACCTGCGCATCATCAACGAGCAGGCCGACCGCGCCGGCCACATCGTCCGCGACCTGCTGACCTTCGCCCGCAAGGGCCCGGCGGAGCGGGAGCCGGTGGACCTGGGCGACGTGGTGCAGCGCACCCTCGCCCTGCTCGGCTACGACCTGCGGCGGCGCAACGTCACCGCGGAGATCGTGGTCGCGCCCGGGCTCCCCCCGGTGCTCGGCGACCGCCACCAGCTGCAGCAGGTCGTGCTGAACCTCGTGACCAACGCGGTGCAGGCGGTGACCGACCTGCCGCGCGGCCGGCCGCGGCGGGTGGCCATCCGTCTCAAGGTTGAGGGCGCGCGGGTCGTGCTGCGGGTGTCCGACACGGGGCCGGGGCTCACCGAAGCGGTGCGCGCCCAGATGTTCAGCCCGTTCTTCACCACCAAGCCCCCGGGCGAGGGCACCGGCCTGGGCCTGTTCGTCTCCTACGGCATCGCGGAGTCCCACGGCGGCTCCCTCACCGCCGATGCACGGCCCGGGCACGGAGCCACGTTCGTGCTGGCGCTGCCGCCGGCGGCCGAGGCGGCCGGCGCCCCGGCGGCCGAGGCGGCGGCGGGACCGCGCCGCATCCTGGTGGTCGACGACGATCCGGTGGTCCGCCAGGTGGTGAGCGCCCTGTTCGCCGGCGACGGACACCGGGTGGA
>Ga0335070_10001043_pt1 | contig 31740 bp, 23 predicted proteins | sample Lox_Sample_13_FD_206722 | JGI IMG/M metagenome (GOLD analysis project Ga0335070, IMG submission 206722) | Soil microbial communities from Loxahatchee National Wildlife Refuge, Florida, United States - Lox_Sample_1.3 | ecosystem: Environmental > Terrestrial > Soil > Wetlands | place: USA...
ATCGCCGAGGCGAACCGCGCCCTCCCGACCCTGTACCGGGCGTTCAGGCTGCGCGGGAGGCTCCTGGGCATCACGGACCTCGCGTACCACGACATCTACCCGCCGCTCGTGAAGCACGTGGACATGAGCTTCCCGATCGACAAGGGCGAGGCGCTCGTGCTCCAGGCGCTGGCGCCGCTCGGGAACGACTACGTCGAGACGGTCCGCAAGGGGTTCGACTCGCGCTGGATGGACGTCTACCCGCAGCAGGGGAAGCGCTCGGGTGCGTACTCGAACGGGTCTGCGTACGACGTGCACCCGTACGTTCTGATGAACTACAACGACGACTACGAGAGCGTCTCGACGGTCGCGCACGAGTGGGGCCACGCGATGCACTCGTACCTGGCCAACAAGGCGCAGCCGTACCCCACGGCGGACTACTCGATCTTCGTGGCGGAGGTCGCGTCGACGTTCAACGAGGCCCTCCTCCTCCGCCAGATGCTCGACCGGGCCGCGACCGACGACGAGCGGCTGTTCCTGCTCGGGAACTACCTCGAGGGCCTCCGCGGCACGTTCTTCCGGCAGGCGATGTTCGCCGAGTTCGAGCTCGCGATCCACGAGGCGGCGGAGAAGGGCGAGGCGCTCACCGGGGCCAAGCTCACCAAGATGTACGGCGAGCTGCTCAGGCGCTACCACGGGAACGACCAGGGCGTGATGCGGATCCCCGACGAGTACACCGTCGAGTGGGCGTACATCCCGCACTTCTACATGAACTTCTACGTGTACCAGTACGCCACCTCGCTCGCCGCCTCCACTCAGCTCGCCCGCGAGGTGATGGACGGCAAGCCGGGCGCGAAGGACCGCTACCTCGGCCTCCTGAAGGCGGGCGGCTCGCGCTACCCCTACGAGCTGCTCAAGGACGCCGGCGTGGATCTCGCGAGCCCGGCTCCGTACCGCGCGCTCGAGGCGCAGATGAACTGGGCGATGGACGAGATCGAGAAGATCGTGGCCCGCCGCCCCGCCGCTCCGGCCAAGTAGCGCCGCAGACAGGGAGCCGGATCGTCCGCGGCGAGTTGAGAGTTAACGGTTGAGGGTTGAGAGTTGAGCGACCGCGGGTTGGAACGCCCCCGCGGTCGTTGCTTCTCAACTCTTAACTCTTCATCCTGAACTTCGCACTTCGGTGCCGCCGGCAACCCGGCGGCACCGGTCGCGTATCATCGCCAGCGGAGTACCGGGAGGTCCCCATGTCGACGCGGACGAAGGCGTTCCTTGCGATCGGGTGCGTTCTCATCGTGCTGGGCGGCGGGTTGCTCGCGATCACGCTCGGGGTGCGGTACGCGACCCGGCACGTCCCCGGCAGCACGCTCCTCACGATGGAGATCGCCGGGCCGATCCCCGAGGTCGCGTCCGACTCGCCGTTCGGCGACCTGTTCGCCCCGCGGACGCTCACCCGCCAGGACTACCGTGACGCGCTCGTCCAGGCGGCGGCCGACCCGAAGGTGCGCGGGGTGCGCGTGAAGATCCAGGAGTTCAGCGCGGGGGTCGCCACGATCGAGGAGCTGCGGTCGCTGCTCGCGAAGGTGGGCCGGGCGGGGAAGCCCACCGCCGCGTACCTCGAGACCGCCGGCGAGTTCGCGCCCGGCAACGCGCAGTACCTGCTCGCGACCGGGTGCAAGCGGATCGTCCTGAACCCGCTGGGCGACGTCAACCTCGTGGGCCTCGCCGCGCGCACTCCGTTCATCCGCGGGACGCTCGACAAGCTCGAGATCGTGCCGGAGTTCCCCGGCATCGGCGACTACAAGAGCGCCCGCTTCTTCTACACCGAGAAGGACCTCACCCCGGCGGCGCGGGAGATGACGACGTGGCTGCTCGACTCGGTGTCGGGCCAGGTGGCCGCCGGGATCGCGGAGGGCCGCGGGATGACGCCGGCCGAGGCGGGCGCGCTGATGCGGCGCGGCCCGTTCCTCGGGCCGGCCGCGCTCGACGCGAAGCTGGTGGACCAGCTCGCCGACTGGGAGGAGTTCGCCGAGTCGTGCCGCGGCCAGGACGGCCGCGCGCTCGAGGAGGTTCCGATCCGGCGCTACCTCAAGGCGGGGAAGCCTGACCGCAGCGGGACGCCGATCGCGGTCGTCGTGGCGGAGGGCGAGATCCTGCGCGGCGAGAACGGGTACTCCCCGGTGCCCCTGTTCGGCGGGGACGTCATGGGCTCCGACACGATCGCGCGCGCCTGGCGCCAGGTGCGGGACTCGAACGCCCGCGCCGCCATCTTCCGCATCAACTCGCCGGGCGGGAGCGCGGTGGCGTCGGAGATCATCCGGAGCGAGATGCTGAAGACCGCGGCCAAGATGCCGGTCGTCGTCTCGATGGGCGACGTGGCGGCCTCGGGCGGCTACTGGATCACGTGCGGGGCCAATCGGATCGTGGCCGATCCCGGGACGCTGACGGCGTCGATCGGCGTGTTCGCCGGGCACCTCGACATGGCCAAGTTCTGGGACGACAAGATCGGCGTGACGTTCGGGCGGGTCGACACGGCGCCCAACGGCAGCCTCTACAGCACCGTCGACCCGTGGACGCCGGACCAGAGACGGGCGGCGCAGGCCTTCCTCGAGCGGATCTACGACGCCTTCCTGCAGCGCGTCGCGTCGTCGCGCAAGATGACGCGCGGCCAGGTGGACGACGTCGGGCGCGGCCGCGTGTTCACCGGCGAGCAGGCGAAGGAGCGGCGGCTGGTGGACGAGGTCGGCACGTTCGACGACGCGCTCGCCGCCGCCAAGCAGCTCGCCGGCCTGAAGCCCGACGCGCCCGTCGAGCTCGTGTTCTACCCGGAGACGAGGACGTTCTTCGAGCGGATCGTGGAGAGAGAGGACGCGGGGACGAAGTGGCAGGCGATGGTGAAGGAGGCGCTGGCGGGGAGGGTGGTGACGCCGGGGCCGGTGTGGATGCCACCCATCCAAATCCAGTAGCGCGGCCGGCGTCGGACCTCTCGCGTCGTTGCGGATCGCGGCCCTGCGTCCTCATGTAGCCTCCGGCTACACTCCGGCGCGGGCCGCTCCCGCGCCTCGCGGTAAGCGCAACGGCGGCCGCGCGGCTGCACGCGATTCTGGGCAGCTCTGCGCTCTCTGAGCAGGGAGGACGGGAGAGGAGAGACGGTAGAGGGAAGGCACGGCGCTGCACGATCCGGTCGTCCGTCTACCTTCTACCCTCTTCCCTCGTACCTGACCGTATACTCCGCGAGCGAGGAGTACGCCGTGACCGACACACCCCCAGAGGACCGTCTGACCAGGCCGCGGCGTGACGACGAGCCGCCCGCGGCAACCGCGGAGCGCGGCTGGCGCTACCACCACCTCGGCATCCCGTACTCCGAGCCCAGGCCCGGCGAGCAGCACATCGAGCACCTCGGGGTCTTCGTCTCCGGGTTCGAGACGAGTCCCTACGGGATCCAGTGGATGCGCTTCGAGCCGGAGTGCGACGTGCCCGACCTCGTCCGGAGCGTGCCGCACGTCGCGTTCGAGGTGGACGACCTCGACGGGGCGATCGTCGGCAAGGAGGTGCTGACGCCGCCGAACTCGCCCTCCGAGGGCGTCCGGGTCGCGATGATCGCCCACGACGGGGCCCCGATCGAGCTCATCGAGTTCCGCAAGAAGTAGCTCGTCTCCACTGCGTGCCGCTTTCTCTCTTGGCCCTCGGACGCTGGCGCCGGTTCCGCGACTGGCTGTCATTCTGAGCGAGCGCAGCGAGCGGAGAATCTCCCCAAGTCGGCAGAGTTTCCACTGCGTGGAGGCTTTCTCTGTTGCCCCTCGGGTTCGCGGCCTTCGGGCCTTGCTCGCCCCCGCTCGCGGCGACGATCCTGTGCGGGGGTCCCGCGCCAGCCCACCCACCCGGCGCTCTCGACCCCCGCACCGCCACGCTCGGCTCGCCGGAGGCGCGCCTCGCTCACTCCTCGGCCGCGACCCGGCTGCGCGTCCCGGACCGGGGACCCGCCATCCTGGCGGGGGGTCCCGCGTCCGTTCCACCCACCCGCCGGGACGCTCTTGACCCCCCGCGCCCCCCGCTCGCCGCGGCGGGGCCGCGTCTCGCCGCGGTCCGCATGAGGCAGCGTCACCGACACCCCGTCCCGGATCCGCGCGCCGGGGTCCCCGCGGCCTCGGAGGAATCGCCGCTTCACCCGAGGGGCGGAGTTTGAGAAGCCCCCCTCCCATGGATTGGTGAGGTCACCTCGGAACACCAGCAAAGCCGCCAAGACGCGGGTGGGGGGTCTTCAATCCGCCGGTGCCGCAGGTGGCCGATGTCTCCGGAGCCCGCGGGACCCGGACGGGCGAGCCGTGCCGGGGTGTCGCCGGCGCGGTCGTATGCGAACGGCGAGGGGTCCCCGGCGCGGATCGCCGTGTCCGGTCGCGGGCGCAGGAGTCCGAGGGCGCTGCGCGTGGGGACGCGCAAGCCCGAGGCCGGCCACCGCGGGACCGGCAACAGAGAAAGCCGTGCCTGCAAGGCACAACAAACCCAGAGGCCGCGCAAACGCGCGAGGGGCAAGGAAGGGAAGGCGCGCGCCGGCAAAGCGCGTTCACCGAGGCTGACCGGGTATGCTGGCCAGGGAGTCGAAGATGACGATTCGGGAGTTCGGGCTGGAGAGGTACTTCGCGGAGCACGAGTTCAAGGTGCGGCACGTGCTCTCGGCGTCGGACTGCGAGAGCCTCTCGATGGCGGAGTTGCTCGGGATGGCCTCGCCGGAGGCGCTCGCGGTCTGGCGCGATCTCCGTCTCAGCTACACGGAGAGCCAGGGGCACCCGCGGCTGCGCACCGCGATCGCGGAGCTGTACGGGAGCGTGGCCCCCGACGGCGTGGTCGTCGCCGCGCCCGAGGAGGCGATCTTCGTGGTGATGCACGCGCTCCTCGAACCCGGCGACCGCGTGGTCGTGCAGACTCCCGCCTACCAGTCGCTGCACGAGGTGGCGCGCTCGATCGGGTGTGAGGTGGTGACGTGGCGCCTGGCGTCGGACCGGCGCGGGTGGGGTCTCGACATCGACGCGCTCGGGCGCCTGGTGGACGAGCGCACCAGGATGGTCGTGGTCAACTTCCCCCACAACCCGACCGGCGCGCAGGCGACGCGCGCGCAGCTCGACGCGATCGTCGCGCTCACAGGCGCGCGCGGCGCGTGGCTGTTCTCCGACGAGATGTACCGCCTCCTCGAGCACGAGCCCGGGGACCGGCTGCCCGCGGTCGCGGACCTCTACGAGCGCGGGATCTCGCTGTCGGGGCTCTCGAAGGCGTTCGGGCTGCCGGGGCTGCGGATCGGGTGGCTCGCGTCGCGCGCCCCCGGCCTGGCGGCGCGCGTGGTCGCGTTCAAGGACTACACGACGATCTGCAGCAGCGCGCCGTCCGAGGCGCTCGCGGTCGCCGCGCTCGGCGCGCGCGCGCGGATCCTCGCGCGCAACCTCGCGATCGTCAGGGGGAACGTCGCCGCGGCCTCGCGGTTCTTCGCCGCTCATTCCGGCCGCTTCGAGTGGCTGCCCGCCCGCTCGGGGTCGGTGGCGTTCCCGCGCTGGACGGGCCCCGGCACCGTGGACGAGTTGTGCCGCGGGCTACTCGACCGAAAGGGCGTGATGCTCGTGCCGGGATCCCTGTTCGACGCGGCACACCACGTCCGCATCGGCCTCGGCCGCCGCGATCTCCCCGAGGGTCTCGCCCTCCTCGGCGAGTACCTCTTCGCTCTCGGATAGCGTGCCGCGCGGAGGCGTAGAGGGAGGAGGTCAAAAGGGGAAACGGCAAATGGAAGACGAGGCGTCGTCGACGCGTGTCTTCCCTCTGCCCCTTGCCCTCGTCCGTGTCTCCTACGAGCGCATGTGTTGCTTGAAGAGCTCCTTCAGCGCCAGCAGAACCTGGACGAAGTTGTGCTCCTTGAGGAACTCCTGGAGCTCCGCGCGCGACGTGCCCGCGAGCATCTTCTCCTTCGCGGTGTCGAAGAGGCCGAAGAAGTCCGAGATCGGCTTGAGCCCGAGCTTCGTGAACCGCTCGCGGTACCACTGCGACTCGCGCACGCTCTCCCAGGTGCGCGCCTGGAGCGAGGTTACGGAGCCGTTCCACAGGCCGTCCGCGAGCGAGGTGACCTCCTGGTAGAGCGCAGTGAGTACCGTCTTGTTGTCGCCGCGCTTGACGGCAGTCTCGAGCTCCTGGGGCCCGACCAGCGGTGCGGTGGACACGACGGGAGGCGCCGGGCGTGCGGGCTCCGCCTCCTGTGCGATCGGGGCGGGTGCGGGCGGCGGCGGAGCGGGCTCGGCCTCGGGCTGCGGCCGTCGAGCCGGGGCCTCGTCCACCTGTGGCCGGGCCTTCTTCTCCGGCGGTGCCTCGACGGCCGGGGGGGCGACCGGGGGCGGCACCGGTGCGCGCCGCTCCGCCACCCGCCGCTCCGGCCGGTGCGGCGGCGCAGGCGCGGCTGTCTCGTCGCTGGCGGCGGTCGCCGGGGCGGACGCCGTCTTCTTGAGCCTGTCCTCGAAGCTCACGAGCAGACCGAGGTCCGCCTCGGAGATCGGCCGGCAGTACCCGATGCGGCTCAGGATCGTGTCGAGCTCGAGGAAACGGATCCTGAGCACGTGCGCGTCGGGAGCGAGGGGGAGGAACCGCTGGAGGAGGCTCGGGTTCGCCGAGATGATGTCGTACAGGTTCACGTAGCCGGCGAAGTCGAGGGCGTCGACGCTGTCCGAGAGGTTCCAGTTGATGCTCGCCTCGCGTGCCTGGCGCTGGAGCAGGTACTCCCGGAGCTCGGAGGGGATCCCGTCCACGTCCCACTTCTTGCCGTACGAGGCGCGCAGCCCGTCCCGGATGACCTTTCGGAGGCGGAGGAGGATCTCGCCGGAGAGCTGGCAGGCGTCAAGGTTGGTGTCGAGCTTGGCCATAGGAGTCCATCAGTTCCATGCAGCGGTCGTGCGGAGGTGTGCCCACGGCTGGAGGAACCGTTCGCGGCGTTCGAGCTCGCGCACCGCGACGAGCAGCAGCCTTCCCCGCGTCACCGGGTCGGGGACGTTGAGGAACCCCTGCTGTTGCTCGGCCGGCAGCCCGAGATCGGCCGTGACCTTCCAGGTGAGGGCCGTGAGATCGCCGGTTGGAACGCCGGCCGCGTCGCGCCCCACGCGCAGGCGGAGCCGGCGGTAGCGTGTCTGGAGGAGGCGCGCGACGGTCGCCTGGCGGTGCTCCGCGGCCGGCGCCTCCGGGAACCGCTCGGCGCGGACCATCGGGACGTCCTCGCTGACGAGTGACAGAAGCCGGCAGCGGCTGACGCCGTACAGCGACGTCTCGCTCTCGCCGTCGCCCGAGACGATCGCGGTGACACCGACCTCGTGGACCGACTCGCCGTCGGCGAGCGACGCGACGACGGCGCCTCCGAAGTCTCGGGCGCGCTCGACGATCGGGCGGAACGACGCACCGAGGTCCGACAGCGCGCAGCGCTCGCCCGGCAGCAGCACGACGTCCTGCAGCGGGTAGAGGGGTAGCACGAAGACGCCTCGCATTTCCTGGACAGTATACCCGCTGTGCAACGGCTCCGCGACCGGGGGCGCATCGCCGGCGGGGGAGCGGGGACGGTCGGGAGGCGGACGCGGAGGTGGCAGACCCAGGAGGGGAAACGTCGAGGCGGTGGGACTCAGCCGCCCTGCGCGGTCCTCGGTGCTCGTCCGTCTGCGCCCGTCCGCAGCTCAGGCGGGCGTGCCGGACTGGGCGGCGACGGCGGTGGAGAACTCGTCGCCGCGACGGATGACGGCCATGATCCCGCCCGCCAGCAGCACGAGCAGCCCGCTCCACAGCAGGCCGATCATCGGCTTCACGGTGAGGTCGACCGAGAAGTGCATGGGCTCGCCCGTGTCGGGCGGCGCGTCCGCGTCGAAGACCTGGATCTCCACGGTCTTCTCGTTGGGGTCCATCTTCCCGGTGCGGACCTTCACGCCCGAGAGGCCCGGCACGTCGGCGTCCTCGTACTTCGGGCCGCCCTCGCCTCCGTGGAACCGCGGCGTGATCTCCGCGGCCTTCGCGCCGCCGCTGACCTTGAGCACCGCGCCGATGTTGATCTTGCCGGCCTCGGGGTCGAAGTCGGAGAGGTCGAAGTCGTCGAACGTGAGCATGACGCCCTTGTACGCGAGGGTCTCGCCCTTGTGGAGCACGGCCCGCTTCGCGACCCCGCCGCCGCCGAACCCCGCGACCGTCAGGCGCACGTGGCCGCTGTTCGCGTTGACGCCGTTGAGCGATACCGTCGCGCCCTTGAAACCCGCGATCGCGACGGGCTCGGCGGTGAACTCGCCGGGGCCCTCCGCGTGCATCGCGGGGACCAGGCTCTGCATCTGGCCGCCGCCCTTGACGGTCAGGCGCGCGCCGATCGTGAGCTTTCCGGTGTCGGCGTGGTTCGGGGCCATCTCGAAACCGTCGAACGTGATCTCGAGAGGGCCCACCTTCCCGGTCTGGCCCTTTCCGAGCTCGAGCGTGTCGCCGTTCTCGGGGAGGCGGCCGGGATCGAACTCGATCGGCGACACGTAGACGTCGTGCGTCAGCTGCACGTGCACGTCGGGGTTCGCCACCAGCTGGTTGGTCTTCTCATTGCGGAACATGTGCGGACGGGCGACGTAGCTCCGGCCGTCCCTGTCCTTGACCTCGACGAGCATCGCCTCGCGAGCCGTGGGAGTCGGCTTGTCCACGCCCCTGAACGTCAGGGTGTACCCCATCACCTGCTTGCTCTGGTTGAGGGCGAGGGTGACCTTCTCGGAGCGATCGTACGCGGAGGAGATGATGATCCCGGCCAGCATCAGGCCGAGCCCGACGTGCGCGAGGTAGCCGCCGGCCGCGCGGAACTTGCGCCTTCGCACCTCGTCCCACGTCTTGAGCAGGTTCGAGAAGAACGCGAACAGCGAGACCAGGAGGAACGCCACGTACAGCGCGCCCCGCGCGCCCACGGTCACCGCCACGACGCCGCAGACCGCGGCGAAGCCGGCCGCGACGAGGAGCCGGTTCCGGAACTCCTTCGTCGTGCCCTTCCAGTGCAGGAACGGCACGGTCCCGAGCAGCGCGGCGAGCACGATCCCGATCGGGAGGATGACGCGGTTGTAGAAGGACGGGCCTACCTGCGAGGGCTTGGTCGCCAGGCGCGTGATCAGCGGGGCGGACGTCCCGACGAGCACGGTCGCCGCCGTCCCGAGGAGCGCGGCGATCGCCACCACGAAGAAGACGGTGCGTGAGAAGAACGGCTCGTCGCCCGGTTCGCTCGGGATCTCGCGCCACCGCCACAGCAGGGCGCCGAACCCGATCACCATCGCGCCTGCGAGGTTGCCCACGAGCCAGCCGGTGATCCCGAGGTCCACGAACGAGTGGACCGAGAAGTCCGCCAGCACCCCGGACCGCGTCAGGAACGTCCCGTAGACGACCAGCACGTACGCGAGCACCGCGAGCGAGAAGTTGAGCTTCCTGAAGCGCCCTCGCGCCCGCTGCAGGATCATCCCGTGCACGAGCGCCGCGGAGGCCAGCCACGGCACCAGCGAGGCGTTCTCGACCGGGTCCCATCCCCAGTACCCGCCCCACCCGAGAGTCACGTACGCCCAGTACCCGCCCAGGAGGATCGCGCACCCGAGAGTGACGACGGTGACGAGCGCCCAGGGGAGCGACGCCTTCGTCCACTCGTCGTAGCGCCGGCCCCAGAGCGCGGCGATCGCGAAGGCGAACGGCACCGCCGTGGCGGCGTAGCCGAGGAACATGATCGGCGGGTGGATGGTCATCCACGGGTTCTGGAGGAGCGGGTTGAGTCCTTGCCCGTCGGTCGGCACCTGGCCGGGGGCGAGGTCGGAGATGAAGCGGAACGGCGACTGGCGTAGCAGGATGAGGAGGAGGGAGATCTGGGCCAGGTTGTACACCACCATCGTGCGCTCTTCGTAGTGCTGGGCGTAACGGATCAACGGGAGGCCGACGAGCATCCCCCACATCAGCCACAGCAGGAAGCTGCCCTCCTGGCCGGCCCAGAGTGTCGCGACCAGGTAACGGGTCGGGAGCGAGAGGTCCGAGTACGAGTACACGTAGTGCACTCGGAAGTCGTGCGTCACGATCAGGTACACGAGGACGGCGCCCGCGATCAGGATCGCCGCCGTCGCGAGCCCGTACGCCTGGCGGGCCCAGATCCGCGACTCCTGATGGCCGCGGAGGGTGCGGACGTAGAACAACGTCGAGGCCGCCAAAGACAGAAACGCCACCCACAGAGCGATGGCACCTGGTAGAAACATTCTCCCCCCCTGGCTTCAACGGCGCGCAGCGCCGGTCGGGTCACGTCAACTGGTGCTTGCCTTCTGGTCGAGGCCCTGGTACTTCGACGGGCATTTGACCAGCAGCTTCTCCGCCTCAAGGGCGCCCGCGTGGAACCGTCCGATGGCGACGACCTGGGTGGCTTCGTGGAAGTTCCCGGGCTTGAGGCCCTTGTAGGTGACCTTCATGACGTCGCCACGATCGTCCTGGATCTCGAAGCGAAGAAGCGACGCCTTGTCGTCGAACAGGTCCGAACCCTGCACCAGCTTGCCCGCCACCTGCACCGCGTCGGCGGTCGCACGAGCCTGCTGGAAGCTGACGTACGGGGTGAGGTTCGACTTGAACGCCCCGGCTCCGAACGCCACGAAGCCGGCGACGGCGACGATCCCGACCACAGTCCACACCATCCGTCGGTTCACTGCTCCTCCTCCAGCCGGCGCACGCGGCGGTCGAGGGCGAGGCAGTAGACGAAGATGCCGAGCCAGATCACGACAGTGACGGCAGCGACCCAAACGAGACTCGTGGCAGCCGGCATCGACTACGCCTCCTCCCGCCCCCGGCGGGCCAACCGCACCCGCGCCAACCGAACGTCCAGAGTGTACAACCAGACGAACAATCCAGTAAATCCCGCTAACGACCCGAACAGCGTCTGCAGCATCCGAGACTCCATCTGGAGCTTCAGCTTGCCGGTGGCACCGATGATCGTATCCGGGTGCAGCGACCAGTAGATGCGGGGCACGACGAAGACCAGGAACGGCATCGTGACGAAGGCGAGAACCGCGTACGCAGCCGAGAGGCTGGCGCGCCGCTCCTCGTCGGGAATGGCCTCGCGGAGCGCGAAGTAGGCGGCATAGATGAGAAGGAGAATCACGATCGAGACCTCGCGCGGGTCCCAGTTCCAGAACGAGTTCCACATGACGTTCGCGAAGATCGAGCCGGTGACGGTGGCGAGCACCGAGAACACCAGGCCGAGCCGCGCCGCCGCCGCGGCCCTGGCGTCGTCGAGCGGGTTGCGCTTGCGCAGGTACCGGATCGACGCCACCAGGTTGACGCAGAACGCCAGCACGGCGACCCACGCCTGCGGCACGTGGAAGAACACGATGCGGGCCGACTCCCCCTTGAAGCCGGCGGCCGACGGCGCGTAGAAGAACGCCGCCAGGATCACCAGCACGAACCATCCGCCCAGCAGCCAGTGCAGGAGAGCCCTAGTCCGGTTGTCAGTCATGCCACACCGCCGGAAACAGGTACACGGAAACGATCATCACTGCGCCCCCCAGGGAGACGATCCCCTGGAGAGCCGGGAGCACCGCCGCCAGCTCGCTGCTCGCGGCGGCCGCCCGCGTCCCCTGGATGAGCATCACCAGGAGAGGCAACACCAGTGGCACGGAGAGGATAGCAAATAGCGTCGTGGAGCCGGATGCGCGCGCGATGATCGCCGCGACGATCGTTGTCGTCGCCGACAGGGCCACGGCCCCCGCCAGCAGGACGAGGAGGAGCCCGGCGACCCCGCGGACAGCGTACCCCATCAGGGCGCAGTACAGCGGCACGATCAGGGCGTACAGCCCGATCAGGAGCATCAGGTTGAACAGGTACTTGCCGCCGAGCACCGCGAGCGGCCGGGCGGCCAGGCGGAGCGTCTTCGCCGTGTGGGCGTCCTCCTCCTTCACGAACACGCGGGAGAGGCCGGACGTCGCCGCGAAGAACAGGATGATCCACAGAAGCGCCGACAGGAGGTGGGGCCGGTCGCCCTCCTGGATCTGGTAGGGGCCGATCTGGTAGGCGACGGCGATCAGCGTGGTCAGGCCAAACAGGCCGATCGCGTTGAGCGCGACGCGGCTGCGCAGCTCGGACGTGAGCTCCTTGGCGAGAACCGCCGCGATCTCAGAGAGCAAGGTCGATGCGCGCATCGCCCCAGGCCATCTCCCGCGGGTCGTTCGTGGCGACCGCGACGGCGGCCCGCGGCCGGAACCGGGCCACCAGCCCCGCAACGGCCTCGTGCCCGGCGCCGTCGAGGTTGGACGACGGCTCGTCGAGGAGCAGCACGGCGGGCTCGTGGAGCACCGCCTGTGCGAGCTTGACGCGCTGCTTCATCCCCGACGAGTACGTCCCCACGGGCCGGGAGTGCTCGCGTGAGGCGAGGCCCAGCTCGACGAGCAGAGCGGCCAGATCGCCGTCCGGCCGCCGGCGCCCGCGCAGTCGGGCGAACAGGCGGAGGTTCTCGAGCGCGGTGAGCTCCTCGTACACGGCCATGTCCGGAGCCGCCACACCGAGGTGCTCGAACCAGTGCGGCCGGGGCACCGGCGCGTCCCCGTCCCGGTGGGTGACCTCCCCCCTGGACGGCCGAAGCACTCCGGCGAGAATGTTGAGAAGCGTGGACTTGCCCGCGCCGTTCGGGCCCGCGACGACCAGCACGCGGCCGGGGCGGAGTTCCCCAGTGACCGCGGCCAGGGCCGTGCGGCTGGCGAACCGCTTCCCCACCTTCTGGAACTCGACCGTGACCTCCCGCATGGCGGCCGAGAGTACCACGTAGAAGACGTGCAGGAGCGAAGCAGCGGAGGGGCTGAGGAGCAGAGGAGCAGAGGGGCGAGAACCCCGGAAAGTGGTCGTTCTCCCCTCTGCTCCTCTGCCCCCATTCTCCTCTGCACGCCGCCCAAGGAGGCGCCGCCAGAGCGCGAAGCCGTAGGGATCCATGATCCTCGCCACCCGATGCTAGACTCCGCCCGTGCAGCGCATCGGAAGTTGGCTCAGGAACCTGACCGCGCAGGTGTTTCCGTGGCCCCTGGTGCGCATCGGCGGCCCGGTTGCTTCGGCCGCCGCGAGCGCCGCGGCCGTCCTCGCACTGGCAGCGTCCCGCCTGCTGCTCTTCCCTGCCGGGCCGTGGGAGCAGGACGAGGCGCTCATGGCGTGCGGCGTGGTCGACTTCGACCCCGCGCGCCACATGCCGCTCCCGCCCGGGTTCCCGCTCTGGGTCGCGATCGGCAAGGCGATGCGGCAGGTCGGGTTCGCCGACCCCGTGCGGGCGCTCCAGGTCGCGAGCGCCGTTCTCTCCATCGCCGCGGTGTGGGCACTGGTCGGGGTGTGGGACCGGGTCGCGGGGCGCGGCGCGGCCCTCGCAGGCGCCGCGCTGGCGGCGTTCGTCCCGGGCGTATGGTTCCACTCCGGGCGCGCGTTCTCCGAGATGCCGTCCGCTGCGCTCGCGGTGATCGCGTTCGCGCTCTGGATGAGGTGCGGAAAGGACGGGTTCGTACCCGGCGTGGCGGTGATGACCGCGGCGGCGCTGATCCGGCCGCCGCTCGCGCCGGTGTTCGTGCTCACGGTGGCGCTGGCGGCGTGGTGGGTGCGGCGCGAGCCCCGCCGCCTCGCCGCCGGTGCGGCCGCCGGAGCCGCGGTGCTGGCGCTCGTGACGGTTCCCGCCGCACTCGCCGCCGGCGGTTGGCGGCTCCTGGTCGACGTCAGCACCGTCCACGCGGGCGAGCACTTCGCGACGCTCGGCACGGAGCCGTGGGCGCTCGCGCGGCTCGGGTTCGTGCGCGGGCTGGCGACGACGCCCGTGGCCGTCGCGTTCGCGGTGCTGGCCGCCCTCGGCTGGTGGACGTGGCGGCGCGCGCTGGGAGGCCGGTGGTGGGCCGGAACGCTCGCGGGTTCGGCGCTCCTGGTGCTCGTGCTGTTCATGGACAACCGGACGTACCCGCGCTACTTCGTCCTGGTCTGGCTCCTGGCGGCGACCCCGGCCGTGGCGGGGATCGGGAGGGTGGTGCGCTCGCGCACCGCCTCGGTCTCGCTGGCGTGCGTCGCGGGAGCGGCGCTCGGTGTGTGGACGTGGCCCGCGATGCGATACGTGCACCGGACCGAGCTCCCGGTCGTCGCCCTCCTCCGAACGGTCGCGGCGGAGGGCCACGGCCTGCTGGTGTTCGAGGACCAGCTGTTCTCGTTCCGGAACGTGGCCGAGGAGTCCGGCTGGCTGCACGTGGACTCGGTGCGCCTCACCGAACTCGAGCGCTCCGCCCGCGGCCTCTCGGGGTCTCCGACGTGGCTCCTCGGAGAGGGCGAAGGGCAGGACCTCACGTGCTCGGCGTCCCGTATCGTCGAGGCGTCGTGCCCCGAACCCCGGGTCTGGCGCCTCTCGCAGGAGAGGTTCCTGCGCCTGAGGCTGGTCCGCAACCCCGTGCTCGTCGCCCGCGGCGGGTCGTTCCTCGAGTGGGAAGGCACGCACCGGTTCGTCTGGTGTCAGGCCCGGACGGCGCTGCTGGCGCCTGCCGTCCGCGATTCCGGGACGCTGGCGCTCTCGGTCGAGGTACACCCTCAGCTCGACGGGCTCGGCGTCTCGGCGTCCGTGAACGGGGCGAGGACGTTCAGCGCCAGCCTCCCGGCCGGGTTCCGGATCATTCCGATCCCGATCCCCACCCCCTCCGACAGCAACCGCCCGCTGTGGATCAACCTCGAGTCCGACCGCGAGGTCCGGTCGCCAGGGGACGGCAGGCGGATGGCCGTCCGGATCTTCGGCGCCTCGCTCCAGGCGCCTCCCCACGCGCTCCCCGCGCTCTCGTTCCTCCCCGAGGCGGCCTCGCTCTTCGCCGCGTTCGCCGACTCCGAGGGCACGTACGGCCCCGAACTGCTGGGGGATCCCCCGAGGCCGGCGGCGTGGACGGGACCACACGCCGCGTTCACGTTTCCGGCCGGGGCCGGGAGCGTCGGCGTGGAGATGATGGCGCCGCGCCCGCAGCCGGCAACCGTCGTCGTGCGGCTCGGCGACAGCGAGGCGAGGGCCACCGTGGGTCCCGATCCGACCACCGTCGCGCTTCCGGTCCCGCAGGCGCTGGCGCGCACCGGCCGGGTCCGGCTCGACCTCGAGGCCTCGACGGTGGTTCCGGGCGGGGGCGACGTGCGGGCGCTCGGCGTCGCTGTCAGCCGCGTGTGGTACCTCCCCGCCCATTGAGCGACGCGCGGCGGGAGCCGTCGGGAGCGGAAGGGTTGGCTCCAGGGCGCTGTTACCTCGGGACGGAGTGTGGCAAAGTACCTCGCCGGGGGGTCGCATGAGACGAGCATCGATGTGGGGAATCGGGGCGGCGGTGGTCCTGGTCGTCGCGGTCGCGGTGCTGAACCGCGGCGGCGGATCGCGCACCGAGGCGGGAGGCGGGGCCGCCGCGGTCCCCTGGGAGCGCGACCTCTCGACGGCGCTGGCGCGGGCGGGGAACGAGAAGAAGCTCGTGATGGTGGACTTCTACACCGACTGGTGCAAGTGGTGTCAGCGGCTTGACCAGACCACGCTCTCGGACGCCGGCGTCCAGCAGGCGCTCGGGCGCTTCGTGTCGGTACGTCTCAACGCCGAGAAGGACGGGCGCGACGTCGCCGAGCGGTTCAACGTCGACGGCTACCCCACGATCCTGTTCCTCGATGCGAACGGCGGGGAGGTCGGCCGTATACCCGGGTACCTCGAACCCGGTCCGTTCCTGGCGGAACTCGAGAACGTGGTCAAGAAGGTGTAGGCCGACCGGCGCCGGCAGGTCCGCGGGTCACTCGAAAGCAGTGGGAAGAGGGCAGACTGAAGAGGGACGACACGTCTGCCTTCCTTCTTCCGTCTTCCTTTTTCCGTCTACCTTTTCCCGTTTACCTTCTGCCCGACGACACCTCTTCCGCGAGCTTGCGGTCGGCGGCGAGGATCGCCTCGGGGGTCGTCGGCGGCTCGCCGGGACGGGGCGTGTAGTGGGCGAGCTGCTGCAGCCATGGCAGCGCGGCGATGGCGTGGGCGCGGGCGTCGCACTCCGGCGGCTCGTGCCCCGAGGGAACGGCCTCCAGGAGCACCGCGTCGCCGCACAGCGTTGTCGCCCGCAGCCCGGTGTTCCTGTCGACGGGTATCAGCGTGACGCCGGCGGGAACCGGGAAGTCCTCCTGCCGGATGCCCTCGCTCTGCGAGTCGAGGTACGCCTTCATGAAGCGGATCCACGTCGGGAGCGCGGCCTCGGCGCCGGTCATGTGCGCGCCGATCGGCTCCTTGAGGTCGCGCCCCGTCCAGACCGCGCACGTGATCCTCGGCGAGAAGCCGATGAACCACGCGTCGGTGAACCTGTCGGTCGTGCCGGTCTTGCCGGCGAGGTGGCCGGGGAGGTCGTTCGCCGCTGCGGCGGTGCCGCGCTGGATCACGCCCTCCATCACGTGCGTCATCAGGTAGGCCGTGTCCTCTCTCACCGCCTGGTGCACCTTCGGCTTGGTCTCGAGGACCACCTTGCCGTCCTCGTCCTTGACCCTCGCGATGAAGTACGGCTCCGCGACCTGTCCGCGGTTGGCGATCCCCGTGTACGCCGCCGCGAGCTCCACGACCGGGAGCTCGAACGTTCCGAGGGCGAGCGACGAGTACGGCGCGAGCGGCTCCTTGACGCCCAGACGGTGGGCGACGTCGATCACGGCCTGGCCGGTGACGAGCTGCTGCACCTTCGCGGCGGAGGCGTTGAGCGAGTGCTCGACCGCGTAGCGGAACGTCACCAGCCCCTCGTAGCGCCGGTAGTAGTTCAGCGGCACGTACGTGAGCTCGCCCTTCTCGTCCGGGAGGAGCGAGGGTCCGTCGAAGATCAGGTCGGCGGGCGAGAACCCGTGCTCCCATGCCGCCAGGTACACGAAGGGCTTGAACGCCGACCCGCACTGCCGCTTCGCCTGCATCGCGCGGTCGAACTGCGAGCGGTTGAAGTCGAACCCGCCGACGAGCGCCAGGATGGCGCCGGTCCGGTTGTCGAGGACGACGATCGCCCCCTCGACCTTCGGCTCCGGCATGAGCTGGACCTTGACGGGCTGCGCCTTGTCGGGCGGGATCTCGACCAGGCGCACCAGGAGGACGTCGCCGCGGCGCACCAGACGCAGCAGGTTCGTGCGGCCGGTCCACCGCGCCCCTTCGACCGGCAGGACCCCCGTCCGCCCGTCGATGAGCAGGGAGACCGAGGTCGCCTGCACGTCGGTGGCGAGCGCGTAGACGAGCTCCTGCTTCCGCCACCGGATGAACGGCCAGCTCTCGTCGCGGAACTCCTTGAGGTCGGGGACCGTGCCGAGGACGTTGCGGCGCGCCCCCGGCCACCCGAGCCGCTGCTGCAGCTCCACGAGCCCCTCCCGCAGCGAGTCCTCGGCGACCCTCTGCAGCCCGTCGTCGAGCGTGGTCTGCACCTCGAGCCCGCCCTCGAGCATCTTCTTCGTTCCGTAGCGGTCCTCGATGGAGCGCCGGACCTCCTCCACGAAGTACGCCGCGGTCACGTCGCGGTCGTAGTGTGGCGAGACGTTGAGCGGCGTCGCTCGCGCGGCGTCATACACCGCCTTCGTGATGTACCTCTCCTCGAGCATGCGGGCGAGCACGTGGTTGCGCCGTTCGAGGGCGCGCTTGGGGAAGTCGATCGGCGAGAGCTCGCCCGGGCGCTGCGGGAGCCCCGCCAGGAGCGCGGCCTCCGGTAGCGCGAGCTCCTTGGCGGACTTGCCGAAGTAGAACCTGGAGGCAGCCTCGACGCCGTAGTTGCCGTGGCCGAAGTTCACCTGATTGGCGTACAGGGTGAAGATCTGGTCCTTGGAGAGCCTCTGCTCGATCTCGATCGCGAGCAGCATCTCCTTCACCTTGCGTGTGAACTTCTTCTCGCGGGAGAGCAGGCCCAGCGACCTCGGGAGCTGCTGCGTGATCGTCGAGGCGCCCTGCGACCAGCGCCCGGTGAACAGGTTGCGCAGCGCGGCGCGCACGATCCCCTGCGGGTCCACTCCCGTGTGGCGGTAGAAGTTGGCGTCCTCGACCGCGATCACCGCGTCGCGGAACACCTTGGGGATCTCCTCGGCGCCGACGGGGATGCGACGCTCGGCGGCGAACGAGCCCAGGATCGAACCGTCCCGGGCGAGCACCCGCGTCGCCGCCGACGGGCGGTACGTCATCAGCGACTCCACCGCGGGCAAGTCCACGAACCTGGACAGGACGAGGCCGACGACGGCCCCGATCCCGATCCCGATGAAGGCTCCGACCAGGAGCCAGCGGAGGAGAGTCCTGCCCATCCGGGGGAGATTGCTCGCCCAGCATGCAGGTGTCAAGTTCTCCCTCTGGGCGCCGCCGGCGTCGGACCTCTCGCAGCGTTGCACTCGGCGGATCGGATGCTCACGTACCCTCCGGGTACGCTCCGCTCCTCCCGCCTCGTGCGCCTCGCGATAGGCCCAACGGCGGCGGCGCGGCTACACGCGGGGCGCTACGGCTCTGCACGTTTCGGTCCCCCGAGGCGAAGAGCCCGCGGCGACGCGGGCTGCACGCCGTCTTCCGTGGCCGTGTCGTATCCCAGGGCGCACCGTACCGTCGTTGAGTGCGGCCCACTCTCGGCGGCGCGGCTGCACGCGTTACGCCACGGCCCTGCGTGTTTCGTCCCGGTCGGACCACGGACCGCGGACCGCGGACCGGCGGCCTTGCCCGCGCTGAGGATCGCACCGTGGGCCCGTGGTAGCTTGACAGGATGGACGAGCGAGCCGCCAGGCCTGGCAGCCAATGTGGAGGGCGGCGCTCGGACTCGTGGCGGTGGGTTGCGGCGGCTGCGGGCGGCGTGGCGGCGCTGTGCCTGCTTGCGTTGGTTCTGGGCGGCACGTACGTGCCGCGCAAGAACGCGGCCAGGGACCTGAGGGCGAAGAGGGAGAGGGTGGTCACGTTGCTCAGCGCGTTGCCGGTCGAACGAGGACGCGTCGGGGAGAGCCTCGACTGCGTGGTCCGGGGCGTGTTCAGGAACCGGCTCTCGGTCGCGCAGGTGGCGCCACTCAGGCAGACGTGCGCCGCGGCGCTCGCCGACGATGTGGTCACGCCGCAGGAGGCCGCGGCGATCGAGGCCGCCGCCTCCGCACTGTGCCGGCGCGCGGGCGGACCCGGCCAGCCGTGAGGCCGGCGTCCGCGAGCGCCCCGCCGACGCCGGCAAGCCCGTGCTAGCGTATTGCGATGGAGTTTCGACTTCCCGAGGGTCTCGCACGCGAGCGCAGGGAGCCGCCGGGGTGGCTGCGGTGGGCGGCGCTCGGCGGCGGCGTGGTCGTCGCGGCCCTCGTCGTCGTGCTCGTCGCGGGGGTGTTCTCCGCCCGGAGGATGCTCTCGTGGGGGCTGCGGCGGGTCACTGCGGGGACGCTCGCCGCGCTGCCCGCCGACGTTCCGGCCGCGCGCCGCGAGGAGCTGCGGAGGCGGCTGGAGTGCGTGGTCCGTCTGGCGGAGTCGGGGGGGGTGGACGAGCGCCGGCTCGGCGAGCTGGCGCGCGCGTGCAGGGACGCCGCGAGGGACCACCGCGTGACCCCGGACGAGCTCGGAAGGATCGAGGTGCTGGCCGGCGGGCTGTGCGCGCTGGCCGGCGGGGAGCTGCCCAATTGAGCCACCCGTTTAGGCTCGCGGCGCCGTTCCAGCCGGCCGGCGACCAGGGCGCGGCGATCGAGCGGCTGGTCGGCGCGTTCGAGCAGGGGATCTACGCGCAGACGCTCCTGGGCGTGACCGGCTCGGGCAAGACGTTCACCGTCGCGAAGGTCATCGAGCGGCTCAACCGCCCGACGCTCGTGCTCTCGCACAACAAGACGCTCGCCGCGCAGCTCTACCAGGAGTTCAAGGGGTTCTTCCCGGAGAACGCGGTCGAGTACTTCGTCTCGTACTACGACTACTACCAGCCCGAGGCGTACGTGCCGGCGTCCGACACCTACATCGAGAAGGAGACCTCGATCAACGAGGAGATCGACAGGCTCCGGCTCGCGGCGACCCGCGCGCTGTTCGAGCGGCGCGACGTCCTGATCGTCGCCTCGGTGTCGTGCATCTACGGCCTCGGCGACCCGAACGCGTACTACGGGATGCTGCTCCTGCTCGAGCCCGGCGGCGCCCCCGGGATGGACGCGGTGCTCCGCCAGCTGGTCTCGATGCAGTACGAGCGCACGCAGCTCGACCTCGTCCCGGGCGCGTTCCGCGTCCGCGGCGACGTGCTCGAGATCTACCCGCCGTACGAGGACCACGCCGTACGGGTCGAGTTCTGGGACAGGACCGTGGAGCGCCTCTCGCGCGTCGACCCGATCCGCGGCACGGTGCTCGAGACCGTGGACGAGCGGCTGCCTATCTACCCGGCGTCGCACTACGTGGTCACGAGGCGGATCCTCGACGAGGCGCTCGTGGACATCCGCGCCGAGCTCGACGAACGAACCAAGGAGCTCACCGCGGCCGGGAAGCTGCTCGAGGCGCAGCGCCTCTCGCAGCGCACGCTGTTCGACCTCGACATGCTGCAGGAGCTGGGGTACTGCTCGGGGATCGAGAACTACTCGCGCCACCTCACGCGCAGGAAGCCCGGCGAGCCGCCGCCGACTCTGCTCGACTACTTTCCGAGCGACTGGCTGCTGGTGGTGGACGAGTCGCACGTCTCGGTGCCGCAGGTGCGCGGGATGTACCACGGCGACCGCTCCCGCAAGGAGACGCTCGTCGGGTTCGGGTTCCGGCTCCCCTCGGCGCTCGACAACCGCCCGCTCACGTTCGAGGAGTTCGAGGGCCGGATCCACCAGGTGCTGTTCGTGTCCGCGACGCCCGGCCCGTACGAGCTCGGGCACACCGAGGGCGAGGTCGTCGAGCAGCTCATCCGGCCCACAGGCCTGCTCGACCCCGAGATCGTCGTGAAGCCGGCACAGGGGCAGGTGGACGACCTCCTCGCGCGCATCCGCGAGCGCGTGGCGGCTGGGGAGCGCGTGCTCGTCACCACCCTCACGAAGCGGATGGCGGAGGACCTCACGCAGTACTTCGCGGAGCTCGGCGTGCGCGTGCGCTACCTCCACAGCGAGGTCGAGGTGCTCGAGCGCACGGCGATCCTCGCCGACCTCCGTCGCGGCACGTTCGACGTTCTGGTCGGGATCAACCTGCTGCGCGAGGGTCTCGACCTCCCCGAGGTCTCGCTCGTGGCGATCCTCGACGCGGACAAGGAGGGGTACCTGCGCAGCTCGACGTCGCTCATCCAGACGATCGGGCGCGCCGCGCGCAACCTCAACGGCACCGTGATCCTGTACGCGGATCGCATGACCGACTCGCTCAAGCAGGCGATCGGTGAGACCAACCGGCGGCGGGCGGTGCAGGAGGCGTACAACCGCGAGCACGGGATCTCGCCGCAGACGATCGTCAAGGACATCGCGAGCCCGCTGCTGCAGCTCTCCAACCTCGACTACCACGACGCCGCGTTCCTGCCGCCGCGCGTCGGCGAGGTGGACGTGACGGACCCGGCGTCGCTCGCGAAGGCGATCGGGGAGCTCGAGAAGCAGATGAAGGCGGCGGCGAAGCGGCTGGAGTTCGAGGAGGCCGCCACGCTGCGCGACCGCATCAAGGAGCTCCGCGCCCAGCAGATCTACAAGACCTAGCTGGCCGTCGCCCCCTGACCCAGACCCGCGTCCGTCGGGCAGACGGTCTCACAGTTCTGAGATTCATACGCAGAACACGAAAAAGGAATTGACTTCGCCCGGCGCCGAGCGATAGCCTCAGTACGCTTTCGGGTGGAACGTCGAAGCAGGGAGATCGCGGCACCGATGCTCCGTCGTCCTGCCGGTCGTGGACAGTCTCGAGCTCTCGAGGAGGCCGATCGTGCATCCCCCCCGTACGGCAACTGCCCTCACCCTGACAACCCTCTTCGCCACCGTCGCCATGGCCGCTGCCCAATCGGAACCCTCCCGCTCCGCTGAGCATGCATGGGTGCCCTCGGTGGTTGCGTCGGCTCCGACGTGCGGCGTAGCGACGTGGCGCGGAGGGGGCGGCTCGCGATCGTGGAGCGATCCGGCGAACTGGGCCGGCGGGCGCACGCCAGTGTCGTGCCAGGTCGTGCTCTTCGACACCTGCTCGGGTGACGCGGTCGCCGACGCCGGCTTCGAAGGGGCGATCGGGGGAATCATCCTCGAGGGGGGGTACCGCGGAACCGTCAGGTTGGAACGGGGGCTTCAGGTGCTCGGTGAGGTCCGTGTCGCAGGTGGGACGCTTTGGCTCGGGCCGGGTCCCCTCGTTGTAGTCAGCCTCGTCCAGGCGGGCGGGCGGATCGAGGGCGAGGGCGGTGAGCTCCGCGTCGACCGCGCCGCCTCGGTGACCGGCGGCGTGCTCGAGACGCCGCGCGCACTCATGAGCGTCGAGACGCTCGCGATCCGCGGGAGCGGCGTCGTCCGCATGGCGGCGGGCGGGAAGCTACAGATCACCGGCGACGGGGAGCCGCTCGTCGGCGACGGTCTGCTCGACGCCACTACCAACGGCGGCAACAGCGTCGAGTACTCGGGCCAGGTGACGACCAACCTCAGTGGTGCTGGCCCACTCGCGGGTCTGTGCAGGCGTGGGGTCGCGCGTGCAACGCCGCCGCTCCTTCGGGCAGGCGTTGGGCGAGGCACGGCCGCACAGCCCTCGGGAGCGGCGACTCTCGGGCCGACTTCGGGCTTTTCGGAATCAGCGAGCGCGATCTTGAACGGAGGAGAGGACCTGCCGTACCGAGTATTGATAGATTCCGGCGCCGGCTACGGATATGTCGGGACCGTCACGTCGCCGGGGATCATCGTGAAGGTGCGTCTCTCCGACTTCACGAGGGTGGGTGCGCTGACGCTCCCTCCAGGGATGGAGTCGGTCTACGCCGGTGTCATCGACCCGTCGGGCGGTTTCGCGTACTTCGGGACCGGCCCGGACCCAGTCCCTGCGGTGCCAACACTTCCGGCGAGTATCGTCAGGATCCGGCTCTCCGACTTCACCGTCGCCGGGTTCCTCACTCTCAACGACGGAGAGTCGAAGATCATGACCGCCGCCATCGACACCGCCGGCGGGTTCGCGTATTTCGGAGCCTACACGGCCCCCGGGATTATCGTGAAGGTGCGCCTGTCGGACTTCACGCGAGTTGGTGCGTTGACGCTCGCCGACGGCGAGGACCGGCCTCGATGCTCGGTCATCGACCCTGCGTCCGGGTTCGCGTACTTCGGTACGGAAACCTACCCCGGGATTGTCGTTCGCGTGCGTCTCGCCGACTTCGCTCGCGTCGATGCTCTCGTGTTGAATGACGGAGAAGACTACCTCGAGTCGGCCTTGCTCGACGCAGCAGCCGGGAACGCCTACTTCGCCGGTGGGAACCCTGGGTTTGTTGTCAAGGTGGGACTGTCGGATCTGTCGCGGGTCGGTTCTCTCCCGTTGGACGCGGGCGAAGGGAATCCCCTTGCTGCGGTCATCGATCCATCGGCGGGTTTCGCGTACTTCGGCACCGTGCTCGGACCCCCGGTCCTGATCAAGGTGAGGCTCTCCGACCTCAGTCGTGTCGGAACGGTCAGCCTAGACCCCGAGGGGTACGGGTTGATCGGTGCAGCGCTCGATGCGGAAACCGGTCTGGCCTACTTCACGACCTGGGATTCACCTGGAACCGTGATCAAGGTGCAGCTGTCCGATCTCACCCGCGTTGCCGACTTGAGACTGCTTGCCGGCGCCGATAATCTGGCCAGCGCCGTCGCCGACACGTCTGCTGGCTTTGCGTACCTTGGCAGTCAGACATCGCCTGGCCTCATCGTGAAGGTGCGGCTGTCCGATCTCACCGAGGTTGGCCGCCTCACTCTCGCGACCGACTCGACGTGGGCTAGCACCGCGGCCATCGACCTTCCCGCGGGGTATGCGTACTTTGTCACGGGAGGCTCCCCTGTGACGGTCGTGAGGATTCAGCTATCCGACTTCACGCAAGCGGAGTCGCTCGCCCTGACTCCGAGCGCGGAGGGCGGTCCGATTGTCATCGACTCGGCAGGAGGCTTCGCATACGTCGGGCTCAGGACGAATCCAGGGACGATCGTGAAGGTGCGACTTTCCGACTTCAGTGAAGTCGCTTCGACGACCCTTGCGCTGGGGGAAGACTCGCCAGCGACTGCGGCCATCGATCCGGTCGGTGGGTTCGCGTATTTCGGCACCAACACCGACCCCGGGATCATCGTGAAGGTTCGCCTCGCGGATCTCGCACGCGTCGACGCTGTGACGACGGCGGTACCCTATCTTCTGAGGAGCGGTTTCGACCAAGTAGGTGGGTCTTTGTACTTCGGCAGCGGAAACCCAACCTCTGCGAGTGTGGCCAAGGTCAAGCTCTCCGACTTCACGCACACCGAGGATTTGGCCATGCCAGGCTACGGTTGGATTTGGTCCTGCGTTATCGACGGAGGGGGCGGATTCGGGTACTTCGGAACCGCCAACATCCCTGCGGCGATCGTGAAGGTCCGCCTCTCGGATTTGGCGGTAGTCAATGCCCTCACGTTGCCGTCGGCGGAGTCGGGACCGAGTTCGGCCGTCATCGATTCGGTCACAGGCTTCGCCTACTTCGGCACGTTCACGACCGCCGGGCGCGTCGTGCGCATCGAGCTTGGGAGCACGACGACGGCGGTGACGTCGTCGGTAAACCCGTCCCAAGCTGGGGGCACACTTACGTTCACGGCCACAGTGAGCCCGCTGCACGCGGATGCCGGCACGCCGGGGGGCATGGTCGACTTCACCGCCGACGGGTCGCCGATAGCGGGGTGTACCGCGTTGGCTCCGGCCGGCGGGCAGGCGCAGTGCACGACCTCCGCACTGGCAATCGGGGCCCACGTGATCGCGGCTTGGTTCACTGCGGACGCGTCCTGGAGCAACTCTGCCGGCACTCTCCTTGGGGGCCAGCTCGTGAACCCCTCGGCGCGAATCACCGTGCCGCCCTCGGTCATGAGCGGCTCTTCGGGCAACATTGCGTCGGTGCCGGGCGCAGGGACCGGCGCGACCTACGCGTGGATCATCCAGAACGGTGTGATTACGGCCGGAGCTGGGACGCCCTCAGTGACGTTTACTGCGGGCCCGACGGGCAACGTCACGCTCGCGGTCACGGTGACGAGCGCGCTCGTGTGCTCGGCGAGCGGGACGGCGACGGTGCCGATCACGAGCACGGTGTTCTCGGACGGGTTCGAGGGGACGGGGTGGACGGTCCCGTGGGGGTTCGGCGCGGCGACGTGGAAGCTCGCAGGCGTGGGGACGACGCCGCCCGCGACGCCGCACTCGGGGAGCAAGCTCGCGGACTTCACCGCGCACACCGGCACGGCCGGGACGCAAGCGCGGCTGTACCGGACGACGGGGTTCGCGGTGCCGGCGGGCGTACAGAACGTCGCGCTGAGCTTCTGGATGTACCACGACGCGGGGGCACCGAGCGCGAACGACACGGTGCAGGCGCAGGTCTCGACGGACGGGTTCCGGTGGGTCAACGTCGGACCCGCGGTGTCGCGGTATGCGGCAAGCGCGGGGTGGTCGCAGGTCATGGTGGACGTGACGCCGTACAAGGGGACGTCGAGCCTGCGGCTGGGGTTCCTCGGCACGTCGGCGCACGGCAACGACTGCTATCTCGACGACGTGGCCGTCACGGCGACGGGGGGGCCACTGCCGGACTTTGGCCTCTCGGCGTCGCCCGCGGCGGTGACCGCCGCGCAGTGCGGCTCGGCGACGGTCGCGGTGACGACGAGCGTGGCGGGAGGGTTCTCGGGTGGCCTCGCGTTGTCGGCGAGCGGGATGCCGGCAGGGGCGACGGCGGTATTCGCGCCGCCGACGATCGCGGCGCCGGGCTCGGGGAGTTCGACGCTGACGTTGGCCGCCGGGTCCGCGACGCCGACGGGGACGTACACCGTGACGGTGACCGCGAGCGGCGGCGGACTTGCGCACACCGCTGCCGTCGCGTTCACCGTGACGGTACCGAACCCTCCCGTGACGCTGTCCTCCGACGGGTTCGAGGGGAGCGGATGGACCCTCCCGTTTGCGTTTAGCGCCGTGACGTGGAAGTTGGTCACCGCGGGCGCGTACCCGCCCGTGACGCCGCACTCGGGGAGCAAGCTCGCAGACTTCGCCGCGCACACAAGCACGGCTGGTGCGCAGGCGCGGATGTACCGAACGACGGGGTTCGCGGTGCCGGCCGGCGCGCACAGCGTGACGCTGACGTTCTGGATGTACCACGACGCGGGCGCGCCGGCCGCGAACGACAGGGTGCAGGCGCAGGTGTCCACTAACGGGTTCACCTGGGTGAACGTCGGAGCGCCGGTGTCGCGGTACGCGGCGAGCCCGGGGTGGTCGCAGGTGACGGTGGACCTCACGGCGTACAAGGGCGCGTCGAACCTGCGGTTGGGGTTCCTCGGGACCTCGGCGCACGGCAACGACTGCTACCTCGACGACATCGTGGTAGTCGCTCAGTAGCGCGCGACGGCATCCGCCGGATACGTGGACCGCACGGCCGGTCGCGGCACGGCTGCGACGCGCGTTAGGCCCGGTGAGCACCGCTGCGTCTTGACCAACCGGAGGTGACAACCAGGGGATTGAGAGGCGGAGGGAGGTGCGCTCGAGGTGACGAGCGTCACGCCTCCCGCGTCCCCGACGGCCGCACGCGGGAAGCCCCTCGCTTGCGGGCCGGTTTCCCGGGCATCACGACAGCGCGAGCCGTCACGACGGGACGGACGGCTCCGGGGATGCTCCCGGGAGAACCGCGGCGCTCCCCGGCGGGAAGTCCCGAGTCAAGGAGGCCTCATGGGCGCACGCAGGGCGGTTCGTGGCGGTGCTGGGTTCGTTCTCGTGGAGATGCTGGTGGTGATCGCGATCATCGCGGTGCTGATCGGGTTGCTCCTGCCGGCGGTGCAAAAGGTCAGGGAGCCGGCCAGCCGGATGGCGATGTCCGAGAACCCGCAGATCGCCGGGCTCGGCGGAGACATCGTCGGGTTCTGCGACGGGTCCGTGCGCGCCGGCCGGGCGTTCATCCTGAGCCTGGGTGACGATGCGATCAACCTGGTGCCGGGAACGGCACCGCAGGTCAACGCGGACCCCCTGGTGCCGTTCTGCATCACCGACGGCACCGCGATGGACTTCCAGCGGCGGATCGGCGACTTGCTCTCCCAGCAGCACCTTCCAGCCGTCCAGCGCCGGATGCTGATGGACACCAACAACGCGCTGGGCGAGCTGCTGCCGGCGGTGCAGAAGCTCGGCGGGATCCTCCGGGCTCAACCGGGCCTGTGCCCGGCGGTGCCGGGCGCCTGACCCGAGCGAGCCGGTCGCCCGCCGACCGACGGCCCCGCCGTCCAGCGCTCGGGCGCCCCGCCCGGCGAATATATATCGTAATGCGATATAATCCGCCGCGATGGGGACGCCCGAGCGTCGCGGGGTTAGTGCGGCCGAGTTCGCACAGCTGGCGGAGTTCCGGTACCAGATCCGCCGGTTCGTGCGCTTCTCGGAGTCGGTGGCGCGGGCCGCCGGGTTGGAGCCACGGCAGCACCAGCTCCTGCTGGCGCTGAAGGGGTTCGGACGCGGAAAGCGGCCGTCGGTCGGCGAGCTGGCGGAGCGCCTCCAGATCCTGCACCACAGCGCCGTGGGGCTCGTGGACCGCCTCGAGCGCCGCGGGCTCGTCGTGCGGTCACGCGAGGACGAGGACCGGCGCCTGGTGTCGGTGGCACTCACGGCGCGGGGGGAGACGCTCATCGACGAGCTGTCGCGGCACCATCTGGCGGAGCTCCGGCAGGCGGGGCCGGCGCTCGTCGAGGTGCTGGCGTCGCTGAGCTCCGGTACCGGCCGGCGCGCGGCCCGGCGGCGTCGGAAGGCGGCGACGTGACGCACGTTAAGCGCGCAGTGGATGCGCCGGACGACGCCGCCACGGGGAGCGCTCGCGCGCCCGAGCTCGGCGACTTCACGGCGACGCGGAGGATGCTCCTGCTCTCGATGATGGCGATGGCGATCGGCGCCATCTCCGCGTTCGTCGCGCTCGCGCTCCTCCGGCTCATCGGCCTGTTCACGAACCTGTTCTTCTACCAGCGACTGGGGACGGCGCTGGTCCCACCGTCCGGCCACCAACTCGGCCCTCTCGTGGTTCTGGTCCCGGTCGTCGGTGCCCTCATCATCGGGGTGATGGCGCGGTACGGGTCGGAGCGGATCCGCGGTCACGGCATCCCGGAGGCGATCGAGGCGATCCTCATGAAGGGCAGCCGCGTCGAGCCGCGGCTGGCGATCCTCAAGCCGCTCTCGTCCGCGATCTCGATCGGATCCGGCGGCCCGTTCGGGGCCGAGGGCCCCATCATCATGACCGGCGGCGCGTTCGGGTCGATGATCGCGCAGTTCCTCCACCTCACGAGCGCCGAGCGCCGGACGCTGCTGGTCGCGGGCGCGGCTGGCGGGATGTCCGCCACATTCGCCGCCCCGGTCGCCGCCGCCGTCCTCGCGTTCGAGCTGCTCCTGTTCGAGTGGAAGCCCCGCAGCTTCGTGCCCGTCGCTCTCGCGAGCGCCACGGCTGCGGTCGTGCGGCGGTACCTGCTCGGCCCCGGCCCGCTGTTCGCGACCGTCGCCCACCCGCTCGTGATCGGCCCGGTCGCCCTCCTCGGCTGCCTCGTCGCCGGCCTCCTCGCCGGCGTCCTCTCGACCGTGCTGACGAAGGCGGTCTACGCGTCCGAGGACGCGTTCGGCCACCTCCCGATCCACTGGATGTGGTGGCCGGCGCTCGGCGGCGTGGTCATCGGGCTCGGCGGGCTGGTTTTCCCCCAGGCGCTCGGGATCGGCTACGAGATGATCGCCGGCGAGATCAACGGCACGCTGACCGTGAAGGTGCTCCTCGGCGTCCTGGTCGTGAAGTCGGTGATCTGGGCGGTGTCGCTGGGGTCGGGCACCTCGGGGGGCGTCCTCGCGCCGCTCCTGATGATGGGCGGCGCTCTCGGAGGACTCGAGTCCCTCGTGTTCCCGAACGAGGGTGCCGGGTTCTGGGCACTCGTGAGCATGGGGGCGATCCTGGGCGGCACGATGCGCTCGCCCCTCACCGGGATCGTGTTCGTGGTGGAGCTCACGCACGACGTCCACCTTCTCGTGCCGCTGCTCCTCGCGGTCCTCGTGGCGCACGGGTTCACGGTCCTCGGGCTGCCGCGCTCGATTCTCACCGAAAAGGTGGCGCGGCGCGGGTACCACCTCAGCCGCGAGTACAGCGTGGACCCCCTGGAGATCGTCGTGGTGCGCGACGCCATGCGGACCGATGTCGTGGCGATCCCGGCCGAGACGACGGTCTCCGAGCTCGCAGATCACGTCCGCCACAACGGTTCGAGCCGCGGCCAGCGCCTCTACCCGGTCGTGGACGGGCAGCGGTCGCTCATGGGTGTCGTCACGCGCCGCGAGCTGCACACCATCACCGCCCAGGAGGACATCGGCACCCTCCCCGTCCGCGTCACCGAGGTCGTACGGCGTCCTCCGGTGGTGGCGTACCCCGACGAGCCGCTCCGCGCGGTCGCGTACAGGATGGCGGAGAAGGGGCTCACGACGTTCCCGGTGGTCGAGCGCGGCGGCGCGCGACGGATCGTCGGGTTGATCGCGCTCCGGGACCTCCTCATGGGACGCTCGCTCAACCTCGAGGCGGAGAACCGGCGCGAGCGGGTGCTCCGGCTGCGGATGGCGTTCCGGCAGCCGGCGCCGCCGCCCGCCGAACGGCGCTGACGGCAGCCCCCGTCAACGCTTGGTCACGATGACCTTGCCGACCATCGAGGCGTGGATCGAGCAGAAGTAGACGAACGTGCCCGGCGCCTCGAACGTGTGCGAGAACGTCTGCTCGGTGTCGAGCGCGCCCGACCTGAAGCTGCGGTCGTTGGCGACGACGGTGTGCGGCATGTCGTCGCGGTTCGTCCACGTCACGGTCGTGCCGGCCGGCACCGTGATCGTCGCCGGGTTGAAGGTGAAGTTGTCGATCGTGACCCGCGCCGCGGGCGCGACCGGCGCGCGAGGCGTGTCGGACGCGCGGCCGGCCGTTGCGGCAAGTCCGGCGAGCGCGAGAGCGACGGCCAAACGGATCGTGCGGTTCGTGCGCATGATGAGCCCTCCTGTGCTTCCGTGGTGCGGTCGCCGTCGCCTCCCGACGGCCCGGCCGCGTTCCGATCACCCGGCCAGGGAGGCCGGATCGTGCGTCGAGGCGCCGGCCTGCGGCCATCCTGCCTGGGCCAGCGCGGCGTCGACGACCGCGAGGGTGCGGTTCCCCGCGACGAACGTCACGTCGCGGACGCCGAGGACCGAGCGCAGCCGCCCCTCGGGTACCTTCATCTGGCCGGGCGAGGTAGCGGCGCCGGGCGCCGGCTGCGGGAACGCCGTCGAGCACGCGGTGTGGAACGACACGTGACCCTCCACCTTCTGCAGGACCTGGTGAATGTGTCCGTTGAGCACGGTCACGGAGCCGAACCGCTTGAGGTACGCGAGCGCCTGGGCGCTGTCCTCCGTGCCCCACCCCCACTGGGGGTACACCGTCCACAGCGGGATGTGCGCGAACACCACGACCGGCGTGCTGCTGCGCAAGGGCTTGAGGTCCCCCTCGAGCCACTCGAGCTGCTCGTGACCGAGGGTGCCGAGGCCGCCCGCCTTGAGGTCGAGCACGTTGACCAGGCCGACGAAGTGGACGCCGTTGTGGTCGAACGAGAACCACCCGTCGCCGCGAGTGCCGCGAGCGAACCGCTGGCGGTAGAGCCTGCCGTCGTCCTCGATGACGTCGTGCTCGCCGGGCACGAAGAACACCTGCCTGACCTTCAAGCCGCGGAGGACCTGGTCGAGGGTGTCGAACTCCTCCGGCTTCGAGAGGTGCGACAGGTCGCCGGTGTGGATGACGAAGTCGGGCTGCGCCGGGAGGGCGTTCAGCTTGTCCACCGCGAGCTGCAGAGTGGCGACGACGTCCCTGTTGGCCTCCTTGGAGAACCCGATGTGGCTGTCGCTGATCTGCGCGAAGCTGAACCCGCCCCCCGCCCCGCGTCCGACGTGTCCTGAGCCGACACCCGGGAGTCGTGCGGGCGCACCGAGCACCCGCGAGCTGAGGATCCCCCCGTCCACGACGCACACCACGCCGGTGCCGACCCACGCCATGCACTTCAGGAACCCGCGCCGGTCGATGCCGTCGTGACGGTGATGCCGGATGATCGTGTCGCCCATCTCTGCACCCTTTCCCGCGCCGGGACGTGCCGATGCGCGCCCCGGGCGCGAACGCACTCACCGGCGTGTACTCCGATTCGCGGGTTCGATTCCGGGGAGGGGCCTCGGCCGCGCGGGAATGAACGCCGGCACCCCGAAGTCCACTCCAGGGGCGGGATCGAACGGGGCGATGGTCGGGGCGTCGAACGGCGCGGAGCGGGCCGAGCTCTTCGAGAGCGCGGTGATGCCCCACCTCAACGCCGCCTACAACCTCGCCCGCTGGCTGACGCGCGACCCCCACGACGCGGAGGACCTGGTGCAGGAGAGTGTGCTGAGGGCGCTCACGTACTTCGGCGGGTTCCGCGGCACCGACGGCCGCGCCTGGTTGCTGGCGATCGTGCGCAACGCCTTCTACACCAAGCTCCGGCGCGACTGCGGCGCGGGCCGGGTGGAGCCGCTCGACGACGACGCCGTCGCCGACGGCGGCTCGGCCGACGCCGAGGGCGCGCTGGTCGCCCGCGTCGACGCGAGGGCGCTCGCGGTCGCGATCGAAGGACTGCCGGTGGCGTTCCGCGAAGCGATCGTGCTGCGCGAGATCGAAGGGCTCTCGTACCGGGAGATAG
>Ga0335070_10001044_pt1 | contig 31736 bp, 31 predicted proteins | sample Lox_Sample_13_FD_206722 | JGI IMG/M metagenome (GOLD analysis project Ga0335070, IMG submission 206722) | Soil microbial communities from Loxahatchee National Wildlife Refuge, Florida, United States - Lox_Sample_1.3 | ecosystem: Environmental > Terrestrial > Soil > Wetlands | place: USA...
TGCAACCCCGATGGCGTAACTAACCTGCAGCTCGCACTTCGAGGCCAGCCCCGCCGCGACGATGTTCTTGGCGACATAGCGCGCCGCGTACGCGGCCGAGCGATCGACCTTCGACGGATCCTTGCCGGAGAACGCGCCGCCGCCGTGGTGCGCCGCACCGCCGTACGTGTCGACGATGATCTTGCGCCCGGTCAGCCCGCAGTCGCCCTGCGGGCCGCCCACTACGAAGCGGCCGGTGGGGTTCACAAGGTAGCGGATTTTGCCCTTCATCATGTGCTTGGGCAGCACCGGCTTGATGACCTGCTCGATCACCGCTTCCTGGATCTGCTTGTGCTCGATCTCCGGAGCGTGCTGGGTGGACAGCACCACCGTGTCGATCGAATCGGGCCGGCCGTCGACGTAGCGGATGGTCACCTGCGACTTGGCATCAGGGCGCAGCCAGGGCAGCCGGCCATCGCGCCGCAGCTCGGATTGGCGTTCCACCAGCCGGTGCGCAAGATAGATCGGCAGCGGCATGAATTGCGGCGTCTCGTCGCATGCGAAGCCGAACATCAGTCCCTGATCGCCAGCGCCCTGCTCGAGGTCCAGGCCCTGGCCTTCGGTCACGCCCTGGGAGATGTCGGGCGACTGCTTGTCGTAGGCCACCAGCACGGCGCAGCCCTTGTAGTCGATGCCGAACTCGGTGTTGTCGTAGCCGATGCGCTTGATGGTGTCGCGGGCGATCTGATGGAAGTCGACCACCGCGGTGGTGGTGATCTCCCCGGCCATCATCACCAGGCCGGTGTTGACCAGCGTCTCCGCCGCTACCCGGGCGGTGCGGTCCTGGGCTAAGATCGCGTCGAGCACCGCATCAGAAATCTGGTCCGCGACCTTGTCCGGGTGCCCCTCCGAGACCGACTCGGAGGTAAACAAATAGTTGCTCATTCTCGTATTTTGCGCTGTGCCTAGTGGCGTAAAGGGAATCGGGGAGCTGCGAAGAGCCTCCGAGGATAACAGAATCGGCTGTTCTCCAGAAGCCGCCGGGGCGCTCGCGCCCGCCGTGCAGTGGCGCTGCTGATCGGGCTGCTGCGCCTGCTCGCCCGCCTGCCGCTGCGCGGCTATCACGCCGTCGGCGGCGGGCTGGGCTGGGCGGCCTATCTGAGCTCCAAGCGCTACGCCTCGCGCATGCGCGAGAATCTGCGCGCGAGTGGCGTGTGGCGCGACGAGGCTGACTACCGCCGCATCCTGCGCACCAACATCGCCGAGGCGGGCAAGGGCGCGCTGGAGATCATTCCGGTCTGGTTCCGCGGCTCGGCGCGAGCGGCCGCGCTGGTGCGCAGCTGCCGGGGGCAGGAGGCGGTGCTCGCCGCCCACCGCAGCGGGCGCGGCATCGTGCTGCTGACCCCGCACCTGGGATGCTTCGAGATCTCGGCGATCTACGCTTCACAATTTCTTCCGATTACGGTTCTGTATCGGCAGCCGCACATCCGCTGGCTCGATCGGCTCATCGTCGAGGGCCGCGGCAAGGGCCAGGAGAAGCTCGCGCCGGCCGATGTGCGCGGTGTGCGCCGGCTGTTGAAGGCGCTCAGGGCAGGCGAAGCCGTGGGCGTGCTGCCCGATCAGGCGCCCGGAGCGGGCGAGGGCGTATGGGTCGAGTACTTCGGTCGCCCGGCCTACACAATGACCCTGATCGGACGCCTGAGCGAGCTGACCGACCCAGCAGTGTTCGTGGCGGTGGCCAGACGCCTGCCGCGCGGCCGCGGTTATGAGATCGACGTGCGGCCGCTCGAAGGGGATCTGACCGGCGAGGCGGGCGCGCGACGAATGAACGCCGCCATAGAGGACGCGGTGCGCAGCTGCCCCGAGCAGTATCTGTGGAGTTACAACCGCTACAAACACCCGGCGGGCGCGCCGCTGCCGCCGGCTGCCGCATCGTCGGCTGCCGCCGGCTGACCCGACCGCCTCATGTCGCGCCTGGGCATCTTCCTCCTCTGGTTGCTGCATTTCCTCCCCCTGCCCGTGCTGGCGCCGATCGGCAAGGGCCTGGGGATGGTGGCGTACGCGTTCATCCCCAAGCGCCGCCGCATCGCTCGCACGAATTTACGCCTGTGTTTCCCGGGCATGCCAGACGCTGAGCGCGAGCGCCTGCTGCGCCGGCATTTCCGCGCCTTTGGCCGAGCATTGCTGGAATCCGGAATCGCGTGGTGGGGATCGCCCGCGCGACTGCGACGGGTAGTTAGGCTGGAGGGCACCGAACACATTGATGCCCTGGCCGGCCAGGCGGTGATCGGGCTGGTGCCGCACTTCGTTGGCATCGAGCTCGAAGGGTTGCGCATGACCATGGACTACCGCGGCGCCGCCGTATACGTCAAGCAGAAGGATCCGTTCGTGGACGCGTTCCTCAAGCGCAAGCGCGAGCGCTTCCCCGGCACGCGGATGATCTCGCGCCAGGAGGGCGTGAAAGCTTACGTCCGCGCGTTCAAGGCCGGGCAGGCTCTGCAGCTGTCGCCCGACCAGGACCTGGGAGCCAAGGACTCGCTGTTCGTCCCGTTCTTCGGCGTGCCGGCGGCCACGGTGCCGGTGCTCTCCCGCATCGCCAAGCTCACCGGGGCGCGCATCATCCCGCTCGTGGTCCGTCAGCTGACAGGCGGGCGCGGCTACGTCGCGCGCTTCTACCCCCCCTGGGACAACTTCCCCACCGACGACTTGGAGGCTGACACGCGCCGGATGAATGCGTTCATCGAGGAGCGCATACTGGAGACGCCGGAGCAATACATCTGGACGCACCGGCGCTTCAAGACGCGCCCGCCCGGCGCGCCGCCGGTTTACTGATCGCCTACGGAGCCCGAGAAATGAGTTTGGAGATCGCGCCGCTGCGCGAAGAGGATATCCCGGCCCTGATTGCGCTGGCGCGCGACATCTGGCACCGCCATTATCCGAGTATCATCTCGGTCGAGCAGATAGAATACATGCTGGCGCAGCGCTACACACCTGAAGTGATCGGCGCGCAGCTGCGCAGCGGTCGCGCCTGGTGGGACAAGCTGCTGCTCGACGGCGTCATGGTCGCGTTCAGCGCCTGCGAACCCGGCGAGCACGAAGGCGAGCTCAAGCTGGACAAGCTGTATGTGCGTTGCGACCTGCATGGCCGCGGCTACGGCAGCCTGCTCCTGCGCAACGCGCAGCAGCGCGCCCGGGAGATGGGTTGCCGGCGCCTGTATCTGCAGGTCAACCGGCGCAATCGCGGGGCGATCGAAACCTACCTGCGCAACGGCTTTTCGATCAGCCGGGAGGCGAAGTTCGACATCGGCCACGGCTTTATCATGGACGACTACGTGATGTCCAAGGACATCGAGCTGGAGGCGGGACAGTAGCGGCGCATGCGGCTCAAGTTCAGCAAGATGCAGGGCGTGGGCAACGACTTCGTCGTGATCGACGCCATCAGCCAGAGCGTGGAGCTGGATCCGGCCACGGTGCGCCGGATCGCGGACCGCCATTTCGGCGTGGGCTGCGATCAGCTCCTGCTGATCGAGCGGCCGCGCACTGCGCAGACCGACTTCTACTACCGCATCTTCAACGCCGACGGCGCCGAGGTCCAGCATTGCGGCAACGGCGCGCGCTGTTTCCTGCGCTTCGTGCGCGACCGCGGGCTGACCGACAAGCGCGAGATCCGGGTGGAAACCATCGGCGGGGTCATCGTGCCGAAGCTCGAGGCCGACGGCCAGGTCACTGTCGACATGGGCCCGCCGCGCTTCGAGCCTGCGAACATCCCGTTCATCGCCGACCAGCAGGCGCCGACTTATTGGATCGAAGTCGACGGCCAACCCGTCGAGATCAGCGCCCTGTCGATGGGCAACCCCCATGCGGTGCAAGTCGTCGAGGATGTGGACAGCGCGCCGGTACTGACACAGGGGCCGTTGGTCGAGACGCACGAACGCTTCCCCGAGCGTGCCAACGCCGGGTTCATGCAAGTGGTGGATCGTTCGCACATCCGCCTGCGCGTGTATGAGCGCGGGGCAGGCGAGACGCTCGCCTGCGGCACCGGCGCCTGCGCCGCTGTCGTCGCGGGCATCACCCGCGGCTATCTCGATACGCCGGTGCGGGTCAGCACGCGCGGCGGCGAGCTGACCATCGCCTGGCGCGGCGGCACGAGCCCGGTGCTCATGACCGGCCCAGCCGAAACAGTGTTCGAAGGCGAGATCCAACTCTGACTGAACCACGACTCCTACGATGCAGCCCGAACAAGTCGCCAAGTACCTGCAGGACCACCCGGAATTCTTCGACGAGTATGCCGACCTGCTGACGACCGTCTACGTACCGCACCCCTACGGCGGCCACGCCATCCCGCTGTCCGAACGACAGGTGCTGTCCCTGCGCGACAAGAGCCGGATGCTGGAAGGCAAGCTGCGCGAGCTGGTGCATTTCGGCGAAACCAACGACGTCATCAGCGACCGCATGCATCGCCTCGCGCTTGCGCTGATGGCCGCGGGCGATGCGCCGGCGCTGCTGGCCTGTGTGAATCACAGCCTGCACGATGACTTCGGAGTGCCCGGTGTCGCGCTGCGCATCTGGGGTGGCGGCGCCGTGCCCGCGCCGCCGGAAGGCGAGGAGGTCAGCCAGGAGGTGCGGGTGTTCGCCCAGAGCTTGAGCAGCCCGTACTTCAGCGACCGCCCGATGTTCGAGACCGGCGCCTGGTTCGGTCCCGTCGGCGACGGGCTGCAGTCCTTCGTCTACGTGCCGCTACGTACCGAGCAGCCGCTGGGCGTGCTGGCGCTGGCCAGCCAGGATCCGGAACGCTTCACCGCCGACATGGGCACCCTGTACCTCACGCGCCTGGGCGAGCTGGTCAGCATGGCGCTCAAGCGCTATGCCTGACGGTGGATCGGGGCGCGCGCCGCGCTCGATCATCGACGGGTTTCTTTCGCACCTCGCGCATGAACGGCGGCTGAGCCCGCACACGGTGGACAACTACGCCCGGGACGTGCGCGCGCTGCTCGAGCTCGCAGGGTCCACGCCGCTGGCCGATATCCATCCCAACCTCGCGCGCCGGTTCGTCGCCCAGCTGCACGCGCGGGGCTTGGGCGGCAAGTCGTTGGCGCGGACACTGTCGGCGTGGCGTACCCTGTATCGCTACCTGGCCCGTGACCATGGTGTGACGCGCAATCCGTTCCAGGGTGTGCGGGCGCCGAAGTCGGCCAAGACCCTGCCCAAAGCGCTGTCGCCGGACCAGGCGAGCCAGCTGGTGTCGATAGCCGGCGACGATGCACTGAGCGTGCGCGATCGCGCGATGTTCGAGCTGTTCTACTCCTCCGGGCTGCGGCTCGCCGAGCTGGTGGGGCTAAAGCTGCCGGACGTGGACTTCGACGAGGCGATCGTGCGCGTCACCGGCAAGGGCAGCAAGACGCGCGTGGTGCCGGTCGGGCGCTTCGCGCTGGACGCGCTGCGCGCCTGGCTCGAGCGGCGCTGGCGCATCGCATCGCATGAGCAGCAGGCGCTGTTCGTCACCGCGCGCGGCACGCGTCTGGGCCCGCGCGCCATCCAGACCCGCTTGCGACAGTGGTCCGTGCGGCAGGGTCTGGGCCAGCCGGTGCACCCGCATATGCTGCGCCACTCGTTCGCCTCGCATGTGCTGCAATCCAGCGGTGACCTGCGCGCGGTGCAAGAGATGCTGGGCCATGCCAGCATCTCCACCACCCAGGTTTACACACACCTGGATTTCCAGCACCTGGCCAAGGCCTACGACGCGGCGCATCCGCGCGCCAAGCGCAAGGCGGCGGCCTCCGGGGGAAAGAAGACGAACTCCCGATAGGCCAAGGAAGGGTCTTGACTTCGCCCTATGCGGTTACTCTGAAGCGGGCCGGGCAGCCAGCCGGCCGAGGGCGGTGAGGTGGCGGCGACCTGCGCGCCCCGCTACGGCAACGCCCGCCTCGCACCTCTCAGCGAGATTGGCGTCTTGGCGATCGACCCGGTTCCCAGCCAGCAGTGAACGCGGAGCTCATCCTCAAGCCCGGCCGCGAAAAGTCTCTCCTGCGCCGCCACCCGTGGATTTTCTCGGGTGCGGTGGCGCACCTGGAGGGGCAGGCGCACGCCGGCGAGATGCTGCAAGTGTTGTCTGCTCAAGGCGCCTTTGTGGCCTGGGCCGCCTACAGCCCGGCATCGCAGATCGTGGCGCGGGTCTGGAGCTGGCAACGAGAGCGTGCACCGGACGCGACGTTGCTGCGCGAGCGGCTGAGCACCGCGATCTGCGCGCGGCAGGCCCTGCTCCCCGACGCGCAGGCGTTGCGCTTGGTGCACGCGGAGTCCGATTGGCTGCCGGGCGTAGTTGTGGACCGCTATGGCGACACACTAGTCGTCCAGTTGTCCAGCGCAGGCGCGGAGCGCTTGCGCGACACGCTGGTCGGCCTGCTGGTCGAGTTGACGGGAGCCGCGAGCGTGTTCGAGCGCTCGGATGCCGAAGTATTGGCGCTGGAGGGCCTGCAGCCGCGTGTCGGCACACTGCGCGGCACGCCCCCGGGCGTCGTGACCGTCGCCGAGAACGGCGTGCGCTTCCCGGTCGACATCGCGGGCGGGCACAAGACCGGCTTCTACCTCGACCAGCGCGACAACCGTCGCCTGCTGCGCGAGCGAGCCGGCGGTGCAGAGGTGCTGGACTGCTTCTGCTACACCGGCGGCTTCGCGCTCAATGCGCTCGCAGGCGGCGCGCGCTCGGTGCTCGCGGTGGATTCTTCCGCCTCTGCGCTGCAGGCAGCGCAGGAGGGCGCTCGCCTCAACAGCGCCGCGACCGAGCGCGTGCAGTGGCTGGAGGCGGATGTGTTCCAGACCTTGCGCCGGCTGCGCGACCAGGCGCGCCGCTTCGACCTCGTGGTGCTCGACCCGCCGAAGTTCGCCCCGACCGCGGCTCATGCCGAGCGTGCAGCGCGTGCCTACAAGGACATCAACCTGCTCGCCTTCAAGCTGCTGCGGCCCGGCGGCTTGCTGTTCACGTTCTCCTGCTCGGGCGGGGTGCCGCGCGACCTGTTCCAGAAGATCGTCGCGGGGGCGGCTCTCGACGCGGGCGTGAACGCGCAGATCCTGCGCCACCTCGGCGCGGGGCCGGATCACCCGGTAGCGCTCGAGTTCCCCGAGGGCGAATATCTCAAAGGGCTGCTGTGCCGGGTATCCTGATTCGAATACACAATCCTCCATGACCACCACGACATTCATCGTCATCCGCCACGGAGAAACCGCCTGGAATGCGCAAGGCCGCATCCAGGGCCACCTCGACAGCCCGCTCAACGAGGAGGGACTGGCGCAGGCCCTGCTGGTGGGCGAGCGCCTGGCGCACGAACGCTTCGACGCGCTCTACTGTAGCGATCTGGGCCGCGCGCTCCAGACCGCGCAGCCAATCGCGGACCGCACCGGACACGAAATGGTGCGCAACCCGCGGCTGCGCGAGCGCCATCTGGGAATCTTCCAGGGCCTGACCAGCGCGCAGTGCGAGCTCGCCCACCCCGAAGACTACCGCCGCTTCCATGGGCGCGACCCGGACCATCAGGTGCCCGGCGGCGAGAGCATTCGCCAGGTGTACGAGCGTGTCAGCGGCGAGTTCACAGCGCTCGCCACCCGCCACCAGGGGGCAACGCTGGTGGTGGTGACGCACGGCGGCATCCTCGAGGCGCTCTATCGCTTCGTGCGCGGCGTGCCGCTGAACCGCCCGCGCGACTTTCCCATTTACAACGCCAGCGTGAACACCGTGCGTCGCGCCGTTACGGGCTGGTCGGTGGAAAGCTGGGGCGATATCAGCCACCTCACGCGCGACGCCGCGCTGGACGACTTTTAGAGACGGTAGCGGTCCGCTATCGCTCGGGCAGTGCTTTCGGCGGCGGGAGCCGCCAATCGGTCACCTCGCTGGGTGTTGGCGCGACCCGCGCGGGTGCAGTGACAGGCGCCGGCGTGACTGCTGGTGGCGAGGCCGCTTGCGCAGCCGGCACGGCCGCGGCTGGCGATGGCGGCGCAGCCGGAGCCGATGATTGCGCAGCAGCCTGCGCTGGCGCACTACGAGGCCCGGAGGTCACCTTTTCCTCAGGCGCCTGCAGCTTGGCCCGCTCCTTCACCGGCGACACTCGGCCGACGAGGGCTTCAAGCATGATCAGCTCGTCGTCGGTATGGTTCATGAGCTTGGCTTCGCCGACCGCGCGCCCGTCGGTCTTCTCCGCGTAGACCATCGCCGGGGTGTGATAGCCGGATACGATAGTCCGGAGGGGTTTGCCATGACTGTCGCGCAGCTCCACTTCGCCGTAACAGGTGCACAGGTAGGTGCGCTCTGCACTGGCCTCGATGTATACGCCGGTCCCGCGGATGCCGGCCGTGGCGGTGGGCGTGGTCAATTGCCGGGGACCCTTCGCGAACACGGCCAGCAGACCCCCGGTAAGGATGCGCAGGCCGCCAATCAGTGCGCCCCCGGGTGTGGTGCTCTTCTGCAACTCGAGACGGGTCTTCTCGCGCAACAGGAATGCATCTTCACCCACCACGAATGCGATCCGGGCCCCGGGGCCGGTCGTCACAACGTCTCCCGGCTTGATCGCGGACGCCACGCGCGCCGGTTTGCCGTTCACGCTCACTGCGCCCTGGAGTGCTTTGATCTGCGCGGCGTGGACGCGGGCTGGCAGCAGCAGGCCGCTGGCCAGCGCCGCCGACGTGCACAGGAACTCCCTGCGCGAGCGAGATGACTCCGTTGCTCTGTTTTTCATGGTTCGCCTGGCTCGAATCGACCCGGTTACGCCACCGCAGCGGCCCCCTGGGGCGCGCACGGCCCGCCGGCATTTTGAATTCTCGGCCGAAGCAGGCTAGACTTGACGGCGTGCGAGCACCCTCCCTGATCATCCGCCTCGCTCTGGCCCTGTGCCTGCTGCTGTCGCAGCAGGCGCTGGTCGCGCACGCGATCTCGCACACCGTCAAGGCGGCGCAACAGGACTCGACGCCCGACAAGAATCGCATCTGCGACATGTGCGTGCTGTCGGCGCAGCTCAAGGACGCGCTCCTCGGCCAGGCAAAGCTGGTGGTCGAGGCGATGCCGCAGCCACGCGTCCAGGCATCGGCTTGGGCAGCTCGAGTACCCAGTACCAGCCCCGCCTACCGGTCCCGCGCCCCGCCCCTCTCCTGACTGCGTCAAACGGTGTTCTGGCACGCCCGTCAGCTTCGGCTGCACGGCGTGCAGCCCTTGTGACACAGAGGAGATCTGTCCATGTTCAAGCTGAAGTTCATGGCGGTAGCTGCCGTCATGGCGTGCGGCATTTCTGCGCCGGCCTTCGCCCAAGGCGACGGGCAGCTGGATGAAATTCGCAAACAAATCGAACAGCTCAAGACCGAGTACAACAAGCAGATCGAGGCGCTGGAAAAGCGGCTGAAGGATGCGGAGCAGGCAGCCGCCACCGCCAAGGAGGCGGCCACGACCGCCAAGGAGACGGCCGCTAAGGCGCAGACGACCGCGGCGGCCGCCAGCCAGCAGGTTCCGCCGCCCAGTCAAGCAAGGCCCAACGCGTTCAACCCGGCCATCTCCCTGATCCTGATGGGAACCTACGGTAACTTCAAGAACGACCCGACTCAATATGGCATCACCGGCTTCCAGCCGCCGGGTGCGACAAGTCCGGGCGACCGCGGTTTCCACCTGGGCGAGTCGGAATTGTTCATCAGCGCCAACGCCGATCAGATGTTCAGCGGCGCGATCAACCTGGCGGTCACGGACGAAGGGGTTTCGGCCGAGGAAGCGTACTTCCAGACGCTCGCGCTCGGTCACGGGCTCAACCTCAAAGGGGGGCGCTTCTTTTCCGCGATCGGCTATCAGAACGCGATCCACGCCCATGCCTGGGACTTCGCCGACACCTCGCTTGTGCAACGGGCATTCCTGGGCGACAACTACGGCGACGACGGGGTCCAGCTGACCTGGGTGGCGCCGCTGCCCTTGTTCGTCGAAGTCGGGGGTGAGCTAGGGCGCGGTCGAGGTCTGGTGGGTAACTTCGACTTGGGAAGCGGCGGCGAGTTGTCGAGCAACGATAGAAACAAGAACGGCGCCGGCGCGTGGTCGGCATTCCTGCATGTCGGGGGAGATGTCGGCGAGAGCAACAGCTACCGTGTCGGACTGTCGCACCTGAGCACATCGACCGGGACCAACTCCTTCAGCCTCGCCGATTTCGACACCCGCAGCAGCGCGGCGAGCACCTTTACCAACGGTCAGGTCAAGCTCTACGGGGCGGACTTCGTCTGGAAGTGGGCGCCGCAGGGCAACTATCAGTACACCACCTTCAAGTTCATCGCCGAATGGTTCCAGATCAGGCGCGACGGGGACTTGACGTTCGACCCGGGCGGGCCGGGCGAGCTGACCGATCGATTCACGCAGAAACAATCAGGCTGGTACGCGCAGGCCGTGTACCAATTCCGCACCTATTGGCGCGTGGGATTGCGCTACGACCAGCTGCAGAGCGGCAGTTTCGACGGAGGGATGAACGCTGCGAACCTGGCGGTGGCGGACTATACCCCGAAGCGGGTGTCGGCCATGCTCGACTGGAGCCCGTCGGAATTCAGCCGCATACGCCTGCAGTACAACGAGGACAAGTCGCTGCAGAGCCTGACCGACCACCAGGTTCTGTTGCAATACATCTTGAGCCTGGGTACCCATGGTGCGCATAAGTTCTGAGCGCAGCGTTACGAACCGGATACAGGAGTGCGACAAATGAATTGGATTCTGCGAATTTCCTGCGCGACATTGCTCGGGTGGCTCGCCGGCCCGACGTTGGCCGCGACCCTCAACGTCTTCGCCTGCGAACCGGAGTGGGCGGCGCTTGCCACGGAGATCGGAGGCAGTCGCGTCACGGCTGTCTCGGCCACAACGGCGATGCAAAATCCGCATATGGTCCAGGCGCGGCCCAGCCTGCTCGCGCGCGCCCGGTCCGCCGACCTGATCATCTATTCGGGCGCCGAGCTCGAGGTCGGATACCTGCCCGTCATCCTGCAGAATGCGGGCAACGCCAATATCCAGCTGGGCAAGCCCGGGAACCTCGACGCTTCTCGCTACGTGCGCCTGATCGAGGTCCCGCCGGTCCTCGATCGCTCGTTGGGGGATCTACACCCGCTGGGCAACCCACATATCCACTATGACCCGCGAAACATGCTGCTGGTGGGAGACGAGTTGCGCAAACGCCTGAGCCGGCTCGACCCCGCGGGTGCGGCGGAGTACGATGCGCGCTACCAAGCGTTCGCGCAGCGCATGGATGCGGCGATCAAGCAGTGGGAGCGAGAGGCCGCGCCGCTGAAAGGGGTGCCCGTCATCGAGCATCACAAGAGCATCAGCTACCTGTTCAACTGGTTGGGCATGCCGGTCGTGGGAGCGCTCGAGCCGAAGCCGGGAGTGGAGCCGACCTCGGCGCATCTTGCCGAGCTGGTCGAGAACCAGAAGGTCACGCCGGCCAGACTGATCGTTCCGGCCACTTATCAGGATCCCAAACCCGCCCAGTGGCTCAGCGAACACACCGGTGTCCCTGTCGTCCGGTTGCCATTGACGATAGGCGGGTCTCCGGGCGCGAAGGACCTGTTCTCGCTGTACGATGACGCGATCAAGTCACTCTTAGCGGCAGTGAAGTCTTGACCAATCCGTCCATTTCCGGACGCTTGATCGGGGGCGCAACGTCGCCCCCGACGCGCCACGAGGAAAGTGCAACTCGCGCCCAGCCGCTAGTGCGCGTGGATCAGTTGCACGCAGGCTACGATAGGCCGGTCGTCGGGCCGTTGAGCTTCGAGGTTGCGCAGGGCGATGTCGTCGGCGTGCGGGGCCCGAACGGCGTCGGGAAGTCCACGCTGCTGCGGGCGATCGTCGGGGCCGCACGCATCTTTGCCGGCCAAGTGGTGCTGCAACCCGGCGTGCGCATCGCGTATCAGCAGCAGTCTACGCTCCCGCTCAACCACGTGCCCCTCTCCGGTCGCGAGCTACTGGCGCTGACCGGCGCGGATCCGAACGGTCTGCCGCCGTGGATCTCTCCTCTGATCGGTCGCCGCCTCGATCGACTCAGCGGCGGGCAGCTCCAGTTCCTGCAGATCTGGGCGTGCCTGAAAGCTCCGGTGAGCTTGATCCTGCTCGACGAGCCCACCAACAACGTCGACCCGCCCGGTGTACGGTTTCTCGAGGAGGAGATCGCGCGCTTGCGCGCAGATCACGCCTTGATGGTAGTCAGTCACGACAACGCCTTCCTCGACGCCATCTGCACTCGTTCGCTGCAGCTGGGCTGACACATGGCCTTCTCCGAGCTATTCGGCCCGATGTTCCGGCTTCCGCTGGTCACCGGCATGATCCTGGCGGCGGTCTTGCCGTTGCTGGGCATGTACTTGCGCCTGCGCGAAGAGTGGCTCGCCGCGCTTGCGTTCGCGCAGGTCGCCGCTGCCGGTTCCCTCGGCGGCGCGATACTCGGGATCTCGTCTCAGGTAGGCGCCCTGACCTGCTCCTGCACCGCCGCCGCGCTCAAGGGCTATATCGCCAAAGCAGGTAACAACGGCTACGCGCTGTTGATGATTGTCGGTTGGGCGGCCGCGATCCTCATGCTGTCGAACGTGCCCATCGCCGAACACCTGGGACATGCGCTGTTCGACGGCCAGTTGTATTTCACCGGCTACGACCACCTTCTGTTGGCCGTCGCAGTCCTGGCAATTGTCGCGGTAGCGTTGCCTTGGCTATCACGCAAGCTGATTCTCGAGCAGATGTTCCCGGACTTCTTCCGCGCCAGCGGGCTGTCCGCGCGGAAGTTCCATCTTTCATTCGACCTGCTGGCGGCGTCCGGGCTTGCGCTGGCCACTGCTTCCATCGGAGTGATGGGAGCCTTCGGCCTGGTCTTCGTTCCCTCGATGATCGCTTATCGCATCGGCCAGAGCTGGAAGCAGGCGCTGGTCGTCGCCTCTGGCAGCGGCGTGTGTCTGTACTGCGTTGCGTTCGCGTGCGCATTCCTGCTGGACCAACCCTTCGGTCCGGTGCTCGTGATTACGTTGTCGGCCGCCGCGACGCTGGGTTACGTCGCCTTGCGACTGTACGCCCGCGAGCCTCGCGCGTAGCGCGGACACCTCTCTCCAGACTCCGCTTGCTTGGCTTGCTGAAGGCTGCAGTGCGAGTAGCCGCTAGCAGCGCTACCTCGCCGACTCGCGCGCGCGACGCTAGTTCGGCGTCTCCGCTTCGGACACCACTGCTCCCGACGTCTCGTCGGTCAGCCAGACGCGAAAGCGATTGGTCCCGTTGCCCTGCTCCTTGGCATGTGCCAGGTACGAGTGGCCAGGAGCCAGCGTGGTCTTCAGTTCGGCGTGTGCGATCGGATTGCAATGGATCGCGCTACCGTCGCACAGCGAGATCCAGAATAGCGGTACGGCCTCCCCCGCGGCAACCTGCACGTCCTTCCTCAAGCGCCAGCCGGTCTCGTTCCCATTTATGGCAACCGCCTCTACCGTGCCGCCGCGGTATACGCCACCCCATACGCCCGAGCGCAACACTGCGGTGTGTTCCGTGGGAACTAGCTTCTGGTCGCTGAACAGGGCGCAGCCACCGAGTGCCGCCAACAGCGAAATCGCAATCGTCCTGCCGATACGTCGCGGGGATGTTCGTGTCGGTTGCGCGTCGAGCATACGCAACGATTGTAGGGCCCGCCCTGCGCCCCGGCAAGCATCGTACCGCGCGGTGTCAGGGGTAAATGATCTGTGCGGCGCGAGCCCGCAGGCAACTGGCGCAATCCCCGCCGAAGCGCGCATACTGGCTCGCTTCCTGCATGCCATGAGGGGCTGTTGATCCCTTCGCTGTCCATGACTGCCGCTCCATCCCACACGTTGACGATCCAGTCTCACGGCCTGACGCCCGCACAGGAGGCCGCGATGATGTACGCCGACGGGCGCGCCGCTGAGGCGGAGCAAGCCCTGACGCAGGCGCTCGACGGCGCGGACTCCCAGGCCACGCAGGCGTGGGAGATGCTGTTCGACCTGCACCGCACGCAGGCGGACTGGCGCGCCTTCGAGGCATTGGCCGGATGTTTCGCGCGGGCGACCGGCCGCCAGCCGCCCGCGTGGCTCGATGAGCCTGCGCTCGCGGGGCTTCCGGTGGCGATGCAGCAGGGCGGTCCCGCCTACTTCGCGCTGCAGGGCTCGTTGGACGCGCGGCAGGCGCCGTTTTTTGACGACGTGCGTCGCGCCTCGGCTGCTCACCCCGGCGTTCACCTGGACTTGACCCGCGTGCAGGCTGCCACCGCCGAGGGCTGCACTGCACTGCTCTCCCTGCTGCGTGTTCTCATCGATCAGGGCAGCGGTGTGCTTTTGACGGGAGCGGAACGCTTCGCGACGCTGATGCGCGAGACTGCGGCGGCGGGCGACGAGAGTTGCGAGTGCTGGCCGCTGGTGCTCGAGCTGTACCGCCTGCGCGGCCGGCGCGGCCACTTCGAGCGCGCGGCGCTGGAGTACGCGCTTGCCACCGGCGCCACTCCGCCGGAATGGCAGCCCGTGATGATGCCGGTGATCGCCGCGCAGTCGCCCCAGGAGCGGCGCGATCAGCCGCGCTACCAGGCCGGCCCCGACCAGATCCAGCTGGACGGCGCGCTCGTCGGCGCGGCTCACCCGCAAATTGCCGAGCTGCGGGAGTTCGCGGCCGACCGCCAGTACGTGAACATCGTCATGAGCCAGCTCGATCGTATCGACCTGGCCTGCGCCACCGCATTCGTCGAGACGGTGAACCAGCTCGCGCAAGCGGGGAAGACCGTGCGTCTGATACGGCCCAACAGCCTCGTGCACGCGCTGCTGGCGACCTTCGCGCTCGACCCGCAGGTGGTGCTCGTGAAGCCCAAGCCGGTGTAACCGGTCCGCGCGGCGGCTTGAAATCCGCTCGCTCGCGTCCATATGCGAAAATTGCGCATATGGAAACCTATCACGGAACCACTATCCTCTCGGTCCGGCGCGGGGCGTCGGTGGCGCTGGGTGGAGACGGACAGGTCACGCTGGGCAACATCGTGGTGAAGGCGAGCGCCCGCAAGGTGCGCCGCCTGTATCATGACCGCATCCTGGCGGGCTTCGCCGGCGGCACGGCTGACGCGTTCACCCTGTTCGAGCGCTTCGAAGGCAAGCTCGAGAAGCATCAGGGACATCTGCTGCGCTCAGCGGTGGAGCTGGCCAAGGACTGGCGCACCGACCGCATCCTGCGCCGCCTGGAAGCCATGCTGGCCGTGGCGGACCGTGAAGCCTCCCTCATCCTCACCGGCAACGGAGACGTGCTCGAACCCGAGCATGGCCTGGTGGCGATCGGCAGCGGCGGACCCTATGCCCAGTCCGCTGCCAAGGCGCTGCTCGATAACACGGATCTCCCGGCAGCGGAGATCGTGAAGAAAGCGCTGACCATCGCGGCCGATTTGTGCATCTATACGAACCAGCAGCACATCATCGAAACCCTTGACTAAGGCGCGAGCCGCGAGGCACGAGAGAGACCTCGTGCCTCGAGCCTCGAGCCTCGTGCCCATGAGCTCAATGACTCCCCAGGAAATCGTCCACGAGCTGGACAAGCACATCGTCGGGCAGCAGCGCGCCAAGCGCGCGGTGGCCATCGCGTTGCGCAACCGCTGGCGCAGGCAGCAGGTGGCCGACCCGCTGCGCCAGGAGATAACGCCCAAGAACATCCTGATGATCGGTCCCACCGGCGTGGGCAAGACCGAGATCGCGCGCCGCCTGGCAAGGCTGGCCGACGCACCGTTCATCAAGGTTGAGGCGACCAAGTTCACTGAGGTCGGCTACGTGGGGCGCGATGTGGACACCATCGTGCGCGACCTGGCCGAGACGGCGATCAAACAGACGCGCGAGCAGGAAATGCGCAAGGTGCTCACGCGCGCGCAGGACCTCGCCGAGGACCGTGTCCTGGATGTGCTGCTTCCCCCCGCCCGCGATTTCGGCCTAGGGGCTGGCCAGCCCGACGAGCAACAGTCTGCCGCGCGCCAGAAGTTCCGCAAGAAGCTGCGCGAGGGCGAACTCGACGACAAGGACATCGAAATCGAGCTGGCCGCCGTCTCGCCGCAGATGGAGATCCTGGCGCCGCCGGGCATGGAAGACCTGACCTCGCAGATCCAGTCGATGTTCCAGAACATCGGCGGGGGCCGGCGCAAGCTGCGCAAGCTCAAGGTGCGCGAGGCGATGAAGCTGCTCACCGAAGAGGAAGCCGCCCGGCTGATCAACGACGAGGACCTCAAGACCCGCGCGCTGCGCAACGTCGAGCAGAACGGCATCGTGTTCATCGACGAGATCGACAAGATCGCCAGCCGCTCCGAGGTCCAGGGCGCAGATGTCTCGCGCCAGGGCGTGCAGCGCGACCTCCTGCCTCTGGTGGAAGGCACCAGCGTCACGACCAAGTACGGCACTGTGCGCACCGACCATATCCTGTTCATCGGCAGCGGCGCCTTCCACTACGCCAAGCCGTCGGACCTTATCCCCGAGCTGCAAGGCCGCTTTCCGATCCGCGTCGAGCTGGACTCGCTCTCGGTGGCCGATTTCCAGCAGATCCTCACCGGCACCGACGCTTGCTTGACGCGCCAGTACCAGGCCCTGCTGGCGACCGAGGGCGTGCAAGTGGAGTTCACGGCCGATGCCATAGAACGCCTGGCGCAGACCGCCTGGCAGGTCAACGAGAAGACCGAGAACATCGGCGCGCGCCGCCTCTACACGGTCATGGAGAAGCTGCTGGAGGACATGTCCTTCGATGCTGCCCGGCTCTCGGGGCAGAAGGTGACGGTCGATGCCGCCTACGTTGATGCACGGCTGAAAGATCTGGCGGCAAGCGAGGATCTGGCGCGCTACGTGCTGTAGCCGTGCGCGACGCACCGAAACGGGGCGTCCCTTTATTCGCGCAACCCCGCTGAATACAATCCGGCGGTCCCATTCAGGAACCTGCTCTCATGCGACAGCGCACGGTCTTTCAGCTCGAGGTCAATCCGAAGCTTCCGGCACGCCTGGCCCGCCTGGAGGAGCTGGCCAACAACCTCTGGTACAGCTGGGACCGGCCCACGCGCATGCTGTTCTCACGCCTGCATACCGGGTTGTGGAACGCGGTCGGACACAGCCCGAAAGCGTTCTTGCGCCGGGTCGACGAGCAGGTCCTGCTGGACGCGGCGGACGATCCGGTATTCCTGGGCAACTTCAACCGGGTGCTATCGGCCTACGACACCTACCACAACGAGCCGCTGCGGCGTAACGGCTCGGAGTGGCTGCGGTCCAGCGACCTGGTGGCCTACTTCTGCGCCGAGTTCGGCTTTCACGAGAGCTTCCCGATCTACTCGGGCGGCCTGGGGATCCTGGCGGGCGACCACTGCAAGGCCGCCAGCGACATGCGCCTGCCGTTCGTCGGCGTGGGGCTGCTGTATCGCAAGGGGTACTTCTCTCAGACCATCGACACCGAGGGCCACCAGCACGCGGTCTACAACGACTCCGAGTTCGACAGCTTGCCGGTCACGCTGGTCACGCGCAAGGATGGATCCGGCCTGAAAGTGGCGGTCGACCTGCCGGGCGGTCGCGTGGCCGCGAGAGCATGGCAGGCCCGCTGCGGCCATGTGATCCTGTATCTGCTCGACACCGACCTGCCGGAGAACGACGACCACGGCCGCAACATCACGCACCAACTCTACGGCGGCGACCGCCAGATGCGCATCGAGCAGGAGATCATGCTCGGCGTGGGGGGAGTGCGCGTGCTGGAGCAGCTCGGGCTCAAACCCACCGTGTGGCATATGAACGAGGGGCATGCAGCCTTCCTCGTGCTCGAACGCATCCGCGGGCTGGTCGCCCAGGGCCTGGACTTCGCCTCGGCAATGGAGGCGGTCGCCGCCAGCACCGTGTTCACCACGCATACGCCGGTGCCGGCAGGGCACGATCACTTCGCCGAGGAGATGATCTGGAGCTACTTCGCGAAGTTCTGCGAGGAGGTCCAGCTCGAACGCGAGCAGTTCCTGGGGCTCGGGCGCGAAGACGACACGCGCGAGTTCAACATGACCCTGCTCGCGCTGCAAGGCTCGCGCTTTCACAACGGCGTCAGCCGCATCCACGGCACCGTGTCGTCACGCATTTGCTCGGGCCTGTGGCCGCAGGTCGATCCCGAGGAAAACGGCATCGGCTACGTCACCAACGGCGTGCACGTGCCCACCTTCCTGGCGCAGGAATGGAGCGAAGTGTTCGAACGCCACCTTGGATTCGATTGGAGCCAGCGCATCACCGACCGGGAGTTCTGGCGGCGGGTGGACGACATCCCGGACCATCTGTTCTGGAGTGTGCGCCAGTCGCTCAAGTCGCAGATGCTGCACCTGGTGCGCTATCGCGTGTCGCGCCAGCACTTCCGCAATCGCGGGTCCGAAGCGCACCTCGATCGCCTGCTGCGACTGGCCGACCCGGCCAACCCCAACGTCCTGACCTTCGGCTTCGCGCGCCGCTTCGCCACCTACAAGCGAGCGACCCTGCTATTCGAGGACCTGGACTGGCTCAAGCAGATCGTGTGCGACGAACAGCGCCCGGTGCTGCTGCTCTTTGCCGGCAAGGCGCATCCGGCCGACCGGCCGGGACAGGAGCTCATCCGCCGTATCGTGGAGATCTCACGGCTGCCGGAATTGGAAGGCCGCCTGCTGCTGGTGGAGGACTACGACCTGCGCTTGGCGCGGCGCCTGGTGTCCGGTGTGGACGTGTGGCTCAACAACCCGGTCTACCCGCTGGAAGCGAGCGGGACCTCGGGCATGAAGGCGGGCATCAACGGCGTGATCAACCTGAGCGTGCTCGACGGCTGGTGGGACGAGGGCTATGACGGCGCCAACGGCTGGGCCATCAAGCCAGTGTCGGAGAGCTTCGACGAAGCCCGACGCAGCCGCGAGGAGGCCAAGGCGCTGTACGAGCTGCTGCAGGACCATGTCATCCCGCTGTACTACAAGCGCGGGGATCTCGGCTATTCGCACGAGTGGATCCGCATGGCAAAGCGCTCGATCGCGACTCTGCTCCCGCGCTTCAGCTCTACTCGCATGGTGAGCGAATACCTCGCCAAGTTCTATCTGCCGGCTTCGCGACAGGCGCGCAAGTTCAGCGAAAGCAGTTTCGAAGCAGCCAAGAAGCTGGCCGCCTGGAAGGGGCATGTGCGGGCCCGCTGGAATGCGGTGCGCATCCGGCGGCTGGATGCCCCTCGGCGCAATATCGCCTACGGCGACACGTTGCGTTTCGAAGTTGCAGCGTTTCTCGATGGATTGCGGCCCGAGGACGTGGTGGTGGAGATGCAGCTCGGCCGCCACACCGAATTCGAGAAACTTCAGGAGACCCGCCGCTACCGATTCGAGTGGGAAGGCCTGATGACCGATCAGGGCGAGCATCGCTTCGTGTTGCAGCTTACCCCAGAGATGTGCGGCAAGCTCGAGTACCGCATCCGCGTCTACCCCTGGCACGAGCTGCTGACCCATCCCTTCGAGATGGGGATGATGCGCTGGCTCTGATGCCGGCAACGCACGCCCATGCGTTCGTCCACCCGCTGCGGCGCATCGCCGACGCGGTCGCGGGGCCGGGCTGGTGCGTGGTGGAATCCTTCGTCGAACCGGAGCTTGCCGGTGCGCTGGCCGCGCAGGCGAGGACCGCATGGCTGACCGGCGCCTTCCGGGCGGCCGGCACCGGCGCCGGCGCAAGCCCGGCGATCCGGACATCGGTGCGCGGCGACCACTTGCTGTGGTGGGACACGAGCCAGGCCTCGTCCGCCCAGCATGCCTGCCTGGACCGCTTTGAAGCGCTGCGGTTCACGCTCAACCGGGAGCTTCAGCTGGGCTTGTTCGACTTCGAGTGCCACTTCGCGATCTATCCGGCGGGTACGCGCTACGGCCGCCACCTCGACCGATTCAAGACCGACGCGCGGCGCACGTTATCCTGTGTGCTGTACCTGAACGCGGACTGGCGCGAGGAAGACGACGGCCAGCTGCGCCTCCACCTTGACGAGGATCACAGCGTGGATGTCACGCCTCGAGCGGGCACCCTGGTGACGTTCCTGAGCGAGCGCTTCGAGCACGAGGTGCTGCCGGCAAGGCGCGAGCGCGTGAGCCTGGCGGGGTGGTTCCGGCGCCGCGGATGAACGCATATCCCCGACCTCGCCCCTGAGCACGCGACGCAAGTGAACGCATTGGAATTGACCGGCCGCGCTCGCAGCCACATCGTGCAGCTGGATAGCCCCCGCTGCGCACTGCATCGCGATGTGGTGGAGCCGTTCCTGGCGCTGCGCGAAGGCGCTGCGCAGGAAGGGATCGACCTGCGCCCGTATAGCTCGTTCCGCGACTTCGACATTCAGCTGCTGATCTGGAACCGCAAGTGGCGCGGTGAGCGCCCGCTGCTCGACCGGGAGGGGCGGCCCCTGGACTATGCTGCCCTCAGCGAGGAGCAGATCATCGACGCCATCCTGAGCTGGTCGGCACTGCCCGGCGCCAGCCGGCATCACTGGGGCAGCGAGATCGACGTGTTCGACGCCGCAGCCGTGCCGGCGGACTACCGCCTGCAGCTAGTAGCCGACGAGTATTCGCCCACCGGCCCGTTCGCGCGGCTCACCGCTTGGATGGACGCGAACCTGAGGCGTTACGGCTTCTTCCGTCCTTACGATAGCGACCGGGGGGGCGTGCATCCCGAGCCGTGGCACATCAGCTTCGCCGCTGTTTCCGAGCAGGCGCTGCACCAGCTCACGCCGGCCGTGCTGGCGGAGGCGGTTGCCGCTTCCGACTTGCTCGGCAAGCAGCTGGTGCTCAGCCGCATCGATGAGCTGCACGCGCGCTTCGTCGCGAACGTCGGCGCCTTCGCGGCCATGCCCTAGCGGATTGCACGCCCGCGCGACCGGCATTAGGCTGACGGGCCTAGCCACACTCCCCAGAGGACCACATGCACCGCACCGCTACTCTCGTGCTCATGACCGCCGCATTGATGGCCGGCGCCCGCGCGCAGGATCAGCCCCTGCCCAATCCGATCGCGCATCCCGGCGCCACCTGGGGCTTCGAAGGGTTCACCGTGAACGCGCCGGATGCGCCGGGATGGGTCAGCCACTTCAAGGACAAGGCCTCGGCGGCGCTCGCGTCGGAGAACCCGCAGGACGAGCTGGGTGTGACCGTGCTGTCGGATACCTTGAGCCCGGCAGTGGCCTCGCTCGAGGATCTCGTGCGCCGCCTGGAAGCCTCGCGGCCGACGCTTATCGACCTCGAGCGCTACGAGGTGGTCGAGCGCGCGGAGCAACCTGAAGAATTCAACGCCTACTGGTGCAGCCACTATTCGTTGAAGGCGCGCGATCGACAACATCCGCCGGAGAAATCGTCCCGCGTCCTGCTGATGCGCGGCCTGACCTGCGTCGATCCGCGCAAGCCGGCGCTGATGGCCGATGTGGGCTACTCGGAGATCGGGGCGCGCGAGCAGATGGAGCAGGCCTTCGTCACGCTGGGCGAGCAGGTGGCGCGCAGCCTGCACTTCACCTCGAGCCCGAACGGCGAGCAAATCGCGAAGGCCCGGCAGGCCTACCGCGACCGCAAGACCGCCGAGGCGGTCGCGCTGCTCACGCCCTTGGCCGAGGCGGGCGACCTGCAGGCGGCAGCGATGCTGGGCGACTTCCTGATGAACCCGGCGGACGGGCCCGCCAACCTGCCGCAAGCGCGGCGCTGGCTGGCGCTGGCGGCACCGCAGGGCAGCCCGCAGACGCTTTACAACTTGGGAGTGCTCTATGACAAGGGCGGCGGCGGCGAGCGCGACGTCGCGCAAGCGGTGAAATGGTTCGGCCTCGCGGCCGATCAGCGCGATCCAACGGCCCAGCTCAACCTGGGCATTCTCTACCACCCCAAGGGCCCGGCCGGCGTGGAAAAGGACGTCCAGGCTGCCAGGCAGTGGCTGACCTATGCGGCGAACAACGGCAACCAGCGCGCGCGCAGGCTGCTAATGCAGGAGCAGATGCAGCGGCAGCCCTAGTGCAGCCGACTGCCAACACAAGCGCGAGCGAGCGCCGAGCGTGACGCCGCCGTGGGTAATCAGGCGTTCGCGGGCGCGGGACGCTCTTCGATGACCTTGCCGTCGCGCTCGAGGCGGCGCCAGCTGGTAATGCGTGGCACGACCGACTCAGCCACGACGGTTTCCTCGATCTTGAGCGGCGGGGTCTGGTCGATCAGCGCGACCGACGTCCCGTCGCAGCTCAGGTATTCGCAGATGCGTTGGAGGATCTTGCCGTACTCCGCCGGCGTCAGGTCGCGCGTGTCCGGCTTGGTCCACTTGCGCATGGTGTTGAGCCAGACGTTGGCGCCATTGGCCCAGGACACGTTGGCTTCCACGTAGCGCAGTCCCTCCGTATAGCGCACGCCCTCGCCCTTGTTGACCAGCTCGACCGAGTAGCCGAGTTTGACCTGCTTGGCCTGCTCGGCCGCGCGCTTCTCGTCTCCCGGCCCGGGCGCCTTTGTCGGCACCAGCGGCGCGAAGGTCCATGGCTTCTCCTCGTTCTTGCCGGAGACGGCATCCATCAGTGAGCGGATCAGCTTCATAGGCAGTTGCTCCACACGCGATGCGCGGCATCAACAGCCGCGCGGGAAAGCTCAGCCACATCCCCGTGGCTTGCGCAGCTGGTACGTGATTGTCATTCCCGGCAGCTGCGCGAGGTGCCCGGGAGAGGCGCCCGAAATGCCCGGGCGCCGGCCCGACGGCGGGATCCCGGCGGCATTCCAGGCCGGTACCAGAGCTCCCCCCAGCCCGTGCGGAGCCGGATATCGCACATGCTAACCATCGACCGTATCGACCACTTGGCGCCCACCGTCAAGAGTATCGAACTCACTTGCAACTTCCACACCAGCACCCTCGGTATAAAGGTGCTCACGTTGGGCAACGAACCCAAGGCGCGTTGGCCGACCTGAGGCTTAGGAACCCGTGGTTCACCGCGGCTACGCCGATCTGCAAGGTGGTGGCGCGTCTCCAGGCTCGCCGCGTCACCACGTCGGAAGAGCCGGTTCGGCATCCCGGCATCACTGGCAGGATCCTGTCGGTATACTTTCGCGATCCTGACGACGACCGCATCGAGGTATCCACTCACTGACCCGCTCGCGTTGACTGTTCAAGGGCGGCAGCATACGATTCGGTCCGGCTCGAATCCGCCGCAGCCGCGCGGTAGGCGTTCAGCATCGTGCTGGCGCCGACTTGTGCGCTGCGGCATTTTTCTGAGTGCGCGCCGCGAGAGACGGCGCGGGCATCCACAAAACGAAGCACGTGCGGGAGGGAACCATGCACACTACATCGCGCGCTAGCCTCGCGCTGTCGATCAGCGTCCTTGTCATATCGGGGTGGGCATACGCCGCGGACCCGATCAAGATCGGCTTGGTCAACGAAACCACAGGCCCCAACGCAGAGGCGGGCGCGTATACCGTCAACGGCGTGAAGCTTGCGGTGGACGAAATCAACGCCAAGGGCGGCATCATGGGCCGACCGATCGAGCTGCGCATCGAGGATAACCAGAGTACCAACCCAGGCACCGTCCTGGCGTACTCCAAGCTGACCGGTGAAGGCGGCATCACCGCGATCGTCGGCCCGATCCGCAGCACGCAGATCCAAGCCGCGTCGCCCACCATCCAGAAGGGCGGCCTGCCTGCAATGGTGGGCGGCACCGACCCGAGCCTGACCAAGGTCAACAATCCCTGGATCTTTCGCTTGCGCCCGAACGACTCCTACTCGTCGCGCGTGATCGCGGACTTCGGCCTCAACTCGCTCAAGCTCAAGAAGTGGGCGATCGTGCACTCCACCGACGCATTCGGCACGGGCGGCATGAAAGCGCTCAGCGCGGCGCTGCAGGGGCAAGGTATCACGCCCGTCCTCACCCAGGGCTACACCAACAACTCCCAGGACTTCACACCGATCGTACTCGCGATCAAGAAGTCCGGGGCCGACATCCTGGCCACCTACATGACCAACTCCCAGGACGTGGGCATCTTCGCCAAGCAGCTGCGCCAGCTCGGCGTGGGCGTGCCCTGGGTCGGCTCGCCGTCCATCGTTACCGATACCGCGATGAAGCTCGCCGGCCCCGCCCTGCACGGCACCTACGCGGTGGCAGACTACACGCCCGGCTCCAGTCCAGAGGCCCGTTCCTTCGCCGACAAATACAAGGCGAGGTACAAGCTGGACTCGGACGTGTACTCGAGCTGGGCCTACGACGCGATGCACCTGCTCAAGTTCGCCATCGAGTCAGGCAAGGCCACCGAGCCCGACAAGCTGCGCGCCGCGCTGCTCGGCGTGTGCGGATGGAAAGGGGTGGAGGGCACCTACTGCTTCGACAAGAACGGCGACGGCCTGAAGGGTTACAACGTGGTGCGCAACGAGAACGGCAAGATCACCTACCTGAAGCACATCGACTTCAAGGACTGACGCCGGCTGCCGCCGGGCGGCTCGAGCACAACGGCAAGGATTGGGGGGAGGAGCGTCGCGCGTGGAAGCGCTAGCCAACAACTTCCAGGTGCTGTTCCAGGGGCTCGCTCTGGGCAGCATCTACGCGCTCGTGGCGTTGGGCTTCGTGCTCATCATCCGCACCACGAATGTCGTCAACTTCGCTCAGGGCGACTTCGCCATGCTGGGCGGGTATCTGATGGTGCTGTTTCTGGTGGGCATGCCGGGCAACCCTGACCTGGGCCTGCCGGCATTGGGACTCGCCCTTCCCTACTGGCTGGCCATCGTGCTGACCGTCGTCGCGATGGGGGTCATCGGGATCGCGTTCAACTATGGCGTGTACTACCCCCTGCGCAACCGGCCATTCCTGCCAGTTCTCATCAGCACGCTGGGGGCGTCGATCTTCCTGCAGAACACCGTGCTCGCGGTGTTCAACCCGCAGCCGCGGCCGCTGGACAAGCTCGTGGGGGTGGACGGCATCACTGTGGGCGGCGTGTTCCTCGACAGCCAATACTTGGTGATCCTCGCCTTCACCATCCTGGCGGTTGCATTCCAGTATTTCCTGTTCGAGCACACCCTGCTGGGCAAAAAGCTGCAGGCGGTGTCCCAGGACAAGGACATGGCGCGCCTGCTCGGCATCCCGGTCTCGCTGATGATCATCATCACCTTCGTTTACAGTGCAGTGCTCGGCGGCCTGGCCGGCGTGCTGGTGTCGCCGATCCTGTTCGTCTCGATCGGCCTTGGCTCCGCCATCGCGCTGAAGGCCTTCGCCGCGACCATCATCGGGGGCTTCGGCGACATCGCTGGGGCGATCGTCGGCGGCCTGATCATCGGCGTAGTGGAAAGCTTCGCCGCCTACTACATCTCGGTGCCGTACAAGGACGCCTACGCGTTCGTGTTCCTCTTCCTCGTGCTGCTGTTCCGGCCGCAGGGCATCTTCGGCGAGAAGGTCTCGGAGAAGGCATGAGGACTCCCGACGCCATCGCAGTGGCGCCGGCACGCGCCGCCAGCCGGCTGCCCTGGATCGTGCTGATCATCGCGGTGGGCATCCTGCTGCCGCTGCTGCCCTACATGTTCAAGACCAGCGACTACGTCTTGAACATCTTCATGAACTCGGTCACCTATGCCATGGCGGTGCTCGGCATGGTCGTGGTGCTGGGCTACACCGGCCAGATCAACCTCGCGCAGGCGGCCTTCTTCGGCTTCGGCGCCTACTCGGTTGCGCTCGGCACGGTCAGCTACGGGCTGCCGTTCTGGGTCGCGCTCGCTCTCGGGGTGGGGATCTCCGGCATCGCTGGCGTCGTGCTGGGGCTCACCACGCTGCGGCTGGGCGGCCACTACCTGGCGATGATCACGATCAGCTTCCAGCAGATCTTCGACCTGGTGGCGGTCAATTGGATCGAACTCACGCACGGACCCGACGGCATCGCTGGTATTCCGCGGCCCTCGCTGTTCGGCCACGAGCTGTCGGACCAGCGCGCTTTTCTGCTGTTCTCCACCCTGGTGCTGTATGCGCTGATCTGGTTCGCGTGGTGGCTGCCGGGGACGCGGCTGGGACGCGCGATGCGCTCGGTGCGCGACAACGAGCTGGCGGCGGGGACGGTTGGCGTGCACACGCTGCGCGTCAAGGTCACCGCGTTCACCATGAGCGCCGTGCTCGGCGGCATCGGCGGCGGGCTGTACGCCTCCGGATTCAGCTACATCAGCCCGGACAACTTCAACTTCGCGCGCTCCATCGAGTTCCTCACCGCGACGCTGCTCGGAGGCGCGCAGTCCGCTTTCGGGGGCACACTCGGCACCGTGCTGATCGTGCTGCTGCCCGAGTGGTTCAAGGATCTCCCCGAAAGCCTGCGCTTTCTCACCAAAGTCTATCTCGCAATCTACGGGCTGGCGGTGATCCTGATCATGGTGTTTATGCCCGAAGGGCTGTGGGGCCTGCTGCGCAACGCGTGGGGCAGGGTGCGCAAGACGGCGCCGCAGGCGGTCGGCAAGATCGTGCCGCTCAACTTCGACATCAAAGTCGCGCATCGCACCGCGCTGCTCAAGCTCGAGAACCTGCAGAAGCATTTCGGCGGCCTGAAGGCGGTCGACGGCGTCGACCTCGAAGTGATGCCGGGGACAGTGCACGCGCTGATCGGCCCGAACGGCTCGGGCAAGACGACCACGCTCAACGTGGTGAGCGGGATCTACAGGCCAACGGCCGGCAAGGTGCTGTTCGACGGCAAGGACATCTCGTTGATGGCACCGCACGATCGCGCCGGCCAGGGGATGGGGCGCACCTTCCAGAACATCCGGCTGTTCTCCACCATGACCGCATTGGAGAACGTGATGGTGGGCGGCCAGCGCGACAACAACCCGCTGCAGGAGGGGCACGACAATCTGCGCCACCGCGCCTTATCGGCGCTCGAGTTCGTCGGCATCGCGCACCGCGCCAACGAGGTAGTGCGCAACCTGCCGTACGGGCACCAGCGCTACGTCGAGATCGCGCGCGCCCTTGCCGGCCACCCGACCCTGCTGCTGCTGGACGAACCCGGCGCGGGCCTCAACCAGACCGAGAAGCAGGAGCTGGTGGGGCTGCTTAAGCGGCTGCGCGGCCACGGCCTGACCATCTTTCTCATCGACCACGACATGGGCCTGGTCGAGAAGGTGTCGGACAAGATCACCGTGCTCAACTTCGGCAAGAAGATCGCGGAGGGCTCGCCGCAGGACGTGCTGCGTCATCCGGACGTCATTGCCGCCTATCTCGGGGAGGGGCCCAGCGGTGCCGCTGCTCGAGCTTAAGAACGTTTCCTCCGCCTACGGCAGCGTCGAGGCGCTGCGCGGAGTCTCGCTCAAGGTCGAAGCGGGCGAGGTGGTCACGCTGCTCGGCGCCAACGGCGCGGGCAAGAGCACCACGCTGCGCACGATTTCCGGATTGATCCGACCTACCAGCGGCGAGATCTGGTTCGACGGCAAGCGCATCGACACGATCTCGCCCGAGCACATCGTGCGGCTGGGCCTGTCGCACGTGCCCGAGGGACGCCGCGTCTTCCCCGGGCTGACGGTGCGCGAGAACATCATGCTCGGCTCCGCCAGCCGCGGGCGCCTGCCGGGAAAAGTGATCGAAGAAGGCGTGGAGCAGATGTTCCGCATCTTCCCGGACATCAAGCGCTTCGAAAATGCGCTCGGCTGGACGCTTTCCGGCGGCCAGCAGCAGATGCTGGCGGTCGCGCGCGGCCTCATGGCCAAGCCCAAGCTGCTGCTGCTCGACGAACCTTCGCTAGGTCTCGCGCCGGTGATCGTGCAGCAACTCTTCGCCACGATCCGCGAGATCCACGCGCTCGGCACGACCATCCTGCTGGTCGAGCAGAACGCGCACATGGCCTTGTCGGTGGCCAGCCGCGGATATGTGCTGGAGACCGGCAACCTCACGGTCGAAGGCAGCACGAGCGAATTGCTGGACAACGAGGAAGTGCGGGCCGCCTATCTCGGCGGACACGGCGCATAGCGCCGCCAGCGCTTCTGTCCAGCCACTGCGCGCTCGATTCGCGGATCCGGCCAGGGCCCAACCAGCGCGACCGCGACGTGGAGCGGGCTCGTGAGCGGCGGCAACCTGAGGCTCGAGGGAGTGGCGATCACCGCTTCGCCGTCTTCGATGTCCGGCTGTTCTCGAGCATCGGGTCCGTCGGGATGAGCTCTTGGCGCTTCTACTCCTCGGTCATGCATGCAGCTGATCCACGCGGTGCGCATCGTGTCCGAACTGGGCGACTTGTCGCGGTCTGCCCATGCGCGCCAGCTCATGGCCTACCTGGGACTGATCCCCCGCGAGGACTCCTCCTCGGATCGGCGCCACCAGAGCGCTATCACCAAGGCGGGCAACGTCTCGGTGCTCCGCGCCGTCGAGGAGGCCGCGTGAGCCTATCAGTACCGCGCGACGGGCACCCCGGTCATCGTTCGAGAGCTCGCCGGATTCGTCTGGGCCTTCGCCCAGTGCCAGCCACGCTGAGTTCACCTCGACCACCCCGAACCCCTCATCACCCACCAACGCAGGAGACACACCAGCGGCCACTCACAGCGAAGCTCGATAGGCGAGGTGGCGCACTCACGGTGGGAGAACCCTTGAGGGCGTTAATGGATCGCGAATGCCGCCACACCCCAGAGCCTAGAGCGAGGCAGCTCCGTGACGAACAACTGTCTTGCCGCCGACCAACGCACGCATATCAGCTTGATCGTCCGTCGTCACAGATGAGCCCGTCGCCTCGCCTATCGGACTATTGTTGCCTCAGCGAACAGCACCACGGTGCCGAGGGAGTGCTACGCCCTCTTGACACACGAAGCCATATCAACGCCGCGGATAACCGGCCCACGACAGCGGCGCGCAGCGCTGCTGTTGTGGGTCCGTGTTGATGCGCTTGTTGGGCTTCACTGCGTCCCGCTCCCGCCGAAGTGCTCCTTGAAAGACTCTCGCGCCTCGCCAATGAATAGTAACAGCTGATCTTCTGGCACGGGCACAACAGTGATGCCCTGGCGCTGTGCTTCCGGCGGTAGCACTTTGGTGAACTCCCCCGTCGGCGTAAAGAGCGTCTTGGGCAGTTCCTTCTTGTGCGCCCACCCCTGCTTCAGCAAGCGGCGGGCTTCGATCTTCGTCGGTTCTTGGCGACTCGTTGGGACAAGCACGGAGCCCAGGATGAAGCAACTTGCGGCGTCCATGAGGGCTATGCAGTTGAACTCTCCTTCTGTTTCGGTGCGAACCGGTGCGTCGTTCAACCTGAACACCAGCCAGGCTTCGTTAACTTGGAACTGATTGGGATGAAGCACGGGTGTAGAGGTCTTGTGAAGCCCAACGTCCCACATCAGCGGACGGCCAGGAAGCGGCGCGGAGCGACGCTGTTGGCCGGTCCGCTGCATGTGATGGTTCGGCGTCACTTTATCACGCGATCGGCGCGGAACAAGAGTTCTGGCGGTACTTTCACCCCCAGCTCACGTGCCACCCGCAGATCGATAACGAGATCTACCTGCGATATCTGCTCGATAGGCAAGTCAGAAGGCTTCGCGCCCCTGAGGATCTTGTCCACGTAGTAGGCAGCGCGGCTTGCGGCCTTCCGCAAGTCCGGGCCGTATGACATCAACACCCTGTACTGATGGAAGTCGGGCCACGGAAAAACCGCCGGCACTCTAGCCGCGCGTACAGCCTCCGAGATTTTGGCACCTTCTGCTTGAAAAATTGGATCGCTCCCGATGAGCACACCGTCTGTGGACTTCCACGGGATCGCGCGGAGCGCGGATTCGATCTCCTCGGCATTGTTTGCGTTGTAAATATCTAGTTTGATGCCCAATGTGCGAGCAGCAGCCTGCACGGATTTTATGCGCACCGCCTCAGAAGGATTGGCCAGCGCCACAAGATAAGCTACGCGATGCGCCGCGGGGGCAAGCTGGCGCAGTAGATCGAGCCGCTTAACGCCAAGCTCGGTCGAAAGTAGGGATACGCCCGTACCATTGCCCTCCGGTCTGGCCAGGTTTGCCACTAAGCCCGTTGCGATCGGATCGCCCACCGCGGCGAAGACAACCGGGATGGTCTTCGTTGCGTCCAGCGCTGCGCGAGCTGCCGGAGTGCTAGAGGTTACAATCACGTCTGGAGCGATCTGCACAAGCTCTGCCGCTAGCGGCCGGAGCTCATCGTAGCCGAGTGTGTTGCGCCACTCGATAAGAATAGTCTGGCCTTCAAGGTAGCCGAGTTCGCGAAGGCCTTGCTGAAATCCGTCCCTTTGGCCAGAGCTTGGCGCTACATGTCCCAAGAATCCGATCCTCGGCACCTTCTCCTGTGCAACACCTTGGACAACGGACACAAGCCATGACGCTGCCCCGAAAGCGACGATAAAAGCACGCCTGTTCATTCCATCGCTTTCATCTGATCACTACGTCGTGTAGGTGCCTCTCGATGCCACAAGTGGCGCCGAACGACTCGGGTGAGCCGCCGCCGAGGAGCAAAGCGACGAGGGCACCCAACAGCGCGCGAAGCGCCGCTGTTGGGCGGTCGGCTCGACCTGGTGGTTAGGCGCCTGCATCGGTAGGCCAAGACAATGCTGCGGCATTAGGGACTCCGCCGGAACGCGGATCTGCGTTGATCGCCCAGCGGATGGCTGAAACAAACGGCTCATTGCTCAGCATGCGATCAACCTCCAGAGCTAGCCGACGGACAGCAGTCTGACACGGCGGCCGGCGCTTTCCGAGCAGCCGGCTGATCGGACCGGGCAGCCCCAGCGGTTCAACGAACAGTTGCCATGACTTGTCCTCGCCATAGCGCGCGAAACAGACCCAAAGACGAGTGCCTTCAATCGTGCATGGAACGCACCATCCGCAGTCGCGCCAATTGTCGAACTCCTCGACCGCAAGGCCAAGGGCACGCAAGCCTTGCTCTAGCCTTCGCGCCAAATAGCAGCCTTCAGGATGGTCGTATTCCGGGTCCACAGGAAATGATGCTTCAAAGGTGGCCAGCGACCGGAGCGTCATTGGGCGCCTAACGAGGCTGTCGAAGAACCTGTTTGCAACAGCCCAGGATGGCCATCATAAGCCCGCCACGCGTGGTGTGTCGGGCCGCGTTTAGCGCCATTGGATGTAGCTGTACCGTCTTGCTTGCCCGCCGCCTCGTCGCGATTGCGTTCATCTTGCCCTTCGCTTCCTACTTCGCGTATCCGTTGTGCGCCAGCTTCTCGATGTTGTGCACCAGGCAGTAGAGCTTCCATTGCCCGTCGACCTTCTGGCGGCCTCGTAGGGTGAAGCGGTTGAGCCCCTTGTTGTATCTGAGGTTGCCAAACACCGGCTCCACCGTGGCGAAGCGCCGCGCGATCATCTCTCGGCCTTTGTCGGTGTCGATCTTGCGCTTCATGCGCTCGCTGGCCTTCTGCTGCGCTTTGGCGTGCCTGCCCAGGAAGATGGCCACCTGTCGGACCAGGGTGCGCTGAGGATGGCGTAAACACTGGGCCCTTTTCGGACAATTTTGGCAGTCGCGCTGCGCGCCGCTGAACTTTATCGCCTGGCGCCCGCCGATGTTGCAGTTGCCCCCGTTGCGGTACAGCCGCTTGCCCGCCGGGCAGATGCAGTGCGACTGGTCGGCCGCGACCTTAAAGTGGCACGGCTGGAACAGCTTGGGCTTCTCGGGCGGCTTGGGGCTCTTGTCCCACAGCGCCTCGGGCTTGGCGGTGTGCTGCTCTTGGCCGGCGTAGCGTGGGTCGCGCTGGCGGTACAGCTGGTCGGGGATGAACGCCTCAATGCCTTTGTCCTCGAGCTGCTTCAAGTTCTCTTCGCTGTGGTAGCCGCTGTCGGCGCACACCACGGTGTGTGCCTTGACAATGAGTTGGATCGCTTCGGTGACC
>Ga0335070_10001045_pt1 | contig 31716 bp, 32 predicted proteins | sample Lox_Sample_13_FD_206722 | JGI IMG/M metagenome (GOLD analysis project Ga0335070, IMG submission 206722) | Soil microbial communities from Loxahatchee National Wildlife Refuge, Florida, United States - Lox_Sample_1.3 | ecosystem: Environmental > Terrestrial > Soil > Wetlands | place: USA...
TCTCGATCGCGAAGAAGTACACCAACCGCGGCCTGCAGTTCCTCGACCTGATCCAGGAAGGCAACATCGGCCTGATGAAGGCGGTCGACAAGTTCGAATACCGCCGCGGCTACAAGTTCTCGACCTATGCCACGTGGTGGATCCGCCAGGCGATCACCCGCTCGATCGCCGACCAGGCGCGCACCATCCGCATCCCGGTGCACATGATCGAGACGATCAACAAGCTCAACCGCATCTCGCGGCAGATGCTGCAGGAGATGGGGCGCGAGCCGACGCCCGACGAGCTCGCGGTGCGCATGGAGATGCCGGAGGACAAGGTGCGCAAGGTGCTGAAGATCGCCAAGGAGCCGATCTCGATGGAGACGCCGATCGGCGACGACGAGGATTCGCACCTCGGCGATTTCATCGAGGACACTTCGGTGACTTCCCCGATCGAGCAGGCCACGAATGAGTCGCTCAAGGAGACCACGCACTCGGTGCTGGCGCAGCTCACGCCGCGCGAGGCCAAGGTGCTGCGCATGCGCTTCGGCATCGACATGAACACCGACCACACGCTCGAGGAAGTCGGCAAGCAGTTCGACGTCACGCGCGAGCGCATCCGCCAGATCGAGGCGAAGGCGCTGCGCAAGCTCCGCCACCCGAGCCGCAGCGAACAGCTGCGCAGCTTCCTGATGGATGACTGATCCGGCCGCGCAAGCCCCGTACCGCCACCCGGTGGTGTATCGCACGGTGCGCGGCGCGGCGCTGTCCGGCGGTCGCGCGGCCCCGGGCATCGTGCGCGCCGCGTTGCCGCCGCCGCCCGGGCCCGTGGGCGAAACATTCCCCGTGCAGCGCGCCGGGGCGGCCGATGTCATCGATGTCGAGGCCACCGGGCGCGACGATGCCGCAGGGCTGTACGACGCGCGGCGCTACAGCGAACCGAACGACTGAGGCCGACGGTCGTCCCGATGAGCACGACGACGCGCTGGTTTGCCGAGGTCACGACCCGCACGGCCCACGATATCCTGGGCTTCCAGTTTCCCACGCGTGACATCGACCCCGCCGGCGGCGTCGACCGCCACAGCGGCGTCTTCGTCACGGTGAGCGAACTGGGCGCGCCGCAGCGCGGGCCGGCCGATTTTCCGTTCATCGGCGCCGCCTCGGTCGCCGTGCGCAATGTCGCGCCCGCCGACGACGGCACGGTGCAGCTGTGGCTGGCGGTCGATCCGCCCTCTTACGAATACCTCAACGTGCGCATCCAGTTCCTGGTCTGCAACGACTGACTGACGGCGCCCGGGCCGGCGCCGCGCCGGCGCGGATCAGTGGGCGTCGCGGCGCGTGCGCGCCTGCTGCAGCGCGACCAGCACGCGCGCCTCGCCGTTGACGATGCCGCAGCGATTGGCGATCTCCGCGGCGCTGCTGCCGCGCGCGGCGAGCTGCGCGGCGGCGTAATAGTCGCCGGCACCGCTCGGCAGCTGGGGCTCGCGCGCCAGGGCCGCGGCGCTCCATTCGCGGCCAGCGACCGCATCGCCGTTCGCCGCGGGCGACGGCGCGGCGGCGGCCGTGGCGGCCTGCTGTGCGTCGAAGCGCAGCAGGTCGAGCTGCTCGAAGATGCGCGCAAGCTCCGCGCGATGCGCGCGGTGCCCGCGCCGCAGCGTGTGGCTGAGCACGCACACGGCCAGTGCCAGCGCCAGAAGGCTGGCGGGCAGCGCCGCGCCGAGGATCAGCGTCCAGTCGGGTTGCAGGTGCAGGTTCAGGTGCAGGGCGTGGAATTTCAGCATGATGGTCTCCGGGAAGATCCTGTGTCGGGATGAATCAGCATTCGTGCCAGGGTGCTAGGGGCTGCCATAGAAGTTCTCGCGCCCGCGCCCCATGATGATGACGACGACGCGGCGGTTGGCGTTGCGGCCGGCCGCGTTGTCGTTGGACTGCAGCGGCCGGTACTGGCCGTAGCCGACCACCGCGAGGCGCTGCGGGTCCACGCCGCGCTCGGTGAACAGCCGCACCACGCTGCCGGCGCGCGCGGCCGACAGTTCCCAGTTCGAGTGGAAGGTCGCCGACCGGATCGGCACGTCGTCGGTGTGGCCCTCGACGCGCACGGCGTTGGGCCAGGGCTTGAGCGCGTCGGCGAGGCGCTGCAGCACCGGCAGGGCCGCCGGCGCCGGCTCGGCGACACCGCTCGCGAACAGGATGTCGGCGCTGATCTGCACCTGCACCGAGTCGCCCTGCTTGTGCACCTGCACCAGGTTGCTCCTGATCAGGTTGGCCAGCACGCCGCTGACGTCGGCTTCGACGCCGGCCAATTCCTTCTGGCGCGCGGCCTCCGCCTCGATCAGCGCCGCGTTGGCCGGATCGCGCGGATCGATCGAGCCGGCCGCGCGCTGCCCGTCGCGCACCGAGCCGCGCGCCTGCGGCAGCGGCATGCGCATGTGCGCCGGCATGCCGGCGGTGAACATGCGGTTCAGCTCGTTGATCGGCATCTGCTCGCTGATGCTCTGCGGCAGGTCGCCGACCGGGATCGGCTGCGGCGCGCGCGGCGTGCCGCGGAACTCGGCGGTCAGCGCATCCGACAGCACGCGGTACTTGCCGGAATTGACCGAGGAGATCGAGTACATGACGACGAAGAAGGCCAGCAGCAGCGTCATCAGGTCGCCGTAGGGAATGGCCCAGGCCTCGTGGTTCTCGTGTTCCAGGTGCGTGCGGCGGCGTGCCATGGCGGCTACTCCAGGTAACTGCGCAGCCGGTTGTCGATGGCGCGCGGATTGTCGCCCTGCGCGATGCCCACCAGTCCCTCGATCAGCATCGCGTGCGCGTGCGCGTGCGCGTGCACGGCCACCTTGAGCTTGTTGGACATCGGCAGGAACAGCAGGTTGGCCATGCCGATGCCGTACACGGTGGCGGTGAACGCCGCGGCGATGCCGTGCCCGAGCTGGCTCGGGTCGGCCAGGTTCTGCATGACCGCCATCAGGCCGAGCACCGCGCCGATGATGCCGAGCGTCGGCGAATACACGCCCATGCCCTCGAACACGCGCGCCGCGCGCAGGTCGGCCGACTCGCGCACCTGCATGTCGACCTCGAGCGTGGCGCGGATCGCATCGGGTGAGTTGCCATCGACGACCAGTTGCAGGCCGCGGCGCAGGAACGGATCGGACTCGCGCGCCAGCACTGGCTCGAGCCCGAGCAGGCCCTGCTTGCGCGAGATGCCGCTCCATTCCACCAGCTTGCGGATCTGCGCCTCCGGCGTGCGCGCCGGCGGCCGGAACACCCACGGCAGCATCACCAGCGCGCGCCGCATCACCTCGATCGGCGTCTGCACGCAGATCGCCGCGAGCGTGCCGACGATGACGATCATGAACGCGGCCCACGACAGCAGCGCGTGCAGGCCCGCGCCCTTCAGCACGGCGCCGGCCAGGACCGCGGTAGCGGCGAGCAGGACTCCGATTATGCTGAGTATGTCCACGATCGGTTGTGCACCCGTCTCAGCCGCGCCACTCGGTCAGGTGCGATTTCAGGCGCACCAGCGCCTGACCATGCAGCTGGCAGGCGCGCGATTCCGTCACCTTGAGCACCGCGCCGATTTCCTTCAGGTTCAGTTCCTGCTCGTAGTACAGCGACAGCACCAGCCGCTCACGCTCCGGCAGCGCCTTGATCGCGGTGGTGACGGCCTGGCGGCGCGCCTCGTCGAGCGCTTCGCCCTGCGGATCCGGTCCTTCGTGCGGCAGGCGATCGAGCGTGGAATCCTCGCCGTCGTCGCTGTCGTTGAGGCGCAGCAGCTGGCAGCCGAGCGCATCCTGCAGGATCAGGTGGTACTGCTCGAGGGGCACGCCGAGTTCCGCGGCGACATCCGCGTCGCTGGCCTCGCGGCCGGTGCGCGCCTCGACCTCGCGCATCGCCGCGGCGGCGGCGCGCGCCTTGCGGTGCACCGAGCGCGGCGCCCAGTCGAGCTTGCGCAGCGCATCGAGCATCGCCCCGCGGATGCGGATGCCGGCGTAGGTCTCGAAGCTGGCGCCGCGACCGGGCATGAAATTCTGCGCCGCCTCGAGCAGGCCGATCATGCCCGACTGCACCAGGTCGTCCACCTCGACCTGCGGCGGGAGCCGCCCGGCGAGATGGTAGGCGATGCGCTTGACGAGGTCTGCATGCTGGCGCACGAGGGCGTCGAAGTTCGGCTGCGGGGCCGCGCTGGCATACACTTGTGCGCCGTTCATTTGATCACCTGCAGTCGCGCTGCGGGGCGCGTGAGCAACCTTTCGAAGAAGAATTCCAGGCGGCCGCTCGGCTGTTGCGGCGCCGTCCAGCGCTGCACGTCCTGCGCGAGGCGCCGGTAGGCGCGTGCCGCGGGACCCGACGGGTACGCGGCCAGCACGGTGCGCTGCGCGCGCACCGCCTGCGGCACGTCGGCATCCTCGGGAATCTCGCCGGCATACTCGAGCGCCACATCGAGGTAGCGGTCGGTGACGCGCTGCAGCCGCAGGAACAGGTTGTGGGCCTCGGTGCCGTTGCGCGCCATGTTGACCAGCACGCGGAATCGCCTGACGTGCCGCTCGCGGCTCAGCACCTTGACGAGCGCGTAGGCGTCGGTCAGCGAGGCCGGCTCGTTGCGCAGCACGATCAGCTGCTGCTGCGCGGCCTGGCAGAAATCGAGCACCGCGGCGTGCAGGCCCGGGGCCGTGTCGATGATGAGGGTGTCGTGCCCGCCCGGCAGCGCGGCGAACGCGCGGACGATGGCCGCATGTTCGGCGGCGCCGAGCTGCGCCATGCGCGCGACGCCGGACGCGGCGGGAATCACGCTGAGCCCGTCCGCGGTGCGCAGCAGGATTTCCTCGAGCCGCGCCTCGCCGCTGACGACCTGTTCGAGCGTATGCGTCGGCGTCAGGCCGAGCAGCACGTCGACGCTGGCGAGCCCGAGGTCGCCGTCGAGCAGCAGCACGCGCCGGCCGGCCTGTGCCAGCGCCGTGGCGAGGTTGACGGCGACCGTCGTCTTGCCGGTGCCGCCCTTGCCGCCGGTCACCGCGATGACCTGCACCTCGGCGCCGCCGGTGCGCGCATTCGAACGTGGGCGCAGGGACTCAGGCCGCGGCATGGAGCTGCCCCCCGAATTGCTGCGCCAGCAGTTCCGGATCGATGCCGGCGCCGCCCGACCCGGCGAGCTCCACCGCGCGCGCCACCAGCAGTTGTGCCCGCGCCAGGCGCAGGTCCTCCGGGATCCGCGGCCCATCGCTCAGGTATGCGACCGGCAGGCCGCTGCGCACCAGCGTGGAGAGCACGCCGCCCAGCGTCGCGGCCTCGTCGCAGCGCGTGATCGCGCAGCAGTCCGGCGTGAGCGGCGCGGCGCGCCGCAGCATCTCGGTCAGCACCCCGCCCTGCGCACTGGCCGGCAGCAGCAGCAGGCGCTGCACCGGCAGCGCGGCGCTGTCGAGAGCCTCGCCCAGCGCCGCGGCGGCGTCCGCCCCGGCGCCCAGCGCCGGCGTGTCGACCAGGACGAGTTGCTGGCTGGCGAAGCGGCTGGCGGCCGCGGCGAACTCGGCGCCGCTGGCGAAGCGAAAACTCGGCACGCCGAGCAGGCGGCCGAGCGTGCGCGCCTGGTCGGCGGCACCGATGTGTTCATCGTCGATCGTGACGAGGCTCAGGCCGTCGCCACCGTGCTCGAGCAGATGCCGCAGGGCCAGCTTGGCGAGCATCGTCGTCTTGCCGGAGCCGGCGGCGCCGATCAAGGCCAACGCGCCGCGCGCGGCGGCCGGCGGCTCGCAGACCGTGATGCGCTGCGCGAGCCATTCCAGGTGCGCGTGCTGCGCGCGCTCGGCGTCGAGGTCGCCGGGGAGCGCCTCGGCCACCTGCAGCGCGACATCGCGCGCCACGCCGAGCGCCGTCAGTTCCGACAGCGCCCGCGCGCGCAGCGGTTCACGGCGCGTGTAGTCGTTCCAGGCCAGGGCCGCGAGCTGGCGCTCGAGCAGCTGGCGCAGCGTGCGCAGCTCCTCGCTCATCGACAATTGCGCGGCGTGGCTGATCGCCGGGGCCGAAGCCGCGCTGGCGGCGGCCTGCGCGGCGGTGGCGGCCGTGCCGGTGGCCGTGGTGGCCATCGCAGCGGCTGCGGCACTTGTCGGCGCCACCGCCAGTGCCGTCGGGTCGCCATCGATGGCCGCGCTGACCTCGACGCCCTGTCCCACGCTCCGCGTCGAGAGGATCACCGCGTCGGCGCCGAGCTCCGCGCGGATCTGGCGCAAGGCGTCGCGCATGTCCGCCCCGAGGAATTGCTTGATCTTCATGCTCTGCTTGCCATGGGTAGGGTTGCGGGTGGTGTTCAGCGTCCGACCGAGGCGACGAGGCGCACGCGGCGGTTGTCGGGAATCTCATTCCAGGCCAGCACGTGCATCGCGGGCACGCTGGCGCGCGCGAAGCGCGCGAGCGTCGCGCGCAGCGTCGGCGCCACCATCAGCACCGCCGGCTCGCCGGCGGCTTCCTGGCGCTGCGCCGATTCGGCCAGCCGTGTCGCGAGGCGCTCGGCCAGGCCGGGCTCGAGCGCGGGATTCGCGGCGCCGCCCGAGGCCATGGAATTCTGCAGCAGCTGCTCGAGGTCGGGCTCGAGCGTGACCACCGGCAGCTCGCTCCCCGTGCCGGCGATGTCCTGCACGATCTGGCGCGACAGCGCGATGCGCGCCTGTGCCTGCAGCACCGCCGGATCCTGCGTGCGCGGCGCATGCTCGGCCAGCGTCTCGATGATCGTGCGGATGTTGCGGATCGGCACGCGCTCGGCCAGCAACCCCTGCAGCACGCGCACCACGACGCTGAGCGGCAGGATCTTCGGCACCAGGTCCTCGACCAGGCGCGGCGAGCTCTTGGCCAGCCCGTTGAGCAGCTGCTGCGCCTCGTCGTGCCCGAGAAGCTCGTGCGCGTGCATCTGGATCACGTGGCTCAGGTGCGTGGCGATCACGGTGCTCGGATCGACGACGGTGTAGCCGAACATCTGCGCCTGTTCGCGCGCCTGCGGCTCGATCCAGATCGCCTCCATGCCGAAGGCCGGATCGCGCGTCTCGATGCCCGGCGGCTTGCCGAACACGCGGCCCGGGTTGATCGCCAGCTCCCGGTCGGGATACACGACGCCCTCTCCGACGGTCACGCCCGCCAGGCTCACCCTGTAGCCATTGGGCGGCAGCTCGAGGTTGTCGCGGATGTGCACCGCCTGCACGAGGAAGCCCAGTTCCTGCGACAGCTTGCGGCGCACGCCGCGGATGCGCGCCAGCAGTTCGCCACCGTTGTTCTTGTCGACCAGCGACACGAGCCGGAACCCGACCTCGAGCCCGATCAGGTCGGCGCTCTGCACGTCGTCCCACGACAGGTCGCGCTGCTCCGGATTCGCCGCGACCGGCGGCGCCGGTGCCGCCGCGGCCGCGGCTGCGGCCTGCGCGCGCTTCTTCAGCAGCCACGCGCCCGCGCCGAGCAGCACCGCGAACATCAGGAAGGCCAGGTTCGGCATGCCGGGAATCAGTCCCATGACGCCGAGGATCGCCGCGGCGACCGCCAGGCTCCGCGGCTGGCGGAACACCTGCGTGGCCAGCTCGCCGCCGAGGTCCTGCGCGCGCGACATGCGCGTCACGATGATCGCGACCGCGGTCGACAGGAGCAGTGCCGGGATCTGCGCCACCAGGCCGTCGCCGATGGTGAGCAGCGTGTAGACCTTCGCGGCGTCGCTGAAGCCGAGGCCGTGGCTCAGCGTGCCGATCGCGAGGCCGCCGACGATGTTGATGACCAGGATCATGATGCCGGCCGTGGCATCGCCGCGCACGAACTTGCTGGCGCCGTCCATCGAGCCGTAGAAATCCGCCTCGGCCCGCACTTCGGCGCGACGCTCGCGCGCCTGCTCCTGGTTGATCAGGCCGGCATTCAGGTCGGCGTCGATCGCCATCTGCTTGCCGGGCATCGAATCGAGGGTGAAGCGCGCGCTGACCTCCGAGATGCGGCCCGCGCCCTTGGTGACGACGACGAAGTTGATGATCGTCAGGATCGCGAACACGACGATGCCGACCGCATAGTTGCCGCCGACGACGAACTTGCCGAAGGCCTCGATGACGCGTCCGGCCGCGGCCGTGCCCTCGTGCCCGTGCATCAGCACGACGCGCGTCGAGGCGACGTTCAGCGCCAGCCTCAACAGGGTGGCGAGCAGCAGCACGGTCGGGAAGATCGCGAAGTCGAGCGGCCGCGCCACGTTGACGACGGCCATCGCGACCAGCACCGAGAGCGCGATGTTGAAGGTGAACAGCACGTCGAGCGCCAGCGGCGGCAAGGGGAGCACGATCATCGCCAGGATCGACAGCAGCAGCAGCGGCGCGCCGGCGCCGCGCCGCAGCGAGTGCAGCAGGTTCAGGCCGGGGTTGCCGGGATTGAGGGCCAGTTCGGTCATGCAAAGGGCGCCTGCGCCGCCGTCTTGGCGTCGCTTCTACCCCTGCTCCGGAGCAAGAGCCGTGCCGGGCAGAAGCGTCGGCTTACCGGCGCGCTGGCGGCCCCGCCAGGGCGACGTGGTTCACAGTTCCGGTGAATCCGGCGCGTCGATGACGGGCGGAACCGGCGGCTCGGCCCCCGCGCGCCGTGCGGTGCGCAGCTGGTACACGTAGGTGAGCACCTGCGCCACGGCGGCGTACAGCCGCGCCGGAATCTCGTCGCCGAGCTCGCAGGTCTTGTGCAGCGCCCGCGCGAGCGGCGGCGCCTCCACCAACGGCACCTTGTGCTCGGCGGCCAGCTCGCGGATGCGCTGGGCGACGAGGTCGGCGCCCTTGGCCACGACGATCGGCGCGCGCATGCGCGCCTCGTCGTAGCGCAGCGCGACCGCGTAGTGCGTCGGGTTCGTGATGACGACATCGGCGGTCGGCACGGCCGCCATCATGCGGCGGCGGGCCATCTCCTGCTGCACGCGCCGGATCCGGCCGCGCAGCTCGGGGCTCCCCTCGGTGTCGCGCAATTCCTCGCGGATCTCCTCGCGAGTCATGCGCAGCGCGCGCAGGTGCTGCCACAGCGCCAGCGGCACGTCGATGGCGGCGATGAACGCGAGCGCGCCGCCGAACCAGATCAACGCCGAGCCGGCGAGCTTGAGCGCGTGGCCGATCGCGGCCTGCGTCGATTCCATGCCGAGCGAGGAGAACACGCGGAACTGGTGCCGCAGGACCAGCACCGCGACCAATGCGACGACGCCGAAGCGCGCCAGCGATTTCAGGAGCTCGAGCAGGCCGCGCAGCGAGAACACGCGCTTGAGGCCGTTGAACGGATCGAGCCGGTCCCATTGCGGCACCAGCGCCGTGGCGCTGAAATTCCAGCCGCCGATCGCCAGCGGCGCGAGCACCGCCGCGGCCAGCAGCAGCCCGAGCAGCGGCGCGGCGGCCTGCGCCCCCGCCAACGCGCTGGCGCCCAGCGCCTGCAGCATGCTGTCGGCGCCGAAGGATTGCGCCGCGCTGAGCTCGAGCCCGTTGCGCATCATCGCCAGCAGCCGTCCGCCGAGCAGCCCGCCCAGGCCATAGAGCCCGAGGCCGCCCGCCAGCGTGACGGCCGCCGCGCCGAGGTCGCGCGAGCGCGGCACCTGGCCGCGCTTGCGCGCATCGTCGAGCCGCTTCTGTGTCGGGCTTTCGGTGCGGTCGCGGTTGTCGGCCTCGCTCACGGCGGCAACCCTACTGCGGCGCGCTCAGCGCGCGCATGAAATCGAAGGCGTCGGCCAGCAGGGCCGTGAAGGCGGTGCCGATCATCGGCATCGAGAAGGTCACGATCGCGAGGCCGAAGAGCAAGGTGACCGGCAGGCCGACCGCGAACAGGTTCAGCGCCGGCGCCGCGCGGCTCATCGCGCCAAAGGCCAGGTTGATGACGATCAGTGCGGTCATGCCCGGTAGCGCGACGCGCAATCCGCCGAGGAACAGCATGCCGCCCCAGTCGGCCAGGGCGCGGGCGCGCAGCGCGTCGATGCCGTTGGCGCCGACCGGCAGGCCGCGGAAGCTGTCCGCCAAGGTGTTGATCAACGCGATGTGCCCGTCGAGCGCCAGGAACACCAGCGTGCCGAGCACGGCATACAGCTGGCCCAGCGCCGGCGTGGTCACGCCACGCAGCGGATCCTGGTTGAAGGCGAAGCCGAGCCCCATGCCGTTGGCCAGCAGCTGGCCGCCGAGGGACAGTGCATCGAACACCAGTTGCAGCGCGAAGCCGAGCGCCGCGCCGATCAGCACCTGCTGGATCGTGATGATCACGCCGTCGGCCGACAGCAGCGGCACATCGGGCACCGCGGGCAGGAGGGGTGCGAGCGGGATCGTGACGGCGATCGCAAACACGATGCGCAGGCGCTTGGGCACGTAGCTGGCGGCGAACACCGGCGCGACCATCAGGCAGGCGCCGATGCGCACGAACGGCCAGAACAGCGCGCCGATCCAGTGTTGCAGCTGGCTGATGTCGACGTTGATCATCGGGACGCCGTGGCGATCGCGCGGGTGGCGCCGCTATCCGACCAGCGAGGGAATGCTCTCGATCAGGCCACGCGTGTAGCCGATCAGCTCGCGCAGCATCCACGGGCCCGCGACCATCAGCGCCACGGCAATGGCGATCAGTTTCGGGATGAACGACAGCGTCATTTCATTGATCTGCGTGGCGGCCTGGAAGATGCCGACCAGCAGGCCCACGGCGAGCGCCACGAGCAGGAGCGGCGCGGCCAGCAGCATCGTCATCTCCAGCGCGTGCTGGCCGATCGTCATCACGGATTCCGGTGTCATGTCGTCCCCTGTCCTAGTGGTAGAAACTCGCCGCGAGCGAACCCATGACCAGCGTCCAGCCGTCGACCAGCACGAACAGCATGATCTTGAACGGCAGCGAGATCAGCACCGGCGAGAGCATCATCATGCCCATCGACATCAGCACGCTGGCGACGACCAGGTCGATGATGACGAACGGGATGAATAGCAGAAACCCTATCTGAAACGCAGTCTTCAACTCACTGGTCATGAACGCCGGAACCAGGACCGTCAGCGGCACGTCCTTCGGTGAATCGTAGCCCTTGCCGCCGGAAATCTTCACGAACGCGGCGATGTCGCTCTCGCGCGTCTGCTCGAGCATGAAGGTCTTGAGCGGCCCGGCGCCGCGCTCGAGCGCGGTGGTCATGTCGATCGTGCCGGCCATGTACGGGTTGACCGCATCGACGTGGATCTTGTCGATGACCGGCGACATGACGAACAGCGTGAGGAACAGCGCCAGCCCGACCAGCACCTGGTTCGGCGGCGCCTGCCCGGCGCCGATCGCCTGGCGCAGGATCGCCAGCACGATGATGATGCGCGTGAACGCGGTCATGAGCAGCAACGCCGCCGGCAGCAGCGTGATCGCCGTCATCAGCGCGAGCAGCTGGATCGTCAGCGTGTAGGTCTGGCCGCCGTTGCCGGCGTGCACCGAGAAGGCCGGGATGCCCGGTGCCGCGAGCGGCGTTGCGGCCGCGGCATCGGCCACGCCGCTGATCAGGGCCAGCGGCAGCAGCGCCAGCAGCAGCCAGGCGATGCGCTTGTTCATCGCCCCAGGCTCCGGCGCAGCAGGTCGCGGAAGTTCGGTCTGGCCGGCGCCGCGGCCTCGACGGGCGGCGCGGCCGTCATGGCGGGCTCGGCCAGCGCGCACAGCAGCCGCACGTTGCCGGGCGCGACGCCGACCAGCAGCTGCTGGCTGCCGGCGCGCAGCAGCACGGCACGTTCACGCGCGCCGAGCGCGACCTGCGATATGACCTGCAGTTCCGCCGTGCCGGCGGGGCCCAGCGTGCGCAGCCGCCGCAGCAGCGCCGCGGCGGCGTACACCGCCGCCAGCACCAGGATCAGCGCCAGCACCATGCGCATGACGCTGAAGCCGGCGCTCGGCGCGCTGATCTCGCTGGGAGCCGCGAAGGCGGCGGCGTCGGCGGCCTGCGATGCCACGCCGACGAGCAGCGTCAGCAGCATCGCGCCCGCACGGCGGATGATTCGTCTTGTCTTGGTTCGCGATTGCATGCCGGTGACGGTGCAATCGCCATGCCAGATGGAAGCGCCGGGATCCCGACGCGACCGGCACCGCCGGGCTTACCTGAGCTTGCGGATGCGCTCGGCGGGGCTGATCACATCCGTGAGACGGATGCCGAATTTCTCGTTGATGACGACGACCTCGCCGTGCGCGACCAGCGTGCCGTTGACGAACACGTCGAGCGGCTCGCCGGTGGTGCGCTCCAGCTCCACCACCGATCCCTGGTTCAGCTGCAGGAGATTGCGGATGCTGATGCGGCTGCGGCCCACTTCCATCGACAGCGTGACCGGAATGTCGAGCACGACGTCGAGGTTGATGTCGCCGCCGGTCGCGGCGGCGGGAGCGCCGGCCTGCAGTTCATTGACCGGCGCGGCCTGCACCGCGGCTTCGGCATTGGCGTGGGTTGCGTTCATGCGTGGCTCGGCTCGCGGTTACTGGATGACGAAACTGGTGAAGTAGACGGCTTCGACCGATTCGGGCTTGCCGCCCTCGGAGGCGATCGTCTTGCGCACCGCATCGAGCGTCGCGGCGCGCAGCTTCTCCTTGCCCTCGGGCGCCAGCAGCGCTTCGGGCTGCTGCGCGGAATACAGCAGCACCAGGTCGTTGCGGATCGCCGGCTCGTTGTTCTTGATCGCGTCGATGACGGCCTGGTCGCGGCTCATCGCCTCGAGCGTGATCTGCAGGTAGCGGGAATTGCCATCGCTGCCGAAGTTGACGACGAAGGCCGGATCGAACTTGTAGTAGATCGCCGCGGCCTTGGCCGAAGTGGCCTCCGCGGCCGGCTTGCCCGGCGCGGCGGCCTTGGGTCGCGTGAACTTCCAGGCCGCGCCACCGCCGGCGGCCAGCACCAGCACGGCGACGATGACCAGGGGCATGGCGCTCTTCTTCTTGGCCGGAGCGGCGGCACCAGACTTCTCTTCAGCGGACATGTTCGCACCATCCCATGGAAGCGTGACTGGGCTGTACACAGCAAGTGCCATGCCAGACGGAATTCCGACACCCCTCAGGCGTATTCATCGATGATCCCCAAGGCGCGCACCACGGCCGCCGGCGTCTCGACCGGTGCGTCCGCAGCGGCGTTGGCACGCGGCGGCGCAGGCGGATTCTGTGACTCGCCTCTCGCCTGCTGCTGCACGGTGGCCTGGCCCAGCGTCAATCCGGCGCCGGCGAGCACCGCGCGCAACTGCGGCAGCGCCTGTTCGAGCGCCGCGCGCGTATCGGCGTGCGCCGCGCTGAAGTTGAGGTTGACGTTGGCATCCTGCACGTCGATGCGCACCTCCACCGGACCGAGGTGCTCGGGCGAGAGCCGCAGCGTGGCGGCCTGCATCTTGTCGTTGCTGAGGATCAGCACCTGCGTGGCCACGGCCGCCGGCCAGTGACGGTCGTGCACCGGCACGGCCACCGTGCGCTCCACCTGCGCGGGATGGGTGGCGCTCGCGGCGCGCAACGCCGCCGCCATCCCCAGGGCGCCGGCGCCGGAATCGCCGACGTCACGCGGCAGTGGGATCGCGGCGGTCGCCGCGGCTCGCGATTCGTCATCGCGCGGCCCGGAAGCCTTGCCGGCCAGGCCCATGGCACTTGCCGCGGCCGTCCATTCCGCGATCGGCGCGGCCACGTCGCTGCGCGCGCTGCCGGCAGGGATAGCCGGCGCCTGCGCGACCGGCGATGTGGCGAGCGCATGCGGAACACCCGTTGGAATCGTGGTAGTCGTCGAGCCGGCCTTCGAGGCAGCCGGCGCGCCAGCTGCAATGGCTTCGCTCGCATCCGGCGCGTCTATCGCGCTCGCGCCAGCAACAGCGGGAGCGGCCGATGCCGGATCGCGCGCGTTCGAGTCGCCGCGCGCAGGCTGCAACCATTGCAGCAGCGCGGCGAGCAAGCTGGTGTTTGCGTCGGCGGCCTGCGGTTGCGTCGGCATCATCACCGGCACAGGCGCGGCGCTTGCCGCGTCATGCGCATGCATCTTGGCCTCGGTGACATCGACGGTCTTGTCGTGATCATCGTCCGATTCACCGATCGCGGCCGGCTGCTGCGTGCCGGCCTGCACCGGCAGCGTCGATTTCGCTGCAGACAGGGCCTGCAGCAGGTCCTTCGGCAGCGAATGCGGCTCGGTCCTGGCGATGGGCGCGGCTCGGGGCGCGCGTTGCAACCCGCCGCGCGCGGCGGCTTGCTGCGGCGCGACCGACGCGGCAGTGGCCAGCGCGCCATCCGCCGCCGGCGGCATGTCGGCATGCACCGCTGCGCTGCCGGGCGCATCGACGATCGTGGCGTCGGCGGCGCTGGCTCCGGCAGCCTGCGGGGCCGTGGCGCGCGCATCGGGGACGGAGGCCAGCGCCTGCAAAGCCTGGGAGAACAGCGCCGCGCCGGCACCCGGCGCTGCCGGAAGCGCCTGGGCTTCGGCATCCGCGATGACGCCGAGGGCGACATCCGCGGGTGCGACGTTCACGCCGCTTCCCGGGCGAGCTGCGCCGCCGCCGGCGCCGGCAGGTTGCGTCATCATCGACGTACCCTCGAGCGGACGGCCAGCTCGTCGAGCTCGCGTTGCTGGCGTTTTTCCTGGGTCATGATGTCCTCCGAACGTGCATGTTCAATGACCTTGCCGACGGCCTGCCTGCGGGTCGCGGCGTTGCGCCACTGCTCCTGCAGCTGCGCCGCTTCGGCGCGCAGCACCTCGACCAGCGCGCGCTGCGCGCGCACGGCCTCGGCGAGCCGTGCGATGAACACCTGCTGTTCACGCAGGCTGCGCATCGGCGCGCCGCCGCTCGCGCGTGCGTGGAAGAGCTGCTGGTATTCGAGGTGGTAGCGCACCAGTTCCTGGTAGCGCTGTTCGCCGGCGGCGATGCGCCGCTCGCAGTCGGCCACGCGCAGTGCGCAGCTGCGTTCGTTCTGTTCGGCCAGCTCATGGAGCGGGCGCAGTCTCTGGGCGCGCTTCACGACTCAGGGCTCCGCTGTGGCGGCGGCTCGGAGACCGCCTGCTGCAGCTGGGCGATGCTGTCGGCCAGCCGCACGCTCTCGCCCATGTCCTGCCGCAGGTAGCCCTCGATCTGCGGCCAGCAGGCGATGGCTTCGTCGATGCGCGGATCGGAGCCGCGCTGGTAGGCGCCGATCGAGATCAGGTCGCGGTTGTGTTCGTACAGCGCCGAGCGCTGCCGCAGGCGCCGCGCCAGGTCGGCGTGCGCCGGCGAGGCGATGTCGTGCATCACGCGGCTCACCGAGGCCTCGACGTCGATGGCCGGATATCGTCCACCGTCGGCCACGCGGCGCGAGAGCACGATGTGCCCGTCCAGGATCGCGCGCGCGGCATCGGCGATCGGATCGTTGTGATCGTCGCCCTCGACCAGCACGGTGTAGAACGCGGTGATCGAGCCGCCGTTGCTGACGCCGTTGCCGGCGCGCTCGACCAGCTGTGGCAGGCGGGCGAACACCGACGGCGGATAGCCCTTGGTGGCCGGCGCCTCGCCGATCGCGAGGCCGATCTCGCGCTGCGCCTGCGCGAAGCGCGTCAGCGAATCCATGATCAGCAGCACGCTGGCGCCCTGGTCGCGGAAATACTCGGCCACCGCGGTCGCCAGCCAGGCGCCGTGCAGGCGCATCAGCGGCGGATGATCGGCCGGCGTCGCCACGACGACCGCGCGCGCCTGGCCAGCCGGCCCGAGGATCTTCTCGATGAATTCCTTCACCTCGCGGCCGCGCTCGCCGATCAGCCCGACGACGATCACGTCGGCCTGCGTGTAGCGCGCCATCATGCCGAGCAGCACGCTCTTGCCTACGCCGCTGCCCGCGAACAGGCCCAGGCGCTGCCCTCGACCCACGGTCAGCAGGCCGTTGATCGCGCGCACGCCGACATCGAGCGGTTCGCTGATGCGACGGCGCGCGAGCGGATTGATCGGCGTGCCCGAGAGGCGTACGCGCGCCGCGACGGGCACCGGTCCGCGCCCGTCGAGCGGCGCACCGGCGCCATCGACGACACGGCCGAGCATCCCGGGACCGACGCCGACGGTGCCGGTGCCCGGGCGCGGCAGTACGCGCGCGCCGGGCTTGAGGCCGTGGATGTCGCCGGTCGGCATCAGGTAGATGTTCTCGCCCGCGAAGCCGACGACCTCGGCATTGATGTGCATGTCGTCGGTGGTCACGATTTCGCAGCGATCGCCGACGGCCGCCTGGCAGCCGGTGGCTTCGAGCGTCAGGCCGATCATCCGCGTCAGGCGCCCGGCCACGGGCGGCGGCGGCAACGCCGCGATCCGCTCGCCGCTGGCGGCCAGCGCATGGGCCCAGCGCTGGTGGGCCGCTGCCGCGGCCGCATCCATGTTCATGGCGCCGCTCCGCCGGGCGCGCTGCGTTCGTCGCCGAGCACGGCGGCGATCGCGGCGCCGAGGCGCGTTTCGACCTGCGCGTCGATGCTGGAATTCTCGCCGCTGATGCGGCAGCCGCCGCGCGTGATCACCGGATCCTCGATGAGCGTCCAGGCGCGCGCCGTGGCGGGTTCCGCCAGCCGCTCGCGCACCAGCGCCGCGTCGTCCGGATGCAGGTGGATGCGCACGTCGCGCGCCGTCGCCGGCAGCAGCGAGACGGTTTCGCGGATCACCGCGATGATCTGTTCGGGTTGCGTGCGCAGCTCGCGGCGCACCAGCTGGCGGGCGACCGCGCCGGAGAGCATCGCGAGCTGGCGCAGCACGGCTTCATCGAGTTCGGCCAGCGGACGCGCGAGCAGGTTCAACAGTCCATCGAGCCGCTGCACGCGCGCGCGCAGCGCTTCGCCCTGTGCCTGCTGCTCCGCGAGCGCCGCGGCCCGCCCGTCGGCGCGCCCGGCCGCGAAGCCCTGCTCCCAGGCCTCGCGCTCCAGCGCATCCAGGTCCTCGACGCGGCGCCGGCCGACGACCGGGCCCTCGACCTTGGGCAGCGTCCACGCCAGCACGTTGGCGGCTGCGGCCTCAGACATATTCCTCTCCGCCCCTGCCGCCGAGCTGCACCTTGCCTTCGTCGGCCATGCGGCGCGCGGTCACCAGGATTTCCTTCTGCGCGGCTTCGACTTCGCTGAGCTTGACCGGGCCCTTGGCCTCGAGGTCGTCCTTCAGCATCTGCGATGCGCGCTCGGACATGTTCTTGAAGAACTTGGTCTTCATCTCTTCCGTCGTCGCCTTCAGCGCGATGATCAGCTTGTCCCCGGGAATCTCGCGCAGCAGTTCCTGCATGCCCCGGTCGTCGATGCTGATCAGGTCGTCGAACACGAACATCAGGTCCTGCAGCTTCTGGCTGAGGTCCGCATCGGTCTTGGCGATCTCCTCGATGATGCGGCCCTCGGGCGCGACGCCGACGAGGTTGAGGATCTCCGCGGCGGCCTTCGGTCCGCCGAAGCCGGAGGCCTTGCTCATCGACTTGCCGGCGAATTGCCGCTCGAGCGCCTCGTCCAGTTCATTGAGCGCGGCCGGCTGCACGCCGTCGAGTTTGGCGACGCGCACGATCACGTCGGGCTGCACCTCCGCCGGCAGTGCGCCCAGCACCTGCGCGGCCTGCTCGGGTTCGAGGTAGGAGAGCACGATCGCGATGACCTGCGGGTGTTCGCTGCGCAGGATGCCCGCGACCGCCTTGGGTTCCATCCACTTGACCGCCTCGAGGCCGCGGCTGCTGCGGCCGCGCAATATGCGATCGATGACGCCGCCGGCGCGATCCGCGCCGAGCGCCTCGTTCATGACCTTGCGCACGTATTCGTCGGAGTTCACGCCGACCGAGGTCTGCTGCTCGACCTTGCTGGAGAAGCGCCCGAGCACCTGCGACACTTCCTCGCGTGACACGCCCGTCAGCTGCGCCATGGCCTGGCCGACGCGCTGCACGTCCTTCGCGCCCAGGTGCCGGAGCACCTGCGCCGCGTCCTGTTCGCCGAGCGTGAGCAGCAGGATCGCCGCCTGTTCCACGCCGGGCCGGTTCATCGCTGCTTCGGTCATCATTCACCCACCCAGGTCTTGACGACCTGCGCCACGCGCTTCGGATCCTGCGTCACCAGGTTCTTGGCCTGCACGACCTGCTGCTCGTAGGCCAGCGTCGGCGTGGTCGCGGCCACGGCCGGGCCGGCCTCGTTCGTGCCCGCCGCGGCCAGCGCCGGCGCCACCGCCTGGGCGGTCAGGTTGCGGATCAGCGGTCGCAGCACGCCGAGCGCGATCGCCAGCAGCAGCAGCGCGCCGAGCGCGAGCCGCGCGATGTCCTGCACCATCGGGCGCTGCCACAGCGGCACGGTCTCGGGCGCCAGTTCGGTGTTGTCCTGGTGGAACGGTTCGTTGACGACGCTGACACTGTCGCCGCGGGCCTCGTCGAAGCCGACCGCGTTCTTCACCAGCTTGGTGATGTTGTCGAGCTGCGCCGCGCTCAGCGCCTGCGCGGTGGACTTGCCGTCGGCACCGACCTTGGCGACATTGTCGAGCAGCACCGCCACGGTCACGCGCTTGATGCTGCCGCCGGGCTGGCGCGTGTAGCTCAGCGTGCGATTGATCTCGAAATTGCGCGTGGCCTGTTTGCTGACGTTCTCGGTGGCGTTGGCACTCAAGGCAGGTTCGGGAGCCGCGGCGGCCGCCGGCTTGGCGTTGCCGTTCTGCGCGCCCGCCGCGCCCGTGGCGGGCGCGGCCGCCGGAGCCGCGGCGGCGACGGTGCCGCCGGCCGGCGGCTGGTTGGTCAGGGCACCGGGAACGCCGCCGGCGCCGGCCGCTGCCGGGCCGGTCTGCTCGGACGTCTGCTCGCTGCGCACCACGGCGCTGTCGGGCTTGTATTCCTCGTGGCTCTGCTCGTTCTCGTTGGTATCGAGGTCCACCGTCACCTGGGCGCGCACCTTGCCGGCGCCGACCAGCGGCACCAGCAGCTGCTCGATGCGCTGCACGTAGCTGTCCTCGATGCGCTGCGCGGCCGCGAACTGCTCGGTCTGGATTGCCGATTGCGCCGAGGCCGGCGATGACAGGAGCCGGCCCTGCTGGTCGACGACCGTCACCTGGTCGGCCGACAGGTCCGGAATGCTGGAGGCGACCAGGTGGATGATCGCCTGGACCTGTTCGGACTCGAGCCGCCCGCCCGGACGCAGCTGCAGGAACACCGAGGCGCTGACCGGATGCCGGTCGCGCACGAACGCCGATTGCTGCGTGATCGCCAGGTGGATGCGCGCCGCCGCAACGCTGCGCAGGCTCGAGATCGTGCGGGCCAGTTCGGTCTCGAGCGCGTACTGGTAGCGCGCGTTCTCCATGAACTGGCTGACGCCGATGCCCGAATCCTTGTTGATCAGGTCGAGCCCGCTGCTGCTGCCTTCCGGCAGGCCCTGCGCCGCGAGCTTGAGCCGCGCCGCATGCACGTCCTCGGCCGGCACCATCACGGCGCCGGTGTCGTCGCTGAGCTTGTACTTGATGCCGGCGGTCTGCAGCGCCTGCACGACCTGGTTGGCGTCATTGGCCTCGAGGTTGCCGTACAGCAGGCTCCAGTTCGGACCCTGCCACCACAGCATGACGGCCACGCCGGCGGCCACCGCCGCGGCGATGCCCACCAGCAACAGCAGCGGGCGCGGATTGAATCCCGCGGCACGCGCGACGACTACGCTTGGTTCATTGGCCATGTGTGCGATTCACCTGGGTCGGGCCTAGATCGGCATGTTCATGATGTCCTGGTACACGGTCACCAGGCGGTTGCGCACTTCGGCGAGCGCGCGGAACGACACCGACGCCTTCTGCGTCTCGAGCATCACCTGCGCCAGGTCGACGCCGCTGGCGCCGCGTTCGTAGGCGTCGGCCAGCGCGGCCGCGTTCTGCTGGCTGGCGTTCACCGCATCGATGCCCTGCTTCAGCAATTGCCCGAAGGCCGGTGGATTCGCGCCCGCCACTGCGGCGACTCCGCCGCCTGCCGTTGCGCCGGGCGCGACCGGCGCGAGCGGCCGGGCGAGCGCGCCGCCCTGCGATGAAAATGCGCGGATCTGCGCCAGCACCTGGTCGATCTGCATCGGGTTCATGCGGCACTCCAAACGGCAGGCAGGTTGATGCCGGCGGCGCGCATGCGCGCCAGCTTGTAGCGCAGCGTGCGCGGGCTGATGCCGAGGCGTTCGGCCATGCGTTCGCGGCTGCCGTGGTCGCGACGCAGCGCTTCGAGGATCATTTCGTATTCGGTCGCGGCCAGCGCGCCGGCGAGGTTGGCGCCGACGGTGCGCGCAGGGATCGCGGGTGCTGAGTTCGCAGCCACAGCCGCCGTCGTGGCCGGGGTCACGGCCGGCACGGCCGGCTCGGCCGGCTCGGCCGCTCCGAGCTGCTCGAACGAGATGTGCTCCGGCCGGATCACGGCGCCCTCGCACAGCACCAGCGCGCGCTGCATGACATTGTCGAGCTCGCGCACGTTGCCGGGCCAGTCATGCGCCAGCAGGCGCTGGCCCGCGTCGGCATCGAGCGCGGGAATGCGTTCGCCCGCGCGGCAGTGGCTGGCCAGCAGGCGCATCGCCAGCGGCAGCACGTCGGCGCGCCGGCCACGCAGCGGCGTCAGCGCCAGCGGGAACACGTTGAGCCGATAGTAGAGGTCTTCGCGGAAACGCCCGGCGGCGACGTCCTCGCGCAGGCGGCGGTTCGTCGTCGCGAGCACGCGCACGTCGAGCGCCAGCGGCAGGCGCGCGCCGAGCCGCTCGACCTCGTGTTCCTGCAGCACGCGCAGCAGCTTGGCCTGGAGCGACAGCGGCATCTCGGAGATCTCGTCGAGCAGCAGCGTGCCGCCCTGGGCCTGTTCGAACTTGCCGGCGTGCGCGGCATGCGCGCCGGTGAAGGCACCGCGCTCCCAGCCGAACAGCATCGCCTCGAGCATGTGCTCGGGAATCGCCGCGCAGTTGACCGCGACGAACTCGCCGTGGCGGCGCTGCGAGTGCCGGTGCACGTAGCGCGCGATGACTTCCTTGCCGGTGCCGGATTCGCCGGTGATCAGCACCGTGCACTCGCTCGCGGCGACGCGCCGCGCCAGGCCCAGCAGCTGCACCGACACCACGTCGCAGGCGACCGGATCGGCGCCGTCGCTGCAACGCGCGTCGCCGGCGGCCACGTTGTGGTACGCCGTCGTCTGGCAATTCTCGGTTGGAGTCGGCATCGCTTCCTCGGCAGCTGTGTGGTCCAGTCCTGCAGGAGAGAAAGCAATTTGCGTGCCGGGCCGATTAGTGTGAGCTGCGTCTCGGCGGCAGGCACTTGCCGCCCGCCGCGCGGCTGCCGGCCGTCAAGTTCCCGTCGCGGACAGGTCGCTGCCGGCGAGATCGTACTTGCGCAGCTTTTCCACCAGCGTCGTGCGGCGGAGCCCCAGCAGGCGCGCGGCGTGCGCGACCGTGCCGCCAGCGCTGGCCAGGGCCTGCGTGATCAGCCGGCGCTCGAGGTTCTCGAGGTAGGCGCGCAGATCGAGCCCGCCGGGCGGCAAATCCGCGCCGGCGGCAAGTTCCTGCCCTGCGCCAGCGGGCGCCACGAAGGCTGCGACGCCCGGCACCACCGGCACGGCCGTCTCGAGCACCTTGAGTTCGGCCAGCGGATCAAGATGCATGGCGGCCGACGTGCCAGGCGCTTGCGCCGTGTCGGCCGCGCCCTCGGGCGGCGCGACGAAGCCCACCGGCTGGTAGCGCGCCGGCAGGTCGGCGATCGCGGCGGGCCGGCCACCGCACTGGATGGCGAGCCGCTCGAGCAGGTTGGCGAGTTCGCGCACGTTGCCGGGCCAGCGATACTGCTGCAACGCCGCCTGCGTCTCGGGCAGCAGGCGCACCGGTGCGCCACCGGCCGCCTCGATGCGCGCACCGAGTGTCTCGATCAGCAGCGGCAGGTCGGCGGCGCGCTCGCGGAGCGGCGGCATCTCGACCGGCACGACGTTCAGGCGGTAGTAGAGATCTTCGCGGAAGGCACCTTGCGCGATGCGTTCCTCGAGGTTGCGGTGCGTCGCGGCGATGATGCGCACGTTGCATTGCTGCGAACTGCAGCTGCCGACGCGCTCGTAGACGCGCTCCTGCAGCACGCGCAGGAGCTTCACCTGCATGACCGGATTCATGTCGCCGATCTCGTCGAGGAAGACCGTGCCGCCTTCGGCCAGCTCGAAGCGGCCCTTGCGCGTGTTCAACGCGCCGGTGAACGCGCCCTTCTCGTGGCCGAACAATTCGCTCTCCAGCAGTTCGCTCGGGATCGCGCCGCAGTTGATCGGCACGAACGGCCGCATGCGCCGCGGCGAGCACTCATGGATTGCGCGCGCGACGACTTCCTTGCCGGTGCCCGACTCGCCGAGGATCAGCACGTTGCTGTCGAACGCCGCCACCTGCTGGATCAGCCGGTTGACGCGCGTGATGGCCGCGGATTGACCCGTGGGCAAGGCTGCCGCAATGGGCGCCGCCGAATCCTTGTTGGTCATCGAATCTCCCTGGCCAGCCCGGTTCCGGGCATGGGGGAGAGATTATTCCCGCGTTATGGAAAACACTGCGGATTAGGTCACGTCGCAACCGTGCGGCCGGTCACAGATTCAGGACTTGTTGCGGGATTTACGCGAGCCGGCCACCTGCTTGCGGTGCCTCAGGAAGCACAACTGCTGTATCAGGTCGGCGGCGGGCTGGGGCATCTTCAGGAATTTCGCGCTGACGGCCCCCGCCTCGCTCGCGGTGATCTCGGCGTACAGGTCGAGCGTCTGCACCAGCGCGCCGCGCAGCCGGATGTGCAGCAGGCCCTGGCTGCCGACGCGCGGCACGCTGCCGCGCGCCTGCCACGAGGCGCCCACGGCGTTGAACTGCACCGGCACCGCCTCGATGGCCGGCGCCTGGTTCACCAGCGTGCCCACCATCTGCAGCAGCAGGTTGAGCTTGAAGTCGAGCCGGGCCAGCTCGCTGGCGAGCGGGTGGGAGTCCTCGCCCTTGTCGCGCAGCGGATGCTCCTCGACGGCCACGCAGGCCTGCAGCAGCAGCACGTTGGCCTCTTCGAGCGAACCGAGGCGGAACGAATCGAGCGGCTGCGCGAGCGGCTCCCAGCGCACCGGCAGCACGTCGTGGTAGGCGAGCTCGTTGTGGAGCACGACGGTGTCTACGCCTTCGTACACTTCGACAGTCTCCTGCGGCGTCGCGGGTCGCGCCATCGTTGCGGCGACGGCCATTGTACGGAACTGCGGGCGGCGTTGCAGCCCGCCGGGATCATCCGGCGCGGCCGGCCGCGGCCCGCGTACCGTTCACCTGGGGACCGATCGCCACCCAGGCGTTGCGGATCTCGGCCAGCAGTGCGCTGACTTCACGGATGTACTCGGCGTTGTTGTCGGCGATGGCGCGCAGCAGCTGGCGCATCATGTAGTCGTACAGGTCGCTGAGGTTGTGCGCCAGCGGCCCGCCCTGCTGGAGATTCAGGCTCCCGCGCAGCTCGGTGATGATCGTGATGCAGCTGTGCAGCACCTGCGACTTGCGCGCGATCTCGCCGCGCTCGAGGAATCCGCGCGCGAGCGCCATGCGGTCGAGCGCACCGTCCATCAGCATCAGCACGAGCCGATGCGGATCGTCGCTGGCCACGCCGCCATGCGCCGACACGCTCTGGTAGGCCCCGAGCTTTGCATTCCTTTCGTAGCCACTCACTGCGCACCGCTCCCGGGGCAATCCATGGAGAAGTTAACGGCGTCGGAGTGATGAACTTGAGCCGGCTGCCGTGGGCAACCGGACCGGGTCAGGCGTTCGACTTGCTCTGCACGGTTGGCAGGCTGTTGATCGCCTGTGTCAGGTAGGCCGACGTGGTCTGCAGCGAGGACAGCAGCACGTTGAGCGCCGAATACTGCTGCGTCAGGTTCGCGGTCAACGCATCCATCTGCTTGTTGAGCGCCGTGGTCTGGTCGGTCAGCGCCTTGTTCTGCTTGACCAGGGTCTGGCTGCGCGTGTCGATGCTGCCGCCGCTGGCCAGCTGCTGCGTCAGCAGCTTGTCGAGCTGCGAGGCGATGCCGGCATCGCCGCTGAACAGCTTGCTGACGGCGCCGAAATTCCCGGTCAGCGCGGCCTGTAGCTTGCCGGAATCGACGGCCAGCGAGCCATCCTTCTGCGTCGTGACGCCGATGCTGGCCAGCGTCGAATAGGTCGCGCTGCCGTCGACTGTCTGCAGCGCGTGGCGGATCTGGGTCTGCACGCCGGTCAGCAGCGGGTCGCCGAGCATCGGGCCGGCGGAATTGCTGGCCGCGTCGTAGCTGCCGAGGCTCGCGATCGTCGTCTGCAGCGTGTTGTAGGCCGCGACGAAGCCCTGGATGTTGGCGCCGACCGTGCTGGTGTCGTTGGCGACGGTCAGCGTCGCGCCGGCTCCGGTCGTCAGTCCGGTCAGCGTCAGCGACACGCCGCTCAGTGCGTTGTTGACGGTATTCGTAGCGCTCGTGTAGGCGACGCCGGCGACGCTGAAGCTCGCGTCCTGCGCCGCGGCGTTCTGCGTGTAATTGGCCGTGTTGCCGGTTGCGTAGGTCAGGGCCGCGAGCCCGGTGCCGCCATCGGTCTCGGTGACCGTGATGGCATTGGCCGCGCCCGTCTGGTTGGACGACAGCAGCAGGTGCGCGCCGTCGGTGCCCTGGATCACCGTCGCGGTGATGCCCGGGTTGTCATTGGCGGAATTGATCGCCGCGGCGACATCCGCCACGGTGTTGTTGGTCGAGTCGAGCGTCAGGCTGAAGCTGTTGCTGCCGAGCTGCAGCTGCAGCGTGCCGGTGCCCACCACCGCGTTGCCGTCGCCGACGAAGGCGTTCGACAGCAGCTGCTGCGCCGAGGCCAGCGCGGACACCGTGACCGCATAATGCCCGGGCACGGCGCCCGAGGCCGCGCTCGCCTGGAACACACCCGGGTCCGAGCTCGTGGCGGTGGCGGCTGCGAAGGCGCTCGAGGTGTTGAGCGAGGCCAGCGAGGCCTGGAACGTGCTGAGCGCGCTCTTGAGCTGCCCGACCGCGGAAATCTTCGTCGTGACCGCTGCGGTCTGGCTGGCGATCTGCGCATCCTGCGGGGCACGCGTCGCCGCGACCAGCTGCGAGACCAGGCTCGAGACATTGATGACCGAACCGCCGGCGCCGCTGGCGTTGGAGCTGGAGGCGACGGATACGGTCGAGGGATCGTTGGTAGCCATATGCTGGTGTGCCGATGCCGTGCGTGCGGGCTAGTCGCGCGACGCGGCAGGCAGCGCCGCAAACGCGCCGGGGGCGGAGACCTCGCGGTCTCCGCCCCCAGCCATTGCGGTCTGCTCTTGCCGTCGGCCCATTACGGGAGCTTCTGGAGGAGCGTCAGCACGTTCTGCGGCACCGTGTTGGCCTGGGCGACCATCGCCGTGCCAGCCTGCTGCAGGATCTGCGCCTTGGACAGGTCCGAAGTCGCCTGCGCGAAGTTCGTGTCCTGGATCTGGCTGCGCGCGGCGCTCAGGTTCGTCGCCGTCGTGTTGATGCCCGCGATCGCGGCCTGGAAGCGGTTCTGGTACGCGCCGAGCTGCGCGCCCGAAGCCACCACCTGCTGCAGGGCATTGTCGATCTGGCTCAGCACCTTGTTGGCGTTGTCGACCGTCGTGACGTCGGCCGAGTCCAGGTGCGCAGTGGGCGTGGCGACGGCCGTCAGGTCATAGGCCGCGTTGACGCCGATCTTCGCCAGGGATTCGGTACCAGCGTCCACCGAGCCCGCGGTGTAGGCCACCGCCAGTGACACCTTGTTGCTGGTGCTGCTGATGTCGATGCCGGTCGCGCTGACCGTGGCGACCACGCCGCCGAGGGCCGAAGAGCCCTGGTTGATCGCCGAGGCGATCGTCGCATAGTCGGTGGCCAGGTTGCCGGTCAGCGTGAACGTGGCGGTCGTGAAGGCCGTGCCCGCGACACCACCGATCGTCGGGGTGATGGTCAGCGAACCGGTGTCGCCCTTGGTCGTGCCCGTGCCGGCAGCCGCGCCGGCGACGCTGTACATCGCACCGAGGTTATCGGCCTTGGCGCTGTCCACCGAGGCCACCGTGATCGTGTTGCCGGTGTTCGGGCCGATCTGGAAGGTCGAGCCCTGGAAGGTGCCATCGAGCAGGTTCACGCCGTTGAAGTTCGAGGTCGAGGCAACATTGCTGATGTCGGCCTTCAGCTGCTGGAACTGCTGGTCGAGGTTGGTGCGGTCCTGCGCGCTGTTGGTCGCGTTCAGCGACTGCACGGCCAGGTCGCGCATCGTCTGCAGGTCGCTGATGATCTCCTGCAGCGCGCCCGAGGCGGTCTGCGTCAGCGACACGCCGTCGGCGGCGTTGCGAGCGGCCTGGTTCAGGCCGTTGATCTGCGAGGTCATGCCCTGCACGATCGCGTAGCCGGCCGAGTCGTCGGCGGCCGTGTTGATGCGCAGGCCCGAGGACAGCTGCGCCAGGGCGGTCGACAGCTTCATGCCCGAATCGGCCAGGTTGTTCTGGGCGTTCAGCGAATTGAGGTTCGTATTGAGGACGAGTGACATGGTCTATTGCTCCTGAAGTGTTAGCTCAGGCGCCGGACACCCGTCCGTCGCGCTGTGTGTCGTACCGGTCCGGTCCATACCGCATCCGGTTCAGGTGCTGTATCGGATTGGCGCGGGCGGACTTGATGGCCGGTCGCGGAGCCCGTGCATGAACTGTGACGGATCTCACCCCTGCACCTCACAAGTACTTGAACAGCGAGAGCTGCCCGATCTGCGCGAACGAGGCCTGCGCCGCCTGCAGCGCCAGGTACTGCCGGCTGTACTGCGCGGTCGCTGCGACGTAGTTCACATCGCTGAGGTCAGAGATCTGGCCGGACACCGTCGTGCTCTGCGTATTGAGCGCCGTCGCGGTCGTGCCGATCAACGACAGCCGCGCGCCGACGTTGGAGGTGACGCGCGAGACCTGCGCGAGCGATTGATCGATCTGCTGGAGCGATGCGCCGAGCGCCGAACTGAGCTGTGCATGCGCGGCCGAGCTGCTGCCGGCATTGTCGAGCGCGCTGACCAGCCGGTCGAGCGTATCGAAAATGCTCTCGCGGCCCGAGGGCGACACCGTGAACGCGTCGCCGGCCGCGGGCGCGCCGCTGATGCCGACCTGTATGCCGTTGAACGCGACCGAACCGGAAGTGCCGTTGTAGATGCCGGTCACCGGGTTGCCGGACGCATCCAGCACGGGGTTGCCGGCACCGTCCGTGACCTGCCAGTGGGTCGCGTCGGTGAACGTGATCGTGTATTGCCCGGCGACCCAGGCCGCCTTGTCCGTGACGCTGCCCGCGTCGACGACGCCGGTGCCGGCATTGGCCGACGAAGCCGCGGTGGTGAAGGTGCCGTTGCCGGTGGCGACGCCCATGTAGATCGCCGAGCCCGGGTCGCCGAGCTGCACCGACGTGCCGCCGTCGAGCTGGATGCTGCGCGCACCGCAGTCACCCATGTAGCTCATCGCGCCGCTCGCGCTGCGCACGAACGGCTGCGTGCCGGTCGAATACCCGGAGAACAGGTAATCGCCCTGCTGGTCCTGGCGGTTGGCGATGCCCTGCAACTGCTGCTCCAGCGACTGGACCTGCGTCGCGATCGCCTTGAAATCGGCGCTGCTGTTGCTGCCGCTGTTGGCCTGCACGATCAGGTCGCGCACCGACTGCAGCGTCGTGGTCGAATCCGACAGTGCCTGCTCCTGCAGCGTCAGGCGCGAATTCGCGCTCTGGCCGTTGGCGACGTACTGGGCGACCTGCGAGTTTGAATTCGTCAGCTCGAGGATCTGCACCGCCGCGACCGGATTGTCGGCCGGCGAGTTGATGCTCTTGCCGGTGCTGAGCTGGTTCTGCGTCTTGGCCAGGTCGGCCTGCTCCTGCAGCATCGCGGTGACGGCCGCTTCGTTGAGCATCGAGGTGGACATGCGCATGGCGGTGGATCCTCTAGATCGCATCCATCAACGACTGGAACAGCGAATCGGCCACCTTGATGACCTGCGCTGCGGCCTGGTAGGCCTGCTGGAACTTGACCAGGTTGGCGGCCTCTTCATCGAGGTTGACGCCGGCCACGCTCTGCTGCGCGGCCTGTGCGTTGTTGAGCACGGTCTGCTGCGCGCTCGCGCCGCTCTGCGCCTGGCTGGTCTGCAGTCCGACGGTGCCCACGTAGGAATTGACCACCGTGGCCAGCGACTGCGTGCCGTTGCGCAACACCTTTGAATTCAGCACCGCGGCGAGCTTCAGCGCGTTGCGGTTGTCGCCGGTGCCGTTGGCGTTGTCGTTGATCGAGAAGCTGTCGCCGGCGGCGGGCGTGCCGTTGAGCGTCACGGTGAAGCCGTTGAAGCTGATCGGCGTGCCGGACGCATACGTGCCGGACGTGCTCTGGCCGTTCGAGCCCGTGATCGTGTAGGCCGTCGCGCTGGTGAAGCTGAGCGTGTAGTTGGCGCGCACCCACGATGACATCACCGGCACCGAGCCATCGTCGATCGTCGCGTTGCCGGTGTTCGTCGCTGCCGCCGCGGTCACGAGCGGCGCAGCCGCCGCGATCCTGGCCGGATCTGGAGTCAGCAGGTTCAGTCCCAGCACCGCCTGGTTGGTGGGCTGGACGAGAAAGCGGTCGCCCGCGTTCGCGCTGCCGCTGACCGTCAGCGTCAGCCCGGCACCCGTGAGGGTCAGCGGTCCGCTGCCGGAAGCGGCCAGGCTGGTGGTGGCGCCGCTGGCGGTATCGATCAGGCTCCAGTTGCTGCCGTCGTAGTCCAGGTAGTAGTCGCTGGCGGTGAGTCCGCCCAGGTCGGCCGGATTGCCGGTCGCGCTGGCAGTGATCGCGGCCGTCACGGTCGCGCCGCCGGTATTGGCGTTGCTCGCGAGCACGCGCGGACCGCCGACGCTGAGCAGGGCCGTGCCCGCCGCGCCGTTCTGGTCGAGGCCCGCCTCGTTCTGCGCGTTGACGAGATTGGCCAGCGTCACGGCCGCCTGCCCGAGCGCGTTGTGCGCAGGGTCGAGCATCTGCTGCTTGAACTGCAGCAATCCGCCGACCGTTCCGCCGTTGAGCGAAGCGGTGACATCGACCTTGCCGCTCGAGTTGGTCATGAAGACCTGCAGCTGGTTCGCGCCGAACTGGTCGGCGCCGGTCGTCAGCGTCGCCGCGTTGACGCCGACGACCAGCGGTTGGCCGTTGCCGACGAACACGCTGACCGTGCCGTCGCCCTGGTTCACGACGCTCACGCCGATGTGCTGCGACAACTGCGCGACGAGCTGGTCGCGCTGGTCGAGCAGGTCGTTCGGCGTCTGCTGGCTCTGGCTGCGCGAAGCGAGGATCTGCTGGTTGACCGTGGCGATGCTGCTGGCCAGCGTCGAAATGCTGCCGGTTTCCGCATTGAGCTGCGTGGCGACCTGCGAGTCGAGCTGCCCGAGGCTGCTGGAATAGCTCTTGAACTGGCTGATCAGCGTCTGCGCCTGGTTCAGCACCGCCTGGCGCGTCGTGCTCTGCGAGGGCGAATTGGCCATCGTCTGCAGCGCCTGGCTGAAGGCCTGCAGGCTGGCCGACAGGCCGGTGGAGGAATCCGCGAACAGGTTGTTGATGTTGCCAGCCAGCGTGCCGACCGTGTTGAGCTGGTTGTAGCTGCCGTTGGCGCTGAGCACCTGCGCGTTGAGGAAGCTGTCGTAGGAACGCGTGACGCCGGCGACCGTGACGCCGTTGCCGATCCAGCCGTTGGCGGTCGGCTCGGCCGGGTTGCTCATCAGGTTGACGCTCTGGCGGCTGTAGCCCGGCGTCGTGGCGTTCGAAATGTTGTGGCTGATCGTGCTGAGCGCCTTCTGGAACGCCAGCAGCCCGGTCACGCCGGTGGACAACATGTCACCCATCAGCCCACACCTTTATTCATGCGATGCCCCCGGCAGGAGTTGACGGCTGACCGGCCGCCAGCTTGAGTTGCCCATTGGCGACACCGGTGCGCAGCGAGCGCACCTGGCCGGCCGTCGCGGCAAGCTTTTCGACATAAGCGGGATCGGTGGCGTAGCCACCGCGCTGCAATCCGGTGGCAAAGGCCATGACGTCATCGCCGGTGCCGAGCGCATGCCGGTAGCGCGGGTTCGCCTGCAGCAGGTTCACATAATCCTGCACGCCCTGCCCGACCGACCCGTAGCTGCGAAACGGCTGTTGCCGGGTCTGCGCGTTGCCGGCGTCGTACTCGACGGTCTGCGCGCCGACCGACTGGCCCTGCCAGCGCTCGCCGCCCTTGATGCCGAAGTAGTTGTGGCTCGTGCCGTCGCCGGTGCCGCCGGGCAGGTGCTGGCCCCAACCGGTCTCGAGCGCCGCCTGCGCGATCAGCGCGTCGGCGCTCACGCCGAGGATCTTCGCGGCCTGCGCCGCATAGGGCTCGATCTGCTGCACGAAGCGCGATTGCATCGTCGTGCTCACCACCGAGTTCGCGGCGGGCGGCGCTGACGCCGTACCCGTCGCATGCGCGCCCGGTGCGGTCGCGGCCTTCGCGCCGCTCTTGGTCAGCTGCTGCACCAGCATGTCGGCGAGGCCGATGCCCTTGCCCTGCGAGAGCTGCAGCGCCAGCTGCTGGTCGAACATGTCCTGGTAGAACTGCGTCTGCTCGCTGTCGCCCATGCTGTCCGCGAGCTTCGCCTCGCGCATCGACTTCAGCAGCATGCTGGTCAGCAGGCTCTCGAACTGGCGCGCGGCCTGCCGGATCGCCTGCGGATCTTCCGCCTTGGCGCCCCGCTTCAACGCATCGAGGCCGTTGAAGTCCGCGTAGTAGCCGGGATTGACCGCAGGAGTGCTCATCGGTGCAGCCGCCCCGCTCAGATGACGATCAGTTGCGCGCGCAGCGCACCGGCCTGCTGCAGCGCTTCGAGGATGGCGACGAGGTCGCCCGGCGCGGCGCCGACCTGGTTCACGGCACGCACGATCTCGTCGAGATCGACGCCGGCGTTGAACAGGAACATGCGCGCATCACTGGGCTGCGAAATCGTGATCTCCGAACGCGGCACAGCGACCGTCGTGCCGGAGGAGAAGGGCTTGGGCTGGCTGACATCGGTGCGTTCGGTGATCGTCACCGACAGCGAGCCGTGCGCGACCGCCGCCGGCATGACGCGCACGTGCGAGCCGATCACGACCGTGCCGGTGCGCGAATTGACGATGACGCGCGCCGGCGCATCGCCCGGATCGACCTCGAGTTCCTGCAGCGCGCCGACGAACGCGACGCGCGCCGCCGGGTCTGCCGGACCCTTGACACGCACGCTCACCGCGTCGAGCGCCTGCGCGGTGCCCTCGCCGAGCAGCTTGTCGACCGCCGCGCTGAGCCTGGCGGCGGTGGTGAAATCCGGCGTGTTGAGATTCAACATGACGAAGCCGTCGCTGCCGAAGTGCGTGCCGACCTCGCGCTCGACCGTCGCGCCGTTGGGCACGCGGCCGCTGCTCGGCACGTTGACGCTGACGCGCGAACCGTCCTTGCCGGAGATGCCGAAGCCGCTGACGACCATGCTGCCCTGGGCCATTGCGTAGACCTCTCCGTCCGCACCGCGCAATGGAGTCATCAACAATGCACCCCCGCGCAGGCTGCTGGCGTTGCCGATCGAGGCCACGGTGACATCGATGGTCTGCCCGGGCTTGGCGAAGGCCGGCAGCTCGGCCGTGACCGTGACCGCGGCGACGTTCTTGAGCTGCGGATTCACGTTCGACGGGATCGTCACGCCGAACTTGGCGAGCATGTTGACGATGCTCTGCACCGTGAACGGCGCCTGCGTCGTCTGGTCGCCCGTGCCGTCGAGGCCGACGACCAGGCCGTAGCCGACCAGCTGGTTGCTGCGCACGCCGGCCACGCTCGCGAGATCCTTGACGCGCTCGGCGTGCACGGCGGA